>Ga0207689_10006448_pt1 | contig 10375 bp, 12 predicted proteins | sample KBSMisM52_FD_184312 | JGI IMG/M metagenome (GOLD analysis project Ga0207689, IMG submission 184312) | Miscanthus rhizosphere microbial communities from Kellogg Biological Station, Michigan, USA - KBS Miscanthus M5-2 (SPAdes) (version 2) | ecosystem: Host-associated > Plants > Roots >... | reverse complement strand
ACGATTGGTAATAATGCCGACGAGGTGCCCATCTTCGTCCACTACCGGAACACCACTAATGTGAAACCGCTCCATTATTTGGAGAGCTTCGCGCACGGGTTTGGTCGGAAGAATGGTGATCGGGTCGACAATCATGCCTGACTCGGAACGCTTGACCTTATCCACCTCTTCCGCCTGCCGCTCGACGCTGAGATTTTTATGGATAACCCCGATACCACCTTGCTGCGCCAGCGCAATAGCCAGCGCTGCTTCAGTAACCGTGTCCATCGCCGAGGAACACAGGGGAATATGAAGTCGGATGTTCCTGGTGAATTGCGTGGAGGTGTCGGTTTCATTTGGCAGCACATCAGAGCGAGCCGGAATTAGTAGAACGTCATCGAAAGTTAGACCCTCGGGTATTTCAGCTGAGATCATGTGGGTAATTGACTCCTTAAGGATGCGTTATGAAAAGATAAATTCGATCATAGTTGATTGAACGAGCACGAACTGTGCGATCAACGCTACCAGAACCTTAGCGGTAAAAACAAAACTGCCCGCTAACCGAGCGGGCAGTCTTGAAGTAGTTTTTATAGCCGGCGAGCTTTGGCGATACTCCTGGCAAGCGCGCGCACGCTTGTTTACTGTGCCCTCAGGCACAAACTCCACCGGCCAACGCTTATTGCAGGAACGGTTCGTAATCAGTTTTCCGAATATCCAGATCAGCAGCGGCGCATGTTGGAAAGGCGCGGACACTTAGTAAACTCGCGTTGAGCGGCGTTTCATTTTGCAGATTTGCAGATCGTCGCTGTACCCAGTGGACCAGACCCAGGGCTAACGCAGTTAGAATTGCCAAAATCACAATTGCCAGCACCACAGTCAAAACAGGCGACCGGGTGGCGGGAGCATCGGTATAAACCTTTGAATGATAAGGCGTGGTAGAAACTTCTTCCCCCGGGTTACCCGAATCACGCATGTAACGCGTGTAGCCTTCAATCGCCTCTTTCTCGTCGTAGCCGACGTAGCGGGCATAAGCCTTTACAAAGCTGCGATTGAAAATCCCGCCAGGTAATCGCTTGTAGTCATTCGATTCTATTGCTTCAAGGTAGTGCATTGAGATTCGCGTCTGGTCGGAAATCTCGCGTAGCGGAATGCCGCGCCCCTCGCGTGCCAGCCGCAACTGTTCACCGATATTAGCTTCCATCACCAGTCCGCTTCAGCCTTCTGCTTAATGCTACGGTGGATGTGAGCCTCGTTGGACACCAGTTAGAAGTAGACTGCACTAGTTTGCTGGAATCGGAGGCGGTTAAGCCCGCACGGTTAAAACACCTTATTGTTTGGGCGAATATATCTCGCGTTGCTAAACGGTGTCAAACTTTCTACTTAGGGTCAGATGTCAGAAGTCAGGGATTCAGGTTAGCTTTACGTTTGACTTGAAACTTGGAACCGGAAACTTGAAACTTGAAACTTGAAACGCTGAATCCGTAGCGTCTCTTGATTCTTCGCGCCCACGGTGATAGGTTTGCGCCAGCAATCGAACGTCGACTTTAATTTCTACAACAATAAAAAGTGAGGTTACATGAGATGCCCTTAGAAGCACTCGGAATGGTAGAGACCAAAGGCTTCGTCGGAGCCGTGGAAGCCGCCGACGCAATGGTCAAAGCTGCAAACGTTACTCTTTTAGGAAAAGAGTATATCGGCGCCGGCTATGTGACGATATTTGTTCGCGGCGATGTTGGCGCGGTGAAGGCAGCTACTGACGCCGGCGCTGCGGCCGCACGAAGAGTCGGCGAACTGATTAGTGTTCACGTGATTCCTCGCCCACATGCTGAAGTCGAGCGCGTCTTACCAGTCGACGGACGAACAGGCTTAAGTCCGGACGAACGTGCCCTTGGTGGTGGCACTCGAGGACAGTTGGGAGAGGGTGACCAGGGACGATCGCTTCAAGGCTCGCGTGAGGGAAGTAAGGAAAAGGCAAGATAGGTAGTGGTCAGTGGTCAGTGATCGGTGGCCAGTGGTCAGTGGCCAGAAGATTTGAATACAAAAGACGACTGACCACTGGCCACTGATCACTGACACGGAGGTTGGTCATGTCCGCAGATAAGGACCTGATATCAGTTCAGCAGGCGCGGGACCTGGTTGAAGGCGCTTTTAAGGCGCAGGCTGAGATCGTTAAGTATGACCAGGCAAAGATCGATCGAATCTGCGAGGCCATGTCCAAAGCCGCCCTCCGCGAAGCTGCCCGCCTCGGCGCCATGGCAGTTGAGGAAACCGGCTTCGGAATCCCCGATGATAAGCGAGAGAAGAACCGTTTTGCTGCAGAAGACGTTTGGAACTACTTTCGTGGTTTACGTACTGTCGGTGTTGTTTCAGAGTCAAAAGATGTTGTAGAAATTGCGAGTCCGAGGGGCGTTGTTGCCGGCATCATCCCTTCCACCAATCCAACCTCCACGGCGATCTTCAAAGTTTTGATCGCCATCAAATCAAGAAACGCAATCGTGCTTTCACCGCACCCTTCCGCTGCTCGTTGTATCAATGAAACGGTGCGAGTGATGCGGGAAGCGGCCATCAAAGAAGGTTTGCCGGCCGACGCGATTGCCTGTATGACGACGGCGACCATCGAAGGCACCGAAGCCTTGATGAAGCACAAGCAAACCGCGGTCATCCTGGCCACCGGCGGCATTGGGCTGGTGCGTGCGGCATATTCATCGGGCAAACCTGCCTTTGGCGTGGGCCCTGGGAACGTTCCTGTTTTTATCGAGAGAACCGCCGATGTTCCCAAAGCGGTGCAGGACATTTTGACTGGAAAAACTTTCGACAACGGAACCATCTGCGCTTCGGAACAAGCTGTAGTTTGTGACGCTCCGGTTGAGAAAGTAGTCAGGGAACAGTTTAAGGCGCAGGGCGGACATTTTCTTTCGGCGGCTGAAGCCGATCAACTGGCCAAAGTAGTGGCAACTCCGCAACGCTCTCTAAACCCGGGGATTGTCGGGAAGTCTGTTGAAGTAATTGCCAAGCTGGCGGGACTTAACGTGCCTTCCGGTACGCGTTGCTTGATGGTGGATGTCGGGGGTGTGGGGCGCGAATTTCCGTTGTCGATGGAAAAGCTGTCGCCAATCCTGGCGTTCTACGTTGTCGACGGCTTAACGCGCGGCGCCGAACGTTGCTATGAAATACTGCGCTACGGTGGCATGGGCCACACCGCGGGTGTGCATACTCGTTCTCGCGAAGCGGCGGTGCGCTTCGGCAGCGAGATGCCGGCTTCACGTATCACAGTGAACACTCCTACAACTCACGGGGCGATCGGTTTCTCGACGGCGCTGCCGCCATCGATGACCCTGGGCTGCGGTTCCTGGGGCGGCAACGTAACTTCAGACAATGTGTCGCCGCTACATCTGCTTGATATCAAGCGAGTCGCTTTTGAAGTAAGACCAGTGAAGAGCAAGCGGCCGTCAGTTTCAGCTTCAGCGGTCACCACTCCCGCGCCGGCGCCGGCCTATGCTGCGGCGCCAAATCAACCGCAAGCAGTGGCTGGAGCGAATGCCGGCAAGATCAACCGCGAAGATATCGCGGCAATAGTCGATAGATTTCTGGCCGGGCGCCAACCTGAGCAGCCTGCAAGCGAAGCCAGGCAAACACGACAAGAGCCGGCAGCCTCGTCCAGCGAGTTGGAAGTTGAAGCCGGCAGCATGTATTCAGGACCGGGCGAGAGCCGGCGCCGCCAAGAAGAATCAAGGTCGTCCGGTAATGGCGGGCGATCCGCGGGCGCAGATTCTTCGCGCTCATCCGCGGCCAGCTCCGGCAGTGTCAGCCATTCCACTAACGGGAATAAGACGGTCGACTTCGTGAGTGAAGACGACGTCAGACGTGCTATTCAAAAAGGCGAGAAGATATATATTAACGCGAAGACCATTATCACTCCGGCAGCGCGCGACATCGGTGAACCGGCGGAGATCTTCGCTAAAGGCTAGTTTCAAGTTTCGAGTTTCTAGTTTCGAGTTAACAGCTAACTCCCAGAGCCCTTGAACTCGAAACTAGAAACTCGAAACTCGAGACTCGAAACTAAATGTTTTTAGGAAAAGTCGTCGGCACAGTTTGGTCTACCAAGAAGACTCCCGACCTTGAAGGCATTCGCTTTCTGGTAGTACATCCCTACGATCTGGAAAAAGATCCAACCCGGAACATCGTTATAGTGGCCGACCGGCTGGGCGCCGGTACTGGAGAGATGGTGATTTGTGCCTTCGGCAAAGCGGCACGCACCGCGATGGGCAATCAGGAAATGGCAATTGAAGCTGCGGTCGTCGGGATAGTTGATCGCGTAGACATCACAGACACGGCCTCAGAAGAAATGCGCGAGGCGGCGGTAAAATTGGCCCGTGATAATGGTAGAAGAGAGTGAAAAGCGAAGAGTGAAACGTGAAGAGGTAAAAGCAACTAGTTTTACTTTTCACTCTTCGCCTTTCACTTTTCACTGTTTTTCCTATGAATGAAGATTTGATCTACCGGCTCACCCAAGCCGTCTACGGGCGCCTCGGCCCAGCTGCGGACGAGCAAGCCGTCGAACAGCTGGTTACGGAAGTTTATCGCGAAGTTGAACCATTTCTGCGCGCGAACGGATCGTCTTACTCCTCTGCACAGTCTTTTCCCTCAAGCAGCAGCACGGCGTCGCAATCTACTGAAGGTGCTGCTGACCGAATGATCATTTCAGTGTTTGGCGTGGATCATCCTGGTATTGTTGCTGGAGTTGCTCAAATACTGGCGGAAGCCGGCTGCAGCATTGTTGATATCAATCAGACCGTGGTGCAGGGGAAGTTTGCTATGGTTATCATCGCTAACAGTGCCCGCGCTCGCGAGAGCGCTTCTGACCTGAAGGAGCGCCTGCGCAGCGAAGGCGAAAAACTTGGCGTCCGTATCTATGCGCAACGAGAAGATCTTTTCAACGCCATGCATAGGATCTGAATTTCGGATTGCGAATTCCGAAATTCGAATTGAAAACCGGCGGCAATGAAAACTCAAATTAAGAGTACGGTCTGGCATGCACAAAATTCGCAATCCGAAATTCGCAATCCGAAATTCTTAATATGAGTGAACCAGAAATTGCTCGACGCTGTCCCACCTGCGGCGCCTCAATTCGCGAGGTAGCGCTCTTCTGCCCGCAATGCGGTAACCCGCAACCTGCTCGACAAACGCGTACGGCTGCGGAGCCGGAAACCACTTCCAAAACGACCGCTCCTCTGGAAAGCGAAAAAGGCGAGCCGGCGCCGCCATCGATGTCCGACACAATCGCGATTGAGAGACCTGAAGACGTTCCTAAGGTTCCGGATGTATCACGATCCATGTCTGACACCATGGTGATTGAGAGACCCGAAAGGACGACGAAAGGTCCGGTCAGCCCGGGAGTACGTGGCGCAGTCGGAGCAAGAATCCAGCGGGCTACTACCCTCGCACGTGACGTTGAAGGCGACGTAATTCATCGCGTCCAGAAGGTGCGTGAAGTCTCCAGTGTGGTTTTGGACGAGGCTGGAAGCGATCCCGGCTTGCGCTTCCTGCTGGTTGCCATCATCGTCTTTGTGCTCTTTCTCGTCATCGTGTTGCTCAACAAGTTGATTGCTTAGTCGATCTGAGATCTGAGATCTCAAATCTGAAATTTCAAAATGGAGTACTCGCAAGCAGAAATCCTCCAAACCGTCGCCATGACGGAAATGGAACACCTTGACGTTCGCACGGTAACGCTGGGGCTTAGTTTGCGTGACTGCGCCGGGGAAACTATTGCCCGCACCGCCGAACGCGCCGTCGAGAAAATTCACCGCTTCGCTGATGGTCTGGTACAAACGGTCGATGCAATAGGTGACGAATTTGGGATACGTATAGCGAACAAGAGAATCGCTATAACGCCCGTCTCGATGATTACCGAGAGCGCCAGCGGCGATCCGGTGGAACTGGCGCGCGCGATTGACGAGGTTGCGGCCGCGGTCGGCGTGGATTTTATTGGCGGTTATTCTGCGCTGGTGCACAAAGGGGCTACCGATTCCGAGCGCGAGTTTTTGAGTTCCATTCCGGAAGCGCTCTCGGTTACGAAACGTTTGTGCTCATCTGTCAATGTCGCAACCACCCGTGCCGGCATAAACATGGACGCGGTGCGACAGGTGGGAATCATCATCAAGGAAGCCGCCGAACGCACCAGCAGTGAGGCCGGCATCGCTTGCGCAAAGTTCGTTTGCTTCGCGAATTCGGTTGAAGACAATCCCTTCATGGCCGGCGCTTTTCATGGCGTTGGTGAACCCGAGGCGGTGATTAATGTCGGCGTCTCCGGGCCTGGCGTAGTTAACTATGCCGTCAGACATGCCGCTCCCGATCTGCCGCTTCAGGAATTAGCAGAAATCATCAAGAAGCTTTCGTTCAAACTTTCGCGCGCCGGCGAATTGGTGGGCAGGGAAGCCGCGCGCCGGCTGGGAATTCCTTTCGGCATAATTGATTTGTCACTTGCCCCGACGCCGGTGCCTGGTGATTCCGTGGCCAACATCATCGAAGCAATGGGCTTTGAGAGAGCGGGAACACACGGGACGACTGCGGCGCTTGCGTTACTCACCGATGCGGTGAAAAAGGGCGGAGCAATGGCGAGCGGATCGGTCGGCGGCATGAGCGGCGCTTTCATTCCTGTTTCTGAAGATGCGGGAATGATCGAAGCTGCCCAACTCGGCGCGCTCTCGCTCGACAAGCTCGAAGCCTGGACCAGTGTCTGTTCAGTCGGCATCGACATGGTGGCCGTGCCCGGCTCAACGTCAGCTGAGACGATCTCCGCAATCATTGCCGACGAAATGGCGATTGGGGTGATGAATAACAAGACCACGGCGGTGCGAATTATTCCGGTTCCAGGCCGCGAGGTTGGCGAGCTGGTAGAGTTTGGCGGGTTGCTCGGCAGCGCGCCGATCATGGCCGTGAACGCGTTTTCTTCTGCCGGCTTCATACGACGCGGCGGGCGGATTCCGGCGCCGATCCATTCGCTCAGGAATTAACCCCCGGGTTTTTAGAAGCGCCTCTTGCAAACCAAAAAAATTCAATCAATTCGAATTGGAGCCACTTCAGCCCGCGAAGCGGGCGCGGGCATAAGCCTGGGGTGAAACCCCAGGATCGTTGAGGCGCTTGAGTAAGACCGCGAAGCGGCCGATAGCGGAAACAATTTCAACCAATGGTAGAAGCTAACTTTGTAAGCATTGTCGCCCGCTAGCGCGGGCTTTGGAAAATTTGGTGCTGGTGGTCCTCGGGTTACGCTGCGCTCCACCCCAGGCTTTATGCCGTCGCCCGCTTCGCGGGCTGAGTTTGATGTTGGGATTTCGTTTCGAGCTAACACTAACCCTGCGACGCGGGTTCTGCGCAAAAATGGACTCGGTCAACCTCTTACCGCGACGAAAGTTTCACCGCTTCATCTTCTGTGCGGCTGGCATCTACAACATCGCCTGGGGTCTTTATTCAGTTTGGGATCCGCAGTGGCTGTTTCGTTATTCAAGCTTGCCACTACAAAACCATCCGCAAATTTTCGCGTGTCTGGGAATGGTAGTGGGACTCTACGGGATCATTTATTTTGAAGTGGCACGTGTGCCGGAACGAGGTTGGTTACTGGCAGCGGTCGGGTTAACGGGAAAAGTGCTCGGGCCAATAGGACTGGTGCAGCTGATCTGGAGCGGCACCTGGCCGCCGTCGACTATCGTCCTGTCGCTCACAAACGATCTTATCTGGTGGATTCCGTTCACACTTTATCTCTACGATGCCTGGCCGCAGTTTCGCCGGGATGTTTTCGGAGAGGGAAAATGATGAATGAATCAAAGACGTTCATGTGCGTCTTCTGTAAGTATCGCAGTCACGAAAGGCAGGTCGGCTGTCCAGTCTGTGGCCGGCGTTACGGTTACGGTGAAGTGCAAATCGTTAAGGCAATTCAGCTGATGCAGGCGGTGTCTTTACTCTAATTGGTGGTTTTTTGATTTTACTTGGATTAATGATCCTGATCAGCGAACTACGACTGCCTTACGCCATGGCTCCCTGGTGGACGTTTACACTCATATTTGGCTTTGGCGCTCTGTTTGTCGCCGGAGGCTTGTCTTCGTTTTTTGGTAACAGTTGGTTGCTTGGCCTGCTGCTTCTTTTGTTTGCGCGAAACAGAACTACTCAAGAGTTGAGGGACGTTAGGACTAGGGGATTTGGTGGCGCGAGGCGGTAGGGTCTGATTGAAGACTCTGGACAAATTGCAGGCCAGGGCTTAAGTTTCACCTATTCAAGAGCGTAAGGAGCGTCTATGGCAGAAGCACTCGGCATGGTTGAATGCATGGGGCTGGTGGCGATGATCGAAGCGGCAGACGCGATGGTCAAAGCGGCGAACGTTCGCCTGGTTGGCTGGGAAAAGATTGATGCTGGATTAGTAACGGCGATCGTGAGAGGTGATGTCGCGGCTGTGCGCGCTGCCGTCGACGCTGGAGCCGCCGCCGGCCGGAAGGTAGGTCAGGTTGTTGCCACACACGTGATCCCGCAACCGCATGGCGATGTTGACCTGGGTTTGCCCGTACTGCAAACCGGCCAAACCACGAAGAAGAAAATTAGCGGTTCGGTTCGCCCGAAGTAACAATCTCAAGTGCGAGCGTTGATACTCGCTAAATCTCCCGCCCGTCCAAATGAGCCTGACTCTTTATTTCCTTCGTCATGGCCAAACTGCCCTCAGTCGCGATGACGTCTTCTGTGGGTCAGGTCTTAATCCCGAATTAACTCCGGACGGCTTGCAGATGGCCCAGGCGTTTGCCGCGGCCTATCGCGCCAAACCCTGGCTCGCGGTTTACTCAAGCGCTCTGCGACGAGCTGTCGACACGGCCCTGCCCCTCTGCGATGCACTCGGGATTACTAATCAGGCGCGGCCGGATCTCAATGAGATCGCCTATGGCAAATGGGAAGGACAGACCAGAGAAAGAGTAGACCGTGAATATCACGACGACTATGTCAGTTGGCTTGCCGATCCGGCCTGGCATGCGCCCACCGCCGGTGAGCTGGCGATAACAGTTGCGACGCGCAGCCTCCGCGTGATTGACGAAATCAAGAGCGAGTTTGCGGAAGGCAATGTTCTGATTGTTTCTCACAAAGCGACTATAAGAATCATTCTTTGCAGCTTGCTTGGAATCGATGTCGGGCGCTTCCGTTATCGCCTCGGTTGTCCGGTTGGTTCAGTTAGCGTTGTGGAGTTTTCGCTCGAGGGCCCGCTGCTCCATTCATTGGCGGATCGTTCTCACTTAAGCGCATCATTGCAAGCCTTGCCCGGAACGTAACAACGGATCTAATAAAGGCAAACTAGTTTGGTCAGTGACCTGCCCAATGCCAATCTTCCGAAAGTCGATGCTTGCGTTGTTATTCGTCGTAGTCGCTTCAACCGCGAGGGGTCAACAACCCTTCGTCACCGACGATGCAGATACCACGCCAAAGGGTCACTTCCACTTTGAGTTCAGTAACGAAGTCGATTGGCTACAGCACGACTCTTTCCCCAGCCTCAAGCAAAATACCGCGGACTTTGAACTTGACTACGGACTCTTCGACCGGCTTGAGATAGGCGTTGAGTCGCCGCTGCTAACCATCTGGAACGCGCCCGGCAATAATCCCCGGACTGTCTCAGGTCCTGGCGACACCAACCTCTCCCTCAAATACAACTTTCTAAAAGAACGAGAAAATTCGCGAGCGCCGGCCCTGGCGATTGCCTTCAATCTTGAACTACCAACCGGAGACACCAAGCGTCAACTTGGTTCCGGTCTGGCAGACTTTTACATGAACGGGATTCTACAGAAGTCCCTTACGAGGAAAACCCGGTTGCGTTTGAATGGTGGCATCCTGTTTTCCGGCAACGAAACCACGGGAGTTGTAGGAATCAAAACGCGAGGCACTGTGTTCACCGGTGGCGCCTCGATAGTCAAGCAACTCACTCCAAAACTCCAACTGGGCATGGAACTGACTGGCGCCCTGGCAGGAAATCAGGGGCTGGGCAAAGGACAATTGCAGACGCTGTTTGGCGGCAACGTTCAAATTAAGAATAACGTCTCGTTCGACTTCGGTGTCGTTGGTGGTAAGTATGCCGCCAGTCCGCGAGCTGGAATTCAATTGGGAATCTCAATCGACCGATAGGGTAAGGAGGTGACAATGGCGCGCAAGAAAAGGATTGGACTCAGCCAAGTGTTGGAGCGCTTCTCGCGCAAAGCTACTGAGGCGACCGGAACCTCGACTGCTTTTATTCTCGCTTTGTTAGTGATTGTTGTCTGGTTAGTTAGTGGACCGTTGTTCAAGTTTTCAGATACCTGGCAGCTGGTAATCAATACCGGAACAACTATCGTTACCTTCTTGATGGTTTTCCTGATACAGCGAAGTCAAAACAAGG
>Ga0207689_10006447_pt1 | contig 10377 bp, 8 predicted proteins | sample KBSMisM52_FD_184312 | JGI IMG/M metagenome (GOLD analysis project Ga0207689, IMG submission 184312) | Miscanthus rhizosphere microbial communities from Kellogg Biological Station, Michigan, USA - KBS Miscanthus M5-2 (SPAdes) (version 2) | ecosystem: Host-associated > Plants > Roots > Rhizosphere... | reverse complement strand
TTGGTTCGCACCCTGTTCTCCGCCGGCGCCTTCGCCCTGGCCCTGATCGCCGCCACGCCGCCGCCCGAGGCGGCCGCGCAGGAGTTGAAGATCGCGGTGGCCGCCGACATCACGTCGATGGATCCGCACTTCTTCAACCTCTTCCCCAACAACAACGCCGCCGAACACATCTTCGACAAGCTCGTCCAGATGGACGCCGACTCGAAGATGATCCCCGGCCTCGCGACGTCGTGGAAGGTGATCGACCCGACGACGTGGGAGTTCAAGCTCAGGAAGGGCGTCAAGTTCACCGACGGCTCGGAGCTCACCGCCGAAGACGTCGCATTCTCGATCGACCGCGTGCCGAATGTGCCGAACAGCCCGGGGCCGTTCTCCGCCTACACCAAGGCGATCATCGCGAAGGAGATCGTCGATCCCTACACGATCCGGTTCAAGTACGCGGCGCCGTACCCGCTCGCCCCGAACGACCTGTCGACGATCTACATCGTGTCGAAGAAGGTCGCGACCGGCGCGTCGACCGACGACTTCAACAGCGGCAAGGCGGCGATCGGCAGCGGGCGGTACAAGCTCGTCAAGTACACGTCGGGCGATCGCGTCGAGCTTCAGCGCAACGACAACTACTGGGGCGAGAAGTCGCCCTGGGACAAGGTCACGTTCAAGATCATCAAGAACGAGCCCGCCCGCGTTGCGGCGCTCCTGTCCGGCGACGTCGACGCGATCGAGCAGCCGCCGACGGCGGACCTCGCGCGCATCAAGGCCGATCCCAAGTTTACGGTGACGTCGAAGATCTCGCACCGCGTCATCTACTTCAACTTCGACCATCTCGAGCGGGTGAGCCCGTTCATCACCGACAAGGCCGGCAAGCCCCTCGCGAAGAATGCGCTGCTCGATGTCCGCGTGCGCCGGGCGATTTCCAAGGCGATCAACCGGCAGGCGATCGTCGATCGCGTGATGGAAGGGCAGGCAATACCCTCGGGCCAGCTCGTCTCCGAGAAGCTCTTCGGCAACGTTCCCACCCTCAAGGCCGACCTCTGGGACGTCGAAGGCGCGAAGAAGCTGATGACCGAGGCCGGCTACGCCGATGGATTCAACATCACCATCCACGGACCGTCGGGGCGCTACGTGAACGACGAGAAGATCGTGCAGGCGGTGGCGCAAATGCTTTCCCGCATCGGCATCACCGCGAAGGTCGAGACGGCGCCGATGGGTCCGTACTCGGGCCGCGCGTCGAAGCAGGAATTCAGCTTCCACATGGTGGGCTGGGGCGCCTCCACGGGCGAAGCGTCGAGCCCTCTGCGCTCGCTCCTCGCCACGTTCAACCGCGACAAGGGGTTGGGCGCCGTCAACTGGGGCCGCTACAGCAACGTCAAAGTCGACTACCTGATCGAGCAGGCACTGCAGCAGGTCGACGACGAGAATCGCAGGGTGATGCTGCAGAATGCGACCAGGCTCGCCATGGAAGACCTCGGCATCATGCCGATCCACTTCCAGTTCACGATCTGGGCGACGAAGAAGAACGTCGCCTACACGCCGCGCACCGACGAGTACACGCTCGCGTTCCAATTCAAGCCGGTGGGGCCGCCGAAGCCTTGACCGGCCGAGGTTCGCTGGCGTGAGGGCGCGGGCCGACGCGAGCGGGGCGCCGCCGCGCCACCGCTGACGCGGCCGCAGGGACCGCGCTGCTTGGGACTTTTCGATGCTGGTCTTCATCATCCGTCGCAGCCTGCAGAGCATCGTCGTCCTGCTCGTGATGTCGGTGCTCGTGTTCGTCGGTGTCTATGCGATCGGTAACCCGATCGACATCCTGATCAGCCCGCAGGCGGATCAGATCGACCGCGAGCGCGCGATCGCGGCGCTCGGCCTCGACAAGCCGCTGTGGGCGCAGTACTGGAGCTTCCTCCGTGGCGTGGCCGAAGGTGACCTCGGGCGCTCGTTCGTCCACAGCACGTCGGCTTTGAAGCTCATCCTCGAGCGGATGCCGGCCACGATGGAGCTTGCGCTGACGGCGATGCTGATGGCGATCGTGATCGGCATCCCTCTCGGGTTGTGGGCGGGCCTGCGCCCCAACGGTGTCGCCGGCCGCTCGATCATGGCAGGCTCGATCCTCGGGTTCTCGCTGCCGACGTTCTGGGTCGGCCTGATGCTGATCATGGTGTTCTCGGTGATGCTGGGCTGGCTGCCGTCGAATGGCCGAGGTGAAACGACGCTCCTCTTGGGAATCCCGGTCTCGTTCCTGACCGTCGACGGACTCAAGCATCTGGTGATGCCGGCGACGAACCTGGCGCTCTTCAACGTGGCGCTGCTCATTCGCCTCACGCGCGCCGGCGCGCACGAGGCGCTGCTGCAGGACTACGTGAAGTTCGCGCGAGCAAAGGGGTTGCCGAACCGGCGGGTGATCGGCGTGCACGTGCTGCGCAACATCCTGATCCCGATCGTCACCGTGATCGGGCTGCAGTTCGGCTTCCTGATCGGATTCGCCATCGTCACCGAGAGCGTCTTCGCCTGGCCGGGCATGGGCAAGCTCCTGATCGACTCGATCGGCGTCCTCGACCGGCCGGTGATCGTCGCCTACCTGCTCGTCATCGTGACGATCGTCATCGTCATCAACCTCCTGGTCGACGTCCTGTATTCGGCGCTCGATCCACGGATCCGGCTGACGGAAGCAAAAGGCTGAGGCGATGGCGGCCGCGAGCGCAGGACAGACACCCTTCCGGCGGATCGTCGCGGACTTCGTCGCGAATCCGGTGGCGATCTTCGGCTTGGCACTGCTCGGGATCATTCTCTTCCTCGCGCTCTTCGCGCCGCTCATCTCGCCGCAGAACCCGTACGACCTCGCCCAGCTCGACGTCATGGACAGCCGGCTGCCGCCGGGATCGCCGTCGCCCAATGGCGGAATCTTCTGGCTCGGGACCGACGACCAGGGCCGCGACATGCTGTCCGCGATCTTCTACGGCCTGCGGATCAGTCTCGGCGTCGGCATCGCGTCGACGGTGCTGGCGCTCGCCATCGGGCTCGCGATGGGGCTCACGGCCGCGTACGTCGGCGGTCGCGTCGAGTCGCTCATCATGCGCATCGTCGACATCCAGCTCTCGTTCCCGGCAATCCTGATCGCGTTGATCCTGATCGCGGTATTGGGCCAAGGCACGGGCAAGGTCATCGCCGCGCTCGTCACCGTGCAATGGGCGTACTACGCCCGGACCGTGCGCAGCGCAGCGCTCGTCGAGAAACGGAAGGAATACATCGAAGCGGCCCGTTGCCTCGCGCTGTCGCCCTCGCGCATCGTGTTCCGTCATCTCTTGCCGAACTGCCTGCCGCCGATGATCGTCGTGGCGACTGTCCAAGTGGCGGCGGCGATCGCGCTCGAAGCCACGCTGTCCTTCCTCGGGCTGGGCTTGCCGATCACGGAGCCTTCGCTCGGCCTCCTGATCGCCAACGGCTATCAATATCTCCTGTCGGGCAAATACTGGATCAGCTTCTTTCCCGGCATCGCGCTCCTCTGCACGATCGTGAGCATCAATCTCGTCGCCGACCAGCTGCGCGACGTGCTCAATCCACGCCTTCAGAAATGAGCCAGGACGCGCCGCTGCTGGAAGTCGACGGCCTGCGCACGCACTTCTTCACGCGCGCTGGCGTGGTCAAGGCAGTCGACGACGTGTCGTTTGCCGTGCGCAAGGGCGAAGTGATGGGCCTGGTCGGCGAATCGGGCTCGGGCAAGTCGATGACCGGCTACTCGATCATGGGCCTCATCGATCCGCCGGGGCGCATCGTCGACGGCGCGATCCGCCTGAACGGCCGCGACTTGCGGGCGCTGTCGGCGGAAGAAATGCGGCAGCTTCGGGGCAATCGCATCGCGATGATCTTCCAGGACCCGATGATGACGCTCAACCCCGTGCTGTCGGTCGCGGCGCAGATGATCGAGACGATCGTCGCGCACGGCAGTGCGAGCCGGCACGAGGCGCTGGAGCGCTCGCGCGCGGCGCTCGTGAAAGTCGGCATTCCGTCTCCCGATGAAAGGCTCGCGGCGTACCCGCACCAGTTCTCGGGCGGGATGCGCCAGCGCGTCGCGATCGCCATCGCGCTCCTCAACGATCCGGACCTCATCATCGCCGACGAGCCGACGACGGCGCTCGACGTGACGATCCAGGGCCAGATCCTGTTCGAGATGCAGAAGCTGACGCGGGAGACAGGCGCGGCGATGATCTGGATCACGCACGACCTCTCCGTCGTTGCCGGCCTCGCCGATCGAGTGTGCGTGATGTACGCCGGCCGCATCGTCGAGCAGGGGAGCGTGTACGACGTGCTGACGAGCCCTCGCCATCCCTACACTCAGGGCCTCCTCGATTCGGTGCCGTCGAGGAGCGTCCGCGGCGCGCCTTTGCGGCAGATTCCGGGCATGCCGCCGTCCGTCCTCGACCTGCCGCCGGGCTGCGCCTTCCGCGAACGCTGCAACCGCGCGACCGAGATCTGCGCGGCGACACCGGAGATGCTTCCCGCCGTCGCCGGGGGCCACGGCGCGCGCTGTCACCATCCGCTCGTGCTCGCTGCGCCGTGAACGCCGCGCCTGCACCCGCAAGCACGATGGCGGCCGTCCCGCCGCTGGTGGAGCTTTCTCGCGTCGCGAAGCGGTTCGTGAAGTCGCTCGACGTCTCGGCGCGCATCGGCAACCTGCTCGGCGCGGGAATGCGCGAGGAAGTCGTGCACGCCGTCGACGGCGTCGACCTTGCGATCCTCCAAGGCGAGGTCGTCGGGCTCGTCGGCGAATCGGGCTGCGGCAAATCGACGCTGGGACGCCTCGCCGTCGGACTCCTGCCACTCACCAGCGGCGAGCGCTCTTGGCGAGGCAAGAGCCTGGCAGGGCAGGCGCCCGACGCCGCGCGCCGGCAGCAGCTCAAGATGCAGATGATCTTCCAGGATCCGTACGCATCGCTCAACCCGCGGATGCGCGTCGTCAACATCGTCGGCGAGGCGCCGGTCGCGCACGGCCTTGTCGCGGCGAAGACGCAGCCGGAGTACGTCGCGCAGCAGATGAATCGGGTCGGTCTCGACGCTTCGCTGATGCGCCGATTTCCCCACCAGTTCTCCGGCGGCCAGCGGGCGCGGATCGGCATCGCCCGCGCGCTCGCGGTCGCCCCCGAATTCCTCGTGTGCGACGAGTCGGTGGCGGCACTCGACGTCTCGATCCAGGCGCAGGTGCTCAATCTCTTCATGGATTTGAAGCAGGCGCTCAATCTCACGTATCTTTTCATCAGCCACGATCTTCGCGTCGTCGAGCACATCAGCGATCGCGTCGTCATCATGTATCTCGGGCGCGTCGTCGAATCGGGGCCGACGCCGGAGCTCTACGGTGCGCCCAATCATCCGTATACGCAGGCGCTGCTCAAGGAAGTGGGCAAGGTCGAGCCGGTCAAGCGCACGTTCGTGCCGATCAAGGGCGAAATTCCGTCGCCGCTCGCGCCACCCTCGGGCTGCCACTTCCATCCGCGGTGCCCGCACGCGATGCCGAAGTGCCGAACGACGGCACCGGCGCTCCGCGAGATCGCGCCGGGCCGCTTGTCGGCGTGTCACCTGAACGATGGGGCTTGAACGCGCAGGGCGCTCGTGTTGGCTTGAAGAGAGCATCCCATGACCCCTGTCGCGCCGCACCACCTCCGGCACGCTCGCCTGGTGGACGGCGCTGCCGCTCGTCCCGACTCTCCCCATCCGGGAGCGCTATCCTAAGTCCCGCCCCGAGGTGCACCCGGTGTCACTGGCGCCACAGGAGCCGCCATTTTCGGGCGCCGATCGCACGATGTGTTTGACATCGCGCTCGCAAGCGTTCTAACGTGCGCACAGGCTTCGATCAGGGGGAACAAAAATGGCAAAAATTCGTGCGCTGCTCGCGCTCGTCTTCGCAGTGGCGGGACTGGCGATGCAGGGGGCCCATGGGCAAGTCCTCTACGCTGCCGATGGCCAGGGGGGCGTTCCCGGCAATCTCTACGTAATCAATCAGGCCACCGGTGCCATCGTGCAGACGATTGGTCCGATCGGCTTCGCGGTGACGGGCCTTGCCTTCCATCCCGGCACTGGGGTGCTTTACGGCACTACCGGCGCCGAGAACGATCCGCCGGCGCTGATCCGCATCAACACGACGACTGGCGCCGGCACGCTCATCGGCAACAATACCGGCGGGCCCATCGCCGACATCACGTTTCGTGCCGACGGAACGCTATTCGGCTGGACGGAAAATTCCGACGATCTGGTGACGGTCAATCTTGCGACCGGCGTAGAGACGGTCGTCGGGGAATCGGGAATCGGTACCGCGGGATCGGGGATCGCGTTTTCGCCGGGCGGCGTTCTCTACTTCGCCGGCAGCAACAGCGACGGCGTGCTGCGAACGATCAATCCGGCAACAGGATTGCCGACCACGGTCGTCACGATGACCGGCGGCCCCCCGCCGAGTCGCGTCAATGCGCTGGCGTTCACTGGATCGACGCTTTTCGGCGTGGTCAAGCAGTCGCCCGGCGCCGCTCTCGTCACGATCAACACGACGACCGGCGTGGTCACGACCCTCGGCGCGCTGCCACCCGGAATCGACGCCATTGTGTTCGGGCCGGCGCCGGGTGACCAACAGGCCGTGCCGGTCCAACAACCCATACCGACCTTGTCGCAATGGGCACTCATGCTTTTGGCTTTACTCATCGCGGGCTCGTACGCGGTGATCCGCAAGCGGACCTGAGCAGTCGCATCGTCGGCCGAACAACGGCGGAGTCGGCAGGGGTAAAAGGGCGGCCATGGCCGCCCTTTTCGCGATACGGGCGCGTTCCCGATGGCCGTGTTCTGATCGCCTGCTCCGGAGGCCCTGAGGTTGCCCGCTTGTTTGGCACTCCGGCGCGCTGAATCGATTGGTAAGACCACTTGACCGGTCCCGGGGCGCACTGCCAAACTCTGCCGCTCGCTCATGCGAGCTTTGGCCCCGTCGGGCGACATACATGCGGTAATCACGGAGGAACCATGATCAAGTCTTCGCGCGCAATCCTCGTCGGGCTCGGCGCGTTGCTGTTCGCCGCCGCAGGACACGCTGCTTACCCCGAACGGCCGATCACGCTGATCGTCCCTTGGGCCGCGGGAGGCGGCACCGACGCCACCGCCCGCATCATCGGAACGCTGCTGGAGAAGGAAGTGGGGCAACCCGTCAACGTCGTCAACCGCGTGGGCGGCAGCGGGGTCGTGGGGCACAGCGCGATTGCGCAGGCGGCGCCCGACGGTTACACGATCGGCATCATCACCGTCGAAATCGGGATGATGCACTGGCAGGGTCTCACCGATCTCAACGGCGCGTCGTACACGCCGATCGCGCTCGTCAACGCCGATCCTTCAGGGGTTCAGGTCGCGGCCGATTCGCCGTACAAATCCGTCAACGAGCTGGTGGCGGCGATCAAGGCGAATCCGGGCAAGTTCAAGGCGTCGGGCACCGGGCAGGGCGGCATCTGGCATCTCGCGATCGCGGGGATGCTGCAGGACCTGAAGGTCGATCCGGCGAGCGTGCCGTGGGTGCCGTCCGGCGGCGCCGCGCCCGGTCTCCTCGACCTCGTGGCCGGAGGCGTGCAGATCGCCCCCGTCTCGCTGCCCGAAGCGCGCGCGATGATCGATGCCGGCAAAGTGAAGAGCCTTGCCGTGATGGCCGACAAGCCGGCCGCGCTCTACCCCAACGTTCCGACGCTGAAGGCGGCGACGGGAAGCAACTGGACGATGGCCGCGTGGCGTGGAATCGCCGCGCCGAAGAACCTTCCTCCCGAAGCGCGCGACAAGCTCGTCGCCGCATTGCAGAAGATCGTGGCGAGCAAGGACTACACCGAGTTCATGGGAAAGCAGGGCTATGGCGTGATCTACGCGCCGCCCGACGATTTCGCCAAGTTCATGGCGAAGTCGGACGCGGACCTCGGCGCGACGATGAAGGCGGTCGGCATCGTGAAATGACGCAGCTTCGCCGTTGGTGGCGGGCTCTTTGCTCGTCGCGACGGTGCAACGTGCTCCGGCCGTCCGGCTGATCGCCGCGTGAAGCTCAACGATGCAGTATGGGGAGCGGTGCTGCTGCTGCTCGCGGCGGCCGTTCTGGTGCACGTCCAGTCGTTCGGCACGATCCCGGGCCAGAAGTACGGCCCGGCGATCTTTCCCGGACTCGTCGCCTGCGGCATCGCGATCTGCGCCGCGCTCCTGATCTTCAACGGTCTCAAGGCGCGGACGGAGCACGGCGCGCGGGAGCCGTGGGTGACGCTCGCACCCTGGACGCGCTCGAGCCGCCATGTGTTCGCTTTCGCGCTGACCGTCGGCGTCAACGTCTTCTACATCCTCGCCGTCGACAAGCTCGGATTCATTCCGACCGGCATCATCTACCTGTCGGTGCTGTTCGCGGTGTTCGGGGTGCGCCGCGCGTGGATCTTGCCGCTTTCCATCCTGCTGACGCTCGCGATTCACACGGCGTTCTACAAGCTGCTCAAGGTCCCGCTGCCGTGGGGCGTCCTGAAGGGCTTCATCTGGTAGCGGCGATGGAGAGCGCACGATGAGCAGCGCCTGGGCACAGGCCTTTTCGATGGTGCTCGACCCGTACAACATCGTCGTGATGCTGGGCGCGTCGCTGTTCGGCCTGTTCGTCGGCGCGATGCCCGGCCTCACCGCGACGATGGCGACGGCGCTCCTCGTACCCGTCACGTTCTTCATGGCGCCGATCCCGGCCATCGCGGCGATCGTGACGGCGACGGCGATGGCGATCTTCGCCGGCGACATCCCGGGCTGCCTCTTGCGGATGCCCGGGACGCCCGCGTCGGCCGCCTACACCGACGAAGCCTATGCGATGACCAACAAGGGCCAGGCCGAGCTCGCGCTGGGAGCGGGCCTCGTCTTCTCGGCGATCGGCGGACTCTTCGGAACGGCGGTGCTCATGATCTCGGCGCCGACCCTGGCCGAATTCGCATTGAAGTTCAGCTCGTTCGAGTATTTCTGGCTGGTGCTGATGGGCCTCACCTGCGCCGTCTTCCTGACGTCGGAGAGCCCGCTCAAAGGCTTCGTCTCGCTCTTTCTCGGCCTCCTGATCGCGAGCGTGGGGCTCAACAATCCTGCGGGCATCCCGCGCTTCACCTTCGGCAGCGTCGAGCTGATGGGCGGCATCGGACTCGTCCCGCTGATGATCGGCATGTTCGCGATATCCGAGATCCTCCGCTACGCGGTCGACACCGATCCGGCGCCGATGATCGTCGACCAGCCGATCGGCAACGTGTTCAAGGGCATGTGGCGGCTGACGGTCAAATACCCGAAGCAGATCCTGCGCGGCAGCGCGCTCGGCACCCTGGTCGGTGCCCTGCCGGGCGCCGGGGCCGACATCGCGGCGTGGATGTCGTACGCGGTCAGCAAGAAATTCTCGAAGGAGCCGGAAAAGTTCGGCACGGGTCACGTCGAGGGCATTGTCGAGTCCGGCTCCGCCAACAACAGCGCGCTCGCGGGTGCCTGGATTCCCGCGCTGGTGTTCGGCATTCCCGGCGACTCGATTACCGCGATCGTGATCGGCGTGCTGTACATGAAGAACATGAACCCCGGGCCGGCGCTGTTCGTCAACAACCCGCAGAACATCTACGCCGTGTACCTGCTGTTCATCATCGCCAACCTGATCATGATTCCGCTGGGGTACGCCTGCATCAAGGCGTCGAAGCAGATCCTCAAGGTGCCGCGCAGCGCGCTGATGCCGGTCATCATGCTGTTCTGCGTCGTCGGCGCGTTCGCGATCAACAACACCGCGTTCGACATCGGCGTGATGGTGATTGCCGGCGTGGTCGCCTTCATCCTCGAGGAGAACGGCGTGCCGATCGCGCCTGCGATCCTCGGCGTCGTGCTGGGCGGCATGCTCGAGGACAACTTCGTGACGTCGATGATCAAGGCCGACGGCGACTTGCTTGCCTTCTTCCATCGTCCCGTCGCGGCGACGCTCGGCGCGATGACGCTTGCCGTCTGGTTCCTGCCGATCCTGATGCGAAGGCTAAGGCGCCTTGCCGGCGCTTGAAGCGAACGCCTCGCCGGCGTTGGGCGAACGCCTTGCCGAAGCCGGGCCGACGCCCGGCGGCAGCGGGCAGCTCGGGTTGCCCGCCTTTGCCGCACTGCGGTATAATTTATAGGTTTTGCAGCCCTATCCTGTCTTGCGCCGGACGGGCAGGGTGACGTTGGCGGAGCGAGGTTGCGGGCGGCAGGGAGTCCCATTGCAATGCGCGGGAAATTCGTCGTCGGCAACTGGAAGATGAATGGCGGGCTCGCGGCCAACAAAGGGTTGCTGTCCGATCTGATCGCCGGTTGGACGGCGACGCCAGGCCGGCAGATCGCCGTGTGCGCGCGGTACCCGTATCTGGCGCAGGT
>Ga0207689_10006441_pt1 | contig 10381 bp, 11 predicted proteins | sample KBSMisM52_FD_184312 | JGI IMG/M metagenome (GOLD analysis project Ga0207689, IMG submission 184312) | Miscanthus rhizosphere microbial communities from Kellogg Biological Station, Michigan, USA - KBS Miscanthus M5-2 (SPAdes) (version 2) | ecosystem: Host-associated > Plants > Roots >... | reverse complement strand
GGACTACGTGCTGATGGACAAGGCCGCGCACTGGCGGTCGCGCGGCGACCTCGTAGTCTTCACCGACCCGAGCGACGCGAGCGAGACCCTGGTCAAGCGGATCGTCGGACTGGGCGGGGAGGAGATCGTCGTGCGGGCGCAGGGGGTGTACATCAACTGCGAGCCCGCGGACGGGTGCCGGCCGCTCGCCGAGCCCTACGCGGACTTCTCCGACGCGGTGCGCGAGGGCCGGGAGGCGGGACCGGTCCAGATTCCGCCCGGGGCCGTCTTCGTGATGGCCGACAACCGGAATGCCGGCGAGGACAGCCGGCACTGGGGGCCGGTCGCGCAGACACAGATCATCGGCCGGCCAATGTGGATCTACTGGTCCTCGGACGCGGACGGTCACACGCGGTGGGGCCGCATCGGCCTCCGGGTGCGCTAGCCGGGATGGCGGTCACGCGGCGGTGGACGGCGCGCGCTCCGCGCGCTCGTCGACCGCGACGACCGGCGGGTCCACCGGCTGCACCGGGAAGCCCAGCTCCATCCACGCGGCCAGGCCGCCCTCGAGCGGACGGACGCGCGTGAGCCCCTTGCGCTCGAGCAGGAGCGCCACCCGGGCGCTCGTGGCCTCGTTGGGTCAGGCGCAGTAGAGGACCAGCTCGCGGCCCCGGAGCCGGCCCACCTCGCCCGCGTCGATGGCGTCGACGGCCAGCCAGCGGCTCCCGGGAATCGCGTACGGGGTGGCCGCGACGTCGAGCGGAGTCCGGAGGTCGATGACCGCGACGTCGTCTCCGGCGTCGAGCCGCTGCTTGAGGGACGCGGGGGAGATGCGCGCGGTGCGGAGCCGCCGCAGGAACAGGCGGCGGCGCGCGTACTTGAGCAGGACGTAGGCGACGAGCGCGATCACGATCACCAGGCCGAGCATCTGCCCGAGGCGGGTGGCCCGGGCGGTGATCAGAGTGATCGCGTCGGCGAAGAGATATCCCAGCGTCAGCCACGTGCCCGCCCAGAGCAGCACGCCCGCGAGGTCGTAGAGCGCGAAGCGCACGCGACCCACCGCGAACACCCCGGCGAGCGGCGGCATGACCGCGGTCAGCCCGGGGACGAACTTCGCGACGAGCATGCCCCGCGCGCCGTGCCGCACGAAGACGCCCTGGGCCCGGCGCAGGCAGGAGTCCGGCTCGAGGGAGAGGCGGCAGAGCGTCGCGAGGACGCCGGCCCCGCGCCGCCGGCCCAGCTCGTACCAGACGAAGTCGGCGGCCAGCGCCACGACCGCGATCGCCGCGAGCACCAGCGGGATGCTGATGCGGCCGTGCGCGGCGAGGGCGCCGACTCCCAGGAGGGCGGGCACCGCGGGCAGCGGCACGCCGATCTGCTCGGCGACGACCAGGGCGGGCACGATCAGGACGCCGTAGTGCTCGAGAAATTGCAGGCTGTCGGCGGGGTTCATTGCGCCCTCCAGACTACCAGTCCCGCTTGAGATGGAGAATCGCACCCGAGGGATTCCTCTCCCTTCCGATACCGAGTGGGGAACCGTCGCCGCCGCCCGCCCATCCAAAGGGACATGGAGGACCAGCACGATGCGCAAGCTCGAGGGTAAGGTGGCGGTGGTGACGGGAGCATCGAAGGGGATCGGCGCCTCGATCGCCCGGCACCTGGCGGCCGAGGGCGCGGCGGTCGTGGTCGACTATGTCTCGAGCCGGGCCGACGCCGAGCGGGTGGTCGCCGAGATCACCCGCGCCGGAGGCCGGGCCATCGCGGTGCAGGCGGACGTGGCCCGGCCGGCCGACGTCACGCGGCTCTTCGCCGAAGCGGTGAACGCCTTCGGCCGCGTGGACGTCCTCGTCAACAACGCGGGCGTCTACGAGTTCCGGCCGCTCGGCGACATCACCGAGGAGCACTTCCACAAGCTGTTCGACCTCAACGTCCTGGGCCTGCTCCTGGCCTCGAGGGAAGCGGTGAGGCATTTCGGGATCGAGGGCGGCAGCATCGTGAACATCAGCTCGATCGCCAGCACGCTCTCGCCCGCCGATGCGTCGGTCTACAGCGGCACCAAGGCCGCGGTGGACGCGGTCACCCGGTCGCTGGCCAAGGAGCTCGGGCCGCGCAACATCCGCGTGAACGCGGTCAACCCGGGCATGGTGGAGACCGAAGGGGTCCACGCGGCCGGTCTCGACCAGAGCGATTTCCGGAAACAGGTCGAGGCCAAGACCCCGCTCGGCCGCATCGGCCAGCCGCGGGACGTTGCCCCGACGGTGGTCTTCCTGGCCTCGGAAGACTCCGGCTGGATGACCGGCGAGTCGCTGGTCATCGCGGGCGGTCTGCGCTGACCGGCGCGCGCGCCTAGAAGAGGATCACGCCGCGGCCGACCGCGTCGGTGTCGAGATCCTCGTAGGCCCGGTTGATGTCGGCGAGCGGGTAGCGCCGGGTCACGAGGCCGTCGATGTCGAGCAGTCCGCGGCCGTACCAGTCGGCGATCCTCGGCATGTCCTGCCGGGGGCGCGCGGTGCCGTAGTAACAGCCGCGGAAACGATGGTGGTGGCCCCAGCGATCCGCGCGCCCTGCAGGACGTTGAGGCCCACCCCGCCGCAGCCGATGACCGCCACGCTGTCGCCCGGCTGCACGCCGGCGTGAGGGCCGCGCCGACCCCGGTGGTGACGCTGCAGCCGATGAGCGCCATCTGGGGGAAGTCGAGGCCGGCGGGCGCGGAGATGCAGCCGGCCTCGGGCACCACCGCGTGGTCCGCGAAGCACGCCACCTTGCCCATGTGGGCCTGGGGACGAAGCTCAGGATCGCGCGGTCGCCGGGCTTGACCATCGTCACGCCCTCGCCCACCGCCTGGACGGTGCCCGAGCCCTCGTGGCCGAGCACCGCGGGCAGGGCGGCGGCGGTGATGCGCAGGGTGGAGTCTCCTCGCTCGGCGGTGTCAGGCCGCCCGGCGATGGACGCGGGCGACGGTCTCGGGGAGCCGCGTGAACATGCCGGCGAGACCTCAGTCCGGCGTCCCGAGGCGGTCAAGAGACGGGCCGAGTAAGCGCAGGAAAGGGGTTGACACTCGCGGTGGGGTCCAACTAGCGTCGCCGAAAGACGGGGTCGCGGCAACGCTCGGCAAGGAGGAGGCGATGGAGTTCCTGCTCGTGCTCTTCGATGACAGCCGCGAGGTGCGGGTGGGGGATGTGTTCGTGGGCAAGACGAACGTCATCCTGGAGCTGGAGGCCGGCATCCACCGGGTGGCCCTCGGCCCCCCGCACGACTTCTCGCCGCTCGACCAGAGGGTGCGCCTGGTGAACACCGCGGCGATGGATCCCTGCTGCATCTCGTTTCACCGGTTGCCGCCCGCCGCGATTCCGCACTCTCCGGGCAGCCCGCGGTGAGCCGCCGGGCCGGGCTCGCCGCGCTCCTGCTGTGCGTGGTCGCCGCCTCCGGATGCGCCCACTACCCGGTGAACGCCCAGCTGGCCGCGCCGTCGGGGAAGGGCGGGTATCGCTTTCCCCAGATGGTGGCCGACCGCCCCGATCCGGCCGACGAGCTCTTCGTGTGCCTGTCGTTCTCGGGCGGAGGAACGCGGGCCGCCGCGTTCTCGCACGGCGCGCTCCTCCGCCTGCGGGACATCGACATCGGCCGGGGCGGCCCGCCGCGCAGCCTGCTCGACGAGGTGGATTGCATCGCGGGCATCTCGGGCGGGGCGTTCACCGCCGCCTACTACGGGCTGTTCGGGAAGGCCGGCCTCGACACGTTCTACGACCGCTTCCTCAAGCGCAACATCCAGGCCGAGCTGGCACTGCGGGTGGCGAATCCGGTGAACCTCGCGCGCCTGGCCTCGCCCTACTTCAGCCGGATCGACCTGGCCGCCGAGCTGTACGACGAGACGGTATTCGAAGGCCGCACGTTCGCGAATCTCCCTCCGCGCCCCTTCGTCATCCTGCACGCGACCAGCATGGCGAACGGCGCCCCGTTCGAGTTCACCCAGGCCGAGTTCGACTTCATCGGCTCCGACCTCGGCACGTTTCCGGTCGCGCGCGCGGTCGCGGCCTCGTCCGCGTTCCCGTTCCTGCTGAGCCCGGTGAGCCTGCGGAGCTTTCCGCCGCCCGCGGGCTATACGGTGCCCGACGACGTCACGGATGGCCTCGAGGAGCGGGAGCTGAACCCCGGCCGCTACTACTGGGCGCGCCAGCATCTCGACCTGATGAATCCGAGGCCGAAAGGGGCCGACGACCCCGCGGCGGAGAAGTGGGTGCACCTGCTGGACGGCGGGCTCTCCGACAACATCGGGCTGCGGTCGATCCTCCGCGCCTACGACCGGACGAGCGGATTCGTGCGGCCCCGGATCAGCGCGGGCCACATCAAGCGGTTCGTGGTCATCGCGATCAACGGCCGGACCGATCCGCCCGAACCGCTGAGCCGCCGAGAGCGATCGCCGGGACTCGTGGACGTCTTCCTGAAGACGGCGACGGTCAGCATGGAGACGGTGAGCTTCGATACGATCGAGCAGGCGCTCCGCCGCCAGACCGAGCGCGAGCAGGCCCAGACGGATATCCGGAAGTGCAACGAGGCGCTCGCCCGGTGCGGGGCCTCCGTCATGCCCGAGCTGGCCCAGGAGATCAGGACCTGCTTCGTCCACATCGACTTCGAGGGCTTGCCGTCGCCGTTACGCGAAGAGCTGCTGAACTATCCGACGACGTTCAGCCTGGAGCCGGAGCAGCTGAAGCGGCTGGGCGAGGCCGCGCGGACGCTGCTCGACACCTCGGAGAGCTTCCAGCGTCTGCTGCGGGCGCTGCGCGGAGAGCCCCGAATGGGGGAGGGCATCGGCGGACCGAAAGAGAACTGCTCGTGACGGTCAGGAGGTCAGGCGGTAGACGCGGGCCGCGGTGTCGTGGAACAGCTTGGCCTTCTCGGCGGCCGAGTACTTCGCGGTCAGGCGCTTGAACGAGTTCCACAGGACGGAGTAGCTGCAGCTCACCGCGTCCACCGGGAAGTTCGACTCGAACATGCAGCGGTCCACCCCGAACTTCTCGATCGTGTACTCGTAGTAGGGCCGGGTCGCGTCCGCGAGCTCCTGGCTGGCCGGCGGGCGCGGCCGCTCCTGCCAGGCGAAGCCGTTGACCTCCATGTTGATGCCGCCCAGCTTGGCCACCACGTTGGGACAGGTCGCGAGGTCGGCGATGAAGCCGCGCCACTCCGCGTAGACCTCCCGGGCCCGACCCGCGTACGAGCCGACACCCGGCGGGCCGCCGAAGTGGTCGAGGATGATGGTGGTGTCGGGGAAGGCCCGCGCGAGCGCGGTGACGTCGGGGATCTGCCGGTGGTAGCACCAGGCCTCGAAGGTGAGCTTCCGGGGCGCGAGCAGGGCGAAGCCGGCGCGGAAGTCGTCCCGCAGGAGCATGCCCTGGGGCGGCCGGGTGCGGTGGTTGGGCACCGCCTCGTCGGGGTCCCAGGCCGCGCCCAGGCGGATGCCGCGGAAGCGGCCGCCCCCCGCCGCGATCTGCGCGTCGAGCACCGGGGCCGCGGCGGCGCCCAGCCGGAGCTGCGCGGTGCCCACGATCCCGGCCGCGATGCGCGTCGGGCCGTAGAGCCCGGAGGCGCTCATCGCCGCGATGCCGTTCACGAACTCGGTCTCCCCGATCGCGCGCAGGGCGTCCGGGCCGTCGGGCTTGAACATCGCGCCGCACTCGATGAAGACGGTGGAGACGATGTTGTGCCCGCTCCCCGTGTCCTCCAGGATCTCGTCGAGGAGATAGCGCGGCACCACCCGCGCGGTCTCGCCGTCCCACAGGTGATGGTGCGGGTCGCAGATCGGCAGGTCGGGCTCGAGCGCCTCCTCGACGGTGAGGGCGAGCCACTCGTGGTTCTTCTTCCGGGCGGGCACGGCGGTCAGGCCTTCAGGTACTCGAACCAGAACCCGTCGCCCTCGCGCACCACGCGGCCGAAGGACGGCGAGGGGAAGTGCGAGGCGCACACCAGCACGTCTTGCTCGCAGTACCGCTCGAGGAATGCCCGGCGGGTGGCCGCGGCCTGCCGGGGGTCGAAGTCGGGGCGCGGCACCCACGCGGTCTCCTGGAGCTGCACCGGGGAGTGGATGAGATCGCCGGTGATCACCGCGTGCTGGCCGTTGGACTGAACGTGCACGCTCATGTGGTCGGGGGTGTGCCCGGCGGTGGACTCGAAGCGCACCTCGTCGTCGATCGCGAAATCGTTGCGCACCATCTGCGCGCGTCCCGCCTCCACGATGGGGATCACGCTGTCCGCGATCTGGTTCTGCGGGGTCTCCTTGTGCATCGCCGACCAGTACGCCCACTCCTTCTCGGACATGACGTACTTCGCGTTGGGGAAGGTGGGCACCCAGCGCCCGTTCTCCCAGCGGGTGTTCCAGCCGACGTGGTCGGTGTGGAAGTGGGTGGTCATCACGAAGTCCACCTGCTCGGGCCGGACCCCGGTCTCCGCGAAGCGCTTGAGGTACTCCCCGCTCGACGTCATGTTCCAGTTGGCCCGCGCCCGCTCCTTGTGGTCGCCCACGCAGGTGTCGACCACGATGGTGTGATGGCGGGTGCGGAGCAGGAAGGACTGCATCGGGAAGACCAGCCCGTTGACGCCGGGGTCCATGGCCCAGCCCGCGAGCCGCTGCCGGTAGGGCGCCCACTGCTCGGGCGTGATCGTCGGGAAGAACCCGGCGGCGTCGAAGTCCGGCCGCTCGGATTCGATGATGCGGTTGATGATGACCTCACCGACCTGGCGTTCGAGCATTGGGCGTGGCCTCCTGAGCCCGCACCATAGGGCGGGCGGCCGCGGGTGTCAATGAGCCGGTCCGCCGCCGAGAGGCCGGCGGAAGGTATTGCCGGGTTGTCCTTACCGGATTCTGATGTCGAGCCGCGTCCTGCCCCCTCCAGCTCCACACCGGAACGTGGATCTCCGGCGGGCACATGGCTTGCTAGGTGACACACCGGCGGAGGCTACAAAGAGGATGGCGCTCATCCAGGCCCTCGTGGCCTTCATCAGTCGCTCGTTCGGGAAGATCCTGAGCGCGCTCTTTGATTGGGCGGTCGTCGCGATCTTCGGATACGCGAGCGGCACCGAGAAGCTGTTCCTCTCGGCGCTGCTTGCCGCCGCGGGTGCCTGGCCCCTGCTCCTGCTCGGGGTGGCCATGCCCAAGGTCGCCGCGTTCGTGCTGGCGTTCGTGGCCATTCCGTCGTGGGTTCCCTCCTCGATTGTCCGCTGGTTCTGGATCGGCCTGGCTCTCGGGGTCCCGCTGGCGGTGGGAGCGGCCATGGCGGCGCGGCAGCCGGCGGACCGGCCCAGACGGTCCTGGCCGGTCCGGCTCCTGCGCGGGTTCCCGATCACCGCCGGCCTCTCGGCCGCTCTGCTGATCTCTCTCGTGACCGTACCGGTCCTGCGGCTGGTCTCCGCCGCGAGGCGCCGGAAGGACGTGCAGGTCCCGCTGCTCACCGACGCGGTATCGTACGAGCGGGTCGCGGAGCGGATCCCGGCCGTCCTGGGAGAGCACGGCCGGACGGTGCGACGCGCGCCGCCCCCCTGGTGGCTGACCGCCCCGCTGCGCCTGCTGAGCGCCGCGGACCGCCACGCCTTTCAGGGCCGCATCCCGGCGAACCTCGCGTACTTCGAGGGTCGGGAACTGGTCCTCGCGCTCTATCCGAGCGGTCTTCTCATTCGAGGCCGGCCGGACCTGCTGGCTTCGGCTCAGGGGTTGATCGTGGAAGGCGTGAGCGATCTCGACGTCTGTCAAACATCGGACCGGCGCGCCCAAGAGATCGAGCGGCGGATCGCGCGCTCGTGGCACGCGGCGCGCGAAAGTGGCGCGGCGCGCCTGCAGGAAATCGCGCGAGCGATCGAGGCGCTTCCCGTCGAGTATGATGACTGGCAGGTGGTCTATCGCAAGGCTCTGCAGATGAGCCGCGCCCTCGAGGGCAAGCCGCAGCTGCTCTCCGGGCTGACTCACAAGGAGGAGACGATGCCGCGATACGAAGAGCGAGCCCCTCTGACCGGGACGAATGGGCAGAGCGGGGGAGCGAGCACCCGGGCGCTGGTCGGCGAGATCGGCAGCCAGCTCGTCGACCTCGCCCAGGCCGAGGTGGAGCTGGCGCGCGCCGAGCTGGCGAGCGACATGCGGGCGGGACGCCGGACTCTCGCGGGGCTCGGCGTGGCGACGGTGGGGGCCCTCGCGGGGCTCAACCTGCTCCTGGTGGCCGCGGTGCTGGCCCTCGCCACGCTCATGCCGGGCTGGCTCGCCGCGCTGGCGGTGGCCGCGGTCGTGTTCGGGGTGAGCCTGACCGTCGGGTACCTGGCGTGGACGCGACGCCCGCGCGCGCCGCTGGCCCTCACGAGGAAGTCGCTGAAGGAGGACTGGGAATGGCTGAAGGAGCAGATCGCGTGACCCGCATCGAGGGGCCGGCCCAGCGCGATCCGCGGTCGATCGAAGCGGAGATCGGACGCCGGCGGCGGGAGCTGACGACGCTCCTCGGGCAATTGAACCGGCGCGGCCACGAGCTCACCGACGTCGGGCTCCAGGTGCGGCGACACGCGCTGGGCTTCGCCGTCACCGCTGTCGCGCTGGGGGCCGTCGCGGCGGGATCGATCGCGCTCGGGGTCTGGCGGGCCCGGCGCCGCAACACGCTGACCGCCCGCAGCGGGCGCCTGCGCGAGGCGCTCCGGCGCATGATCGACCACCCGGAGCAGGTCGCGGTGGAGCCGACGATCGCCCGGCGGATCGTCGGGGCCGCGGGCTCCGCCGCTGCCGCGTTCCTGATCCGGGCGGCCCTGGAGCGCGTGAGCCGTCCTCGAGATGCCGCCGGGCGTGGAGGGAGCCACCCATCCGCTCCGCCGGTTCGACCCGCTTCCCTTGCTGTCGGCGCCTTACCGAAGGCCCGGTGAGTCCACCCCCAGACGCGCTCGGCCGACCAGCTCCCGCGTCCGCGGGGCGAGCGCGCCGTGGTGGGTGGCGTCGTGCATTCATCACCAGATGGGCGCCGCGTTCATCGTGGAGACGTGCGCCGCGATGACCTTCCAGCCGAGATCAGGAAAGCGCACCCACGTCTGGCTCTGACGGCCAATGAGGTCGCGGCCGCGGACCTTGAATTCGAGGTTGACGGTGGCGAGATCGCGCCCGAGCGTGAGGATCTCGAGGCGCCGGCGCTGCTCCTTGATCCCGGGCCCCGGCGGGCGCGCCACGCGATGGGCGTGAATGGCGTCGAAGCCGTAGCCGTTCTCGTGGAGCGCGTAGCGGATGGTGTGCGGGCTGTTCCAGAAGGTGGCGTCGAGCACCTCCACGGTCTTGTCGATCAGCGCCTGCTCGTAGCGCTCGAACAGCGCGCGCACCTCGGCCACCACCTCGGGGCGATTGGGCGTGAGATCGGTCATCGCGCGGCCTCCTCCATCGCCTTGGCCACCGCGACCAGCACCGCGTCGCTGCCGCGGGCGGCCACGATGGACAGGCCCACCGGCAGCCCGTCCACCTGCGCGCCCGGCAGGCTGACCTGCGGCAGCCCGGTGAGGCCGCCGTGCGCGGCCAGGCACGTGATGCGCGCGCGCAGCGGCTCGAGCGTCGCGAGCGGCAGGCCCTTTGGCGGCGCCGGGAAGGGCGTGGTCGGCAGGCAGAGGATCGTCCCCGGCGGCAGCAGCGCGGTGAGCCGGGCGCGGGCCTCGGCGCGCACCAGCGCGGCCCACTGGCGCTCGCTCTCCGGGATCGCGGTCGCGCTCGCGAGATTGCGCGCCACGCTGAACGCCATCCGGGGGTTGTCGCGGTCGATCCACTCTTTGAAGGTGTGCCACGCCTCCCACGGCTGGAGCGTGCGCTGGGCCCGGGCCCACGCGGTGAGGCCGGGCGGCGCCATCACCTCCTCGCGCGCCTCGCGCACCAGCCCGGCGAGCCGGCGCACCATCGGCTGCAGCGCGGCGGCCGTCGCCTCGTCGGCCAGGCCGAACGCGTCCTGCGCGACGAGCAGCCGCGCCGGCAGCGCGGCCGCGATCGGCTCGCCGAGCAGCACCGCGCTGACCTGGGCGAAGGTCAGGGCGTCGCGGGCGAACCAGCCGGTGGTGTCGGAGGTGGGCGCCTGCGGCAGCATGCCGGTGAGATCGAGCCGGCCGTGAGTGGGCCGGATGCCGTGCAGGCCGCAGAAGCTCGCGGGCACCCGCACCGATCCGCCGGTATCGGTGCCGAGCGCGGTGTCGCAGAGACCCTGGGCCACCGCCGAGGCCGAGCCCGACGAGGAGCCGCCCGGCACGCGGTCGGGGGCGCGCGGATTGAGCGGGGTCCCGTCGAAGGCATTCTCCCCGAGGATGCCCAGCGAGACCTCGTCGGTGATCGTCTTGCCGATCAGGGTGGCGCCGGCGTCGAGGAGGCGCTGCACCGCCCAGGCGTGCCGCGTCGGGATCGGGTACTGCCGCGCCC
>Ga0207689_10006440_pt1 | contig 10382 bp, 6 predicted proteins | sample KBSMisM52_FD_184312 | JGI IMG/M metagenome (GOLD analysis project Ga0207689, IMG submission 184312) | Miscanthus rhizosphere microbial communities from Kellogg Biological Station, Michigan, USA - KBS Miscanthus M5-2 (SPAdes) (version 2) | ecosystem: Host-associated > Plants > Roots > Rhizosphere... | reverse complement strand
GCAAAAGAATGATGCCGTAAATAGCCGCGGGCAACTACAATCACGCACTGGTAACCGGTTAAACAGTTACCTGGAGTATGCACTGGACTATGCATCCGCCGGTTGCTACAAAGAGGCTTTGGAATTACTCGAAGCATTTTCTTCAATGAATGCAAACCATCATCCACTTTTATACTACTACAAGGGATGGTTGGCTGACCTGATGCTTGATAAAAAAGCAGCGCTTGATTATTTTCAGCGAGCGGCGAATTGCTCCCCGGATTATTGTTTTCCGAATAAATTGGAGGAGATATTGATATTTAAAAAAGCTCTGGAGTATGAACCCGCTGATGCGTGGGCTTTATACTTTCTGGGAAATCTTTGGTATGACAAGCGCCAGTATGACGAAGCAATTGATTGCTGGGAAAAATCTGTAGCGTATAATTCTCAGTTTCCAACTTCGAAACGGAATCTCGGCCTTGCTTTATTCAATAAAAAAAATGACAAGGAGCGGTCTCTTTTTTTTATGGAGAAAGCTTTTTCTCTTGATAAAAATGATGCAAGAATACTGATGGAGTTAGATCAACTGTACAGGACACTTAATAAACCCCTTCATGACCGTCTGTCCTTTCTTGAAGATAACAGGGAAACAGTGAATACAAGAGATGATCTATACCTGGAGTTAATTACACTTTACAATCTTTCAGGCGAATTCCGGGTGGCGGAAAAATTACTTGCTTCCAGGAAATTTCATCCCTGGGAAGGAGGCGAAGGAAAGGTCACCGGCCAATATGTAGTTTGTCAAACAGGGTTGGCGAGAAATGCAATTATCCATAAGCGTTATAATGAAGCTGTTGCACTTTTATCAGGGCTTAAAAAATATCCTGTTAACCTGGGCGAAGGTAAACTGCATAACCAGGCAGAAAATGATATTGACTATTTGCTGGGACTGGCTTTCGAAGGAATGAGTGAAATGGAACATGCGAAACAGCATTTTGAAAAGGCGGCTTCGGGCATTTCAGAACCTGTCCAGGCGATTTTTTATAACGATTCGCAGCCGGATAAAATTTTATACCAGGGACTTGCTCATTATAAATTGGGATCTTATGACAAGGCTTCAGCAATATTCAAACGCCTTATCAGTTTCGGTGAAGAACATGCAGAAGATGACGTGAGTATTGATTATTTCGCAGTTTCATTACCAGACCTTCTTGTATTTGAGCAAGATCTTTTATTGCATAATCACCTTCACTGTATTTATATGATAGCTCTCGGCAATCTTGGTTTGGGAGACTATATGGCAGCAAAAAATGGGTTTGCTGAAATCCTCCGATGGCAAAATCATCATGCGGGTGCATTCATTCATATGCATATGATTGATTTTCTGCAACAGGTAAGAGGTACTTCATTACAGGAAATAGTAAGAAACTGACTCCAATAAATAATTTACATGCTTACAAGGTCTTTTCAGCCCGGATTGTTTTCAGTATTTGCTTTTCTGGTTTTTATTCATAACATAAACGGACAAACACTTACAGGTAAAACAGTGACAATTGATACAAATTGTAACGGTTTCTATGAATATCTCCCGTCAGAATACGATAAAGGAAATAAAAAATATCCATTACTGATTTTCCTTCACGGTATGGGTGAGTTGGGCAACGGCAGTTCTGATCTTTCAAAAATTCTTCGTAATGGCCCTTTAAAATTAATCAAGGATAGTATATTTCCTGATGGTTTCCATGCAGGCGATTCCCTTTTTCAGTTTATCATTTTTGCTCCTCAATTTATTCATTGGCCCTGGCCGGGTACAGTAAATACCATTATGGAATATGTGCTTAGTCATTATCATGTGGATGAACGGAGAATTTATCTTACGGGTTTAAGTATGGGCGGCGGTATTGCCTGGGAATATGCAGGAAGTGATAATAAATCTGCGAAGAAGCTCGCAGCACTTGTTCCCATATGCGGAGCATCGCTTGCAAATAACGAAAAAGTATCCCGGATTGTCGCGACAAAACTTCCCGTTTGGGCGATACATAATGAGGGAGATCCTGTTGTAACGGTTGAATACACAAAAAAATATATCAGCCTTATTAATGAATTGGGAGGTACTAGCCACCAGGATATTAAAGAAACGATCTTCCCGGTCACAGGACATAATGCATGGACTAAATCATACGACCCGGAGTTCCGCGAAAACGGAATGAATATCTATGAATGGATGCTCTCGCATCACCGGTAATTTGTTTTTATTTCAAATTAATATGACACTTATACTCTGGTATAACGCGGATTGAATTTATTTGCAGGTAACCTTTATCGTCAATTACAGAAGGAATCTTACCCCTGAGATATTCAAGACAGGCTGCATCTTTTGGTAAGGCATGAAAGTATAGATAAAGAGGTTTATTTTTTAGTAAAGGAGCAAATCTTTTAATACCTATTTCCCAGGGTGTGCCGTAATAAAAATGATCGGTAATCAATTTACCATCAGTAAAGGCCTGGCCTTTATCACCCTTATAGTCAATTTTTATAAAAACATCGTTTAGCCCGTCAAATGAATTTGGCGTAAAATTAATTACAGCATTTTGCGGCCGTGGCTGACTGATATTTACTTCTGGTTTAATTTCATTGAAACTTATTTTAAAAGCTGAGAGATTTTTGTCAATAGCAGAAACCGGCGAAAGCGTACAGCCCGTATTTTGCGGGACAAAATCAAGAGCCGGGTATACAAATATTGTATCAGAAAGATCTCTGCTGATTAAATCAATTCCATCATCTTTGATTAATAGTGGTTGTTTAGAGAATAGAATTCTGTTCTCCAGCGGGTATGTATATATGGCCATCGACATCGGAACAACAAGAAAATTGTTTTTTCCTGCACTGAAACTAAAAATAGTTCCAGGTTTGCCTTTCACAAATTGTCCATTCTTTTTTACAGATAAATTGCAGTTCCTGGTTTCTTTTAGCCTTATTTTTTTATTAACACAGAATGTGGGCTCCGTTCCTTCAATCGACACAAACACATGATAATTTTTTCCATTGAAAATAAAGTTGGTTAGTGGCTGAACAGTCGCGTATTTTATTTCAATGTCATCAACGCGGAGATTAAAGGGAAGGATAACAGCTTTATCTTTTGCAAGGTTCATTCCCCCATCCGCGGGTATAAGAATCGTTTCTTTTTTGGTTTGAACTGAAAGCTGGAAATTCTTCTTATCATTTACCGGTGCATGATCCTGGTAATTATGCATGAATACAAAACCAGCATTCCCATCAGAACGTACTGAAAATCGCAGTGTGTCTGTTTCTCCGGCTGATGTGGGATTTGCAGCCGTAAAGAAAGAAGGCATTGAGGCCAATGTTGCTCCATAACTATGCAGAAAGAAATGTAAGGGAATAAGATTATTGAATGAAGGCCTTATCTGTCCGAATTCTCCGATAGGCGCCTGGAAATCGTAACTGATTTTTGGCAGTTCCCCTGCTTCTTCGCTCATGAACTGGCCATCCTGAACGGGTGTAGACCCACCATGATACATATAATAACCAATGCCATTACTGCCACTTCCAATATTGCGTACCATTAAAGGGTAAATACTATTGAATGGAACTTCGGGCCTCTTGCTGTTGGTGACCATAATGCCACTGCCTATTTCAGCAGAAAGGCTGGGGTATTCTCCGGGATTATAACGTACAGGTCCGTAGTCAGGATCTTTTTTCAAATCTTTAAAAAGATAAAAAGGAGAAGGCTCCAGTTTTCCCCATGAAGGATATGCATAAGCTGCAGATACAGGAAGACTTCCTTTTTCAACAATTGCAGCATAGCCCCAACCGGTAGCAGTATATAAAGGAACATTAAGACCTGCTTCTTTAGCAGTTTGTTTCAGGGTGGCCATATGCCGGTCACCGGGCTGTTTATATTGCGATCTCTTATTAATATTGTATGTGTTAGCGTGTGTTAATTCCTGTTGGCTATAAGGAAAACTATATTCGTTTGCTGATCCGGGGTAGTTCAGCCACCATGTTGAGCCTGCATGCTGGTATTCATTTTCGAGCTGAATACCGATCACTGTTCCACCATCTTTAAATAACTTTCCTTCGAGTTGAACGGCAATCCCGGTAAAATACCGCCTGACTATTTTTATATACTCCGGGTCATCTGTACGGATATCAATAGCCCTGCCGTATAGCCAGTCGGGGATCGCACCGTTCCGTATCTCTCCATGTCCATAAGGCCCGATTCTTACGACAAGATACATGTTGTGTTTTGCACAAAGACTTGCAAACTCACGAAGATTACGATCTCCTTCCCAATCAAATTCTCCTTCACGCGGTTCGTGAAGAATCCAGAAAACATACGTTGCTATAACATTAATGCCCCCGGCTTTCATTTTCAGAATGGATTCCTCCCAATACTGATGCGGATAACGGGAAAAATGAAATTCACCCATAACGGGAAAAAAAGGTTTCCCGTTAAATGTTATATACCCACTGTTTGCCGCAATGGAATCGCCGGCAGGATTGGTTCCTCCCATATCAAGCGGAACTGTTTTATTGTTTTTATTACCTCCTGAAACATCAATGAAATAGTTTTTTTGAGAAATTGAATTAAGAGGAAATAAAAATACCAGAGTGGCAACAATCGTTATTAAATCCTTTTGCATTCCCGGAAAGTATTTAGAAACTAAATTAATTGTATTCTGAAAATCAAGCACCAATACGGACGAAAATTCATCGGATAGTCTATGCCAATAAAAATATTGTCCATGCCGGCACAATTGATTTTTCCTTTTTTTGCAGAAAACAAAGAATTACTCACCGGGAATATAACATAGGGTATCCTTGTTTTATTTCTGACGCAAAAACCGCGTATTTTCATACTTTGTGTTTTTAAATAACTGTATGACAAAACCAACGATTGCATTGCTGTCATTTTTGATGGTTGTAACTTCTTGTTTTGAGAAAAAAGAAACAAGTATCAATATCAACAACTTTTATAAACCTGCGGAAAATCCGATCCTGAAAGCGGATTCATCTTTCCTGTTTATTGATCCGGTAAAAAAACAGCCGGTAAAATGGCAAAAAGCAGATGTGTTTAACCCGGCGGCGATTGTAAAGGATAATAAAGTATATCTCTTATATCGTTGTGAAGATAACCCTGCTGCAGCATTGGGAGGAAGAACATCACGGTTAGGTTTAGCCGAAAGCGAAGACGGCATCCATTTTAAGAAATTCCCGGAACCTGTTTTGTATCCTGACAGCAGCGGGTTTATGCAATATGATTACCCGGGGGGATGCGAAGATCCGCGATTGATACAAACTGAGGAAGGTCTGTATGTAGTGGCATATACCGCGTGGAATTATCAGACTCCAAGATTGAGTATTGCTTTTTCAAACGATCTTTTTCATTGGCAAAAGAAAGGCCCTGCTTTTGCAAAAGCCCACAATAGTAAATTTTTAAACGTACCCAGTAAATCGGCTTCAATAATTACAAAAATGGTGAATGGAAAACAGGTAGCTGCGAAAATTAATGGCAAGTATTGGATGTATTGGGGCGAATTACTGGTCAACCTTGCCTGGTCGGATAATCTGTATGACTGGAATCCTTTACTGGATGAGAAAGGAGAATTGAAAGCAGCCGCGAGACCAAGGCCGAAGAAATTCGATAGCAGTCTTACTGAATGCGGGCCGCCTGCTATCATCACAGATAAAGGCATTGTTCTTTTGTTTAATGGAAGAAATGCAACAGATGACACTGCGGATCCTTCGGTACCAAAAGGGATGTATTCGGTAGGGCAGATGATATTTGACAAAGATGATCCCGGTAAATTAATTGAACGCTCAGATACCAGCTTTTTAAAACCTTCATTGCCTCATGAAATAACCGGCCAGTATAGTGCCGGAACCACTTTCGCTGAAGGCCTTGTTTTTTTTAAAGACAAATGGTTTTTATACTATGGTACTGCTGATTCTTTTGTAGGATTAGCAATTTCAGAATAAAATGAAATTATTTTAAAATCAATGAAGGGCAGGAGTGTTTTTATGGCCACAATCTCTATATTTAACCATTAAAACATGGATAACCTGAAAAGGTTTGTAAAGACTTGCGTATGAAATTTTTTACCAGCCGGGTGTACTGGCTTGCCTTCAGTGTAATTTATATGTCATGTAACGATGCTTCTAAGCAAAAACAACCATCTTCAGATAGTGCTATCGCCACCGCAGAAAAAGGAACTTATGCTTATGACGCGGAGTTCTTAAAGAAACATACTTCAGGTGTATTAGAATTAACGTCTGCTGATGGTAATTCAAAAGTATTATTATCCACTGCTTACCAGGGGCGGGTTATGACGAGTACGGCTACCGGCGATAGCGGAGCAAGCTATGGCTGGTTAAATTATGACCTGATTTCAGCAAAAGAAAAAAAGAAACAATTTAACCCGGTTGGAGGTGAAGAACGATTTTGGATGGGACCTGAGGGAGGACAGTATTCCATCTATTTTAAAGGAAAAGATTCATTTGCATTTGCCAACTGGCAGGTACCGGCTTTTATTGATACGGAAGCTTATGATGTAAAGGAATCCAATAAATCAGAAGTTATATTTTCCAAGGCAACATCTTTTGCAAACTATAGCGGAACTGCGTTTGATATTGCAATTGAAAGAAAGATAAGCCTGCTGGACAAAGCAAAAGCTGAATCAAAGTTGAATGTTTCATTCCCGGCAGATATACAGTTTGTGGGCTATGAAACAACTAACCGTGTAGAAAACCAGGGAGCTATTAACTGGTCGAAAGACAAAGGTCTTTTATCAATCTGGTTGCTGGGTATGTTTACACCTTCACCCAAAACGGTAGTCGTAATTCCGTTTCAGGGTATTTCTTCGGCCCGCTCTTATATAACAGACAACTATTTCGGCCAGATACCAACGGAGAGATTGCAGGTGAAGGATAGTATATTATATTTTACCTGTGATGGCAAGTACAGAAGTAAAATCGGTTTGTCGCCGTTAATTGCAAAACCCATTGCCGGAAGCTTTGACTTTGAAAAAAATATATTAACCATTCTTATACCCCAGGTGAGTAAGGACGCTTCTTATGTGAATTCAAAATGGGAAATGCAGAAAGAGCCTTATAAAGGAGATGTAATAAACTCGTATAACGATGGCCCTTTGGCTGATGGCACACAGATGGGACCATTTTATGAAATAGAGTCATCTTCACCGGCATTACAATTAAATAAAGGGCAAAGCGGGGAATACAAGCAATCTACTTTTCATTTCCAGGGAGGTTATAATTCTTTAAAACAACTGGCGCAACAGTTGTTGGGTGTAAACCTGGATGAGATAAAAAGATAATTCAAATACGTGGTTATGCATTTATATAAAACATCGAAGGGAAATGTGCTGAAGTATAATGGAAAATCATTCTTGCTGGATGATACATGGGATAACCTGATTGATCAGCAAAACCTGTATAGTTATCTCGTACATTCAATTCTTTCAGCACAAATCATTACAGACGAACAGGGTGATGATTTTATTAATAATCATCTTTTGCCACCTATTGGCAGCCAGGAGGTATGGGCGGCGGGTGTAACCTATTTAAGAAGCCGCGATGCCAGGATTGAAGAATCCAAAGAGTCGGGAAGTGCTGACTGCTATCATAAAGTATATGAAGCGGAAAGGCCTGAATTGTTTTTTAAATCATTGCCGCATCGCGTGTCGGGCCATGGTGGTAAAGTGAATATCCGTAGGGACTCAACATGGAATGTTCCCGAGCCGGAGCTGACAATATACATCAATTCATCCGGCGACATACAGGCGTACACGATAGGGAACGATATGAGTTCAAGAAGCATTGAAGGGGAAAATCCATTATATCTGCCGCAGGCGAAAATGTATGAGAAGAGTGCCGCAATGGGCCCCTGCCTTTATATACCGGAAAAACCTATTCCTGCAGAAACAGGTATTCACATGAAAATTTACAGGGGAGTTAAAGTAATGTATGAAGGCCATACGATGCTTACACAAATGAAACGTTCTTTAAAAGAACTGGCTTCATTCCTTTTTCGGGAGTTTGAATTTCCTGTGGGCTGTTTTTTAATGACGGGCACATGTCTTGTGCCTCCCAATAGTTTTACATTAAATGAAGAAGACGTAGTGGAAATAAGTATTGACGGAGTAGGAACGATGAAGAATATAGTAGCAACCAGGAATAAATAAACGATACAAAAATAAAACCCCCGATGGAGCAGCAAAGCAAGAAATCAAGCCAATATCTTATCGCATTCGCATTAGTTACCAGTCTTTTCTTTTTATGGGCGTTCCTGCATAACATCAACCCGATATTGATACCGCATTTGAAAAAAGCTTGCCAGTTGAGCGATACACAATCAGCTCTGATTGATACCGCTGTTTACCTGGGTTATTTTACAATAGCCTTACCAGCCGGATGGTTTATGCATAAATATGGTTATAAAAAGGGCATACTTTTCGGCCTGTTGCTGTATGCAATAGGATCATTATTATTTGTGCCTGCCGCATCCGCACGCAGCTATAACTTTTTTCTTTTTGCATTATTCATAATAGCAAGCGGCGCTACATTTCTGGAGACGGTTGCTAATCCCTATATAACCAAATTGGGAGATAAAGAAACATCTGAACAGCGTTTGAACTTTGCCCAATCATTTAATGGCGTGGGAGCTTTTGTAGCACCAATTGTAGGAGGGCAATTTATCTTGTCGGGTATAGAGCATACGCAGGACGAGTTGAATAAAATGTCGCCACAGCAATTGAATGACTACCTGAATTTTGAAGCGGGCACAATAAAAATGCCTTATATAGTTATCGGTGCAGTTGTTTTATTGGTAGCATTATTTTTCCTTTTTACAAAACTACCAGAGGTAAAAGAAGAAGATGGCGATGATGATGAAAAGAAAACTTTTTCAATTAAAGTATTTCGTCATAGTCATGTAACATGGGCGGTCATCGCTCAGTTTTTTTATGTAGGGGCTCAGGTGGGGATAGGAAGTTTTTTTATACGATTTTCAAGATTTACAATGGAGATGCCGGAAAGACAAGCGGCCACCTGGTGGGGCGGGATAGCAATGGTGGGGTTTATGGTTGGCCGTTTTGCAGGCACATTTTTAATGAAGTACATTAAATCTTCAAAACTTCTTGCCGCATACTCCCTTATTAACATACTGTTACTTTCGATTGCACTGGTAGCAAAGGGTACCATCGCGGTATATGCTCTTATGGCAGCACCTTTTTTTATGTCGATCATGTTCCCGACTATTTTTGCACTGGGCATTAAAGGGCTTGGTGAAGAAAGTAAAATTGCTTCATCCTTTCTCGTAATGTCGATAGTCGGCGGTGCAATTATCCCTCTATTTATGGGATTGGTATCGGATAAAACAAAAAGTATTCAATCGGCATATATCATACCCCTGCTGTGTTTTCTTTTTGTACTTTATTTTGGTATCCGGGGATATAAAGTAAAAGCAGCCCGAAACTAATCACGCTTTAATACGGAAACAAAACGCAACAGTACAGTTGATCCGGGAAATTTATTTTACTTGGCCAATAAAAGAAACATGCACGTAAATATTTATTCTGCTGTTGCCTATACCAAACATGATTTTCAAACCCTAAACATATTATCATGAGAAAAATTGCGATTGCTGTTATACTTTCGGTATGCGCCTCAATTGTTGCATTTGCCCAACAAAAATTTAATGGTATTGATGTAAATCTCGGAAATCTGTATCGTTTGTCGGATGCAAAAAGTCGTTCTATAAGCCCTGAAAATTTCAATGGAGAAAAAGGAAAAGGTGGGATGGCAACTACGGGTACCGGTTCAAACGCTTCCAGGGACCTGGGGCAGGGATGGAAAGTAAGTCCGAGTGTTGTGATCAAATCAAAAACCACATATACTGTTGCAGAGATTGATGGATCAGGTTCCATACAACATATATGGATGACGCCAACCGGTAACTGGCGTTATTCAATAATCCGTTTTTACTGGGACGATGAAAAAACACCTTCAGTAGAAGCTCCTGTTGGTGATTTCTTTTGTATGGGCTGGGGGAGATATGCACCACTTCAATCGCTGGCTGTTGCTGTTAACCCGGGCAGTGCGTTTAATTGTTACTGGCCAATGCCATTCCGGAAAAAGTGCAGGATAACCATGGAAAATATCGGTAACGAAGACATGGTATTGTATTACCAGGTAGATTATATACAAACACAGGTGCCCGATGATGCGGCTTACTTTCATGCGCAGTTCCGCAGAACTAATCCCTTACCTTACAAGACGGACTACACATTGATCGATGGTATAAAAGGGAAGGGACAATATGTTGGTACTTATTTAGCATGGGGTGTAAATAATAACGGATGGTG
>Ga0207689_10006439_pt1 | contig 10383 bp, 9 predicted proteins | sample KBSMisM52_FD_184312 | JGI IMG/M metagenome (GOLD analysis project Ga0207689, IMG submission 184312) | Miscanthus rhizosphere microbial communities from Kellogg Biological Station, Michigan, USA - KBS Miscanthus M5-2 (SPAdes) (version 2) | ecosystem: Host-associated > Plants > Roots > Rhizosphere... | reverse complement strand
ATGTCAATTCGCCCTTGGGGCATGTCAATTCGCCCTTGGGGCATGTCAATTCGCAGCGGTGCTCACGGATCGTCGCCGGGCGAGGATCCCCATGCACCGAGTGTAACCAATCCTTCGGCGGCGGACCGCTCGCCGAGATAGCGTGGCGCGGCGACCGCAGGCAGCGCCCGATCGAGCGCCGACGGCACGATGGCGATCAGTGCCGCGCGGGTCTCGGGATCCGCAAGCGCAGACTCGAGCGCCTCCCGATGGGCGGAGACGGGCACCCCTTCAGCGATCTCGAGATAGATGCGGCCGGTCGCCTGGTCCGCGAAGCTCACGTTCGGGAAGTGCTCGAGGCATTGCTTCAGGAAGCCCGTGTTGTGTTCCGGCCGCAGAAGGTCCGCATCGCGATAGAGATCCCCGGGAGTGGTCGCGTCGACGTTCACCCTTCGATACCGTTCGACGTCGAGCATGTGTTTCACGTCCAGCACGTACAGCACCCGGTTCGAGCCGAATGCGACGGTGCGCGGACGCTCGCCCGCGCGGACGCTGTTGTCGAGCAGCTCGAACTGGACGCGCTTGTCGCTGCGCTTCGCCCACGTGAAGATGAGGCCGGGCATTCCGGAGTACGCCACCACGCCGTGCGCAAGCGTGTCGTCGACGGCCTTGTAGCGGCCGATTTCGAGTCCACGGTTCCACGCGCGCTCGACGAGCATATCCGGCGGCGTGATCATGAAGAACAGGTGGACGTCGTGGCCGAAGCGCGTCAGGAGGTTGCTTCCGGCCTCGTCCGAGTCGGGCGCGAAGCTGTCGAAACGGAAGCGGTCGATCAGCAGATGGGTCATTTCCCCGCGCTCGGCCTTGCGGGTCATGTAGGAATCGAGTTTCCGGTCGATGATCTGCAGCTCCTCGCCCGTGAACGGGCCGCCGTACTTGTACGAGGGCCCGAGCGTCGTGTAGTCGAGAAGCTGCTTGCGCCAGATGTCGGGGCTGATGATCGCGAACTCGCTCCATTTCACGCCGAGGTCGCCCGCGAGCTGGCGTTGCCGAGGGCGCAGCGTGCTCTTGCCCGATGCCGACGCGCCTTTGGTGTTCATGACGACAGGGTGGTCCTGCGGCGGCAGGGTCGTGAACCGCTCGGCGGCCACGGCCTTCGCGATCAACGGCTCGATCGCGCGCCCGACGACTTCGCTCCCGTAGGCGTTGGCGGCGAGATCGAGGGCGAGCGCCGCGATGGTCTCGCGACCGCCCCAGATGCTGCCGTGGCGAACGAAGAGCGCGGACGCCACCCGTGCAAGAGCGCGACATGCCGCCGCTCGGACGGGATCGGCGCCGCCGCGCGCGCCTTTCTCCCAGGCCGCGATGATGTCGCTTTCGCTCGCAGTGACGGATTGCGCAGTCGCAGTGGCTTCGCTTCGCGGGAGTTGGAAGAGCTTGCGCAGCCCTTTCGCGGCGGAACGTGACGCCGGCGTCGCTCCCTCCGCTGGCGGAGGGAAGAGCACCGCGAGCTCCTTGTCGATGATCGCTGCGAGCGAGCGACGAAGCGCATCGTAGCTCGCGTCGATCGCGGCCTGCTCCGGCGCGATGTACCGCGAAAGAATCGTATTGACGGTCCGGCGAAAGTTGATTCCGAGGTCTTCGATCTTCTCGCCGTCGGGAATGGAGAGGTCTGCGCTCACCCGGATCAGGAGCTCGTGCAGCGCGAGCCGCTGCGGCCGGAAGGCCACCAACTCGCTTGGGTCGAGCCCCGTCAGGTCGGCAAGCTCCTCCGCGGCTGCGACGGCGGTGAAGACATTCTCGGGGCGGTAGACCGTCGCGAGGTGGCGGATTTCGCCGGGGATCCTCGACAAGACTCCCGGATGCCAGGCGTCGAACTCCTGTGCGAGGACATTCGCCGCGGGCACTACGGCAGCCTCTCGATCCAGGGCCGTGGCGGCAAACTCATTGCGGCGGCTTGACGCCGTCCTTGCTGACCTGGATCCGCGGCGCGCGAAGCTTGCCGTCGGGCGCAGCCTGCGCGCCGATGAAAACGTACTCGCCGACGACGAGATCCGCACGCGTGCCCGGGACGGCGCGCACGATCGGCGCATCGGCGGGCACGACGACCTTTTTCGCGCCGTCCTTGTATTGCAGCATGAGCTCGCGCTTGCCCGTCGCCTGCACCTCGCCGACCTTGGCATTGGTCATCATCGAGCCCGGCACGAGATCCCACTGGGTATGCCCCTCCGGCACCGTGGGCGCAAGATAATGGACCTCGACGGCGACGAGCGTTCCGTCCGGCGCGGCGTTCGTCGTCGTGCCAACGTAGTCACCGGGCCTGATGTCCTCGAAACGCGCGGCCTTGGCGACCGCCACCGCCACGTCAGGGGGAAGCTCCAGCGTGAGGTCGCGCCCGTCGCGCGACTTCACCGATAGCGCGTCGGCACTGACGGCGGTGATGGTGCCGCGCACCCGGACGTTCGACTGCGCCTGGGCGAGCGGAACGATGAGGGCGACGGCGACGGCGATCCAGGCACGGTTCCAGCGTTTCATCGAATCGACTCCTTCGCGAAAGTGAGCCGCGCGAGCGGCGATGCGACGCCAACAGCCCGTGCGCGCGAATCCTTCCGGCTCCGGGGAATTGTATAGCGCGCGCAGGACGCGACCAGATTGCTCGCGGTTGACAGGCAGATGCTTTAGATGTCAAATAAATGCCCAGGTCGCATGTTTTCGGATTTCCCCAGCTGGCGCAAACCATCAGTTGCAGCGCCGCCGGCGGCACAAGCCGTCGGGCTTCATACTTCAGGCGCCCGCCAGCTTGTGCCGCCTGTGGCACTGCAGCGCGGCACTTGCACAGTGTCGGCAAATGAGAGCTCCCGGACTGGGCAGGATGTCAGTGTGGCGTGAGGGCAGCGCCCTGCGGGCGCCTGGGGTATGAAGCCCGAAGGGCGCTGCCCTCGCGACGCACGGATGGGCAGCGCTTGGCAGTTTGGTTGCGCGTAGCAGCAGAGGAGACGCATGAACATCGTGTGCATCGGCGGCGGGCCCGCCGGCCTGTACTTCGGCATCCTGATGAAAAAGCAGGATCCGCGAAACGAGGTCGTGGTCATCGAGCGCAACCGGCCCTACGACACGTTCGGCTGGGGTGTCGTCTTTTCCGACCAGACGCTCGGCAATCTCGTCGCCGCCGACGAAACGACGGCTCGCACCATCCTGCAGGCGTTCAACCACTGGGACGACATCGACGTCTTCTTCAAGGGACGCAAGATCACCTCCGGCGGCCACGGCTTCTGCGGCATCGGCCGGAAGCGTTTGCTGAATATCCTGCAGTCGCGCTGCGAGGAGCTTGGCGTGAAGCTCGTCTTCGAGACCAACGTCACGGACGAGCACGCCGTCGCCGCCGCGTACGGGGCCGACCTTGTCGTCGCTTCCGACGGTGTCAACAGCGGCGTTCGCACCCGCTATCAGGACACATTCTGTCCCGAGATCGACACGCGGCGGTGCCGCTTCGTCTGGCTCGGGACGCACAAACGTTTCGACGCGTTCACGTTCGCGTTCGAGGAGACGGAGCACGGCTGGTTCCAGGCGCACATCTACCAGTTCGACGGCGAGACCTCGACCTTCATCGTCGAAACGCCCGAGGAGGTCTGGCGGCGCGCGGGTCTCGACCGGATGAGCCAGGAGGAGGGAATCCGCTTCTGCGAAAAGCTCTTCGCCGCGCAGCTCGAAGGTCATCCGCTCCTGTCCAATGCCACGCACCTCAGAGGCTCGGCGATCTGGATCCGGTTTCCGCGCATCGTCTGCGCACGCTGGGTGCACCGGATCGAAGTGGACGGCAGGCAGGTGCCGATCGTGCTGATGGGTGACGCCGCGCACACCGCGCATTACTCGATCGGCTCGGGCACGAAGCTCGCGCTGGAGGATGCGATCGAGCTCGCGCGCTGCTGCGCCGCGCACGGCGCCGAGGGCATGGACCGCGTGCTGCCGGTCTACCAGGACCTGCGCTCGATCGAGGTGCTGAAGATCCAGAGCGCCGCGCGCAACTCGATGGAATGGTTCGAGAACGTCGATCGCTACACGGGCCTCGAAGCCGAGCAGTTCGCGTATTCGATGTTGACGCGAAGCCAGCGCATCCCGCACGAGAACCTCCGTCTGCGCGACGCGCGCTACGTCGCCGGGTACGAGGACTTCGTCGCGGCGCACGCGTTCGCGCAGTCTGGTTTGCCGCGACCTTCGGCGGATCGTCCGGTTCCGCCGATGTTGACGCCGTTTCGCGCGCGCGGGGTCGTGCTCAGGAACCGGATCGTCGTCTCGCCGATGGCGCAGTATTCGGCGCGCGACGGCATTCCCGGCGACTATCACCTTGTCCATCTGGGCTCCCGCGCGATGGGCGGGGCCGCGATGGTGTTCGCCGAAATGACGTGCGTATCTCCCGACGCGCGGATCACCCCCGGCTGTCCGGGGTTGTGGAACGATGCGCAGCGCGACGCCTGGCGCCGCATCGTCGACTTTGTCCACGCCGAGACCGATGCGAAGATCGCCATGCAGCTGGGCCACGCGGGAGCGAAAGGCTCGACCTGCGTGCCGTGGGCGGGCGGCGAGGACCGGCCGCTTCCCGGGAGCAACTGGTCGCTCGTGTCCGCGAGCGCGCAGCAGTACCTGCCCGGCATTTCGCAGACGTCGCGCGCCGCCACCCGTGACGATCTCGCGCGCATCAAGGCGGACTTCGTTGCCGCGGCGCGACGCGCCGACCTGGCCGGCTTCGACTGGCTGGAACTCCACTGCGCGCACGGCTACCTCTTGTCGTCCTTCATCTCGCCTCTCACCAACCGGCGCGACGACGAATACGGCGGCGACCTTGCCGGCCGCTGCCGCTACCCGCTCGAAGTGTTCGCGGCGATTCGGGCCGTCTGGCCCGATGCCAAGCCCATCAGCGTGCGCATCTCGGCGCACGACTGGGCCGACGGCGGGATCACGCCCGACGACGCCGTTGAAATCGGTCGCCTGTTCAAGGCTGCGGGCGCGGACATGATGGATTGCTCGTCCGGGCAGGTCGTGCCCGACGCCCGGCCGGTCTACGGGCGGATGTACCAGACGCCTTTCGCCGACCGGATCCGGAACGAGGCGGGCATCGCGACGATCGCCGTCGGCGCGATCTTCGAGGGCGATCACGCGAACAGCATCATTGCGGCCGGCCGCGCCGATCTCTGCGCCATCGCGCGCCCGCATCTTGCAAACCCCGCGTGGACGCTCTGCGAAACCGCGAAGCTGGGTTACACCGATCTCGAATGGCCGAAGCAATATCGCTCGGCGAAAACGCAGCTCGAACGCAACCTGAAGCGCGAGAAGGAGGCGGCTTCGGCCAATGCCGGACTCACGCCACAGCAGATCGCAGCCAATCTCCTCGGAAGTTGAGCGCGGCTGACAACGCCCGCCGGCGACGATTCCGAAACTTCAAGGGAACGAAGAATGAAAATCCTCCAGCCCGCCGATTGGGTCCGGCCCAGAGGCTACGCGAACGGCGTCGCGGCGAAGGGTCAGATGGTGTTCGTGAGCGGCATGATCGGCTGGGACGCGCGAGGCGTATTCCACTCGGCGGATTTCGCCGACCAGGCGCGGCAGGCGCTCGTGAATGCCGTCGCCGTACTCGCGGAAGCCGGCGCGCGGCCGGAACACATCGTGCGGATGACCTGGTACGTGACCGACAAGCGCGAGTACGTTGCGGCGTATCCACGCGTCGGAGCGGCGTATCGCGAAATCGTCGGACGGCACTTTCCCGCGATGACCGCAGTAGAGGTCGCGGCGCTGATCGAGGATCAAGCCAAAGTCGAGATCGAAGTCACGGCAGTCGTGCCGGACGATGCGGGATGACCCGTGCGCGGGCACCCGGCGTGCTGACCGATCGGCGGAGATGGTTCCTGATCGCCGTGGTGTGCCGGCGCACCTAGTCGGTCGGGGAAAGAATGTAGAATGCGCCTCCCGAGTCTGCCGCGAGATGGCAGATTTCGTTGATTTAGCTTGCGGCGTAAATGCCGGTGATACCGTCCCGGCTTCGACCCCTTTTGGAAACAGGCGCGCCATGAATTCAAATCGAAACCCGCGACTCCGCCTGCGTGCGATTTTCGCGCGGGCGGCGTTCTTCACCATCCTGGGAGCCGGGTTCGGCCCGTCGTTTGCCCAAACGACTCCGGCGCCGCCCGAGGCGATCCGGGACGAAGTGGCCACACCGTTGCGAGCGGCCGAAGCGTTCATCAAGGAAAAGAAATACGACGAGGCGATGACACGCATCCGGGCGGCGGAAGCCATTCCGGGCCGGACGGCAAATGAAAACATCATCATCGAGCGCACGCGGGCGATCGCGGCCTTCGGCGCAGGCGACATCCCCACCGCGATCCATTCATTCGAGGTGGTGATCGACTCCGGGCGGATGCCTCTGCCAGAACAGGCGAAGATGGTGAAGGTGGTCGCCCAGCTGTACTTTCAGAGCAAGGACTTCCCCAAGGCCGCGACCTGGGCGGCGCGGTCGATCAAGGAGAGTGGGGCAGACTCCGAAATGCAAATGCTCATGATCCAGGCGCAATATTTCTCCGGCGATTGCGCGAATGCGTCGCGCGAGCTTCGCACCCTCGTCGACGCTGCCGCGCCCCCCAACCGGGAGTGGCTCGCGATGCTTGCGAGCTGCTACTCGAAGCTCAAGGACGACCCCGGCTATGTCTACGCGTTGGACAAGCTCCTCGCCTATTATCCGACGAAGGACTATTGGCTCGATGCGATCCAGCGCGTCGAAAACAAGCCGGGTTTCTCGGATCGGCTCCTTCTCGACGTGCTGCGGCTGCGGCGCGCCACGGGAACGCTCAGCGGCACACCGGCGTACGCGGTGATGACCCAGCTCGCCATGAAGGCAGCGCTTCCCGGCGAAGCGAAGAAAGTCTCCGATGAAGGATTCGCGTCCGGAGCGCTGGGGACGGGCGCCGATGCGGAAGCACAGAAGCGCTTGCGCGATGCAGCGGCGAAGCAGGTCGTCGACGACGAGAAGCAACTCCCGCAAAGTGCCAAAGCAGCCGGCGCGGCGAAGGACGGGGTTGCGCTCGTCAACGTCGGCTTCGCGTATGTGAACGCCGGGCAGTTCGACGTCGGCCTTCCATTGATGGAGCAGGGCATCGCCAAGGGAGGCCTCCGCGAGCCCGAGGACGCGAAGCTTCACCTCGGCATCGCGTATCTCGCAGCTGGGCAGAAGCCGAAGGCGATCCAGACGTTCAAGGAAGTAGGCGGCACCGACGGCACGGCGGATCTCGCGCGGCTCTGGCTGATCCACGCGCAACGGCCCACGGGCTAAGTGGACGGCACGGGCCGTATCGCCAAACCGATTGGCAACCCCGGCGCGCCGCCTCGCCACTCGCGGGCGGCCGGCAACGAGCGACGATGCGGTTCCTGCTGAAGGGCTTGACGCGCGTGCCGCTGCCCGTGCTCTATGCGCTGGGCACGTTCATCTACTTCGTCATGTTCGACGTCTTCCGCTGGCGGCGCGACCAGGTGGCGGGCGACATTGCGCGGGCGTTTCCCGAAAAGACCGCGCAGGAGCGCGAGCGGATCTTGCGACAGTCGTATCGCAACATCGCGGACGTCGTGATGGAAGCGATCTGGGGTTTCGGCGCGAGCGCCGAGGCGCTCGCGCGCCGCGTGACGTTCGAGAACCGCGATCTCGTCGATGCGGCTCGCGCCGCGCGGCAGTCGGTGGTGCTGCTCACGCCGCACTTCTGCAACTGGGAATGGCTGCTTCCCGCTGGAGGCTCATATTTCAGCCTGCCGATCGACGCGGTTTATCAGAAGCAGCGCGTCGAGTTCCTCGACATCTTCCTGCGCGACGCGCGCTCGCGCTTCGGCGGCAAGCCGATCGTCCGCGAGGATTTCGTCTACGAGCTGATGAATCGCGCCGCGACGCCGCGCGGGTATGCGCTGATCGCCGACCAGACCCCGCCGCGTGACGACAAGAAGCACTGGTCGCGCTTCCTGAACCGCGATACGGCGTTCTTCATCGGAGCAGAGAAAGTCGCGCGTTTCCTCGATTCGCCGGTGCTGTACGTGGCGATGCGGCGCGTCGCCCGCGGCCGCTATTCGGTGCGGCTCGTGGCCCTCGCGATGCCGCCGTTCGACTCCGACTCGGAGCTCGAAGAGACACCGATCATGGAGCGTTTCGCGCGAATGCTCGAAGCGGCGGTCCGCGAGAGCCCGGCCGATTGGCTGTGGCTGCAAAAACGGTGGAAGTATCCCAAGCCGGAGCAGCCCGCAGCCGCTGGCCGCCGCCGCCGGCCGCGTGCGTGACGGAGCGTGGGTTACCCGCGCGCGTGTTCGCGAATGCCTCGGATGGCGTGTCAGCGGTGCTCATCAAGTGCTGCCTCCGTCGCTCTTTGTGTGTACGCGATCGTGGCGCCGCGGGCCGGCGCTCGAATCCTTGAACTCCTTAGTCGCAACGTGAGCGTCGTCCTCAGGCATGCTCTCTCTCCGCATCCCGCAAGCCGGACATCACGCGGCGTCGCGCTGCGGCGGCGCCTGGCGGCCGCCGGCGGCGAGCCGCATGAGCGGGGAGTCGAAGTCGACGTCGGCGGCGGTGCGGGCGGCGCGTCCGGCGGTGCCGGCGAACTCGTGCTGGTAGCTCGACCACGCGTGGTCGGCGACGTGCTGCTCGACACCGGCTCGCACCAGGACCGTGAGCTCGGCGGCGGCGCGCTCGATACGGGTGCCGAGCTCGGTCGTGCCCCAGTCCTCCGGAGCGGCGTACACCGAGGTCGGGAGGGTCAGGGCGCGCATGTAGGCGAAGAGCGGCCGCATCTGGTCGTCGATCACGAGGGAGTGGCGCGGGGTGCCGCCGGTCGCCGCGAGCAGCACCGGCTTGGCGACGATCAGGTCTGCTTCGAGGAGGTCGGCGAACGACTTGAACAGGCCGCTGATCCCGGCCTTGTAGACGGGTGTGGCCGCGATGATCGCGTCGGCCGCCGCGAGCCGGTCGATGGCCGCCTGGACCTGCTCGCCCGGGAAGCCCGCGACGGCGGCGCGCGCGGTGTCGACGGCGAGGGGCCCGAGCTCGATGCTGTTCGCCGTCGCGGGCGTCCCGGCCTGCTCGAGGAGGTCGAGGCTCTTCTGGGCGATGCGGTCGGTGAGCCGGCGCGTGGACGACGGGTTGCCGGTCCCGGCGCTCAGGACGACGATGCGCTTGGGCTCCGCGGGGAGGCTGGGGGCTGCGGTGACGCTCATGGTTCGGTGCTTTCTGTCGTGGCCGGGGCGGGCGTGCGGGCGGTCAGCGAGCGGCAGATGTCGCGCAGCTGCAGGAGCTGCTCGTCGCTGAGGCGGCGGGTCATCGTCTGGGCGACGTGGCGGCCGTGGCGCCGGCCGACGTCGCGCTGTGCGTGCGCGCCGGCGTCGGTGAGGCGGATGCGGCACGCCCGTCCGTCGTCGGGGTCGTCGACGCGTTCGACGAGCCCCGCGGCCTCGAGCCGGGTGATCAGGCGCGAGATGCCGGGCTGGGTCAGCAGCACGTCGCTGCGCAGCTCGGTGATGCGCAGGCCGTGCGGTGCGGTGGACAGGGCGTAGAGCACGCCGTACTCGCGCGGGCTGAGCTCATGCCAGACGTCGGCGGCGGTGAGCTCCCGGGCGATCGTCGCCTGGCCGCGGAACAGCGCCTCCCATGCCTCGTTCGCGATGCGCGTCCGGCTGGGCACGGCTTCAGCTCACGAGCGGGAGGTCGGCGACGATCTCCGGGTCGCTGTCCTGGTACGGGGAGGTCCCCGTCAGGTTGTCGCCGCGGTTGGGGTTCGGGCGCGGCTGCCGGGGCTCGCCGTCGCCGTACTTCGCGCGGCGCAGGCTCGCGTGCGTCGGCGCATCGGGCACGCCCGGCTTGCGGCGGCCCTCCATCTCCTTGCGCAGGGCGGGGACGACCTCGGTCCCCAGCAGCTCGACCTGCTCGAGTGCCGTCTCCAGCGGCAGGCCCATCGAGTCGATGTTCCAGAGCTGGCGCTGGTAGTCGCCGAAGCCCTCCTGGAACTCCAGCGTCTTCTCGATCACCTCCTGCGGGCTGCCGACGCTCAGCGGCGTGGAGGCCATGAAGTCCTCGAGCCGGTAGCTCTTGCCGTAGATCGGCGAGCCCTCGAAGAACGGGCGGAACGCGCGGACGGCGTCCTGCGAGCGCTCCGCGATGAACGCGTGCCCGCCGAGCCCGACGATCGCCTGGTCGGCGGCCCCGTGGCCGTAGTGCGCGAAGCGCTGACGGTAGAAGTCGACGAGGGGCCTGAAGTGGAGGTTGGGCGCGAGGATGTTGTTGGCGAAGTAGCCGTTGCCGTAGAACGCGGCCTGCTCGGCGATCTCGGGCGTGCGGATCGCGCCGTGCCAGACGAACGGCGGAACATCGTCCAGCGGGCGGGGGATCGA
>Ga0207689_10006436_pt1 | contig 10385 bp, 12 predicted proteins | sample KBSMisM52_FD_184312 | JGI IMG/M metagenome (GOLD analysis project Ga0207689, IMG submission 184312) | Miscanthus rhizosphere microbial communities from Kellogg Biological Station, Michigan, USA - KBS Miscanthus M5-2 (SPAdes) (version 2) | ecosystem: Host-associated > Plants > Roots >... | reverse complement strand
AAATCGCGCGGGGTTCAGCCCGCTCAATTACATCAACTGATGTCGCCATTTGATTAGCAGTCGAAACCCATTCGCTTGTTGAAAACCATCGGCTGCGAGGCTAGGATTCTAACATCGACGTAAATACACGTAGAAGGAAGAAAGGCCTCCACGCGAATGCCCAAAGAAGACCCGGGTCTCGATCTTTTCAAACTAATGTTTCAGGCACATCCCTGGCACGGCATCACGCCAGGAAAGAAAGCGCCGCAGACCGTTAACGCCTTTATCGAGATCGTGCCGACCGATGCGGTGAAGTATGAGTTAGACAAGCAGTCGGGCCATCTGCATGTGGATCGGCCACAACGTTTCTCATCGATGTGTCCTTCATTGTACGGATTTATTCCGCAGACTTTTTGTGGAGATCATGTGGCCGACCTGTGCGCCGAACGAACGGGGATGACGGGAATCAAGGGCGATGGAGACCCGATGGACATCTGCGTGCTAACCGAGAAAACCTTCGCCCAGGGCAATTTCTTTCTGCAGGCCGAACCAATCGGCGGACTCCGAATGATCGATGGCGAACAAGCCGATGACAAAATCATTGCCGTGCTCGAGGCTGACCTTGCCTACGGTCATTAAGACCATAGACCAGTGTCCGAAAGCGCTGGTCGATCGACTCAAACACTATTTCCTAAGTTATAAACAACTACCGGGAGACGCCCCCAGGCGTGTCGAGATTGTCGATGTCTATGATCGGGCGGAAGCGCTGGACGTTATTACGCGCAGCATTAGCGATTACCAAACTCTGTTTGGCGATCACCAGAGTCGCGCCAGAAAGCTCAAGCGGCTGATCTGAGATTTGAGATCTGAAATTTGAGATCTCAAATCTCAGGCGTTCGTAATCGCCTCTTCAATGCCGCAGCGCGGGCAGGTCAGGGCGCGACGAGAGGGGTCGGTCCAACCGGCGAAGGCCAAAGCGGGTGGTTTCTCTTGTTGCCCACCGCGAATCTCTGCAGGCCGCTGCTTCGCTTCGGTGTCGGCTGCGCTGCAGTGTTTGCAAAGCCAGCCGAACCCGAGATTGAAGAAGTGGTTGGTTTGATTCATGGAAGAATAGCGGACTGAGCTCGGGAGTCCGGTCAGAAAACGAAGGTCAGAAGTCAGAGGTTAGAGGCGGAGGTCAGATGATCGACACCTGACCTCCCGACCCGTGTGTTCCCTTACCGAGTAGGTGCAGTCAGACGCACTGGGACGCTTATCCGCCGACTGTTCCGCAGGATCTGTAGTTGCACTGTATCGCCAACCTGGTGCTTGTCGAGCAGGCGATAAAGATCATCCGTGTTTGCAATCTTTTCGCCGTCCATGCCCAGGATTATGTCTCCGATTGCGAAGTCACCATTCTCAGTTTGGGTGACGCCTCGCAAACCAGCATTAGCTGCGGCCTGGCCTGGCGCGATTTGCAGGCCATTGCCGCCCGCATGGAAACAATCGGGTTGCCGCGAGTCCCGAGGCGCGCTAACTAATAGCGGTCGAAGGAAATTTTCGTTATCGGGGCGTTAAGATTTTCAAGCGCGGCGCATTAACGTTTGGCCTGGTGATGTTGGGTCAAGCCGACAAGGTCGCGCACAATCTGATCTACGTGCTGGTGAATTTTGTGCTGCTTTGGTTTTCCGATCTAAATCGGCTGTCGCTCGATCGGCTGTTTGAACCAAAGCAGACGGCGGGATTTACCGCCTAAGCAAGAGCAATGAAAATAATCAATTGGCTTTGTTTACTTGTCGCTGTATTCGGCCTGGCGTTCGCGTCACTTTACGTGTTCCCACATCGCGGATCTGTTCCAACAAGGAGCCTGAGTTTTTCGCCAACTGAAGCAAAAGCTGCCGTGCTCACATCCGCTGGGTCGCGTTATCAACTTGACGCTAGCGCAAGCAAGTTCATGGCGCATGCGTCGCGCAGTGGCTTGCTGTGGTTCAAAGGACACGGCCATCACATCGCCGTGCGAGACTTTACGGGCGAAGCCGTGCTCGATCCGGATTCTCTCGGTAACTCATCGCTGACAATTATTGCGAAATCCGAGTCGATGGAAGAAACCAGTGACGTCTTTACATCGCCGCAGAAGCAGATCATCAATAAAGAGTTGCGCGATATTGTGTTGCTGCCAGATCAGTATCCTGAGATTACTTTCCGAAGCACTCAAGTGTCCGGTGGGTCGACAGGTCCGGGTCAGTACGATCTAAAGGTTACCGGCAACCTTACTCTGCTGGGTGTAACGCGTCCTATCACAATTCCGACGAAGGTCAGCGTGAACAATAATCAGATGCGGGCGCAGGGCGAGTTCTCGATTAGTCGCGACGACTTCAAGGTGAAAGCTACTTCGGCTTTTCACGGCATGGTCCGCGTCGCGGACAGGGTTAGTTTTGAGTTCGACATCGTCGGTCGCCAGTGATGCCTGCAACTTACTGAACTTACACCACTGAGACGGCGGCCGGTGGTGGCAACGGATCGGGTGGTGGTTGCGGCGCAAATCTTTCATTCCAACGAATTCTTCCCGTGGCCTGCATCACCACGAAGAGTGTACTGATTGATCCAATGGTGATCGCCAGTCCGGTGAAACCTTTCAGGAAGAAGGCGTAAGAAAAAGCTACGAGGTAAATGAACTGTGCTAACGCTGCTTCGCGCATCGCGAACCTCAAGCCAACCACAAGCCGGAGATAGGAAATCACCAGAAAAATCGATACCGCCGAACTGATCACGAATGCCAAATGAATCGACACGTGATCGACGAGGTACGCCAGCAGCAAGTGAAACGAGAAGAACGCCGTTGCCAAAAAGAAATAGTTCATCGGGTGCAGTTCAATTCCCCGCAAGCTTGTGATGATCAGCAATAGAAAGAAGAAGAAAAACAAAGAAACCGGAGCAAAGAAACTGATGCGGCCGGCGAGCGGTCCCGGCTGCAGCTTCTCAGGCATCGTCATCGCGATTTGGTAGCCGGAAACAAGATTCGTGTAATTCCACGCCAGGTTCCAGCCGTCTGTGGTCTCGTGTTTTTCTGAAGGCGAAAGAGTGTTGTCAGGGAAATCGATATCTTTGAAGTTTGTCGTCATCTTCAAAGAGAAATCACGCACCTGGGCGACGCCATTTGAATCGCCCGTGCCGACAAAACTGTAGTGCCAATCGTTTAGGCCCTGTGAGTTGTAGCCGACTTTGAGAGTGATAACTCTTCCGGCGGGAATCTTCACTGAGCCACTCGCGCTGTTCTGTTCATTCTTTAACGCAACGGGTACATCGTCGACAGTGAACAATAGGTTGTCATAGATTGCCTGCGCGGTGGGAAAAGGCAACGTGAAGTTTACGTTTTGTTCCTTGTCGCTTGAATTGCGAAATGCGTAAACGCCGGCGAAACCAACTTTGTATGTGCTGTACCACAGCAACCCCTTCTGCCGATGCTCCAGATTTAAGTCCACGTTTAAGTGACTGCTCTCCAAAGGCAACTGGGTGACAATTTTGTCCTGAGTTACGGTCTCAACTTTCTTGCCGTTTTCGGTGGTGACTTCCTTGTGCGGAACAAGCTCTTGAAAGCTGGCAGTCGGGGGCAATTGATTCTGCGGCGCACCCCACGTTGAAACCACGCGGTTCGCGGAAGAAAAGTCGGAATCATAAGTGCGCTGGAAAATTGTCGCGCCCAGAATTCCCCATGCGAATGCGGTGCAAAGAAAAATGAATGTAATTGCGGCAATACGTTTCATGGATACACTCCTCGTTCCGTCCTGCTGCGGAGACGGTTTGGCCCACGGATAATAGTTAATCGGATTGAACATGATTACGTTGATGATATTTTCGATTCGATTTTGATTGGAGGCCATGAGGGTTCCCACACCCGGCGGGTGTGCTGAGGACGGCCAGTCTGAGAAATCGCCTTTGAGGCTGTGCCCACTGGCGACAGCACAGCTTCAAGGATTGGACGCATCTGCGACAACTGCTTGACGCGAATCAAGAAGTCCCACGCGCGCTCAAACTTTTTCCAGCCCGCGCTGTAGAAGAAATGCTTCAGTTGATGTTTTACTGTCGCGTGCGCTGATGACGCTTTTAAGATCGAACTCCAGCGATAGAACGCTTCGTATGACCAGTCATATCCGCGTTTCAATTCATCCGGTGACATAGAAGTTGGCTGATAGACGACATGGCGGGTGTCGTAGAGGTCCCAATTGTTCGTTACCATTCTTTGCTGCCGAACCATGTCGGCATAAAGCGCCGTGCCGGGATATGGGGTGAGAATGTGAAAGGTCGCGGTAGTGATTCCTGATTCCATCGCCCAATCAACGGTGCGGCGAAAAACATCGCCGTCATCTCCATCAAGCCCGAAGACAAAACTGCCGTTGATCATAACGCCAAGACTGTCGAGCCGTTGCGTAACTTTTTTGTAGTCACGCCCCAGGTTCTGGCGCTTGTGGGCACCGGCGAGTCCTTCGCTCGAAAGCGTCTCGAAACCAACGAAGAGACTGCGCAGTCCGGCCTTCGCGGCTTCTTCGATCAAATCGTCACGCAAAATCGAGTCAACCGTGGCGGCGCCCTGAAACACGCGATTCATGCCGCGCATTCCGCGAAACAGTTCGCGCGCGAACCGTGGCTTTCCCAGTAAATGGTCGTCGAGAAAATAGAGATGCCGTCCCGGCAGGCGCGCAATTTCGGCGAGCGCGTCGTCGACGGCCTGAGTGTAGAAACCTCGACCGCCTTCGAAAAACGCGTCCTTGTAACAAAAGGTACAGTGATGCGGACAGCCGCGTGACACGACAATCGAATTCGGCACCAGATAACGGTGACGCTGGATCAGGTCGCGGCGAATCGGCGGAATTCCTTGCAGGGTTCGCACGGACGATTGATAACGCTTTTGTGGCTTACCCGCTTTGAGATCGCGCAGGAACTGCGGAAAGATGTCTTCACCTGGCCCCAGAAAAATGGAATCAGCGTGCGGCGCCGCTTCGTCAGGGAGCGATGTAACGTGCAAGCCACCGAGCGCGACGTAAGCTCCGCGCGCGCGATAGTGATCCGCAATGGCGTACGCGCGATACGCGTTCGTGATATAGAGTTGAATTACAACCAGGTCGGGATCGTCATCGAGATTGAGTTTTTCTACGTGCTCGTCCTGAAGCGATATCTGCAAATCTGGATCGAGGTAGGCAGCCAGGGTGGCAAGCCCCAGCGGTGGAAACAATGAATACTTGATTGGGCGCCAATACGGGCTGGTAGCTTCGGTGAGCGCCGGCAGGATTAGTTTTACGCGTCTAATTGGTCTCGAGTTCATCAAAGCTCTTTGCACCGCAAAGTAGATGCCCAAAAAATTTTTGCCCGCCGCGGGTCAGCCGACTTGCTTGCGCATCTGGCCGATGACGGCCTCCATATGATCGAGATAGCGCTCCAGCGCCCGCCGCCCGGTGTTTGTCAGGCGATACTCAGTCCTTGGCGTGCGGCCATCAAAAGTCTTTGAGCAGTTCACATAGCCCGCATCTTCCAGCTTGCGCGCATGCACACTGAGGTTTCCGTCGCTCGTTTTCACCATGTGCTTCAATTCGTTGAACGTCAGCGATTCGTTCACGGCGAGCGCGCTGATAATCCCGAGCCGCAAACGCTCGTGAATCAGCCGGTCAAGCTCGTGCATGGTGCTCGGCGTCTGCGGTGCGACCGAGCGCAGCCTGCGTTTTTCGACCTTCTTCGTTTCTCGTTTTAGTGCGTGTTTACCCACCGTACTTCCTCGCAATGATGATTCCGAAAATTATGTGAAGTCCGCCGAAGCCTGCCGCCAACAACCAGTTCGCCCAGGGGGGCGAGACAAAGAGTGCGATCGCGCCGAGCACCATGAAGCAAATCCCCATGAGCGGCACGATGCTGACGGAAAACATTCCCCCGGTAACAACCCCCGTCCCATAGAGCAACAGCCACACGCCGGGAATTACCGATGTGACTCGCAATTTGAAAAGTACCGCTGTCAGCAGCGCGCCAACGATCAGCGGTGGAGAAAGACTGAACGCGACCTTGCGCGCAGGTCCGGACAGCAGGGGCGTATCCGTTGCGCGCGCTTTGCGGTCGAGAGTCCAGCCGGCAATCAGCATTGCGATGAGCGCCTCGGCCAGCCAAACGAACAGCCATCGTCTGGCAGTCGCTTCATGTACGGCCAGATACGAGGCGATGAACGCGGTCACTCCGACCGCCACCTGGCCCCAACCAGGCACCGCAGTGAACGCGGACGCGCGCTCCATCGTTTCGCGGATGAAGCGAATATTGTCCATCGCGCGATCGTGGAGCGCTGCCGGCTGAACGCGTTCTGAGACAGGAGTCATCTCGAAAGCACACTACCGCAAGCATCGTGATACTGTCAAGTACTTTGTAATACAAAGGAGTCCCGGGCGGCGGTCAAGGTATGAGTACAACTTTGCCGGTGTTCTTTCGGTCTTCCATGTAGCGGTGGGCGTCAGCGATTTGCCCAAAGGAAAACGCGCGATCGACATGCGGACGCACCCACCCCTCTGCAACACCACGCATGATCTCTTGTGTCCAGCGGGCGACCTTGTCACCCTCGCCCCACATGTGTCCAAGATTCAAACCAAAGACACCGCGGTTGCGATTGATTAACTTGATTGGATTGAACCTCGGCATCTGCGCAATTGCTTTCAGCGCGCGCAGCTTGCCTCGGATTCCTGACCCGGAGGCAGCCGACATTCCGAACATTCCCATGCGCCCCGTAGAGCGCAACGCGCGATAGCTCTTTTCCCAGTTTTTGCCGCCAAGTGGATCGATCACAAGTTCGACGCCGCGACCGTTGGTCAGTTCCAATAGCACTGGTAGCCAATCCTGGGTTCGGTAATCGATCGCATGCTCCAATCCCCGCTCTTTCAGGAATTGATGCTTGGAAGGACTGGCGGTTCCAAAGGTCTTCGCGCCGATGTGCTTGGCGATGTCGAGCGCCGCCAAGCCAACACCGCCTCCCGCATTATGAATCAGCACCGATTCATCTTTTCGGAGGCCGCCCATCGCAACGAGCAAGGCCCACGCTGTCAGATAATTAACCGGAATTGCCGCACCTTCTTCGAAACTCAACTGCTCGGGTCTCTCGAAGATTTGCGCTTGTGGGACCGCGACAAGTTCGGCCTGACCGTTGAATCGCGTCATCGCAATCACTGACTGTCCAACGTGATTGCGATCGACTCCCTCGCCGACAGATTCGACCACTCCTGAGACTTCATAGCCCATCACGCATGGCTTCGGCGGCCCGTCGGGATACAGACCTTGTCTTGCGAGAATGTCCGCGAAATTCAGACCGGCAGCCTTCACTCGAACCAAAACTTCACCTTCTGCCGGCGTGGGATCGGGGCGCTCTTCGACCTTCATCGCCGAAACGTCGCCGTTTGTGGTGGTAATAATCGCGCGCATGGGAAGACTAATCCTTAGTCCGCTCTAAAACGCCTTTAGCGGTAGGTTCGTAGGTGGATCGGTAATCCAACTTTCCGTCTGGTCGTAGTTGAAATTCTTCTCCGGGACCCGGCTGACATTTTTCGCGATCACTCTGACCGTAGAAACGAACCACGTTAAATTCAAAGGTGGGATCATGAGCTCGCTCAAGAGTGATTTCGCCGTAGCACGGCACGTTTGAAACGCTGATAGATCCGCACGGCTGATTGATGCCGCACGACTTTCTGACGTCAAGTGAGATCTCGAATTCCAGACCCGTATTGTCCGTCGCCTTACCTGCCCATTTGCCTGCAATCGCGTCAGCGTTAATTCCCGCGGCCGTTTGCGCGGGAGAGGAAACGCTCGCAGTAGCAACAGGTGTCGCCGCGGTCGTCGCGGTGGGTCTTTGCGGCGCGAGATGAATGATCAGCGTAACAATGCCAGTAATCAGTGCTGCCGCGATCGTGCTGATCGCGACCCAAGCTTCCTTGCTAATTCCCCGGCGGCTTCCGCCGCCGTTTGCGTTCGAGGAGTTTTCATTTTCAGACATCGTCAGGTTGTCTCTTTATCGATTTGTGGAATTGCGCACCAAACATAAGGGCAGCGACGAGCGCTGCCCCTGAGTGCAAATCGAATCTGGTGTTGTGAAAACCTATTACAAGACTCAGCCTTCGGCAGCTTTCGCCTGTTTGTTTGGCTGTGGGACGACACGGAGGTAAGGCTTGATCGTCTTCCAGCCGTCGGGGAATTTCGCCTTCGCCGCTTCATCGTTAAGCGCCGGCACAATGATCACGTCCTCACCGTCTTTCCAGTTCACTGGCGTCGCAACGCTGTATTGCGCCGTCAGCTGAATCGAGTCGATCACGCGCAGCACCTCGTCGAAGTTCCGGCCCGTCGACATCGGATACACGATCATCAGCTTGATCTTCTTGTCCGGTCCAATGACGAACACATTGCGCACCGTCATGTTATCCGCTGCGGTTCGTCCTTCGGATGTGCCGCCCGTCGCGGCCGGCAGCATGTCGTACAACTTTGAAACCGCCAGGTCAGTGTCGCCAATCATCGGATAATTCGGCGCGTGGCCGGTCGCATCTGCTATGTCATTTGACCAGCGCGAGTGATTCTCAACCGGGTCAACGCTGAGTCCGATGACCTTCACGTTACGTTTGTCGAATTCAGGCTTGATGCTGGCCATGTAGCCGAGCTCGGTCGTGCAGACCGGCGTGAAATCTTTTGGGTGTGAGAAAAGCACTCCCCAACTGTCGCCGAGCCACTGATGAAAATCGATTTGACCTTCGGTGGTTGTCGCCGAAAAGTTCGGCGCGGTATCTCCTAAACGTAATGCCATACTGATAATCCTCCCTGAAAAGAAACTTAGACCAACTAAAGCGAGGTGAACTCTGATTATTCCGGAAAACCGTGGTCAGGTTTTTAGTCCCAAAACGCGGGCAAGTCAAGGCGTTTGGACTAACTCGGTTCGACCGCGACAATCGCGATTTTGTTCTTGTTAGCAAGCGCGCACATTTCATCACGCTCGAACATGAGCGTCTTGCCGGCCGTGAGACACAGACAGGTGGCGCCCGCATCAATCATGGTTTGGATCGTTGAGAGGCCGACCACGGGAACATCGAAGCGCATGTCCTGGTCGGGCTTCGCTATTTTCACGATCGTGAGACGCCCGCGCGCGAGTTCGCCCGCGCGACGAATTACGGCATCGGTGCCTTCCATCGCTTCAATCGCGACACACGCGAGATCGCGAACCACGATCGTTTGGCCGAGATCGAGACGGGCAATTTCATGCGCCACTTCCAGCCCGTATTCGATGTCGCCGCGTTCGCGCTCGTCGGGCGCTCGTTTCGTCAACGTGCCGGCCCCCGGCAAGTAGTCGTTCAGGAAATGCGTTGAGTCGATCAGTTCAATACCTTCACTCGCCAATTCATCGGCGACGGCACCGATCAAAGCGTCCGTATTCTTCCGCGGCAGCCGCAGCAACATCTTCACCATGCGCAGATCGGGAATTGAGCTGCTGAAGATCTGCACGTGTTTGACCTGGCCCGCCATGATCGCTTTTTCCACCCCTTCATTTTTGAAAAAGCGCAGCATCTTTCCCAGTTGTCCCACACCAACCCAGGTGACGTTGTCAGCAACAGTTTCGATCTGTGGATCGGTTTCTTCGCGAATGGCGGCGACCGCCACTTCAACGCCGGCCTTGCGCGCACCTTCCAGCACCAGGAACGGAAAGCTGCCGTTACCCGCGATCAGACCTAGTTTCTTCGGGTGTCGGGGATAGGGTGTTGGGTGTTGGCTAACCGACATTACAAGAGCGAGCCTTCAGATTCCTTTGGCCCTCAGCGATCGGATTAGGCCCCCGAGCATCTTACCAATGACTTCGGCTTCAGAGAGGACTATCGCCGCCTGCGCCGCCGCGGCGTACGCCAGCTTTTCGGAAAGAATGACCTGCGTCTCTAATTCTTTTAGCGAACCTTGAGCGATCGAGAGGAATTGCACATATTCCTTTCGGCTTCCTCGACCGTAACCTTCAGCGATATTTGAAGGAACAGAAACACCAGCGCGCCGAAGTTGTGCAGCCAAGCCATAGATTTCCCGCTTGGGAAAGGCCTCTGTCATTCGATATACCTGTTGCGCGAGTTCCATTGCTTTTTGCCAAACCAAGAGTTCTCTGTAACTTTGAAGCATGTGGGAGTCTCCTTGCAAAGCGTTTGAGATGGATAATGCCCGCGGATGAATTCAGAGGGTTATTTTTGGATCCTAAATTCGTGCTGTGCTGACAGAGTTCAAACACGCTACACCCCACACCTTTCACCCAATACCCTTACTTCACGACTCCACGTTCTGATGACTGGATAAACGAAACGAGTTCGTCCACTTCCGGAACGCCATGTATTTCCTGACGAATTTTTTCGACGGCCTGGGACGTATTGAGTTTAGCCGACAGCAGCAAATGA
>Ga0207689_10006434_pt1 | contig 10387 bp, 11 predicted proteins | sample KBSMisM52_FD_184312 | JGI IMG/M metagenome (GOLD analysis project Ga0207689, IMG submission 184312) | Miscanthus rhizosphere microbial communities from Kellogg Biological Station, Michigan, USA - KBS Miscanthus M5-2 (SPAdes) (version 2) | ecosystem: Host-associated > Plants > Roots >... | reverse complement strand
CTGAAAATCGAGTTATGAATACTGACACACTGGATACCGCGAAGAAAAACGTTGAAAAAAGAGGATTTCTCGATGTCGAGATTGACCCTACGATTGATCTTTTTGCAGAGATACAGCGGTTGAAAAAAGAAAAGAATGCAGTATTACTGGCGCATTACTACCAGGATGCGGATATCCAGGATGTAGCAGATTATATCGGCGACAGTTTGGGTTTAGCTCAGCAGGCTGAGAAGACAAAAGCGGATATGATTGTTTTTGCCGGTGTGCATTTCATGGCCGAAACAGCAAAAATTTTAAACCCGGCGAAAAAGGTTGTTATACCCGACCTTAAAGCAGGTTGTTCGTTGAGCGATAGCTGCCCGCCGCCATTGTTTAAAAAATTTAAAGAGCAGCACCCGGACCATGTTGTGATTAGTTATATCAACTGCAGCGCCGGCATCAAAGCATTAAGTGACGTGATTGTTACCAGTAGCAACGCGAAGATTATTGTTGAAAGTTTTCCAAAAGACCAGAAAATAATTTTTGCACCGGATAAAAATCTTGGGGCTTATATCAACAAGGTTACCGGAAGAGACATGCTGTTATGGAATGGCGCTTGTATGGTGCATGAAATATTCAGCCTGGAGCTGATTACAAAATTGAAAGTAAGGTATCCTGAAGCCAAAGTAATAGCTCATCCGGAATGTGAAGAACCGGTACTGCGGATTGCCGACTATATTGGTTCAACTACAGGACTATTAAAATATACACAGACAGACTCTGCAAAAGAATATATCGTTGTAACAGAAACAGGCATTCTTCATCAAATGGAGAAACTATCCCCAGGTAAGAAGTTTATTCCTGCCCCTCCGAATAATGGCTGTGCCTGCAATGATTGTCCGCATATGAAGTTGAATACGCTTGAAAAGCTCTACCTCTGTATGGAATATGAAACTCCTGAAATAACTATGGATGAAGAGTTGAGACTGGCGGCAAGAAAGCCAATAGAAAGGATGTTGGAGATATCTGCAAAAGCGGGACTCTGATTCGGTAGGTTGGTTTTCTGATAATATAGTTCCATTATTTGTCTCCATAACTTTAATGAATCCAATCTTGCCGGTTATGAAAGAAGCAGATGCTCTTATTATCGGTGCGAGTATTTCAGGCCTCGCTTGCGCATCTGCCTTAAAGAAATCCGGAATTGATTATATTATCATAGAGAAAGAAAACCAGGTTGCGAGCCCATGGCGGAACCATTATGAACGTTTACATCTTCATACTAATAAAGGAATATCAAATCTACCTTTTAAAAAATTCGGAAGAAAAATACCCAGGTATCCTTCACGGCTTGAAGTTATCAGTTATTTAGAAAGTTACCAGGAGGAATTTAATATCAATCCGGAATTAAATACTGAAGCCAATTCTGTGAGGAAAGAAGGAGATCAATGGAAAACTGAAACAAATAATGGAGTCATACTATCAAAACATGTGATTGTAGCAACCGGAGCTTTTGGTAAACCAAAGTCAATCGGGTTTAAAGGAATGGAAACATTTCCGGGAAAAATTATTCATAGCTATGGGTATAAAACAGGAAGGGATTTTAAAGGAAAAAAAGTGTTGGTAGTCGGTTTTGGAAATTCCGCTTGTGAAATAGCAATTGATTTATATGAGCAGGGAGCAATGCCTTCAATGTCGGTTCGGTCGCCGGTTAATATGGTACCAAGGGATATCCTGGGCATCCCCATACTTCAGTTGAGCTTGGTTATGAGCCGGCTACCTGCAAAGATTGCTGATGCCGTTAATGAACCATTAATGAGATTGTGGTTCGGCGATATAAGAAAACTGGGATTAAAGAAGATGAAGTATGGTACGTTTCAGCAAATAGAAAAAGATGCATCGATCCCGCTATTGGACATTGGTACCATCAAACATATTAAGCAAGGACATATAAAAGTGAATGATGGGATTGATCATATCTCAGGAAATACTGTTTACTTTTCAGATGGAAAGAGGGAAGAATTTGATGTTATTATTGCAGCGATAGGGTATAGCAGGGAATATGAAAAGATTATCCAGACAGATAAAAGCCGTTTTGATGATTTGAAAGTAAGTGTTTCCAGGCAAAGATATTTTGGAAAAGACGGGTTATATTTTTGTGGTTTTTGGATCAGCCCAAGAGGACAGATACGTGAAATTAACTTAGATGCCAGGAAAATTGCCAGGGATATAATGAAAACAAAACGAAAATAGATTAACATCGTTATAGAGCAGACAACAAGTTCTCTACCTTTTCTGCAATCAGGTTTCTTACTTTCCTGAAATCTTCTTCATTCATATTTTTTGGATCTGGAATTTGCCAATCCAGGAATGTTTTTGCCGGCATCCAGGGACAAGCATCACCGCAACCCATCGTTACAACAGCATCAAACGGGGCGAATTGTTCCACTTCTTTTAATGATTTACTTTCATGAACACTGAGATCATAACCTAACTCTTTCATGGATGCGATAGCTTTTGGATTTACTTTACCAGAGGGGTTTGAGCCGGCACTATATGCTTCAATTTTGTTGCCGCCATACAGTTTAGCAAAGGCCTGGCTCATTTGTGAACGGTTGCTGTTTTCTATGCAAACAAACAGAACTTTCTTTTTAGGTGTCATAGTTTTTATTTAATGATTTTATGGATGAGTATTGCGGATATAGCTCCGAGGACTGGTGCGGTTAGATAAATCCAAACCTGTTTTAATTCTCCGGAAATTAAAGCCGGAGCCAACGATCTTGCGGGATTCATGGATGCGCCACATATGGGTCCGGCAAACATAGCCTCTAACCCTACTGTTGAGCCTATTGCTATTCCTGCGAATAACCCTTGTTCTTTAGCTCCTGTAGCAACGCTTATAATTACCAGCATTAAAATGAGAGTAAGAATAAGTTCCAGAATAAATGATTGCCTACTACTGCCTGCTGGAATAGTTGCTCCTAATAAAACCGAAGCAGGGAATAAGAATTTTAAAACCAAACGTAATTGCGATACCAACATGCGTTACTGTACCATGTGTGATTTCATTGATAACAATTGCTCTTGTTTTTTGTGGAACAGGAGCAATTGTGCCGGTAAATTCAGCCAGATATCTTTTCATAAGTGTTAAGGATGTGAGGAGGGTACAACTCCCGATAGTTTAGCAACAGCCACTTCCGGGTTCGCAGCAATTACGACTGTCCTTTGCCGGTTTTTCTGCATACACAGTAATGCTGGTTATCCGGGTTTTGCCTTTTTTGTATTCTGCTATTTCATTATTACTTAAATATTCTGCTAATATTTCATCGGGAATTACAATCGTTTTGTCCTTTTGAAGTAAAATGTTTTCAAAGCCTGCTTCTTCGATAATGCGGAGGTATTCGCTTTTTTGAATAGCCCCGGAAACACAGCCAGCGTATAATTCTGCCACCTCTTTCCATTTAGCAGGCAGTTCGCCTTCCAGCACTATATCTGAGATTGAAAAATGTCCGCCTGGTTTTAATGTGCGATACACTTCGCTAAATACTTTGTGTTTGTTTGGTACAAGATTTAATACACAATTGCTGACTATTACATTAGCCGCGTTGGAAACAACGGGCATATCTTCTATATCACCCTGGCGAAATTCTACATTGTTCAACCCGAGTTTTTCAGCATTTTCCCTGGCGCGGGCAATCATAGCTTCCGTAAAATCAATACCGATTACTTTGCCCTTTTCACCGGTTTGTCTGCGGGCAATAAATGCATCGTTGCCTGCGCCGCTGCCAAGGTCAATAACCGTATCACCTTCTTTAATATTTGCAAATTCTGTAGGAAGACCGCAACCTAAACCAAGATCTGCATCGGGGTTATAACCCTCCATATTCGTATAGTCATCGGCCATTATGTTGAACACACCGTTATCACCACAGCAGGCAGTAGTAGCTCCGCAGCAAGAAGCCGCGTTTGCTTCCTTTGGTTGTTCTGCAATTTTGCTATACTTCTCTTTTACTAATTGTTTTAATTCTGAATTGTCGTTCATTGTTATAGTTTAAAGAATGAAAAAATGAGGTTAAATGAATTTTGAAAGTCCCAGCAGAATAATGATAAACGAACTTATAAGGTTCAATGTAAAAACAGATGCCTGGTTTTTAAAGAATCGTTTAAGCACATTACCAAACAAGGCAAGGGATAATTGTATAATCAGGCTGCCGGCGAAGACACCAAGACCATTTGATATGACTGCGGGTACAGAACTTATTTCGGATTGCCCGGCAAAGCCAACGAATAAAAGAATGGTCAATGGATTTATGATAGTTAACCCATAGGTACTTAAAAGCGGCCGTCTGCATTTTGTGCTTTTGGTGCTCTCAACGCTTGCTTTCCGGTTTCTGATAGAATTATACAACATCCATCCTCCGAAACCAGCCAGGATTAACGATGAAATTATTTGTACCTGTCGCTGGTGACCAGATAAAGCGGCGGCAATACCCGTACCTGTCGCAAAAGCGATAATGCTATATGTGAAATCTGCCAACGCAGCACCCGTACCACTTAATGCAGCTGTTTTAAATCCACAGTTAAGTCCATAATTTATAATAAGTAAGGCGATTGGCCCGATAGCTAAAGCTATGGTAAGACCGAAAAGAAAGGATTGAAAAAGTTGCATAATAGATTTTTTAGAATAAAGTATGTGGTTAATGATTATGCGGGCATTAGTTATTGTTTATTGGCGGTTAACAGCATTTCGCATTTTGTTCTTTCAGTTTTTGAAAAAGTGAATTGAAATCACTGTTGAATTTTTCAAATGCTTTCCAGTCGATACAGTAGCAGCTGCGTGGACCGTCTGTTTCGCCCGTTATCAATCCTGCATTTTTTAATTCTTTCAGGTGTTGTGAAACGGTAGATTGTGCAAGGGGCAATACTTCAACTATTTCGCCGCAGATGCATTCATTTTTTTGAGCCAGTACTTTCAGTATCGCTATGCGTGCCGGATGACTCATGGCTTTTGCGAAGTTGGCCAGGTCCTGTTCCTTTTGTGTAAACTCTTCTTTTTTGTGGATCGCCATTTTATTTATCGTATTTATGCGATGAATATATTCAAAGAAAAAGACGAATCAACTCGTCTATCAATCTTATATCGCAAATATACGATAAGAAATGATCTCACAAAATATTTCCAAAGATTTTTTTTCGGCGGATGTAAACAAGATTACAATTTCACCAGGCGGTTAGCGGCTTCCTGCAGTGTTTCTTCCTTTTTACAAAAGCAAAAACGTATTACTTTGTTATCAGTACCGGCTTTATAAAAAGCGGAGACAGGGATGCAGGCAACACCATATTCTTTAGTGATTCGCATAGAAAAGTCTTTGTCACTTTCATCGCTGATGCGGTCATATTTAAAGCATTGAAAGTAACTACCGTAGCTGGGCAGAGGAGTAAACCTTGTTTGCTTAAGCATGTCAGCAAAATAATCCCGCTTATTTTGCATGAAAGGTGCTAAAGATAGATACGACTCTTTATTCTGCAAAAATGTGGCCAACGCCACCTGCGATGGCGAATGACAAGAGAAACAATTGAACTGGTGAACTTTTCTGAATTCTGTCATCAGTTCCGGCGATGATATACTATAGCCCAGCTTCCAACCGGTGCAGTTATAAACTTTTCCAAACGAGAATGAAACAAACGCCCTTTCCATTAAATCAGGATAGCGAAGAATACTTTGATGAGGGATATTATCAAAGACCAGGTGTTCATATACTTCGTCGCTTTGTATAAGGATCTTCGTGTTTGTAACTATAGAGCGCAATTCGGCAATGTCATGCTCAGTTAAAACCGAACCGGTTGGATTGTTGGGGGAGTTCAGCATTATCATTCTTGTCTTCGGTGTTATCTTCTGCCGTACTTTATTCCAGTCTATTTTATAATCCGGAAAATCGAGATTGATTAAAACAGGAACGGCGCCATTTATTTCTACATTCGGGATATAACTGTCATATGCGGGTTCAAATACAATTACCTCATCACCTGGCTGCAGCACTGTTGTTAGTGCTGTATAAATGGCATAGGTGCCGCCGGGGGTAATTGTTATTTGTGTGTCCGGATTAATTTTTGACCCATATAAAAACTTAGCTTTCTGAGCAATAGATTCCCGGAGAGGCATATAACCCTGCATTGGCACATATTGGTTATGATTTTTTTTCATCGCTTCATTTACCAATGCAATCAATTCCTGGTTCATTGGAAAGTCGGGAAACCCCTGGCCGAGATTTATGGCGTTGTGTTTTGTTGCGAGGGCACTCATAACGGTAAATATGGTAGTGCCTACATCCGGAAGCTTGCTTTGAATAACGGGAGTCATATAGCAAAACAAGTAAAAAAGATGGATTCATGAAATTATAATAATTTGGAAGAGAATTCTTCTAATGAACAGGCCAGAGATAATATCGGAGCTTACCTGTAACTATAAGTTGTTTACTGATTTTACCAGTTCCCTGGATAACAGAGAGTTTTTGTTTGCGCCAACAGGTAAATGGACCGCAAGCCAGCAATTAGATCATTTGATAAGAGCGGTTTCGCCATTAAGCGCCGGCTTACAATTACCAAAATTTGCGGTTCGATTGCTATTTGGTAAGTCAAACAGGCCGTCTGAATCATATGAGGAACTTGTAGGGAAATATTTATCAAAATTAGAAATGGGGGGCAAAGCATCCGGGCGATTTATTCCTTTGAAAATAGCACCGGAAGACAAACAAAGGAATATTGAAAAGCTTTTAAAGAGAGTGAAGCAACTCGGCGCGAATATCAATACTTATTCAGAACAGCAGCTGGATACATTTATATTACCACATCCTTTATTGGGAAAAGTAACATTACGCGAAATGATGTATTTCACTATTTATCATGCAGAGCACCACTTAAAACAAGCAATAAAAAATGCGGGGAAATAAGAACTACTTCCTGCTTTTTAACCTCGTTACTTTCGGTTTTGCTCTTTTCTCCCGGTCGGTAATTGAGTTGTTTGGCAGGCCCATTATTAAACCACGGCAATTCTCTGTACCGCAGTTGCAATGAAATGGCTCCATGCTTTTATCTAAGAAGGTCGCATAGTCAAGCGTGAGCTCTTCTCCTTTTTCTATGGTTCTTAAAGCATATAAGTTGAGGCCATCATATACCGTATTAGCTTCGCAACTATGATTTTGAGGGGCCCAGCCGGAAGGATCCTCATCCCATAAAAGAAACACTTCATTGCTTACCGGGTAAGCATAACGACGGAACATTTCTTTTTCATCTTCTCCCCAATGTTTGTCAACATAGCGTTTGGTCACAAGTCGCTGTGATCTTTCTTCTCCCTTAAATATTACGTCACCTTTAAGAATATTGCGGGTTGCATAAATACCAAAACCTGCAATTGAATTGCCTTTCATTACATAAGCTTTCTTTCTGCGATCATGCCGGGCAATTCCTTCAGCAATGATATGACGAAGGAAACCGGCCTGGCCAATACCATCATATTTCAATACAAAATCAGCAGAGCCTTCATAGCCATCTGTATAAAATACAGAGCAGGTAAAGTTTATTTCAAGAAAATAGATTTCATTTTTATCGTTAACCCGGAAGTCTAATCTTGCATAACCAAGACCGTTGAAACCCTTAAAGATTCTTTCCGCAGCAAGCCTTAATTCTATATCTAACAGCGGATCAGCACAAGGAACATTACAATCAGGGTGTAGTTCCGATGTTTTTAATGCATAGGTCTTAAATTCTCTTCCTTCGGGGAAAAGGTATTCAACCGGTTTAAATACTGTGCAGCTTTTTTCGGTTGTATTTGCGGCAACAAGAACAGTAAACTCACGGCCGGCAATATATTCTTCTACCAGCAGCGGGCCATACTCATCAATAATGCTTTCGGCTTTCGCGATCAGCTCTTCTTTATTATTCACCAGGGAGCGCTCATCCACACCGAGGCTATCTCCGGCTTTGGCTGGTTTTACAAACAATGGGAATTTCAGGTATTTCACAGCATCATTGATATCTTTTACTTTTTCAATCAATGCATATGCGGGTATTTTCACGCCTTCACAATGAGCAACATACTTCATTAGCTCTTTCGGCGGATCATACAACTTAGTCGTGGGGCCCGTAAAAGGAAGGTCAAGCAGCTCCAATGTATAAATAACATCAATAGAGGGTACTTCCCATTCCAGGTAGCCTTCACATAGATTTACAAATATGTCATAATTCTTTTTGCTTAACTCCTTTAATTGTTTGTAGGTGGTTAGCTTATTCAGAAAGACAGTATCTACTTCATCGCCGGGAAGAAGCGGCGCCAGTTGACGCGCCGGATCATAATATTGATAATCTACCGCCGAGGTGGAGTAGTCCGGTTGGAGCACACAGATTTTCATCAGTTGTTTTTTATATTGATCTGATCTATCGTATGGGATAATACGAAATCAGGATAAAACATTTGATTGGTGAAAACGCCTGGCGACAGCTTCTTCTATTACTTCTAATACCAATTGGGTGAATGTTTTGCCGGACACACGAAGGATAGCGCCGATAGAAGTATAATCTTCATCTTCGCTAAGGCCACATTGGGCATTCACTTCCAGCATATACAGGTTGCCTGTATCCACATCCATTCTTATATCCAGTCTTCCGTATCCTTGTCCGCCAACAGCACAATAGGCCTCGAGAGTTAGTTTCTTTAACCTTGCAATCAATTCCGGCTGTTTTGGCAAAAAGTATTCATAGAAGTTTTCATTTTCCGGCATAGGGGCCTCATCTTCGTAGATCTCCCAAAGCCGGTCAAAAGAAAGAATCTTTTGTTCTTCGGGAAGCGATTTATGAAAGATGCGTTCTACCGGTTCATATATAATACAATCTTCAGGGCGATTGCTTGAACCGATAATAAATGTAGTAAACTCAGGACCTTTTATAAACTGTTCAGCAAATAAGCCGTCTGCAAGTAAGTTCCATCCGTGATAACCCGCTTTCAATTCTTTTACCCGGTTCATCATATCGGCTGAGTTACTTACCACATTCTTTACAGTGAGGCCCATGCTTCCGCCAGATACCGCGGGTTTAATAATAACAGGCGTACCTAATTTTTTACAAAGGGCTTTATACGATTTCTCGGATCCGTTCACTAATCCCCAGTTGGCCGTTGATACATTGGCTTTATCAAAAGCCGCCTTCATTGGTATCTTAGATGTAGTGATAGTATAGAAATACGCATCAGACCCGGTGTAAATCAGGTTATATTTCTCCAGCTCATGAATAACAGAAACACCCGGTGTTCCATTTACTTCATCACCATCACATAAATTAACTACTAAAGGAATCACACCATTCGATGAAGAAGCAATAGAAAAGACAACCTCTTTATAGTTATTCATTGTTACCGGTTGCCATTTCCAGTCGGCCTGCAGTTCATTAAAGACTTTCGTGTATTCAGCCAGGCTTTGTGAAAAGTCGTAATAATAGCGAAGGTTAGGATCATCCGTTTCCAGGTATGGAAACAGTACCCAAAATTTATATCGGCTAATCAATGTATTAACGGCTGAACTCATGCAAAGCTTTATTTCTTATAAACGGCTTTTCACTTTTTGTTGAATAAAATCAGTGAGTTTATAATTTTTCAGCACTTCATCAGTAAGATATTTAGCACCCTGAATTGTGCCTAAGCACTCTTTGGAGCCGCAGCAACATTCAAATGGTTGTGCCATATCCCACTCGGACGAAGGATAGAAGAAAGTCATTTCTTCTCCTGGTTGAACAGGGTTAACACATACTACTTCCAGCCTGGCAGTGTCAAAGAAAATGTTGGGCGCACAACTGTGGTTTGTGTAACGCAGGTATTCCGGCAGAATAGAAATGTGTTCTTTTTCATCTAACTGAATGGTAAGATAAGTAGCGCTACTTAAAATAGCTTCAGGATAGAATTTTGCAAGAACATCACCAGGTTGAAAAGATTGTTTAGCATACAATGATTTGGCGCCACTATCGGTCGCCAGTCTCACGTCTGCGATGTCTTCCGAAAATACGATGTCATAAGACAATTGGGGAATTGTAGAGGATTTCATATCTGAATTTAATAGGTTGACGAGTAGATTGATTTAAACATCAATGAACGATTATGCAGTTTTAGTAAGTGAGGGAAGCATTCGTTGTTTAATAAAGCCGTACTGTATTAAAAGCTATAGCAATACAAACCTATTTATTATTTTATAATTAAACAACAATATAATCAAATAATAATTGCAGATACTTCGATTTCCACAAGGTATTCACTTTCTATTAAGCCTTTTACCTCAATCATGCTATTACATGGCTTGATATCTATAAAGAATTCGCTATGGGCTTTAGCATAATCCTGCCATCTGGATATATCTGTTACGAACATCCT
>Ga0207689_10006431_pt1 | contig 10388 bp, 8 predicted proteins | sample KBSMisM52_FD_184312 | JGI IMG/M metagenome (GOLD analysis project Ga0207689, IMG submission 184312) | Miscanthus rhizosphere microbial communities from Kellogg Biological Station, Michigan, USA - KBS Miscanthus M5-2 (SPAdes) (version 2) | ecosystem: Host-associated > Plants > Roots > Rhizosphere... | reverse complement strand
TCACGCGATCCAGCTGCACGCCGAGCTCGCGCAGGACGTCCTCGCCAACGACGCGCTGGTCTTCGAACTGCGGATGGCTGGAGTCGATCACGTGCAGGACGAGATCGGCGGCAACCGCCTCTTCCATCGTCGAGCGGAAGGAGGCCACCAGGTGATGCGGGAGTTTGCGGATGAAGCCGACGGTGTCGATAATCACCGTCTCGCGCGGCATCTCGAAGACGGCGCGTGCCGATTTGGCGTCGAGGGTGGCGAAGAGTTTGTCGGCCATTTCCGCCGAGCCGCTGGTGAGGCGGTTGAAGAGCGTCGACTTGCCGGCGTTGGTGTAGCCGACCAGTGCGACGGTGAAGACGGCGTTGCGCGACTTTCGCTGCGTCTCGCGCGTCCGCTCGATTTTGGTCAGCTCTTCTTTCAGCCGGGCGATGCGGTTGCGGATGATGCGGCGATCGAGCTCGAGCTGGGTCTCGCCGACGCCGCGGGTGCCGATGCCGCCAGCCTGGCGTTCGAGGTGTGTCCACGCGCGGGTCAGGCGCGGCAGCATGTACTCGAGCTGGGCCAGCTCCACCTGCGTGCGCGCCTCGCGGCTCCGCGCCCGTCCGGCAAAAATATCCAGAATGAGCCCGCTGCGATCGATCACCTTGACCTCGGTGATCTTCTCCAGGTTTCGCGCCTGCGCCGCGGAGAGGTCGTCATCGAAGACGATCAGTTTCGCGCCCGTCTTCGCCACCATTGATTTGATCTGCTCGGCCTTACCGCTGCCGACGTAGGTGGCCGGATCGGGACGCGGCCGTTTGGCGAAGACCCGCTCGACGACCACACCGCCGGCGGTCTCGATCAGTTTTTCCAGTTCTGCGAGGTGTTCTTCGGCGACGCTGCGGGTGAGGTCAGGAAGAAGGAGAGCGACTGCGATGACGTTTTCGGGCACGTTGCGTTAGGGCTGGAATGATACGCCGAAAAAAAGGCGCCGCGGGTGCGGCGCCTTTTCGAATGAAGCGAGCTGCGTGTTCGAAACGTGATGTTGACTGAGCCTTGGGCAACCAACGCTGCCGGCCGTGCCGGCTACTTGTGGTCGTTGAAGAAGGTCCATTGCGCCACGGGCATGCCGGCCTTGAGGTGCTGCGCCTGCAGGTAGCCGTCGATCGCGGCCACGATTGCGACGAGGCCCGACACGATGCCGCAACTGGCCAGGCCCAGGACCCAGGCGATGACCGCCACGATCCCTTTCATCTTCTGACCGATCATGAAGTAGCCGAGGCAGCCGGCCACGACGAGATTGAGGACCGCGATCAGCACCGGATCCTTCGGCGGCTGTTGCGGATAGACGATGTCGCCGCCCGGAGCGGCCGGCGTACCGGTCGGGGGCGGTGGTGGTGGAGGGGGTGGTGTGTAGGAACCGCCAGGCGTATCCATTCAAGTCTCCTTTGGCTACATCTTCTCGGCAAAGTCGGTGAGGACCGGGATGCGGAAGCGCTCGCCCTTGACCGCTTTCATGATGCAGATGATCGAGAGGGCCAGGAAGCCGAGCCAAATCGCGCAGAAGATCACTGCAAGTCCGCATCCAAGGAACGGGATGCGGACGAAGATCAGCATGATCCGGATGATGAAGACGATGACTTCCGCTCCGAACAGCGCCGTGCCGTTCTTGGCGTGCCACTGAACCTCGGCGTCATCTTTCTTCACCAGCAGCGGGATGAGGCAGAGGATGCCGAGGTATGACAGCACCAGCATGATGGTCCGGTCGCTGTTGGGCGCGGGACCGCCGGGGGGAGGAGGCGGAGGTGGGGTGTAACTTCCACCGGGAGGAGGCGGAGGGGGCGGAGGCGGCGTGTACGAAGTAGGTGTCTCGCTCATGGTTCTCCTCTGGTAGTCGAATTGTTAGGTTCCCGGCGATTCTAACGACTTTCGCCAAGCGCCGTTAAACGTTTTTCGGCGGCCATGAGAGGAAACACGCAGAGCGCGATCGAGAGTGTGACCGCAGTCACCAGTGGGATGAGATCGGCCGCAAGCGCGTCGCTTTCAAGTCCGAAGAATCGCGAGAAGAAGTAGCGCGTGACCGGCTTGGTCATCAGCATCATCACTCCGCCCACGTACGCGAGCGCCGCGGCCATGTAGGCGAATCCGCCGAGGGAGAGCCCTACCTGCAACGGATTCTCGGCGGCGAAGTCGGGCGAGAGCGCGCCGAGGCCGACACCCATGCTCACCAGCGTCACGCCGAGGATCGAGGCGCCGAAGAGCGTGAAGAGCCAGACCACGCGGTTGGCGTCGAGCAGTACGTCGGCGAAGACGGTCAGCAGGATCGAGAGGATCGTCAGCGGCGCGCCGTAGACCAGCACTTTGACCAGGAGCAGCCGGCGATACGACACCGGCGCGCTCTGCAGCATCCAGAACGCTTTCCCTTCCGAGGAGATCGAGGGATAGGCGAAGCGGAGACAGATCGCCGCCACGACGAAGCCGGCCATGCCGAGGTTCGCGTAGGCGACGATCGTGGCCCGGGCGTCGCCGCTGAGCGGCAGCATGCGGATGTTGTAGAGATAGAGAAACACGAGCGCGATCATCAGAAAGAGTTGCGACCACTGCGCCACGTCTCGGGTCAGCGTCCTCACTTCCTTGCCGATCATGGCCCGCGTCGGCGCCGAGAAGGGTTTCAGCAGACGATCGGCGATGCGTGTCAGGCCGCTTGCGCCTAGCGCTGCCGGAGCCATGCTCTCGCGCGCTCGGACGAAGGCCGCGAAGTAGATGCGCCGCGCTACGAATACGAAGATCGCGAACAGGACCAGCGCGGTAACGGCAATCTTGGGCGGCAGGGCTGACGCCGGCCGCCCCTCCGCCAGCGCCACCATCGCGTCGGCCAGCGCGGTTCCGGGATACCGATCGAGCGACGGCAACTCGATCGAGCGAAGCACGCGCGTGACGTCGTCGGTATTGATGCTGGCAAACAGCCGCTCCGGCCGGCTCATGCGGAAGGCAACGACGGCGATGGTGAGCACGAGGATGCCGATGGTGGCCACGATCTGGCTCACGCGCTGAATCGGGAAGAAGCGCACGAGGACGACGATCATCAATGCTCCGAGCGTCACAGGGATGGCCAGCAGCAAGGCCAGATTCACCATCGCGATCGGATAGAGCCGCGCCGGCGTGTGATAGCGCTGAGCGAAGGCGATGAACATCGGCGCGATGAAGATGTAGATCATCGTTGCGCTCTGCGCGAACGTCTTCCCCCATCGCGCGACCACCAGCCGCGTCTTCGAGACCGGCGCGGCGTGAAACGTGTCGAGATCGAGATCGCTGAAGAACGCCCCGATCGCCGCGGTCATGGCGGAAGAAAAGAGCATGACGAAGGCAGCCAGAAAAACCAGCGCCAGCAGATTGCGCAAGAGCCCGAGGGCGAGAAACGGCGAGGTCTCCTCCACTTTCGCCATCGCCGCGAAGAGGCGGCGGAAGAGAGCGAAATCGCCGTAAAGAAAGAGTGCGAAAAGCGCGACGACGATGGACGTACGAGTGATCGTCGCCGCGTTGAAGGGGCGGAGTTTGGAGAGAGTGATGCGAAGCGGCCACAGGGGCAGAGCGCGGCGAGGAATCCCCGGCTGAAACCGAGGACTGCGCATGTGGCCGGGGATTCCTCGCCGTGCTTTGCCCCTCCGGGGCGCCGCCGGGCTCGGAATGACAGGTTTACCCATCACACGATCCCCTTCACCTCGTCGAACCACTTCATCGCGCTCTCCTGCCTTGCCATCCTCGCCCGCGATCTCTCAATCCCGAGCTCGATCAGCTTCTCGATCAGCTTCGGGTACTTCAACTCCGTCGCTTCCCACAGCTTCGGGTACATGGAGATGTTCGTGAAGCCGGGGATGGTGTTGATCTCGTTGACGTAGAGCCGGTTCTTGCCGCGCTCGAGGAAAAAGTCGACGCGCGCGAAGCCGGCGGCACCGATGGCCTTGAACGCGGTGATGGCCAGGCGACGGATCTCGTCGATCTTTTCCTTCGGCAGTTTGGCCGGGATCACCAGCTGGGTCTTATCGTCGACGTACTTGTCCTCGTAGTCGTAGAACTCGCGGCCGGCGATGATCTCGCCCGGGACGCTGGCCTGCGGATCGTCGTTGCCGAGGACGGCCACCTCGATCTCGCGGGCATCGATGCCGCGCTCGACCAGCGCCTTTTCGTCGAACGTGAACGCCTTCTCGATCGCCGCGGCGAGGTCCTTGTCGGTCTTGACCTTGGTCACGCCGACCGAGGAGCCGCCGTTGGCCGGCTTCACGAAGTACGGCAGGCGCAGGGCGTTATTGACCGCGCGCACGATCCGTTCGGGCTCGGTGCGCCAGTCGTTCTCCAGCACCGGAACGAAATCGACCAGCGGCAGCTTGGCCGCGGCGAAGGCGTGCTTCATGTTTCCCTTGTCCATTCCGATCGCCGACGCCGTGACGCCGCTGCCGATGTAGGGAAGGCCGAGGATTTCGAGGTAACCCTGCAGCACCCCGTCCTCGCCGCCGGTTCCGTGGATCAGAGGAAAGACGCAGTCGATCGTTGAGCCGCGCGACCACGACTCAAACGAAAATTCGTCATCGCCGCGATCGCTTCGGTCGGCGCCGTCGAGAATGCGCGCGCTCCGCTCCGGCGCCACGAACCGGCCGTCTTTGGCGATGCAGACCGGCACGATCTCGATGTTCGGTTTCGGCGCGGCACCGGCCACCGATCGCGCGGAGAGAATCGACACCTCGTGCTCCGCGCTCCGGCCGCCGAAGAGAAGAATGGTGCGGATGGGCATGGGGGGAGAGTGTAACGGGTGACTGTCATTCCGAGCCGCCGAAGTCCCCGGAGGGGCCGAAGGACGGCGAGGAATCCCCGGCCGATAGCCTCGGACCAAACGTCCGCGGTTTCAGCCGGGGATTCCTCACCGTGCTTTGCCCCTCCGGGGTGCCGCCGGGTTCGGAATGACAGGCGAACCGCTCCACAACCCCCGCAACACCACATGTCCGAACGATTCCAGCAACTGCGACGGCAACACATTCAGCGCTTGGGCGAGCTTGAGGACGACGGTCAGGCTGGGCACCTTGTCGCCGCGCTCGACCTGGCCGACGTAGGTCGTCGTCAGGCCCGATCGCTCGGCCAGATCCTCCTGCGTCCAGTCGTATTCTTTGCGGGCGCGGCGGACCACCGCTCCGAAGATTGTTGCCTCGCGCGCTTTCGGCACATGTGGAAGTAACAATTGGTACTGATGTCTTGTCCAGTAACCACCGTTACCTACTGCTTTAAGGCGCGCCCTCCCTCGGCTGTGTGAACCGCGGTCGGCGGAGGTGCTCCACGAATTGTGGATTCGCGGTTTCTACACGAGGCTCAGGTCGCCGGCGCTCACGGCGATGGTCTCCGAACCGCTGCGCAGAAGCGCTCGTCCGTGCTCGTCGATGCCGTCCCAGGTGCCGTCAACATTTCTCTCTCCGACGACGCATTGAATGCGATCGCCGGTCTGGTGAATCGAGTAGCCGCGCCACTCGTCGAGCACCGCCTCGCGATCGAGCTTGCGCCCGAGGCGCTGATCGAGATGCTCGATGAAGGCCTCGGTGGCTACATCGATCCCGTGGAAATCGTGCGGCGACAGCTCGGAGATCGACGTCGCATTTGGCCGCAGATCGTCCTTCACCGGTTCGACGTTGATGCCGGTTCCGATCAGCACGAAGGCACGCTCCTCATTTATCCGCGCTTCGATCAGGATGCCGGCGATCTTCCGGCCGCCGGCCAGCACATCGTTCGGCCACTTGATCCGCGCGTCGATGGCGAAGACTTCGCGCAGATACGACGCCACGATGTTGGCCATCTCCAGCGGGATCAGCGCCAGATCGACCGCTGGCACGGGGAGCAGCGTCGTCGCGTAGATTCCCTTGCCCGCCGGCGACGACCACTGCCGGGCGTTGCGTCCCCGGCCGGCAAACTGCTCGCCGGCGATGATGATCGCCTTCGGCAGCGACTCCTCGTTCTCGATGCACTCGTTCACGATCCGCCGCGCCACCAGATTCGTCGAGGCCACGCGCGGAATGACCGCGATCGATTCGAGCGTGCTGAGGCGCGGGACGAGAGTGCGGGTGTTGATCATTGATTCTGCAACAGCTTCTCAATCCTCGCCCTCAGCTCCGCCTGGCGCGCCTGCGCGCCCTGAACGATCGCCGGCGGCGCGTTCTTCATGAACTGCTCGTTGACCAGTTTGGCGTCGAGCGACTCGAGCTCCTTGCGGCTCTTTTCCAGCTCGCGCTCCGCGCGCTCCAGCTGCTCCTTCGTCACCACCTTCTCCGGGAACTCGATGGCGATAGCGAAGCCTTCGACGACGTCGTGATGCGCGCCCTCGGGCGGCTCTTCGTTGACGATGACCTCGTTCAGCCGGGCCAGATCGAGCAGCAGGTAGGCGTATTCGTCGAAGAAGGCAGCGTCGCGTCCTTCACCGCGGATATAGAGCTTGAACCGGTCCTTCGGTGTGAAGGCGCGCTCGGCCCGGGCGTTGCGCACCGCGCTGATCATGGCCTGAACCGCGCGCACCATCCGCTCCGCCTCCGCGTCTTCGAGCATCTCCTCGCCCACCGGATACGGCGCCACCATGATCGACGGCTCGACGCCGCCCAGCTTCCGCCAGATTTCCTCGGTGATGAAGGGCATGAACGGATGGAGCAATCGCAGCGAGCGGTCGAGCACTTCGAGCAACACCCGTTTGGCGCGCTGCTGGTCGGCCTCGGAACCGTGACGGCCGAGGAGGACCGGCTTGACCATCTCGATGTACCAGTCACAGAACTCGTGCCAGAAGAATTGATAGATCGCGTTCGAGGCCTCGTCGTAGCGGTAGTCGGAAAGCGTGCGATTCACCGACTTCGTAGTCTCGTTGAGGCGCGACAGAATCCAGCGCTCGATGCTCTTCAACTCGTCGCGCTCGATCGCCTTCGCCGACCCCAGAACGATGTCGATGTGCATCATGGCGAAGCGCGAGGCGTTCCAGATCTTGTTGGCGAATGCCGCGTATCCCTGCATGCGCGACTTCGCCAGCGGGATGTCGCGGCCGGAGGCGAATATGGCCAGGGTGAACCGCACCGCGTCGGCGCCGAACTCGTCGATCACGTCGAGCGGATCGATCACGTTGCCCTTCGTCTTCGACATCTTCTGGCCGTTCTCGTCCCGCACCAGGCCGTTGAGAAAGACCTGACTGAACGGCGCCTTGCCGGTGAAGCGCAGGCCGAACATGATCATCCGCGCCACCCAGAAGAAGAGGATGTCGAAGCCGGTGATCAGGAGGTCGGTGGGATAGAAGATGCGCAGGTCCTGCGTCTCCTCCGGCCAGCCCATCGTCGAGAAGGGCCAGAGTCCCGACGAGAACCAGGTGTCGAGCACGTCGGTCTCCTGCGTGAACTCCTTCGAGCCGCACTCCGAACAGGTTTCGGGATCGTCGACCGCCACCGTCAGGTGCCCGTTGGCGCAATAGAAGGCCGGGATGCGATGACCCCACCAAAGCTGGCGCGAGATGGTCCAGTCGTGGATGTTTTCCATCCAGTTGAAGTACGTCGCTTCCCAGCTCTGCGGCAGGATCCTGATCGTCCCGTTGCGCACCACCTCGATGGCCGGCTTGGCCAGCGGCTCGATCTTCACGAACCACTGCCGCGAGATCATCGGCTCGATCACCGTCTCGCACTTGCCATGGATGCCGATCGAGTGCGTGTAGTCCTTCACGTCGCGCAACGCGCCGGAGTCGCGCAACATGGCCACGACTTTCTTCCGCGCTTCGAAGCGATCGAGTCCGGCGAACTCCGCGCCCGCGGCGTCGGTCATCTTGCCGCTCTCGTCGATCACCTGCATCTGCACGAGGTTGTTGCGCTTGCCGGCCTCGTAGTCGTTCTTGTCGTGCGCAGGGGTCACTTTGACTACGCCGGTGCCGAACTCGCGGTCGACCAGGATCGGATCGGCGACGATAGGGATGCGGCGGTTGGCAATCGGCAGGATCGCCTCTTTGCCGATCACGTCTTTGTATCGCTCGTCCTCGGGATGCACGGCCAGCGCGGTATCGCCGAGCATCGTCTCCGGACGGGTAGTGGCAATCGTCAGCACGCGGTCAGAACCGGCGACCGGATAGTCGATGTGGTACAGCTTCGAGGCGCGCTCCTCGTACTCCACCTCGACGTCGGAGATCGCCGTGCGGCAGTGCGGGCACCAGTTGACCATGGCGATGCCGCGGTAGATCAGCCCGTCGTCGTAAAGCTTCACGAACGCGGTGCGCACGGCGTGGGCGAGACCTTCATCGAGCGTGAAGCGGAGGCGGGTCCAATCGGCGGAAGCGCCGAGGCGCTTGAGCTGATCGATGATCTGGTGGCCGTAGGACTCTTTCCACGCCCACACGCGCTCCACGAACTTCTCGCGCCCGAGGTCGAGGCGGGCGATGCCTTCCTTGGCAAGCTCGCGCTCCACGATCATCTGCGTGGCGATGCCGGCGTGATCGGTGCCGGGGAGCCAGAGCGTGTTGAACCCGCTCATCCGCTTCCAGCGCACGATGATGTCCTGAAGCGTGTTGACCAGCGCGTGGCCGATGTGAAGCCGCCCGGTGACGTTCGGCGGCGGGATGACGATAGAGAACTTCGGCCGTTCGGCGTCGAGCAGCGGCGTGAAAAACTCGCCCTTCTCCCAGAATTCGTAGAGCCGCTGCTCGATTTCTTTCGGCTCATACCGCTTACTCAGCTCTTCGTTCGTCGCCATGAAGGCGCGGATTATAAGGTGCGGTCGCGAGGTTGCGTGGTCTCGCGGTCTCGCAGTAACCCGCCGTGAGACGGCGCGACCGCGAGACCGCGCTACCTCACATGCTCCTCGCCATCGAAACCTCCTGCGATGAAACCTCGGTCGCTGTTCTCGACCGCGATGGGAGCGTGCGCGTGAACCTCATCGCCTCGCAGATCGAGCGGCACCAGCCGTTCGGCGGTGTGGTGCCGGAGATCGCCTCGCGCGAACATCTGCAGCATCTCTTTCCGCTGATCACGCGCGCACTCGGCGATGCCAAGCTCGCCTGGAGCGACGTCGATCGCATCGCCGTCACCGCCGGCCCCGGCCTCATCGGCGCGCTGCTCGTCGGCGTCGCCGGTGCGCAGGGTCTCGCCTACGGCCTCGGCATCCCGCTGGTTCCTGTCAATCACCTCGAGGGCCACATCTTTTCTGCATATCTGCAGCGCGAAGGTCCGTCGATCCCGTTGCCGGAGCGCTTTCTCAGCCTGGTGATTTCCGGCGGCCATTCGTCGATCTACGACGTACGCGACGGCGTCATCACCATGCTCAACCGGACGCGCGACGACGCCATCGGCGAGACCTTCGACAAAGTGGCGAAGTTCATCGGCCTGCCGTATCCCGGCGGCCCGCAGATCGAGAAGCACGCGAACGCGGGCCACGCCGACCGGAAGCGCTTCCACTTCTCGATCCCGCAGTTCAATGAGAAGTCGGCCGACTTCTCCTACTCCGGCATCAAGGCCGGTGCGATCCGCCTCGCGCGCGAGCACAACATCAGCGCGACGGGAGACGCGCAACTGCTGGCCGATTTCTGCGCCACGTTTCAGGAAGCTCTCATCGATCAACTCTTCGACCGCCTCGACGCAATCTGGTCGCAGCTCGATGCGCCAAAGCCCGCGGAGGTCGCCCTTGCCGGCGGCGTCGCCGCAAACGGCAGCGTGCGCCAGCGGATCGCCGAATGGGGACGCCAACACGATCTGATCGTGCGCGTTCCCGAGAAGCGCTACTGCACCGACAACGCGGCCATGATCGCCTTCGCCGCCATGCGGAAAGGCGACGCTGTCACGGATCCGCGACGTGTTTCCGCGCGCTCGCGCGTCCAGTGAAACTTTTCCCGGGAATGTCCGTCCAACCTTGTGAGCGCAGAACACGAACCTGATCTCCTAACCCCTCTCCTCGATTTCGCCCCGCCCTCGCTCAGGCGGGGCGATTTTTTTGGTAGCACAATGGACGGATGAAAAAGATCGTCGTCGCCGGCGGCAGCGGATTCATCGGTGAGCCGCTCGTCCGCCGCCTCGTCGCCCGCGGCGATGAAGTCTCTGTCCTGACCCGAAACCCGTCGAGCGTCCACGCCGGCCGCGCACTGTCGTGGAATCCGCCATCCCAGGGAAGCTGGATGGAGGATGTTGCCAACGCCGACGTCGTCATCAACCTGGCCGGCGAAAACGTCGGCGGCGGACGCTGGACAGAGGCGCGGAAGAAGCGCGTGATGGAGAGCCGCGTTGCCGCCACCAGCGCGCTCGTTTCGGCGATGGCGCGCAATCCATCAAACCCTCGCACGCTTATCAGCGCCTCGGCGATCGGTTTCTACGGCGATCGCGGCGATGAAACGATCGATGAAGGCTCCACTGCCGGAACCGGCTTCCTGACCGAGGTCA
>Ga0207689_10006429_pt1 | contig 10389 bp, 10 predicted proteins | sample KBSMisM52_FD_184312 | JGI IMG/M metagenome (GOLD analysis project Ga0207689, IMG submission 184312) | Miscanthus rhizosphere microbial communities from Kellogg Biological Station, Michigan, USA - KBS Miscanthus M5-2 (SPAdes) (version 2) | ecosystem: Host-associated > Plants > Roots >... | reverse complement strand
GTTGCTTTCACAGATAGATAAAGACTATTTACAAAGCCTGATCACCTATAATAAAATTCTTGTACAGCGGAATTCGCTCCTAAAAAGTTTTTATGAAACAGGGAATAAAGATCTTTCACTGCTTGATGTGTTTGATCAACAATTATTAAAGCCCGGAGAATACATTTTTAAAAACCGTAAACAATTTCTCATTTCATTTTTGCCGGAGGTAAAAAAACTTTATTCCGAAATAGCGAGGCAGGAAGAAGAAACGGAACTGCATTTTCAAAGCGAATTAAATCAGTGCACATTTACTGAATTATTGCATTTGAACAGGCAACGGGATATGGCCGCACAAAGAACAACGGGTGGCATTCACCGTGATGACCTGGTCTTTAATCTGAGTGGTCAATTATTCAAAAATATCGCTTCGCAGGGCCAGCGAAAGAGTTTACTCTTTGCACTTAAGCTTGCAGAAATGGATGTACTGAAAGAAAATAAAGGTTTTCCTCCTCTCCTTTTATTAGATGATGTTTTTGAAAAATTAGATGAAGATCGCATTGCAAATCTTCTTCGCCGTGTCTGTATTGAAAACAATGGACAGGTTTTTATTACGGACACGAAACAGGAAAGGCTTTCGCAACACCTAGACGTTTTATCAATAAATTATCAGCTAATTCACCTGAGCTAAATGTAAGCGGCCCGGATATAACTTTCAACTTTCAATTTTTAACTTTTAACTTTGTTGCATGGGTGAATATTCAATCGGTGACGCTATTGATAAGTTTTTGGAACAAAGCCGCATCAGGGGTTCCATCCAGGCTTTGCAGATCGGGGATGTGTGGGAAGATATCATGGGTAAGACGATTGCAAGATATACAGAAGAGATCAGGATCATCAACGATACTCTTTTCATTACTACTCATGTAGCCCCACTAAAACAAGAACTTATTTTCCAGAAAGAAAAAATAAAGCTTCGCGTAAACGAAGCTTTAGGAAAAAAGATAATCAAAGAGATAGTAGTTAAGTAAGTACTCCAAACCGGAAATCCCTACCAACCACAGCATCAAAAATTTCCATCCTGTTATTCACAGCCTCCTCCAATATATCTTCTGAAGAAACAATACCACGGAATGAATGGATCTCAAAAACGGGAAGATAACGAACATGATGTTGACGCATCAATTGCATGCATCTTTCTACCGTGTCATCTGTTGTAGCTGCAGGCAATCCTTTGTTCATTATATCACTAACCTTCGTTTTGGCAAGTTGCTTGTTAGTGATCAACACCTTACTCGTAATGTCGTGTTCTGTTAAAAGCCCAACATAGTTATTATCGTCCATTACAATAAGATAATCTACATTTTCATGACACATGCGGCTAAGCGCTGTATCAGCAGAAGAACCGGGAGAAACTGTGTGGAAATGAAGTTCTTTTTTGGCAAGAATCGAAGTTATTTTTTCCATACTCACAGGTTTTAATAGGTTTAGTATTCGTTGTTACTACTAGCTTGGTTCTTTCAAATTACGAATAAAATTTCGGGAAAAAGTCTGATCACCGTCATTGTGCAAAAAATATTCCAAACTATTTTTTGCTGGGCCTCTCAGAAAGCAAATGTCAATTACTAAAATGAAAATAGAATGAAAAAGCTGTAATGAAATTGTAAATTCTATTTTGACAATACTATTGCACTCTTACTCTCGGATCGACTACACCATACAGAATATCTGCGAGAATGTTAATGATAATAAAGAATGTGGCCGAGATAAGAACAGACCCCATTACCACTGGGAAATCTAATTTTTCAAGTGCATCAACCGTTACTTTACCGATGCCTTTCCATCCAAAAATATATTCTACAAAAAAAGCTCCTGCAAGTAATTCGGCAAACCAACCTGTAACTGCTGTTATAACAGGATTTAAGGCATTTCGCAGAGCATGTTTCCAGATCACTTGCATTTTACCTAGCCCTTTTGCATAAGCAGTGCGGATATAATCCTGGTTCAGAACATCAAGCATAGCGCTACGTGTAAGTTGTGTGATGATCGCCAGTGGACGAATACCCAAAGTAAAAGCCGGTAAAATAAGATTATGTAGCGTCCATTTTCTTTCGCCAGTTATCTCGTCCACATCAAACCAGTTTCCATTGATATGCAAGCCGGTCCAATCTGATAATAAAAATCCAAAAATATAGGCAATGATTATTCCCATAAAAAATGAAGGTGCCGATATGCCGACAATACTTGCAAAAACTGATGATGTATCCACCCATGAACCTTTTTTTACTGCAGCAAGCACTCCTAATGGTATACCTATTACAACTGCAATTAACATTGCTGCGAAAGCCAGAATCAGGGTTCCGGGCAGTGCTTCCGTCAACACACTACCTACTTCTTTTTTAGTTTGATATGATTTGCGGAGATAGGGAACTTTTAAACCTATCTTGTTTTCTCCTCCAATAAAAAACCCTCTTAATTTCTTTTCTTTAATATCATTTGAAGAATGAATTGAGATCGGGGAAACATCATTTACATAATAGAAAAATTGTTTCCATTTAGGTTGATCAAGGTATAGTTCTTTGCGAATATTAGCTTGTGTTGCCGCATCACCGGTCTGTCCCATTATGAGGCGTGATGGATCGCCAAAACCCTGGAATAGAAAAAAAACAAGTATGACCACCCCTACTAATACCAGCAGGCCATAGAGAAGTTTTTTGGTGATAAATCTTAACAATGTATGTCGTTACAGATGTCTATTATTTCCTGATCGATTCTAATGCTTCATCAAAATTAGCATAGCTCCATTTACCAGCTACGATGCCCTGCTTCATATAATATAAAGTCGGGTTAGATCTTGCTGCTGTACGAATAGCCGTGAAATCACAATTAAGCACAGTAATGTTTTGAAAACCCATTTGTGAAAAGATCGTATTTGCCAGATCACGATTCGAGGTTACAAAATAAAAAGGTATTCCTTTTTTGTTTGCTTCTGCATACACTGCAAGCAGCTCATCTTTCCATGCAGGATTTGTTCCTGGCAAAACAGTGTTAAACAATAACAAGACATTAGGTTCTGATAAAATAACTTCCGTTGAGTCGTTAATTGTAGTATTACCCGAAGAATCGACACTGTTTGCACTCGTTAAAGAAAATCCTTTGATCGGTGGCTCGTTATTCTTTCCTTTTCTAGCCACTTTATCGTAGCGATTAATAAATTTATAAAGCGAATCATTAAAGTCAGTCGGGAATTTATCTGCAGTGAATTCTACTTTCTGTCCCTGCTTTTCATAAACAAAGGTCATAACGATACTATCGGGTACAGCGTTAGCAGGCACCTTCATTTTCTCAGGTATACTGTTCCCTGTTTTGAATGGAAGACAATCAACAGGCGGTAAATATCTTAATGCGTACCATTGCAATCCAAAACTGAAAATTGTTACTAAAATCATCAACCCAGTATTCGATCGCGAAGCGAAAAGAGGTTTGATATGTCTTCTTGCAAAGAGTATAATAAGAATTAACGCAGAAAGCAAAAGATCCTTATAAAATGAATATTCAGGAGTTATTTTTATACAGTCACCGAAGCAACCGCAATTCGTAGGTCTTCCAGTTTTATAAGTATAACCAGTTAGTATTGTAAAAAATATCATCAACAACAACAGTAACCAGCTAAATAATTTCATCCTCCAACCAAAAAGCAATGCGGCGCCGGCAATTATCTCAAAAGCATTCATTGTTATAGATAAAAACAATGTATGCCCATTAAAGAAATGAAATAAATTCATCAATGTATCCTTCAGAAAAAAACTGCTTGTTGTCAGATCAGCAGTCCATACTTCAAAATATTCTTCCATCTTGTAAGCAGTTCCCAGTGGATCATTTGCTTTTACCAACCCGGAAAAAATAAAAAGCAACGCAACAAAAATCCTGATAATGTTGATAGCTATTTTCATTTAATGTTTTGAGTTTTTACTTTTAATTTTTTACTTTCTCCTCACTCATCAGTACCAAAGCAAACACAGCATAGTTCACAATATCGAGATAGTTGGCATCAATGCCTTCGCTTATAATTGTCTTTCCTTCATTTATCAAAATTTGGCGAATGCGCTGCAACTTCATCAAAATAAGATCAACAAAACTTTCCTGGCTCATGCTTCGCCATGCTTCCCCATAATCATGATTTTTATCCTGCATTAATCTTTTAGCAACGTTAACTTTTTCATCAAACATTGGCGATATCCTCTCTACCGGCATTTCTTCAGGATCGCTTTCCGTAAGGTCCAATTGAAAAAGACCAATGACTGCATAATTTATTATTCCCTTGAATTCTGCAGAAATATCATCAACTACTTTTTGTTTCCCCGTTTCCTGGATCGTACGAATGCGTTGTGCTTTGATAAATATCTGGTCAACAATGGAAATCGTTCTCAGCACTCTCCATGCCGTTCCATAATCCATTGCTTTTCGTAAAAAAATCTCTTTACAGGAACGGATCACCTCATCGTATTGTTTGTCGGTTGTAGTCATAGTTTGTGAATTGTCAATCGTGAGTGGTGAATTTGAACTTCGAAAGCCAATGGCAAACTTTTAATAAAGTATAACTTCTTATTGACCATTGACCACTCACCATTCACCTTCTCCCTATCTTTATCGCCAAAAATAGCGAACAAAAATCGAATGTTTACACTGAATTGCAAAGGAAGGATATTGGTAATAGACAAACCAATTGTGATGGGTATCATAAATGCTACGCCGGATTCTTTTTTTGGTGGCAGTCGGTTCAATGGTGTTGATGAAATTGTGGCCAAAGCTGAAAAAATGCTGAATGATGGCGCCGGTATTTTAGATATTGGAGGACAAAGTACAAGGCCCGGAAGCGAATTGATATCTGCTGATGAAGAGATAGAAAGAGTTATACCCGCCATAAAAGCAATTGCTGAAAAAAATCCTGAGGCGTTTATTTCGATTGACACTTTTTATTCAAAGGTCGCTGCAGCAGCTATTGATGCAGGTGCATCTATCGTTAACGATATAAGTGCCGGTAGCATGGATAATAAAATGATAGCAATAGTTGCTGAATTAAAAGTGCCTTATATACTTATGCACATGAAGGGTACGCCACAAACCATGCAGCAAAACGCTATTTATGAAAATGTGACCCTTGAAGTTCTTGATCATTTTATTTCAAAAACACATGAATTGCAAAATGCCGGCATCGTTGACATAATTATCGATCCCGGTTTTGGATTTGCAAAAACGATCGATCAAAATTTTGAGCTGTTGAAAAACCTTTCTGCTTTTAAAATGCTTGGCAAAGCAATTATGCTTGGCATTTCAAGAAAATCTACCATTTATAAAACACTTGGAGTAAATGCTGATGAAGCGCTTAATGGAACAACCGTCCTGAATACGATTGGGCTAATGAATGGCGCCTCCATTCTCAGGGTTCATGATGTAAAAGAAGCAAAAGAAGCAATTAAACTATACTCCGCTACGTATAAATAAAAAACCTCTTTCCAAAATTGAAAAGAGGCTTTTAAATATTTATCCTGTCCTTAATTTGCCTTTGGAAGGTTTTTAGCCGCAAGAGAATCCATCACTCTTTTATCAGCATCCGCTTTTTCTTTTGTATCGCTTACGTTTAATATTTCTACGTCAAAGACAAGCGTTGCAAATGGTCCTGCCGGTCCGTCCTGTCCATAAGCAAGGGATCCGGGAACAAATAGAATGCCTTTACCTCCTTTGTTAAGTAATGGGATACCATCATGCCATCCCTGTATAGCATTACCTGGTCCTACCTGGAAAACATATACCCCGGCATCAAACTGCTGATTATTCACTAATCCTTTACCAGAATATTTTACTGTCACAAATTTTCCCAACGCAGCAGGTTCACCATTACCTTTTTCTTTTATTAGAACATAAGTACCCTGGGGAGCTCTTACAGGCGTTATTTTATTTGCAGAAAAATAAGCCTGCATTTCCTTTTCTTCTTTTTCTTTTTGCTTGGCTTCTGCTTCTTTAGTTTCTTTTTCCATGCGAGGTTTGTCTTTTTCCATTTCCGCCTGGTAGTCCTTTCTTGCTATGCTATCAACCCTGAAAACCTCAAGTACTTTAATATATGTTTTGATCTGATCGCCTTTTTTTGCAAATGGAATTTGCTGTTGCATTCCTTTTTTAAACAAAGTATCAACAAGCTGAGTGGTTACAACACTGTCTCCTTTTCTTAGCATCGTAAATAATTCAAAAGGGCTATAAGTTCCGACATCTTGCTGCGAAACCCCCCAAAACTGGGGCAACTTTCCATGGCTATCATACAAAACCGAATCATTGATCTTGTAGAGAACATTAAATTTTACCACATTATTAAACTTGGCAGCAGAATCTTTACTGCCACCAGAAAAGATCTTGTAAACTAAACCGCTTTTTGTTTTTTTGTAATCAGCGCTGCACGACAGCATAACTATTGCCAGCACAGCAGATACGATCAACGTAATTTTTGCTTTCATTGTTTTTTTGTTATTGAAGTAAATGTATATTCTCTTTCATAGCTATATGAAAATTTTTCACTGTTTCATCAAGAGATAAAGAACTTCTTCCTCCAGATGCATTATAATGCCCGCCTCCTTCAAAATATTTGCGGGCAAAAGTATTACAATCAAAATCTCCTTTGCTGCGGAAACTCCACTTGCGTTCTTCATCCCTGTCGATCACGATAGCAACAAGTTTAATGCCTCTTATACTTTGCGGATAATTTACGAGACCTTCTGTGTCGCCGGTTTTCACCTGGAATCTTAACAGGTCAGATTTTGGAATAACCAATAACACAGTATTGTATTCATAAAAAACCTCCATCCTGTTTATTAATACATGACCAATGAACCGCATCCTGTTCTCTAAAAAATTATCAAAAAGATCATTGTGCACATGCATATGTTCAAGACCACGTTGTTTCAGATCCGCAACGAGTTGATGCACTGCGGCAGTTGTTGATGAAAAACGAAATGATCCTGTATCTGCCACCACACCTGCATAAATGCAATCGATCATTTCTTTTGTAAACTTATCACTGTGACCAGAAGCATATACAAAATCATAGATCATTTCACAGGTGCTTGACTTACCCGTATTGCTTACCCCCCATTCAAAACTTTTTTCATCAGGTTGCTGATGATGGTCGATCAAAATTCTTGGACAAGTAACTTGTTCTAATTTTGTTGCCAGGTTCTTTGTACGATGTATTGCATTAAAGTCAAGACAAAAAACCCACTCAGCCTGGTCGAGGATCTTTTCTGCTTTTTCTTTGAACAAATCATAATCTATCACCTCTTTACAACCCGGCATCCAGTTAAGCCAGCCAGCCCAATTTGTCGGTGAAATGATGGTTATGCTATGACCAAACTGTTTTAAGAAATATGAAAGGGCAAGTGATGCACCCATTGCATCAGCATCGGGTTTCTGATGGGGAACAATTACAATCTTTTTAGGCTGGTATAATAATGGAAAAATATCCTCTATGGGTTTCATAAACGGCTGCGAAGGTAGGGCAAATGAGCTGATGTGCAAATATGCTAATTTGCTAATGACCTAGAATCCTTATAAATGAATTATTAGCACATCAGCAAATTGGTTAATTAGCTAATTGAACATATTTTTGCGGCGCAAAAAACAAAGAATATTATGAGCAATCGAACATTGACAATGATCAAACCTGACGCTATGAAAAGAGGTTATGCCGGTGGCATACTTGATATGATGATCAACGGCGGGTTTCGTGTAGTAGCATTAAAGCAATTGAGACTAACAGCTGAAAAAGCCGGTGAATTTTATGCAGTGCATAAGGAAAGACCTTTCTTTGGCGAGCTGGTTGAGTTTATGAGCAGCGGTCCTATTATCGCTGCTATTTTAGAAAAAGAAAATGCAGTAGCAGATTTCCGCAAGCTGATTGGCGCTACTAATCCGGCTAATGCAGAAGAAGGAACCATTCGAAAAAAATATGCAACATCAGTTGGTGAAAATGCAGTGCATGGAAGCGACAGCGATGAAAATGCAAAAATTGAAGGTGATTTTTTCTTTTCAGCGCTTGAAAGATTTTGATAGAAGTTAATATTTTAAAGAGCCGCCTTGTTTTGAACAAGGCGGCTCTTTGCTTTTTGAATGAATGATGGGTCATCAGCGAATCCCATCGCTGTTTCAACTGGTATAGAAAAGATGTTTTATTTTATGTAGTTAAGGGTAATAAGGGATATTATAATGAGTATACCCAAAAGTGATATAATGAATAAATAGTCTGCAATTGTTTCCAATCGTTTTTCAATTATATGGTTTGAAGTACGAATTGAAAAAAAAGAAAATAAACAAGAAATACTCAGAAAAATTGCAATTACAGAAGTAAGTTCATCAATAATACTGCTCTCGGCTTTGTCGGTAAAATGCAGCGAGGTTATAACGAAAAGGCAAAATCCCAAAAGATTTGCGGAAGTGTTTAAGATATGTTGCGACGTATTGTTTGGCATACTGAAATTTTTCTCTTGAAATTAATGGGATTTGTTTAACCATAATGTTAAACAATCCTGATTCAATATGCCATTCTCTCTAAATTCTCGTAAGTGCACAGCCAAATCGATTCATATCACTCTTTCCATTTTCATCTTATACTTAACAGGTCTGACTGTGTACCCTGCTTTGCGTAATAACTTTATTACACCTTTTTCTCCGGCAAGATGCCCCGCTCCTACAGCGATCGTTAAACTTTTCTCTGGCATCAATTTCTTCAATTTTTCCACCCAATTGCGGTTGCGGTTATAAATTAAAATGTCTTCATAGTTACCAAGACCACCATCATCTTCTTTTACATACTCGCCCAGTTTTTCAATATCCTGCGTTTTGTAAGCTTCTATCATTTCTTCAAATTGTTTATCAGCTTCTGATTTTGATCCGCTATCATTAATGTATTTCAATAATTGTTCTGCCTGTAGTTTATAAGGTATGCTGTCAAATATGGATGCCTGGTAGCTCATGGTTTCAAGCCCATCCACCCTTTTCTTATTTTTCTTCGCTTCTTCTAATATCAGTTGTTCCATTGCCACCGGTTCGTCACAGCCAATACCTGATTCCATTAACAAGGATGAAGCAAGCATTGGTTTATAAGTTTCCAATTGTGAAAAAGGCAGCAGACCACCTTTGCTTTCCATATATTCTTTTACTTTTTTATAATCTTCTTTGCTAAGCAGGTCGGCCAACGTAGTATCATTACGCATTTTAAAATCCTTGATTGCCGATAGCATCTCCATCAGGTTGTCCATATCCACTTCAAAATATACCCGGTCAGATCTTTGAATAGCCGAGATCAAACTATCCCCAAGTGAAGCGTCATCTTTACAGATCATGTGAATCGTACCATACAGGTAGGAAGGTTTGGTTAAGCCATTACCGCTCACCTCCCAAAGCAATGACTTCTCTAATGGCTTCTTATTAACCTGCGCATCTGCGTTTGCCGTAATTATACTTAGAGCAAAAAGCGGAAGCAGGAATTTTGTAAATGTTTTCATGAGCTATTTAAACTTTTATTGATTGATGAGTTGATTCAGACACTACCGCTTCTTCCCCATACATCTGGTCTTTAAATTTCAAAGACGGTGAAGAGATAAAATTACCAATACCAAGATCATTCCATTTTGCATCCACTGCCATTATGGTAGCGTCATCTGCCACAATAATGTTGGGCCAGTCACGATTGAAATCGTCAAACTCTTTTGTTTTGCGTGTGCCGTCGAAACCGATGGAGGCAGAATACAAGCTATGAGCTTTAAGCTGTGAGCTGCGGGTTTGTTGCTTACTTATGTGAGCATCTCTTTTCGGATCGAGATTATTGCAGAAACGCCATAGAGCAGTTGGCAGGTCATTGGCATCAACGGTATGTTCTACATAAAGGATCATCTTCACTCCCACTACTTCAGGTAATGAACAAATTTGTTCATGCAATTCTTTTACATGTCCTCTCCGGTTTTTCTTTACCGAAATAATTAAACAGGAGATTTCTTTTGCAAGCAATGATGAATTAGTTGAGTGGATCTCGGTAAATCTTTCTTTTAATATTGAATCAATTTTTAATTTTTCATTATTAATTATTAATTTATAGTTTTCATCCGTCTCTTCTTCAAACTTATAAGTTCCATCAATACACATCTTTCCACCAAAACCCAGCTTGCTGCAGCTATGATCAAGTACATCCATTGGCCCTTGTGAAAAATAAATATCAGTTGCAGGATTCATGTTCTTAAAAACATATTTAGCCAACTCTTCATAATTCTGAATCTTCATATCACCATCTACTAATACCAATATTTTATTAAACATCATTTGCCCGGCACCCCACATTGCATTCATTACTTTTTGTCCCTGCCCTGC
>Ga0207689_10006427_pt1 | contig 10390 bp, 5 predicted proteins | sample KBSMisM52_FD_184312 | JGI IMG/M metagenome (GOLD analysis project Ga0207689, IMG submission 184312) | Miscanthus rhizosphere microbial communities from Kellogg Biological Station, Michigan, USA - KBS Miscanthus M5-2 (SPAdes) (version 2) | ecosystem: Host-associated > Plants > Roots > Rhizosphere... | reverse complement strand
CTGGGGCGCCGACCAGGACGTCGTCCGCATGTTCGTCAACACCGCGCCGAAGGCGGTGCGCGAGCTGGCGGCGTGGGGCGTGCCGTGGAGCCGCGTCCGCAAGGGCGACCGCCAGGTCGTCATCAACGGCCAGAAGGTGACGATCACCGAGCGCCACGAGGCGCACGGGCTGGTCGCGCAGCGCGACTTCGGCGGGACCAAGAAGTGGCGCACTTGCTTCGTCGCCGACGCCACCGGCCACGCGATGCTGCAGGCGGTCGGCGATCAGGTCATCGCGGCATCGATCCCGGTGCTCGAGCGAACCGAGGCGCTGGCGCTGATCCACGACGGCGGCCGCTGCCACGGCGCGGTCGTGCGCGACCTCGTCACCGGCGAGCTCTCGGCGTACGTCGCCAAGGCGACCGCGCTCGCGACCGGCGGCGCCGGGCGCCTCTACCGCGTCACGACCAACGCCGTGATCTGCGAAGGCATCGGCATGGCGATCGCGCTCGAGACCGGGATCGCGACGCTCGGCAACATGGAAGCGGTGCAGTTCCACCCGACGCCGATCTTTCCCGCCGGGATCCTGCTGACCGAAGGCTGCCGCGGCGACGGCGGCCTCCTGCTCGACGCCGACCAGCACCGCTTCATGCCCGACTACGAGCCCGAGAAGAAGGAACTCGCGTCGCGCGACGTCGTCTCGCGCCGCATGGAGGAGCACATCCGCAAGGGCAAGGGCGTCAAGTCGCGCTTCGGCGAGCACCTCTGGCTCGACATCCGCCTCCTCGGCGAAGCGCACATCCGCCACAACCTGCGCGAGGTCTGGGACATCTGCCACTACTTCGTCGGCCTCGATCCGGTCAAGGACCTGATCCCGGTCCGGCCGGCCCAGCACTACACGATGGGCGGCGTGCGGACCAACCATACCGGCGAGAGCCCGACGCTGAAGGGCCTGTTCGCCGCCGGCGAGACCGCGTGCTGGGACATGCACGGCTTCAACCGCCTCGGCGGCAACTCGGTCGCCGAGACGGTCGTCGCCGGAATGATCGTGGGCGAGTACATCGCCGACTTCTGCGACCGCGCCGAGAACGACGTCGCGATCCCGATCGGCGTCGTCCGCGAGTTCGTGCGCCGCGAGCAGGCCGGGCTCGACGCGATCGCGACCGGCGCCGGCGGCGAGGACGCGAGCGCGCTGAAGGCGCGCATGCAGGAGATCATGAGCCGCAACGTCGGCATCTTTCGCACCGGCAAGGACCTCGAGCAGGCGGTCGACGAGCTGCAGACGCTGCTCGTGAAGAGCCGCCGCATCGGCCTGCGCTCGGGCGCGCCCGGCGCCAACCCGGAGCTCGTGACGGCATACCGGACGAAGAAGATGCTCAAGCTCGCGCTCTGCGTCGCCCACGGCGCGCTGATGCGCACCGAGAGCCGCGGCGCGCACTACCGCGAGGACCACCCGGCGCGCAACGACGCGAAGTGGCTGAGCCGCACGCTCGCGAGCTGGTCGGGCGACGCGACGCTGCCGACGCTGCGCTACGAGGCGCTCGACGTCACCAAGATGGAGCTGCCGCCGGGCTGGCGCGGTTACGGCGCGAAGGACTACACCGATCACCCCGACACCGCGGCCCGCCAAGCCGAGGTCGAGACGACGAAGGCGAAGATCGACGACCGCTTCGCCCGCCAGCGCGCGCTGATGCCCTACGAGCACCTGCTCCCGGAATCGCTGCGCGGCCGCAACGAGCGCATTGACGAGCGCTTCCCGGCACCGGCGATCTCGCCGTCCGACGCCCTCCCCGAGTCGGAGTTCTCGTGGGAAAGCGAATGAGGCCGCAGCCATGACCGAAGCGCGCGTGATCGTCGTCAGCTCGCCGCGCGCGACCGCGGCTCCCGTGCAGCGCGGCCAGACGCTGAGGATCCACGTCCTGCGCCACAACCCCGCCGACGCGGCGAGCATTCCGCACCTGCAGACCTTCGAGGTCGAGCAGAGCGACGGCATGACGCTTTTCATGGCGCTCGGCGAGATCCGCGAGAAGCAGGACCCGTCGCTGCAGTTCGACTTCGTCTGCCGCGCCGGCATCTGCGGCAGCTGCGCGATGGTCGTCAACGGCCGGCCGACGCTCGCCTGCCGCACGCTGACGCGCGACGTCGGCCCCGAGATCACGCTCGCGCCGTTGCCCTTCTTCGAGCTGATCGGCGACCTCTCGGTCAACACCGGCAGCTGGATGCGCTCGCTCAGCGAGCGCCTCGAGGCCTGGTGCCACGTCGAAGAGGAGAAGCTCGACCTGGGGCGGATCGAGGCGCCGATGGATCCCGACCTCGCCGACCGCATCTTCGAGCTCGACCGCTGCATCGAGTGCGGCTGCTGCGTCGCCGCGTGCGGCACCGCGCGCATGCGCAAGGACTTCGTCGGCGCGATCGGCATCAACAAGATCGCCCGCTTCCGCCTCGACCCGCGCGACACGCGCAGCGATGCCGACTTCTACGAACTCATCGGCGACGACGACGGCATCTTCGGCTGCATGTCTCTGCTAGGCTGCGAGGACGTCTGCCCGAAGAACCTGCCGCTGCAGACGCAGATCGCCTTCATCCGCAGGAAGATGGTCAGGGAAGGCATGTCCTGACGCTCGACCACCTGCGATCACCTGCAAAGGACATCGCAATGGGTCAGGAAGAGCAGTCGAGCCTCGCGGGGCGCATCGAAAAGGACTTCCTCGGCGAGAAGATGCTACCGGAGAGCGCCTACTACGGCGTCCAGACGCTGCGCGGCGCCGAGAACTTCCACATCACCGGCGTCTCGATGTCGACCGAGCCGGACTTCGTCAAGGCGCTCGGCTACGTCAAGAAAGCGGCGGCGCTCGCCAACCGCGAGCTCGGCGTCCTCGACGCGACGATCGCCGACGCGATCGTCGGTGCGTGCGACAAGCTGATCGCGGGCGAGATGCGCGACCAGTTCATCACCGACTTCATCCAGGGCGGCGCCGGCACCTCGACCAACATGAACGCCAACGAGGTCATCGCGAACCTCGCGCTCGAAAGCCTCGGCAGGAAAAAAGGCGACTACGCCGTGGTCAACCCGAACGACCACGTCAACTTCGGCCAGTCGACCAACGACGTCTACCCGACGGCATTTCGACTCGCGCTGATCCTGCGCCTGGGCAGCTACATGGAGGCGCTCCGCCGTCTCCAGGACGCGTTCTTTGCCAAGGCGAAAGAGTTCGACAAGGTGCTGAAGATGGGCCGCACCCACCTCCAGGACGCGGTGCCGATGTCGCTCGGCGCCGAGTTCCACGGCTGGGCGACCACGATGGGCGAGGAGGTGCAGCGGATCGCCGAAGTGCGCGAGCTGCTCAAGGAGATCAACCTCGGCGCGACCGCGATCGGCACGACCGTGACGGCGCACCCGGGCTATCCGCAGCTCGCGACGAAGCACCTGTCCGATCTCACCGGCCACACGTTCATCCTCGCCGGCGACCTGATCGAGGCGACCTCCGACACCGGCGCCTACGTGCTGCTCTCGGGAGTGCTGAAGCGGACGTCGGCCAAGCTCACCAAGATCTGCAACGACATCCGGCTGCTGGCGAGCGGGCCGCGCTGCGGCTTCAACGAGATCAACCTGCCGCAGGTGCAGCCGGGCTCGTCGATCATGCCCGGCAAGGTCAACCCGGTGATCCCGGAGGTCGTCAACCAGACCAGCTTTCTCGTCATCGGGCTCGACCTCACCGTCACGCTGGCCGCCTCGGCCGGGCAGCTGCAGCTCAACGTCATGGAGCCGGTGATCACGTTCGCGCTCTTCACGTCGATCTCGACGATGGAGCGTGCGGTCGAGAGCCTGCGCACGAACTGCGTCGTCGGCATCACCGCCAATGCGGAGCGAACGCGCGACATGGTGCTGAACTCGCTCGGCATCGTCACCGTGCTGAAGCCTTCGCTCGGCTACAAGCAGTGCGCCGAGATCGCCAAGGAGGGCTACCTCACCGGCAAGTCGCTGCACCAGATCGTCGTCGACGAACGCAAGCTCCTCACCCAGCAGAAGTGGGACGAGGTGTTCTCGTTCGACAACCTGATCCACCCGAAGTTCGAGCAGTGAGCCGGCCCGCGGCCGGGCCTAGCGAGTGAATGCATCCTTGAGCACTCGCGCGTAGTTGCCGCAGGCGACGCGCTCGATCGTGCTCGCGGGCAGCTTCATGTCCTGGAGATGCTCGACCACGCGGCGAACGCCCGCGTAATCGTCGATCGACGTGCTCTTGCCGACGCCGGCGAGGTCGGTGCCGAAGCCGACGTGGTCGGGACCGATCTGCTCGACCAGGGCCGCGATCGCTTTGGCATAGCCCTTCGGATCGTCGCGGCCCACCGGCCAGCCGTCGCTGCGGTGGTTCGGCCGCTCGAGGCCGAAGCTCCACACGCCGACCACGCCGCCGCGATCGGCGATCGCGCGGGCGCGCGCGAGCGAGAGGCGGCGCTGCTCGAAGCCGTAGCTGTCCTGCCAGCGGCCGCCGGTGCTGCCGACCCAGCTGTGCGACCAGACCATCGGCCGCTTCGAGATCCGCAGTGCCTGCTCGATCGCGGGCTCGGCGCAGTGCGCGAGATCGATCAGCACGCCGTGCTCGTTGCACGCCTCGACCAGCTGCTGGCCGAAGTCGCTCAGGCCGCCGCCCCACTGCGGCTCCGAGGTCTGCCGATCGCCGACGAAGCTGCGCATGTAGTGCACGAGCTGGACGTGGCGCAGGCCCTTCGCGACGGCAGCGGCCAGGCCATCGAGCCGGCCTTCGAGGAAGTCGGCGCCTTCGGCCGCGAGCACCACGCCGTGCTCGCCGCCGACGACACAGTCGTCGACGTCGGCGCGGGTCAGGACGCGCTTGAGGCCGTTGCGCGCGATCGTCGCGTTCTCGCCGTCGATCCGCCGGGCGAAGAATGCCGCCGGCTCGCCCGGCGCCGGCTCCGATTTCTGGGCGATGCCGGTCGCGACCGGCTGGATCCACGGCATGTCGGCGGGCAGTGCCCAGGCGACGAGGGCGACACCGTTGGCGCGCATCTCGTCGGCAAGCGACGCCTTCGAGAGGATGCCGACATGGCTGTGCATGTCGGCGATGGTCACGAGGCCTTGCGCGAGCGCCGGTCGCACGCTGCACGCCAGAAGCGATGCGGCCGCCTTGAGAACCTTTCGACGAGTCGTGGACACGGGACGCAAACGTACGCGGTCAGGCCCCGGCCGGGTCCCTCCCTGCCGCTGTTGCGCTGCGCCGGCCCGACCGGTCGCAGCGCTGTGAGCGATCGTCAGCGCACCATCGCCCGCGGCGGTGGCGGCAGCCGCTCGCCGCCCGGCCCGGCCGCAAACGTGAGCGGCGAGATCGCTTCACGCTGGCCGACCCCTCGCCTGCTCCAGTCGCACACGCCGCTCGCGAACGCGTTGGAAAGGCGAGTCCACTGCGCGGCCGTGAACGTGACCGGCACGTAGTCGGCCGGGTTCAGCGGCTTGAGCTGGCACTTGAGGATGTTCTCCTCGATCGACCCGCCGGCGACCTGGCGCGGCGACGCGTGCTTCTGCAGCCGCGGATCGGCGTCGCAGACGGCGAAGTCGAAGACGGGCGTCGTGAAGTTCGTGTCGCCGGTGAGGTAGCACAGGTCGACTGCCGTCGCCGGCTTGCCGGCGACGACCTGCGCATGCGTGCGCACGTCGTTGAGCGTCGCCTTCGGTGCGGATGTCACCAGGTTGCTGAGCCAGATGTCCATCGTCAGGAACGATTGCGTCGTGACCGCCGCGACCTGTGCCGCCGTCGCCGGCAGCAACCCCGTGCCGTAGCGCCACATCACCTGGTTGGCGTGGTCGCCGTTCGCGTCGTCGATGCGCGCGCGCTCGGAGAACGACCGCCAGATGTAGTGGATGCCCTGCTCGTCCCAGCCGCGCGAATCGATGATCGGCACCTTGCCGAGGTTGGCGCCGCTCGAGACGATGCCGGCGCGGTACGCGATCGGCAGCGCGTCAGGGTCGGCGACGCTGCGCACGGCGGTGCGGTTCACGTCGGCGTCGAAGCCGCCGATCTTCTCGTTCAGCGTCACGAACTCCTCGGGCGAGATCTTCCCGGCCAGCAGCGCCTTCAGCCCGTACTGGATGCCGGTGTTGTCGAACGTCGTGCGTGCACGGACGCTGCCCGGCGGAATGCCCGGGGTCGTGCCCCAGACGGCAGTGGACAGGTCGGCGTCGCCGCAGCGCGTGCCGTTCGGATTGGTGACCGGGTCGTAGACGAGCGCGGCGGGGAGCAGGCAGTTGTTGCGCGGTGCACCCGAAGGCGCAATCACGCCCGTGTTCTGGTCGACCACCAGCGTCGGGACGTAGTTGCCCGGCTTGCCGTTGAAGCCGAACGAGTTGTTCCACGACTGGCAGCCGCGGTGGTCGAGATGGCCGTTGATCGCCGTCTTCTTGGCGTTGATCTGGTCCTGCGTCAGGCCGCCCTGCAGTCCCTTCCAGTCCGCACTGTCGTAGAAGTTGACCAGCAGCACGCAGTCGACCACCTCGAGCCCCGTGGTGATCGAGTCGGGGTAGTCGCAACTCGGCTGGATGCCGTCGAGCAGCCCCGGGTAGATCGACGAGACCGTGTTCTGCTGGATCGAGCCGCCCGAGCAGCCGTTGCCCATCAGGTACTTCATCTCGCCGTAGGTGTCGACGATGTGCTCCTTCATCATCATCACCGTCTCGGCGACGAGGACGCGGTTCGAGTTGTAGAGCGAGTCGGTAAGGCTGTTGTCGATCACCATGAAGCCGCGCGAGAGCGCCGTGTTGTCGGCCCAGTTCTGCTCGGTGCGGAACTGCAGGCGCGGCTGGCCCGTCGACGCGCCGAAGCTGTAGAGCGCCTTGCCGTTCCACTGCGGCTGCGGCGCGAGCGCCGTCCACGGCTTCGTCGGGTCGAACAGGACCGCGATGTCGTAGATGCCGCGGTTCATCGTGCCGCGCTCGACGCGGACGATGTACGGCACGGTGAGGCCGTTGGTCGTCGTCGTCATCGCGAGGTCGACCGGAGTGGTGCCGGGCGTGTACGGCTTGAAGCAGTTGTTGGTCGGCGGTGCCGCAGGCGGGCTCGGGTCGGGCAGCGCGGTCGAGCACCCGGCCGTCGTCGTCCGATAGAAGAGCTTGAACTCGGTGGCGATGTTGCACTGCGCATCGACCGCGGTTGTCGTCAGGCCGCTCGCGTTCGACGCCGGCGTGACTCCCGACGCCGCGACGGGCGCCGGCGTGGCGCAGATCCACGGCTGCGTCTGCGAGCCGAGCAGGATCGGACCTCCGCGCGGATGGTTGGTGATCGTGAGCGCGGCCCCCGGGCGGCCCTGGCCCTGCCCGTTGGAGCCGACGACGAAGTCGTTGTCGCCGTTCTTCAGCCCCGTCAGCACGCCGCGGAACGTCCGCGAGGCCTCGTCGAGGACGAACGCCGGGGCGACGTCGTTGCCGTTCAGCGTGAACGTGACCTTCTTCAACGGCACGTTCTTCGGCGCCGTGACCTCGACCAGCGCGTCGCCGTCGCTGATCAGGTCGGCACGGTTCGACAACGTGCGGATCTCGAAGTTGAACGGCGGCGCGTTGCCTTGCGCGTTGCCGTTGCCCGCGACGACGAGCGCAGCCGCGAGCGCTGCTGCTGCCCGCATCCGAAGAGCGAAGCTGTTCATCCATGTTCTCCTACCGGGCCCTCCCGGGGAAGACGATTCGACGGCAACGGCGAGCCGGCCACATCGGGAATTCACCGTAGGATCGTGTCGCCAAGATGTCACCGACGAACCGTTCGACACGCAACCGGCGGGGCATCGTCCGTGTCGCGCTGGGCGCCTGCCTTTCGCTCGGCGGCGAGGCCGCACGGCCGGCAGACAACCCGGCCGAAGCGCTCGAGTTGGAACGCGTCGAGGTCATCGGCACGACGCCGCTTCCGGGGCTCGGCACGGCGCTGAAAGACGTTCCGGCGAACGTCCAGGTCTACGGCAGCAAGGACCTCGCCAGGCAGCGGCCCGGAAGCCTCTCCGGATTTCTCGAGAGCAACCCGACCAGCGTCACCGTCAACGCCGCGCAGGGCAACCCGCACCAGAACGACATCAGCTTTCGCGGCTTCACCGCGTCGCCGCTGCTCGGCGTGCCGCAGGGGCTGTCGGTGTTCCAGGACGGCGTGCGCATCAACGAGCAGTTCGGCGACGTCGTCAACTGGGACCTGCTGCCGTCGTCGGCGATCGCGAGCCTGCAGCTCATCCCGGGCTCGAACCCGCTGTTCGGGCTCAACACGCTCGGCGGTGCGCTGGCGATCTACACCAAGAGCGGCCGCCAGTATCCCGGCGGCTCGATCGAAACGTCGGGGGGCTCGTTCGGCAGGGGCACGCTCACGGTCGAGCAAGGTGGCGTGTCCGGCCCGTGGGACTACTACGTCACCGGCAACGTCTCGAAGGACCGCGGCTGGGCGCAGCACAACCCGAGCCGGGTGTCACAGCTCTTCGGCAAAGCCGGCTACGAGACCGAGCGCGACAACGTCGACGTCAGCCTCACGGCGGCGAACAACCGGCTCGAAGGCACGCAGACGTTGCCGCTGTCGTTCCTCGACGATCGTCGCCAGGCGTACACCTATCCCGACGTCAACCGGAACCAGCTCGCGATGGTCGCGGTCAAGGGCAGCCATTTCATCCGGGACGACGTGCTCGTCGCCGGCAGCGCCTACCTGCGGCACTTCCGCAACAAGAACACGTCGAGCAACGTCAACGACGACTTCGGCGCGGTCGACCCGGTGACGGGCGAGGTCGACAACGTGCCGGCGCTGAACGACCGCTCGACCGTCGACCAGACGAGCTACGGCGGAGCGCTCCAGCTGACGTTGACGCAGCCGCTCGCCGGCCGCCCCAACCAGCTCGTGCTCGGCGCCAGCACCGACGCGGGCAACGCGCGATTCACCCAGGAGTCGCAGCCCGCGAGCTTCGACGCCTCGCGAGGCACCGTGCCGGTCGGCGACTTCGCGCCCGCGACCGACGCGAAGACGCGCACCCGCAACTTCGCCGTCTACGCGATGGACACATTCGCGTTCCACGAGCTCTGGACGGTGACTGCGAGCGGCCGCTACAACGACAACCGGGTCGGCATCCGCGATCAGAGCGGCACGAGCCCCGCCCTGAATGGCGACCACGGCTTCACGCGCTTCAATCCCGCGCTCGGGCTCAACTTCAATCCTGCCCCGGGCTTCACGTCCTACGCGAGCTACAACGAGGGCATGCGGGCGCCGACGGCGATGGAGCTGACGTGCGCCGACCCCGCGGCGCCGTGCAAGCTGCCGAACGCCTTCCTCGCCGACCCGCCGCTGAAGAAGGTCGTCGCCAGGACGATCGAGATCGGCGCGCGCGGCAAGCACGGCGAGACGAGCTGGAGCGCGGCGATCTACCGCACCGACCTCTTCGACGACATCCAGTTCGTGAGCAGCGGCAACGCGATCAACGCCGGGTTCTTCCAGAACGTCGGCAAGACCCGCCGCCAGGGCCTCGAGCTGACGGGGGCGTCGAAGTGGGGGCCGCTCGGCGTCGTCGCGCGCTACGGCTACATCGATGCGACCTTCGTCAGCGGCTTCACGGAGAACAGCCCGGCGAACTCGAGCGCGGACGCCAACGGCGACATCGTCGTCGCCGGCGGCAACCGGATTCCGGGCATCCCGCAGCACACCCTGCGCGTTCGCCTCGACTTCACTGCGAGCGAGGCGCTCGCGTTCGGCGCCAACCTCGTCGCCAACGGCGCGATCCGCTCCCGCGGCGACGAGAACAACCAGGACGTGCACGGCACCGTGCCCGGCTACGCCCTCGTGAACGTCGACGGCGTCTGGCGGTTCGCGAAGAACTGGGAGCTGTTCGGGCGCATCGACAACGTCTTCAACCGCGACGTCGCCAACTTCGGAACGCTCGGCCGCAACGTCTTTGCGAACCCGTCGCGGACCTTCGATCCTGCCAACGCGGTCGCCGAGCCGTTCCTCGGCCTCGCCCCGCCGCGCGGCGCGTGGATCGGGTTGCGCTACGCCTGGAAGTAGCGCCGGTGCGGCTTTGCCGCAGGCCCTGCAGCAGCTCGCCGAATCGATCTACTCGGGATAGAAGCCCGCGCCGATGAGCCCCGGCGTTCCGTCGAAAGTGACGCCCCTCACGTAGGTCCACTTGCGCGACGGCTTGCTCTCGCCCGGCTTCGGGAAGACGTAGTCCACCCATCCGGACCCCTTGGCTCGAACGACCTTCATGAAGTCGTCGTGCATGGGCTTGCCGTTCGCGTCGGTCTGGCCGTGGACGTTGGTTCCCTCTCGTGTCGGGAAGGCGGGGTTCAGCAAGACGTTCAGGTTCTGGTCGTAGGCGAACAGGTAGGTGTTGCCGGACCACCAATCGCTGTTGCGCGTCCTGAATTGAGCGAAGGCGGCGGTCTCGCCTT
>Ga0207689_10006426_pt1 | contig 10390 bp, 9 predicted proteins | sample KBSMisM52_FD_184312 | JGI IMG/M metagenome (GOLD analysis project Ga0207689, IMG submission 184312) | Miscanthus rhizosphere microbial communities from Kellogg Biological Station, Michigan, USA - KBS Miscanthus M5-2 (SPAdes) (version 2) | ecosystem: Host-associated > Plants > Roots > Rhizosphere... | reverse complement strand
GATGCTGCATGTGCCCGCGCACCAGGTCCCCCGGGCGAAGTTCTATGTCATCGACGTGCACAATCACGTCAACGATGCCGCCGGAATTGATGAACACATGGACCCCAAGCGGGTGGTCGAGGTCATGGACAACACCAACGTGAAAACCGTGGTGATTCTGACCGGCATGTGGGGCGACAAGTTGCAGCACGTGATCGATGAGATGGTAAAGCCCTATCCGGGGCGGTTCATCGTCTTCACCCAACTGGACTGGAGCAAGGTTGACGACCCGGATTTCGGCCAGGAAATGGTACGGCAGCTGGACGATGCGGTCGCCCGGGGCGCTCGCGGGCTAAAGTTCCTGAAGGACCTGGGGCTGGGAGTGCGGCTCAAGTCCGGCAAGCTGCTGGCGATCGACGACCCGCGACTGGATCCGGTCTGGAGCGAGTGCGGGCGGCTGGGCATTCCGGTTTCGATTCACACCGGCGATCCGGAAGCCTTCTTCCTGCCCACTGACGGCAAGAATGAGCGCTACGAGGAATTGATCGGACATCCTGACTGGAGTTTTTACGGTCCGCAGTATCCCAAGCTGGAAGAGTTGCTGGAGGCGCGCAACCGCGTTTTTGCCCGGCATCCCGAGACCCATTTCGTTTCCCTGCATATGGGCTGGCCGGAGAATCTGCCGTGGGTATCGCGCATGCTGGACGAGCATCCTAATGTGATGGTGGAGTTTGGCGCGCGCGAGGGTGAATTGGGCCGGCAGCCGCGGCAGACGCGCGAATTTTTCCTGAAATATCAGGACCGTGTGATGTTCGGCACCGACAACGGGATGGACGAGGAGATGTACCGCAATCACTTCCGCTGGCTGGAAACGGCGGACGAGTCGTTCGATTACTGGGGGCACCCGGGACAGGGCCGGTGGGAGATTTACGGACTCGACCTGCCGGACCCGGTGCTGGAAAAGATCTATCACCTGAACGCTGAGAAAATGTTCAGCCAGTTCAAGGGCCTGGGCAAGGGAGCGAAATGATAAATACTGAGCGCTGGGAAACAAGCCTTCTTCAACGGGCAACCATTCGTGGTGTGCTTTTGTCGCTCACGGCAGTGTTCATGCTGAGCGCGAGCTGCAGCCGTCCGCCGGCCCGGACAGAAACCGCGGCGCCCGAACCACCTTCGCAGATCAAAGTAGAAGTGAAGCCGGGCGGGCCGATTGTGCTGACCACCAGTGCGGCTGAGTTCCAGATAATGCCGTCAGGCTACATACAGGCTGCGCTGCTCAAGGGTGACCAGAGGCTCACACTGGACCAACCCGGCGCCGGTGGCAGCGATGTTCTGGTGCTTGATGGCAAGCCGGTTCAGTTCACGCTGGACATGGCCGCGGCCAAGATTGAGGACAGCGCGGGCAAGCTGGGCCGGGGTAAGCGCCTGGAAATTCCGGCGCAGGCCCCTTCCGGCTCGAACATCCAGCGAACCCTGCAGGTAGAAGTTTACGACGCGTTTCCCACCCTGCTGCTCTCGAGTGCGGCATACAAGAACGCCGGCACGCAGGACGTTCACATCAATAGCGTGGTCGAGCAGCAGCACAAATTCGATGCCGGCCTGGCGCAGAAGAATGCGAAGCCGTATGACATGTGGAGTTATCTGGGAGCAAGCTACGACTGGGGAAAGGACGACATCATAAAACTGGGCCGCAACTTCGCACAACCCAACCTGATGGGGGCGGCGGTGAAAGGCGGCTATGGCGGCGGGATTCCGGTGGTCGCGTTCTGGACGGGCACGGTTGGCGAAGCGGTGGGCCATGTGGAAACCTTGCCGCTGACTTTATCTCTTCCGGTCAAGGTAGGGGCCGATGGCGGGGTCAACGCGGGCGTTGACATTGCCGCCGATACCACGCTGAAGCCAGGGGAAACATATTCCACACCGCGTAGTTTTGTATCGGTGTACTCCGGCGATTTTTATGAGCCGCTGCATTTGTGGTCGAGCGTGCTGCAAAAAGAAGGATGGGAGATCCCCAAGCCTTCAGGCGAAGCCTACAACGTGAGCTGGTGCGGCTGGGGGTATGAATTCAACGTCACTCCGGCGGAGATGCTGGGCACAGTCCCAAAGCTGAAAGAGTTTGGCATCAAGTGGGCGACGCTGGATGATCGCTGGTTTGACACGTACGGAGACTGGAATCCGCGTGCGGACACCTTTCCCGGCGACTCCATCAAGAAGATGACGGATGACTTCCATAAGCAGGGCATGCTGGTGCAACTGTGGTGGCTGCCGCTGGGAGTGGAAGACGGCCAGGGCAGATGGGAGTCGCACAAATACATCGTGTCGAAGATAGCGCAGGAGCATCCCGAGTGGCTGATTCTCGACAAGAACGGGAAGCATGCGCGCATGACGCGCGACCTGGCGGCGCTGTGTCCGGGGGTGCCCGAGGTGCAAGCGTACTTCAAGAAGCTGACCGAGAAATTTATCGGCGAGTGGGGCTTCGACGGATCGAAGCTGGACAATATTTACAGCGTGCCCATGTGCTACAACCCGGCACACCATCACAAGTCTCCGCAGGATTCGGTCAACGCCATGGCGGATGTTTACAAGACGATCTTTCAGACCAGCCGCGCCCTGAAACCAGAGAGCGTGACCCAGAGTTGTCCGTGCGGGACGCCGCCCTCGCTGGCCTGGCTGCCGTTTATCGACCAGGCAGTGACGGCTGATCCCGTAGGCGCGGTGCAAGTGCGCCGTCGCATCAAGATGTACAAGGCGCTGCTGGGGCCGGAGTCCGCGGTCTATGGCGATCACGTGGAACTCTCGACGATGGATCGCATCGGCAACAACTGGCGCGAGCACGGTGAAGATTTCGCTTCCACGATCGGCCCCGGCGGCGTGGTAGGAACAAAATTTGTGTGGCCGGATCCCGGACCGAAATACAAGGCCGTGGCCCTGACCCCGGAGAAAGAAGAACACTGGAAGAAGTGGATCGGCATTTACAACCAGAAGATGCTTTCGAAGGGAACGTTCCGCAATCTCTACGTTTACGGGTACGATACGCCTGAAGGCTATGCCATCGAGAAAGACGGAAAGATGTACTACGCGTTTTTCGCGCCCTCATCCGCACCGTGGAAGGGCGAGATCGAATTGCGCGGGCTTACGCCCGGCAGCTATCACGTACGCGCCTACGCGGAAGACAAAGATATGGGGACGGTAGAAGCCACGGCGGATGCGGCTCCCCGGCTCAAGACAGAATTCAAAGATCATCTGCTGCTGGAAGTGGCAAAGTAGGTGTGTAGGGCGGGCGCCCTCGCCCGCCGCTTTGGACTCAAGCTCCCTAACCGCACGCACTCAAAAGCCAGGGTCAAAGACGGCGGGCGAGGGCGCCCGCCCCACACCCATCTATTTGCGGTGATCGCGCAGGAAGCGCTCGCGATATTCCTTATCGCGGAAGGCTTCGGTGCCTCCCGGTTGGGTCACGGAGAGAGCGCCGGCGCGGTTGCCGCTGGCCAGGCACGCAGGCAGATCTGAACCGCGAAGATATTCGTGCAAAAAGCCGGCATCGAAGCTGTCGCCGGCGCCGACCGCGTCAACTGCCGTTACATTCAGGGAAGGGCTGCTGAAGCGCTCTTTTCCGCGCTGCGCCAACGCGCCCTCATGACCGAGTTTTACCACTACCAGGGGGACCATTTCAGCCAGCTGCTGGATGGCCTTTTCCGGATCATTGGTCCCGGTGATTCTCGTTGCCTCGCGCGCATTGGGCAGCAGCACATCGACGTATTTCAGCAGGTCTTTTACGCCTCCGCCCCAGAGGTCTTGCGGATCATCATTGGTGTCGAGCGAGATGGTGAGACCGGCTGCTTTCAGGCGGCGAAAGAGTTCTCCTACGTCGGGCTGCAAGGCTTGCTGGAGGTAGAGCGACGACAGATGAAAATGACGCGAATCGGAAAGGTAGTCGAAGTCGAGATCGCGCAAGGAGAGTTCGGCGATGGTTCCCGCGTACGTCAGGATGTTGCGCCAGCCCGTGCGCGGCAGAATGATCGTGATCCCGGTGGTGGTTGGACCATGGGTGCGGCGCACTTTGGAAACGTCCACGCCGCCCTCGGCCAGGCGCTCAAGCGCAATTTTCCCCAGCGAGTCGTCGCCAATCAGCGACTGGAACCCGACCTTGCTTCCCAGAGCCGCCAGATTGTGGGCCGCGATGGCGGAAGAACTGCCCAGGGTAAGCATCATGCGGTCAGCCAGCAGTTCACGCTCCGGCGGAAGCTGGTCAGGCAGGCCATAAAGGATGAGGTCGAGGTTCAGTTCTCCGGCGATGGTGACGTCAAAACGTGGCATGTGAGCGGTCATTATAGACGGTATGGTTTGGGGAACGCGGTGAGCGGAAAAGCGGCCACGCATTTGCGCGGAATTCACACGGGTAAAGCAGGAATGGATTGGTGGACCCGGAGAGACTTGAACTCCCAACCCCTGCGTTCGAAGCGCAGTGCTCTATCCAGTTGAGCTACGGGTCCATCGCGCGACCGGCCTTTGTGCCTCAACATTGTAGAGCACTTTCACCGCGCAGGGACAGCCGCCCCGGGCTGTCCGGCGGAGCGAAGCTCCGCTACTCTTTTCCGGCAAAGGCTTGTCGAGCTGCGCTCGACTGGACAGCTGAAGGCAGCTGTCCCCACGTGGGTCGTGGCAGATAGACTTATTGGTGATCGAGGTGGGCCGATGTCCGAAAATGAATTAACCGAGCCCTGGCTGCGCGGTACGTTACAGGAAGTCCCGGCCGTGCAACGCGCCGTCGTGCATGCCCTGCAACTGGCGGGAGAAGACTTGCAGCGCTGGTGCGGCGGCCTGAGTGATGAGCAGGTCGATGCTCGTCCCAGCGGCTTGGCGTCGGTCGCGTTTCATTTGCGCCACATTGCCAGAAGCATGGACCGGCTGTTGACCTATGCCGAAGGGCGAGACTTGGACGATGAGCAACTGCGCGTACTGAAAACGGAGATGGAACCAGGGGCCGTGCGAGAGGCCCTTTTTTCAGAGTTGCAAGCGGCATTGGCGAGAAGTATGAGCCGGGTCCAGGCTTTCGATTCGGGCGCGCTGGAACAGGGCCGCAGGGTGGGCCGGAAGCAGTTGCCCACGACTGTCGGCGGGTTGCTGGTGCATGTCGCTGATCACACCCAGCGTCATGTGGGCCAGGCCATTACGACTGCCAGAATTGTTTCAACGCGTCAGCTTGAGTGAGCCGGCTGCATCCGCCGCGGGCTCTGCTCGCCAGCGCCCGGGTGTTCAATTCACAGTCAAAACGTCAAAGGCGGCGGGCGAGGGCGCCCGCCCCACACTTCTTCTTCTATTTCTATCTACTGCAGCGACTGCAGATTGAGAATCAGCGATAGCACGTTGCCCAGGATGCTGTATGAGCCATTGGAATAGACACCGTACTGGTAGCGGTTGTAGTAGCCGTCTTCGTAACCGCGCTGAAAGCCCTGACGGAAATAGTAGTTATAGTCGGCCTGGTCCACGTAGTAGCCGGTATAGCCGAAGTTCGCATCCTGATAGGCGAAGCTGTCCTCGTAATCGGGACGCCAGTGATCTTCGCGGTCGGCGGCCCCGGCACGGAAACCTTCGCGGTAGCCGTTGTTCACAGCCTCCCGCAGCAAGTCCGCTCCGTACTGATTGATTTCGTAGTACGAGCCGCCGCGGTTGTAGCGATAGATCGGGGCAGTGTAAAAGTACGGGTCGTTATCGTAATCGTGGCGTTCGCGGCGGAGTCGTTCCGCCTGCTCGCGCTCACGTTCGTAATATTCCTGCTGAAAGCGGTACTGCGCCATGCGCCTTTGCTGTTGCAGCGCGGCCGTCCTTTGCTGGGCGATGCGCTCCTGCTGGTCCAGATGCTGGCGATATTGCGCCACCCTTTGTTGCTGCTGCCGGATCAGTTCCTGCTGGCGCTGTTGTGAAAGCCGCTGCTGATTCAGTCGTACCTGCTGCTGGGCCTGCTGTTGCTGCTGCTGGTTGAGCTGCCGCTGCCGCTCCTGCTCCTGGCGCTGCTGATTCTGGACCTGCTGCTGTTCCTGCGCGTGCTCTCGCTGTTGCGCCTGGTCCTGCTGCTGACGCTGCTGTTGCGCCCGTTCCTGCTGCTGCATCTGCTCTTTTTGACGTTCCTGCTGCTGCTGTTGGGCGTGTTCCTGCTGGGCATTCTGTCGCTGCTGGAGCTGTTCCTTCTGTCGCTCCTGCTGCGCTCGCTGCTCCTGCTGCATCTGCTCTTTTTGACGCTCCTGCTGCTGTTGTTGGGCGCGCTCCTGCTGGGCATTCTGTCGCTGCTGGAGCTGTTCCTTCTGGCGCTCCTGCTGCGTTCGCTGCTCCTGCTGCGCTCGCTGCTCCTGTTGCATCTGCTCTTTTTGACGCTGCTGCTGCTGTTGTTGTTGGGCGTGCTGTTGCTGTTCCTGTCCCTGCTGACCCTGTTCCTTTTGCCGCTCCTGCTGTTTGGGCTGTGGGTGAGGTTGCGGCTTGGACGTCTTTTCGGGCTTCGGCTCCTTCTCGTCCTGCTGTTCTTGTTGGGAATAGAGTGGAGCGCTGAATGCCAAAAACAGGAATAGAACTGTGGTAAGGACTGCCCCGAGTCTTCTCATGGTGCCTCCGCTACCTTAATTAGCTGCTTTAATTAGATGCCACAGGGCCGAGCGTGCCGTACAAGCTTAACCGTATTTTGCAGGAATAGCTGCCTTAGACGGTGCCAGCAGATTCAGGTTCCACTCAGCTATGTCTTCTCCGTTCCCGCCCTGAAAAAGTGCCGGAAAAGAATGTTCGCCCCACGCGAGGCAGCGCGGGCAATCGGTAACCTGATGTTATGATGCTGCGCGAACACTGGTCTGCGGTGCGAGCCTGTTTGCGTGGTCCCGGACGCCCTCGTCCGGGCGGGCAAGCGAGGCGCGCCTGGTCTTTGTGGCAGCAATTGTTTGGCAGCAAAAAGATCGGAAATTCAGCCGGGCTTCGCACCTCTGGGCGGGTTGTGGTGGGTGCCCCAGTTTCGGCGGCGAAAGAACCAATCAGGGAGGACATCGACACATGTCAGTAAGAGCCAGAATTCTGGTCGCGCTGTTAGGTCTGCTGGTCGCACCTTCGTTGCTGTGGGCGCAGGAAAAACCGTTGGCCGCTACTCCTCCCATGGGGTGGAACAGCTGGAACAAATTCGGATGCCATGTGAGCGAAGACCTGATCCGGCAAATGGCCGATGCCATGGTGAAGTCCGGTATGAAAGATGCCGGCTATCAATACATCGTGATCGATGATTGCTGGCAGGTGGAGCGCGACGCGAGCGGCAACATCGTGCCCGATCCCAAAACCTTTCCCACGGGGATCAAGGCGCTGGCCGATTATGTCCATTCGCGGGGGCTCAAGTTTGGGATCTACTCGGATGCCGGGGTCAAAACTTGCGCCAAGCGTCCCGGCAGCCTGGGCCATGAATATCAGGATGCGTTGCAGTACGCCGCCTGGGGCGTCGATTACCTGAAGTACGACTGGTGCAACACTTCGACCCAGGACGCGGAGGCTGCGTACGCGCTGATCCGGAATGCGCTGAATTCTACCGGCAGGCCCATCGTGCTGAGCATCTGCGAGTGGGGCACGGCCAAGCCATGGCTCTGGGGCGAGAAGGTAGGCGGAAATCTGTGGCGCACTACCGGCGACATTCGCGACCAGTGGGAGAGCAAGGACCACCACCATCTCGGCATGCTCGATATCCTCGATCTGCAGGTTGGAATAGAAAGTTACGCCGGGCCGGGTCACTGGAACGATCCTGACATGCTCGAAGTGGGCAATGGGGGCATGACGACGGAGGAGTATCGCGCCCACTTCAGCCTGTGGTCCATACTCACGGCGCCGCTGATTGCGGGCAACGATCTCCGCGACATGAAGCCGGAGATCCACGACATTCTCACCAACAAGGAAGTGATCGCGGTAAACCAGGACCCGCTGGGCAGCGAAGGCCGCCGGGTGCGCAAGGACGGTGACCACGAAGTCTGGGCCAAGCAGATGCAGGACGGAAGCCGCACCGTGGTCCTGCTCAATCGCGACACGACCGAGAAGCAGATTGGTTTCTCCTGGGAAGATGTGGGTTATCCCAGCCATCTGAGCGCCGGTGTACGCGATCTGTGGAGAGCCAAGGACCTGGGACAGTTCAAAGGAAAATTCTCCGCCGCGGTTGGGCCTCACTCGGTAGTAATGGTTAAAGTCGCACCCTGAGTCGCCGTGGCAAGGAGAGATTTCCAGACGAACTCGAAATAAAAACCGGTAACCAGTTACTGGTTCTCAGTTCTCAGGGCTTGAGCTTACAGGGAGTCTTGAATGTGCTCGCCATACTGGTTGTGGGGTTGATTCTGCCGGCCGCGGCCGATGCTGCCACCAGCCCTTAGCGCTACAGTACCTCCCCAAACCGATTACAGGTTCTTGCCGATGTATCGCGCAGCGCCGGTCAGTTAATTTTGACTGGCTACTTAATCATGCGTCGTGGAGGAATCATCATGGATAAGGACAGAGTGGAAGGTAAAGTCAAGGACATCGCGGGCCGAGCGCAACGCCAGGTCGGAGAATGGACCGGCGACGAGGAAGCCCAGGTGAAGGGTGCCGCCAAGCAGGTGGAAGGCAAGGTCCAGAACGCCTGGGGGCAAGCCAAAGATGCAGTGAAGAAGTCCAACAAAAGCGAGGCTGAGCAGGATCAGGCGGACCGGGAAGAAGCGGAACGGCGGCGGAATCGCGCGGCCAACGAGTAGCTGAAGCCGGTGGGGCCTCCGCAGGCCCCCGCTTTTGACGTTAATGGCTCGGTGCCAGGATGCGAACCAGGGCGGCACTCAACAGGTCAGGTTTGAAGCCAAAGGGACCCGGAAGACTTTTATAGGCGACGCGGCCCTGCGCGTCGATCAGATAGATGCGGTCGGGCCAACCGGTGTAGGCCCGTTCGGTCGAGTTGCCAAACTCGTCCAGCACGCTGGGAAACTTTATGCCCAGTTTGCGCACGCACGCTCCCGCGATGTAGGCCCGCTCCTCTTCATTTTTTGGACTGGCGAAGACGACCTGGTCTTTGATATTGCTCTGCATCTGCCAGACGTCGCTGGGATGCGCCTCCGTGACGTACACCACCAGAAACGCCACGCGATCGCGGTACTGCTCATAAAGTTTGTTAAGGGCAGGAACCTCCCGCCGGAAAGGCGGTCAGGTGTAACTTCCGAACACAAGCACCACCGGCTGCTCCTTGTTTAAAGAAGACAGCTGCACCCGTTCGGTCTTGTCGAGTTTGAGCAGGGAGAAATCCGGCGCGGCGTCTCCCACCTGCAGGCTTCCAGCACGCGCGTGCGTCCAGAGCGTCTCAAACGGGAAGAGGAGGAAAGGGACTGGGCCTGGCATCTTCGCCATGACTCGGCCGAAGGTTTCCGGAGGCTGATGCATCGACCACCAGATAAAGCCTCCGCAAGCCAGATAGACGACGGCTAGAACGATCGCGGCGATTAACATTCGTTTGCGAGCGGTGGGGCTGAGTTTCAGGCGGAGCTTGAACGTGTCCCAACGCATGGCACGAGCACTCTAGGGGCTAGGTGGCGAATATGGCAATAGTAGATATGTATTAAGTTCGTTTAGTTTTGCCGTGTTCAATGAGCAGCAGGCAGAGATGGGTTTGCCGGGCGTCGGGGGGGGTAGGACAGCCCTCTGCCAGAGTTAGCTGACTTGCGGCAGGTAGCACTCTGAGTTCTCCCTTTTCCTCAATAAATCAATTTCAGGGAAAACTGTATCTGCCGCGAAGGCCCGGCGGTCTTGCTGATGACGCCAAAGCCGCTCCCGCGCAGAATATTCGACGGCAGACCGAAGTTCACCAGGTTGAAAACATTGAAGAACTCGGCGCGGAATTCCACTGTGCCCAGTTCGCTGTTGCCGCGGTGGCCGAATGGCGTGTCCTTGATGAGCGCTATGTCGTATTGCTGAAAGCCCAATACGGCGTCGACGCCGACGGCGATGGTCATTTCGACACCTGGGTCGGCGCGGGCGCCGCCCCCTGGAACCCCACCAGCGTGCTCGCCGCGCCCGCGTCCACGCTCGCCGCGATCAAGGCCGTTCGCGTGGGGTTGATCGTCCGAAGCGACGTCTGGGATCGCAACGTTACCAGCAGCTACCGCTGGGTGCTCTTCGACTGTGCCGACGATGACAAAGCGCGCTGTCCGGGCCGGCTCACGGGCACCTTGCCCGCGAAGTGGCGCTATCGCGTGATCGAAATGGCAGTGCCTCTCGTCAATCCGATCTGGAACGTGCGGCCGTGAGCTCCCCAACATTTCTTGTTGACCGCACGGCACATGCGCGAGCGCAACAGCGCGCGATGGCACTGGTCGTCGCCCTGATCGTATTGGCGGCGCTCGCGCTCGCCGGCGCGGCGCTGATCCGCGCCGTCGATACCACCGCGGCC
>Ga0207689_10006425_pt1 | contig 10392 bp, 11 predicted proteins | sample KBSMisM52_FD_184312 | JGI IMG/M metagenome (GOLD analysis project Ga0207689, IMG submission 184312) | Miscanthus rhizosphere microbial communities from Kellogg Biological Station, Michigan, USA - KBS Miscanthus M5-2 (SPAdes) (version 2) | ecosystem: Host-associated > Plants > Roots >... | reverse complement strand
AGAAAAAGGGTTGCTCAATGAACGGACGATCGTCGTACTGCCCGAATACACAGGGAGCTGGTTGGTAGCCGCTCAAGAAAAAAAATCGGTTTATACCCGGTCCAATATCACGGACGCCATGACAACGATGGTAACATCGAATATCTTTAAATATGGTTGGGCCTATCTCAGAGCGCCTGATGTTGCAGGTAAGTCCACCTACGCTTTATTTATGATGAAGTCAGCGCAGATGGCAACCATTTATCAAAACATTTTCAGCAAACTTGCAAAAGAATTTCATGTCACCCTTGTTGCCGGTTCCATTGTATTGCCAGACCCCTCTATTGACAAAAGCGGGAAACTGGTTACATCGAAAGGAACGCTTTACAACACTTCGGTGATATTTGATCCGAACGGCGATATTATGTCTCCGCTGGTTAAAAAGATCTTCCCGATCGACGATGAAGCAGGTTTTACTGGTTGTGCTCCCGTCGATCAAAATCCTGTTTTCAATACACCGGCCGGCAAATTGGGCGTGTTGGTTTGTGCGGATAGCTGGTATCCCGCAGCATACAAATCATTCAATAGCCAGGTTAAAATTATTGCCGTGCCGTCACTGGGCAGTATCGATAATATTTGGAATGCACCCTGGAACGGTTATAATGGTTTTAAAGCTCCCGCCGATGTAGACACGGGAGATTATAAAAAATTAACTGAAGGACAAGCGTGGAAAAAATATACGATGGGCAAAAGGGCTGTGCAAGCAGGAGTTCATTACGGCATGAATGTATTTTTTACCGGACAGCTATGGGATAAAAAATCGGAAGGAAGGGTTTTGCTTTTAAATAAAGATTCATTAATGGAATTTTCTCCCGCCTATTCAGGACGAATTATCAATCTGTGGTTAAACTAGAAAGAGAGCGCCTGTTCCAAAAATCCAATCCCGATAGCTATCGGGACCAAACTCCGCCTATCGGAGCACAAATCCGTCCAGGAATTTTGTATTAAAATCACCGCTTCTGAAACGTTCGTCCTGCATGAGTTGCAGATGAAACGGGATCGTTGTTTTTACGCCTTCAATTACATATTCACTTAACGCCCTGTACATGGTATTGATCGCTTCTTCTCTTGTTTGGGCGATCGTTATTAATTTACCAATCATCGAATCATAATACGGCGGGATTACATATCCCGTATAAACGTGGCTGTCTACTCTTACACCATGTCCGCCTGGCTGATTAAGCGTTGTTATCCTGCCGGGAGAGGGTCGAAAATCATTATAGGGATCTTCTGCATTGATCCGGCATTCTATTGCATGCATTTGCGGGTAGTAGTCTTTTCCCGATATCTTTTCTCCCATGGCAATTTTGATCTGTTCCTTTATAAGATCAAAATTGATCACTTCTTCCGTTACGCAATGTTCTACCTGTATCCGCGTGTTCATTTCCATAAAATAGAAATTGCGATGCTTATCCACCAGAAATTCGATGGTGCCCACGCTTTCATAATTGATAGCTGCCGCCGCTTTCTTGGCAGCTTCCCCCATTTTTTCCCGGAGTTCCGGAGTCATAAATGGAGATGGCGATTCTTCCACCAGTTTCTGATGCCGGCGTTGAATAGAGCAATCCCTTTCACTCAAATGACAAACGCTTCCGTATTGGTCGCCCACCACCTGAATCTCGATATGGCGTGGCTCTTCTACGAACTTCTCCATATAAATACCGTCATTCTTAAAAGAGGCTGCTGCTTCCGCTTTGGCATTATGATAGGCCTTTTCCATTTCACTCTCTTCCCATACTATACGCATCCCTTTGCCACCACCGCCTGCTGTTGCTTTTAATATGACCGGGTAGCCAATCAGGTTTTTTGCGAGATCCACAGCCTGATCCAGGCTTTCCAGCAAACCATCACTGCCCGGAATAACCGGAACCCCTGCTTTGATCATTGTTTCCTTGGCGGTTATTTTATCGCCCATAGAATTGATCATCGAGGCAGTTGGCCCTATGAATTTTATTTCATGATCATTACATATTTGTGCGAACCTGGCATTCTCGGCCAGGAACCCGTAACCAGGATGAATGGCATCGGCATTTGTAATTTCTACCGCCGCCATGATATGAGGTATGTTTAAATAAGAATCCCCGCTTTGAGGCCGGCCAATACAAACCGCTTCGTCGGCAAATTTTATATGAAGGCTGTCTTTATCAGCAGTGGAATAAACAGCTACGGTCTTAATGCCCATTTCCTTACAAGTCCTGATAACTCGTAGCGCTATTTCACCTCTGTTTGCAATCAGTATCTTCTTAAACATTGGATTAATTTTATTTTGAAAATTTGATCCCGCATAAGGCGGGAGAAGATGAAAAAAAAGTCAATTTCAAAACTGAAAACAGGGTATCCATTTTCAACGTTAAAATTGACTATTTCCCAAATTAATTAGGCTCTACCAAAAATAATGGCTGATCGTATTCAACAGGCGAGGCATCTTCCACCAACACTTTCACCACCTTTCCTTTCACCTCGCTTTCAATTTCATTAAAAAGTTTCATCGCTTCTATTATACAAACCACCTTACCCGGCGTTATTTCATCTCCCACATCAGCAAGCGCCGGCTTGTCGGGTGAAGATCTGCGGTAAAACGTACCGATCATCGGACTTTTTATAGTTATAAGATTAGCAGCGGGCGCTTCAGCTGGCTTCGTTTTTTCCGGTACAGGTTGCGGAGACGGATGGGCAGGTGCGGCATGGTGTGCTATTGCTGTGGCCGCAGCCGGAGCTGAAACAACCTGTGTTATATTTTCTTCCTTCTGTTTTATTGTAATTCGAAAATCTTTTTGCTCTATGGTCAACTCACCAATATTTGACTTGTTGATCATTTTGACCAACTCCTGAATTTGTTTGAAATCCATGTTTTTCAATTTAATAATGAGTTTTAATGAAGAAAAGGACGGCTAAGATAAGGAAAACAAACCCGGTATTTTGGGTATTTTTTTAAAGAATTTGGGCAAAAATGAGTGGAAATTGATTAAAAATGGCCAAAAACACAAGATTTCAGGCCATTTTTCTCATTAGAATCTCTATGATTATTCTTTTACGCGTTCAACATATTCACCGGTCTTGGTATTGACACGGATTTTCTCACCTTCATTTACAAATAAAGGAACTCCTACGGTAGCGCCGGTTTCAACGGTAGCAGGCTTCAGGGTACGCGTGGCGGTATCTCCCCGAAGACCCGGTTCTGTATAGGTCACCAGCAAAACAATCTTATCCGGCAGTTCAACACTCATCGGCTGATCCGTTTCTGTATTTATCAGAATGCCTACTTCCTGACCATCTTTTAAAAACTGTGGAGCATCGACAAGCTGTTCCTGCAGTGCTACCTGCTCAAAGGTTTCAGTATCCATGAAATTATAACCGGAATCATCCTTATACAAGAACTGGTATGTCCTTTTTTCAACCCTGACCGGGTAAATAGAATCGCCTGAATTCCATGTCTTTTCGATCGAGCGATTATTGTCCACTCCCTTCAGTTTTGCCCACACTTTCGCAGCTGCACGGGCTGTTTTATTTTCACCAAATTCCACTACGGTATATAAACTACCATCAAGTTTGAGTATCATGCCGCGGCTGATGTCTGCAGTATTTGCCATTAGTAAAGCTTTTAGCCGATAGCAAGTGCTATAAGCATTATAAATTAATTCGGGCGGCAAAGATAAGGTGAAGGTGGTGTATGGCAAAAGAGAAGATGAACAGCGGGATGCTGGATGTCTTGGATCTTGGATGTTGGATTTCTTGGATGTTGGATTTTGGATATTGGATTTTGGATGCGGGCCTGGTTCTCACTTAAAATCTGACACAAATTATGGCAAAACTCCAAACTTCAAATTCAATTTTCACATTACCACATTTTCAAATTTTCAAATTTGTCCTCCTATTCCCACACCAGGTTTCCATTCATAACATACATATTGAATTCCATTTTATCGTTTTCAGTCTGCACATCGCTAATTACAAATTTGATAAAATCGAAAACCTTAAAGCTTTTCGTCCGGCCGGATGCGCTGATGCTTCCTATTAACAGAACTATCTTTCCATTCCGGTATTCAAGTTTATCGATCACTAAATCATATCCTTTACCCTTCAGTTCTGTTGCCATCTGTCTCAATCTGTTTTCAGGCAAATCATTTTTAACTTCCAAAAGCACGGTAGCCTTTGCATTTCGAATCGCTTTCACGGGATGGGCACTCATGGCGGAGCTGATAGTGCCTCCGGCAATCGCGGCTGGTGCCGCTGAAATGGAATTGGCAGTGCTGATCGTTGTGGCTGTTCCATCTGCAACGGGAACCGGGGCCGCTGTGATCGTTGTTCCAACAGGAATTGATGAAGCGATTTTTGGACTGGCCGCAGTGATGCCGATTGTTGAAGAAACCGCTGCCATGGCTGCTACACGGGGTGATGTTGGAAGAGCGGAACCGTATTTCTCATCGAAGATCTCTTGTTCCTTTTTATCCATGAGGTTATAGGTTTCTGTTTTGCCATCGTTCAACGTTACGGTTGCTATGATTTTGTCGTCTATGACTATCTTTTTAAATCGTGGCGATGGAACCGTATCTCCTTTGGATGTAAAATCGGTTGATCCGTCAGGGATGAGACTAACTGAGGATGATATCGTAGGGTTCAACGTCCGGGAATCTTCCTGATTTAAATTTCTCGCGGTTGCGCTGGTGATCTTCATTTGAACCGGGCTTCTGAATGACAACATTAAAAATGCGATTACCGGTACAAAAAACAGAAACTTAATTAAGTGCGACCGCGCACTCTTGATTTTGTTCATCATGGCTATACGTTTTTTAAGTGAAGAAAAATTAAACTGGCTGGCTATACTGAAGTGATTATTTCCGGTAACTTTTAGAAGCAGGTACTGGTATTGTTTTTTATCAATCCCCGACGATACGACTTCATGGTCGGCAATAAATTCCAGGTTTTGTCGCACAGCCTTGCGTATCAGCCATACGAAGGGATTAAACCAATTCAGGATACATAGGAATTCTGTTCCAATAATATCAACGGTATGTTTTTGTTTTACATGTACGAATTCATGCCGGATAATTTCTGATAACTCATCTTCCTTATGCATTTGTCTATTGATAAAAATGGAATTGCCAAAGGAAAATGGAGTAATGGGTGTGTTTACCTGGTAGAGTTTTACATCATCGACCGAAAGTAACTCCGCATTATTTATTATTTTTTTAAAGGAGAGTAACTGAACGATCAGGCGAAAAAGCATTATTGCCATTCCGGCTACGATCACGGCAAGCAACCAATCCCAGGCAGCCCAGGCAGGAGGTCGCGCCTTTTCAACAACCGCAAGGGCCCCCTGATAGTGCAGGTTGTCGACCATGGGAATCATTCGAATGACATCACTATTTGTCATTTGCGCTTGTTCCAGTACCGGTGTTATATCTATAACAGGAATCAAAAATGACAGCAGCGTGTAACCGCCAAGATAAACACGGTTCCAGTTATAGAATGTCAACTTTCTTAAAACAAGTTGGTAAAAAAAGTATACTGCAGAAAGACAGATCGACAGTTTGATTATGTATAAAAAGATAACTGGCATGGATAATTGCTTTAGACTTCATTATTGTTTACCCTTTTCGATCATCGAAAGAATGTCCTTGAGCTCTTTCGCAGAAAGTTTTTTTTGTTCCACAAAAAAATTGACCAATTCTTTATAGGAGTTGTCAAAATAATCCCTGACTACATTGTTCATAAATTTCCTTTTGAACTCGTCTTCAGAAAGAGCCGGTTTATACCAGTACATATTGCCGACCATTCTGCTTTCCATAAAACCTTTTTTCTCCAGGTTCCGGATGGTGGAAGCTACTGTTGTATAAGGTAATACCGCATCCATATTTTCCATGATCATCTTAATATTTCCTTCTCCGGTCTTAAAGGCCGCCTTCAAGGCTTCCTCTTCCTGAGATGTCAGTTTTTCTTTCATATCTACGAACTTTTCGTAAATCTATGAATATTTCGTAGAACACCCAATTTATTTTGTCTTTTCTTTAGAAAGAGAAGTACTTATTTTTGAGAAAAATTGTGATGAAGAAGTTATTCAGCCTGATATTAGTTGTTGTGACCGGATTATGCGCCTCGTCCCAGAGCGATTCAGTATCCCAGCCGCCTTATTTACGTTTTCCCACGGTGCCCCCTTTAAAAATATTAAAAGTCGACAGCCTCACTTATTTTACAAAAGATAATTTAAAAAAGGACCGCCCTTCGCTGATCATCATCTTCAATCCCGGCTGCGAGCATTGCCAGCATGAAACGAAGGAAATCACGGCCAACATTGAGAAGTTCAGAAATATCCAGATTGTAATGACAACACCGGAGCCATTTGACAAAATGAGAGATTTTTATAAGGAATATAAGCTCAAAGATTTCCCGACAATAACACTCGGCCGGGACGAACATTTTACGCTTCCCTCATTCTATTATATACACAATCTACCATTCATGGCTTTTTACGATAAAAAACAAAAGTTGATTTCCGTACATGAGGGTTCCTTTCCCATTGAAAAGATCCTGGAAGAATTTAATAAATAATGCGGAGTTGGGCAGGCAGATGGACGAATCTACAAATCTTGTGTTGCCCGATACAAACTAGCAAGTTCCCTCTATCTTTGCCCGGCAAATAATTTACTCATCGATAAAAAATATTTCATGAAAGTGACTGTAGTAGGTGCCGGAGCTGTAGGAGCCACCTGTGCCGACAATATCGCCAGGAAAGAACTGGCAACTGAATTGGTTTTATTAGATATCAAAGAAGGTATAGCGGAAGGGAAAGCGCAGGATATGATGCAGGGTGCCGCGCTGCTTGGCTTTGACACAAAAATTACAGGTTCTACAAATGACTATAGCAAAACAGCCGGAAGTGATGTGGTGGTTATTACATCCGGATTACCCCGCAAATCAGGCATGACGAGGGAAGAACTTATTGGGGTGAATGCCGGAATTGTGAAAGGAGTTGCTGAAAATATCCTGAAGCACTCACCGAATGCCATACTGATCATCATCAGCAACCCGATGGATACGATGACGTATCTCGCACTCACTTCAACCGGCCTGCCTAAGAACCGTATCATAGGTATGGGCGGTGCACTCGATAGCGCCCGCTTCCGTTTTCAATTGAGTCAACACCTCGGCTGCAGCCCTGCAGATCTTAATGCGGTAGTGGTGGGCGGCCATGGCGATACTACCATGATCCCGCTGATCCGGCTGGCAACATGGAATTCAGTTCCTGTAACGAAATTTTTATCGGAAGAACAGCAAAAGAAAATAGTTGCTGATACCATGGTGGGTGGCGCGACGCTCACTAAACTGATTGGAACCTCTGCATGGTATGCTCCCGGCGCTGCCGGAGCTGCGATGGTAGAAAGTATTGTACGTGATGAAAAGAAATTATTTACCTGCTGCGTAAAACTGGATGGCGAATATGGTCAAAAAGACATTTGCCTTGGGGTTCCCGTTATTATTGGCAAAGACGGATGGGAGAAGATCCTTGATTTTGGTTTGAATGAATCAGAACAGGCAGAATTTAATAAAAGTGCCGCCGCCGTGAGAAGTATGAATGATGTATTGAAGACTCTATAATAAGTTTAAAAGGTTCAAGAGGTTCAAGAGGTTCAAAAGGTTCAAGAGGTTCAAGAGGTTCAAAAGGTTTTTGCCTGTCGAACTTTTGAAACTTTTTGAACCTTTGGTACCTCCAATCTTACTGCCCGCCATATTACTTCGTTAGCAGATAACAATAGCGAAATAATTTTCCTTCAAAATCAAACGGTGTAGTTGCCCGGGTTATGTCCTTTATATGAGGGGTGGCTATTTTTTCCTTATCGAGGATAAATTTCCTGAAATTGGTGCTGAAATACAGTATACCTCCGGGTCTTAATGCAGTGAGACAGGCATTGATAAGTTCAACATGATCCTTTTGAATATCGAGGTAATCATCCATTCGTTTGCTATTACTGAACGTGGGCGGGTCCATCACAATAAGATCATAATGACCAGCGGATATTTTTTTCAGGTATTGCTTTACGTCAGCATGATGATACTGATATTTTGCTTCATCATTAAACCCGTTCAGCTTCATATTTCTTTCCGCCCAGTCAAGGTAAGTTTTTGAAAGATCAACTGTAACAACCTCCGTGGCGCCTCCTGAAGCAGCATATACCGAAAACGAACCTGTATATGCGAAAAGATTCAATACTTTCTTCATCGCAGATTGCTGCTTTACCATTTGCCTGGTCAGGCGATGATCGTTAAACAGGCCTGTATCCAGATAATCACCGAGATTGACTATAAACTTCAATCCACTCTCCTCCACGATGAATTCCTGTACAACTTCATCAAGCTTTTGATATTGACCTGCCCTACCGGCCTTTCGCTGACGAAGTTTAAGATATATATTCTCTACGGGTACCAGCAAAACTTCACTTATTACCTTGAGACTTTGCTGCATCCATAGCTCATGTTGTTCGGGATCTAAACCATGACGGCGCAGGTATTCAGCAACATAAAGATTTGGCCCATAAAACTCTATACAAAAAGGAAATTCCGGCAGGTCATGATCATAAACCCGGTAGCAGCTTACATGTGCGCGCCGGGCCTGTCTGGCCACATGTTTGAACATCCGGCTGAGTCGATTCCTGAACATATTAATTTTTTCATCTGACATGCCGGCTAATAAATTTTCACGAAATTAGCAGTCCCGCAGATATGTATGCAATTGTTGACATAGAAACTACAGGATCTTATTCAGCCGCTAACGGAATAACGGAAATATCCATCCATGTTTTTGACGGAGAAAAAATTATTGAAAAGTTTGAAACGTTGATCAATCCCTGTCAACCGATACCGCCTTATATCCAGGCCATGACGGGAATAACGAACGAGATGGTGGAGAATGCGCCGAAATTCGAAGAAGTGGCGGAAAGTATATACACAATATTGAATGACAAGATTTTTATCGCTCACAGCGTAAACTTTGATTATTCATTTGTAAGAGGTCATCTCGCTGCTTTCGGTTTTGAATTAAACTGCAAGAAACTCTGCACTGTTCGCCTGAGCCGGAAGATCATCCCCGGAGAACTGTCTTACAGTCTCGGGAAACTTTGTGACTCCCTTGGCATAATTATAAATGAACGTCACCGTGCGGGCGGTGATGCGGAAGCGACTGTGAAGTTATTTCAAATGCTCCTTTCAAATGACAAGGAGAAATTTATTGAAAAAAGTTTACAGCGCAATTCAAAAGAGCAGGCCCTGCCTCCCAATGTTCCAAAATCGGACTTTGATAAGTTACCGTATACCCCGGGTGTATATTATTTCCACAATGAAAAAGGTAAAATCGTGTATGTGGGTAAGGCAAAAAATATCCGTTATCGGGTGAACAGTCATTTTAGCAATAACTCAGAAAGCCGACAGAAACAAAATTTCATGCGGCATGTCTATTCTATAACTTATGAAAGTTGTGGCACCGAATTGATGGCCTCCATTATAGAATCGAGCGAAATAAAGAAACTATGGCCCCAATTCAACCAGTCACAGAAACGATGGGAGGATGTGTACGGCATTTTTATGTTTGAAGACCAGAATGGTTACAAAAGACTGGCGATAGAAAAAAATAAAAAATACCTGACTCCGATATATACATTTCACTACCTGGTTGATGGACATGCGCTGATTAGAAAGCTGATCGCTGAATTTCACCTTTGTCCAAAACTTTGTTTTATGCAGACCAGCGATAGTATCTGTAGCGGATTAGAGGAAGGAAATTGTTATGGCGCCTGCCAGCAAAAGGAATCGCCGGAGAACTACAACAATCGGGTTACTGACGCCATCCATTCGTTGAACAAAAAGCCCTCTTATATTATTTTTGATAAGGGGCGGGAAGGTGATGACCAATCGGTGATCCTGGTTGAAAAAGGAAAGTTAATCGGCATGGGCTACCTGCCGGGTAGCATTCAGATAACGGATCCCTCTGCCGTTCGGGATTTTATCAAACCTTATAAAGAAAATAGCTACATCCTCAATCTTCTAACAGGTTACGTCGTCAAGAATCCTTCAAAGGTGATCATGTTGCAGGAGTCGTACGATCAGTCAGCCCACTGAAAGTTTTCATGAACAGGCATTGCCCGAAATGCTTTTTCTACATCAGCCGGTGGAATAGCGAGCTTACGTTCTGCCGTATTGATCCAGGCGCCCTCAACGGTGATGATAGCAGCGACCGTATCACCATTTCTCCGGACCGTGTGCTGTATACTCCAGCGTGAATAGTCCCGCCGTGATTTTAAAAGCGTTAAGTCAATTGTAATGGCATCCCCGGAACGGATCTCTTTTTTAAAAACACATTCT
>Ga0207689_10006424_pt1 | contig 10393 bp, 6 predicted proteins | sample KBSMisM52_FD_184312 | JGI IMG/M metagenome (GOLD analysis project Ga0207689, IMG submission 184312) | Miscanthus rhizosphere microbial communities from Kellogg Biological Station, Michigan, USA - KBS Miscanthus M5-2 (SPAdes) (version 2) | ecosystem: Host-associated > Plants > Roots > Rhizosphere... | reverse complement strand
AACGACTTAAGCCACTTGCTTATAATTTTATGAAACGCATGCAAAATCCATTAACCATGAAAAAATAGTGAAGGCTGTTGGACAGGACATCGCGGGCTAACTCAGCGAAAACTAAATCTTAATTTTGGAATTTAGAGCTCCGGAATGGCAATGCCTTTTTGTGCGCAGGCGGCACGCACCGTGTTGCGCAACAGGCACGCAATAGTCATGGGGCCGACGCCGCCGGGAACCGGCGTGATTGAGCCCGCAACTTTTTCGCAACTTGCAAAATCGCAATCGCCAACGAGCTTGCCCTTGCCCTCGCGCTCAATGCGGTTGATGCCAACATCGATCACGCAGGCGCCGGGCTTCAGCCAATCGCCCTTCACCATTTCGGCGCGGCCAACGGCGGCAATGACGAGATCGGCGCGGCGCACCACGGCTGGCAAATCTTTTGTTTTGGAATGCGCGATGGTGACCGTGCAGTTTTCAGCGAGCAGCAATTGCGCCACGGGCTTGCCGTCCGGGGCGTCGAAGGGAATCGGCGATTTCAGGCGCACGAACGCGCCCAGCGTGCCCGCCGTGATCTTGTAATGGCCCAGGGACAGGCCGATGAGGAGCGGCCGCTTGCGGGTCTGCTCCCAGGGCACGGCCTGCTTCACGACGTGGCCGACGTAGCGGAAATCGACCTCGCCGCGGGCCTTGCGGCGGATGGCGTCGACCTGTTGCGTGTTCTCGAGCCCCCGCCGCTGGACGCGGATGGCGAGCCGATAGTCGCCGGGAGTGGGGCGGGTGATGCCGAGGGCCACCGTGCGCGCCACCGGATCGACGTCCGCCGTGGGCCGTGCATTCATCGACCAGACGCCGCCGGCGGCGAGATCGGAGGCTTCGGCGGAGGTCACCTGTTCGAGGATTTCCGCCTTCAACGCGCGCGCGGATTCGAGGCGCATGGGTCACCCCTCCCGCCAGTATAGCGGACGTATCCGGGACGCGGCGGGGGCGCGAGTGACACGGCCGCGCAGCCGGTTGATTCCGCGGAGGTTGCCGCCTAAAATCGCACAACCCGCGAGGCGCCTGAATGCCCGAAAAGCGTCCGTCGCTCAACGTACTGTCCGGGCCCCTGGCGGGCCGGAATTTCGTTCTCGAGGATGCGGTCGACAACATCCTCATCGGCAGCGACGCCTCCTGCCAGTTCGTCCTCGACACGCCGGGCGTAAGCCCCATCCATGCACGCCTTTGGGTGGACCTCAACGGCGCCACCGTCTACGACACGAACAGTCCCAACGGCGTCTACGTCAACGACGACCGCGTGGTGAAGGAAGCGCCCGTCCGCAACGGCGACATCCTGTGGCTCGGACCTCCCGGGGAGGAAGGATCCGTCCTCATCCAGTGCATCCTTCCCCCGCCGCCGGCGGGCGCGACCGCGGATTCGGCGGAGCCGGCCGCGGCGGCCCCGCCCGCGCCTCCCAAGGAAGCGCCGGAGCCGGCCGACAGCGGCGCCACGATGGCGTTCGGGATGCCCGCGTACCTGCCCGACGAGCCCGAGGTCGTGCCCGCGGATGCCGATGTCGATTCCACCGTCGTCATGAGCTCGTCGGACATGATGGGATCGCCGCCTCCGGTCCCGGCCCGCCGCGAACCGGAGCCGGAGCCGACGTTGAGTTACGCGCCGGCGGATTCGGCCGGCGTGATGGATGTCTCGGACGGGCTCGAGATGGTGGAGGAGCCCACGGTCGCGATGCCCCCGCCCGTACCGCAGGCGGCGCCGCCGTCTGCGCCGCCCGTGGGCGAACATGGCGGGTTCCCCGACTTCGAGGTGGAGCCGACCGTCGCCATGGCGCCGCCTCCGCTGCCGCCGCGCGCGACCGCTCCGCCCCCGGTGGCTCCGGTCTCCGAGTTCGAAGAGGACATGGAGCCGACGATCGTGGACGTACCACCGCCCACGGTCGCGCGTCCAGCGCGCCCCGCGGCCCCCGCTCCCGTCAGCGAGGATGACGCCGCGACGGTGATGTTCAAGCCGGCCGCGGCGCCGGCCGCGCCCAAGCCCGCGGCGCCTCCGGCTGCTCCGCCGGCGCCCCCGCGCGCCACCGCGGCCGCGAAGCCCACCGCGCCGGCGGCCCCTGCGGCCCCGCCCGCAGCGAAGCCGGCGGCGGGTGCGCGTCCACCGGCGGAGGCTCGGCCAGCCGCGGCCAAGGCTCCCGCGGCCGCCAAGACACCTGCCGGCTCCCGTCCGGCCGCACCGGCACCGAAAGCGCGCGTCGAGCGTCCTGCGGCCGCGCCGGCCGCGGCTCCGGCTCCGGCCGCTCCCCGAGGCGGCGGTGGCAGCAAGGCCCCCCTGATCGCGGGAGCAGGCGTCCTCGTCCTCGTGCTCGGCGTGGCGGCCTGGTGGTTCACGCGCACGCCCGCGGCTCCGACCGCGGAGGCGAGCCCGGTCGCTCCGCCTCCGGTTTCTGCGGCCACGCCCCCTCCGGTAGCCGTCGCGCCTCCGGTCACGGAAGCGGCAGCGCCGCCGGAAACGCAGCCTCCTGTCGCCGAGGCCACGCCGATCCCGGAGGCCGTGACCGTCGTGCGGTCGCCTTCACCGTCACCTCGTGTCGCCGCGGGCTTGCCCACGCCGCCCGGCCCGAAGGCGACGCCGCCCGGCCAGAAACCTTCGGCCGCGACTCCACCTCCCGTCAATCCCGCGCAGCAGACGGCCGCCGCCGTGGCCAACCTGATGTCGCAGGCCCACACGGCGACGGAAGCGAAGAACTACGACGCCGCGGTCTCGATGTACGACGAAGTGCTCAAGCTCGAGCCCGGAAACGCCGCGGCCACGTCGGGGCGCACGGCGGCCATCAACGCCCGCAACGCGTCGCGCAAGACCTTCGTGGCCGGCCGCACGGTGGTGAGCACGGAGCAGAAGGCCAAGGGCGGCCTGTCCGGGTTCGACGGGGCCGACGTCGTGCAGAAGTCCGCCGACTTCTCCGGCCGCCTCGAGTTCGCGATGAGTCCCCCGAACGTCAAGCCCGGCGACTCGTATCGCCTGACCGTGGCCCTGGTGAACGACGGCAAGAAGGCGATCAAGATCTCGGGGATGACCTACAGCTTCACCGTCAACGGCAACAAGACGGGGAACCCGATCATGCCGAAGGTGAAGGAGGTCGCGCCCGCCCAGCGCGTCGTGCTGGAGGAGCTGCCGGGTCAGCTCCCGACGGATGCCACGAGCTGGGTCGCGGAAGTGCTCGTCACCGCCAACAAGGGCGACAGCCTCAAGAACCAGCTGACCTGGAAGTAGGGGCCGTCCCGAAGCGGCTCGCGGCCGCGTTGAGTCAGCGCGCGGGAACGGGGGCCGGGGCAGGGGCGGGAGCGGTGGTCTTGACGGATCGCGCGCTCAGGATGTCCATGCCCGCGAGGTGGCCGTTGGCCGCGTAGCGCAACCGGCGGTCGCTGATCCCGTCGCCGTCGGTGTCGATCTCTTCGCTGACCACGCGCCCGCCCACCCAGGTCTGCCAGCGCTCGATCTTGCCGTCACCGTCGGAATCGATGCCGACGGCAGCCACGCGGCCGTTCTGGAAGTTCTCGACACGATCGACCTTGCCGTCGCCGTTCTCGTCGACCTCGCGCCGCGTGACGTTCCCCTTGGCGTCGAAGTATTGCCACGTGTCGGGATTCGCGCTGCCGGCCCGCGAGTAGCCTTCCTTCTCCGCCACGCCCGCTTCCGAGTAGTACTGCCAGCGGTCGATCTTGCCGTCGAAGTCGCTGTCGGCCTCGACCTGCCGCGGCTTGCCGTTCGGGTAGAACAGCATCACGACGTCGGCCTTCTTGTCGCCGTTCTGGTCGTAGAGGAGCCGCGTGAGCTTGCCCCCGCCGTCGTAGAAGCCCTGGTACGGGCCCTTCTCGAAGAGGTAGCCCTCGGCGACGCGCTCCGGCTTCTGATCGCGCCGGCAGCCGGCGGCCGCGGCCACCGCCAACGGCACAGCGAGGAGGAGGAGAGTGGTCCGCACGCCGAGCGAAATACTACCTCCAATCGGGACGGCCAAGGTCCGCTCGTTTTGATACGCTCCTCCGACGTGGTGGCCTCGATCCATCCCGGCCCCGCCGCCGGCGCCGTCTCCGACGCCCGCGCCGTGCTCGCGGCGCGCATGCTGCGCGTCTTGTCCGCGGTCCTCCTCACGGGCCTCTGCCTCGTCATCGCCGGCTCCGTCCTCGCGTTCGGGTCGGTGTACATCTGGGCGCACCGGCCGCTGTTCTACGCGACGGGCGTGCTCGCGCTGATCGCGCTGGCTCGGATCGCGACCATCGTGTACCTGCGGCGGCGGCTGGGGCGGTCCCGCTTCGCCTTCCATTCCTCGGGCCGCTGGCTGGTCCTCGACGTGGAGGAGCCGTACGGCATTCGGACGTGGTCGTTCGACCTCGATCGCGCGCTGGTGCCGATTCCTCCGCTCGTACTCCCCGGAGTGCTCTTCGTGGCCTGGGTGGTGCTCCAGATGATCCCGTTGCCGGCGGGGCTGGCGAACACGCTGTCGGGCGCGGAGGTGCTGCCGGGAGCCGAGCCCAGCACGGAGTGGCGGACCGTGACGATCTCCCTTCGGCAGACGACGATCGGGCTCACGTTCCTTTGTTGGGCGGTCGTCCTTCACGTGGTGGCGGGGATCGCCCTCGCGCGCCACGACGATCAGCGCATCTTCCGGCGATTCGTGGCCGTCCTGGGGCTGATCCTCGGCTCGCTGGGACTCATCCAGATGGCGACGCGGACGCGGCGTGTGTACTGGTTCTGGAAGCCGGTACAGGGCGACGGCGAGGTCATCTTCGGACCGTTCATGAACCGCGACCACTTCGGCTTCTACATGCTGATGGTCACGGCCATCGCTTTCGGCGTGATGGCGGAAGCGTATCGCCGCTACCGGCGACATGTCGGGGGACGCGCCAACCTGCGCCGGCAGCTCGTGGCGCTCTCCAGCGGGGCCGGGCGGTCGCTCATGTATTCGAGCGTCCCCGCTCTGACCGCCGCCGGCTCTCTCATCGCCACGACTTCGCGCGGCGCCCTTCTGTCTTTCCTGGCCTCCCTGGCCGTGGCCGCGGCGTTCCTCGTCCGGCGCCGCACCGCCGCCGCCGCCGCCAGTGGCGTCCTCGTAACCCTCGCCGTCCTGTCGTGGTTCGGTCTCGCGCGCATCCACCAGCGGATGAACGCGGCGCCAGAAGATGCGAGCGGTCGAACGATCGTGTGGGAAGACACCCTGCAGCGCATGGGCGGTCGTTGGATCGCCGGCTCCGGCCTCAACACGTTCGACCGGGCGATGTCCGGCGCTACGGCCTGGGAGCTGCCCGAGGGTGCGACCCCGATGACCGGTCCGTACGAAACTTCGTTCGTCGGACTGGCCCATGCGGGTTACCGCTTCATCAAGGACTCTCCGGACATGCTCTGGTACGGCCAGGCCCACAACGACTACGTGCAGATCCTGGCCGAGGCGGGGACCGTAGGCCTTCTCTTGATGGTCTGGGCCTTCTTCCGGGCCTTTGCCGCGGTGCGCTCCGATGCGTGGCTTCTGGCCGCCCTGGTCGCTCCGGCCCTGCACGCGTTCCTCGACTACGGATTCCAGCTGCCCGGCGTGGTGGCGCTGTTCGTCTGCCTGGCCGCCATCAAGCCGCACGCCCCGGGGGGCTGATCCCGCGCCACTCCGGGCGAAGGCTTGCTATCATCCTTGACGATGATCGCCGCCACCGCTCTCCTGCTCGCGTCGTCGTGGAGTGTCAACCACCAGCCCATCGACTGTTTCGTCAAGGACCGGTTCGCGCGGCTCGAAGTCGAGGTCCAGCCGGCCTTCGAAGTCGCACAGGTGCGCGCGTTCTTCAGGTCGGCCCGGCAAGACGAGTACCACTACGTCCCCATGCCGCTGAGCCAGGGGCGATTCGTCGGCAAGCTTCCAAAGCCGCAGGGCAAGGCCCAGTCCGTCACCTATTACATCGAGATCGCGGGGGCGGACGGCACCATCCGAAAGACGCCGGAGATCACGGCGCCGGTCGCCAAATCGGACGAGTCGTGTCCGTCCGGGGCGCGCATCGCCGACGCCGCGGAGGACGGCGACGTCCACGTGTGGACCTCCGGTACTTCGCGGTCGAAGCCCAAGGACTTCAGCGGCGTCGACAAGGTCATGCGTGAAAACGAGGCGGCGGGCGAGAACGTACCCGCCGGAGAGAGCGTCCCCGCGGCTTCCTCGAGCAGCACGGTCACGCCGGCGCCGAACAACGCGCCCTTGACGGCACCCACTCCGGTTCCGACCCCGGTTCCCGTCGTCGAGGAGCCGATCGAATACACCATCGGTCCCGAGGACATCGTCAAGGTGACGGTGCTCGGAAATGACGATCTCACCCAGACGATCGTGGTCCAGTCCGACGGCACCTTCATCTTCCCGCTCATCGGGCGCGTGAAGGCAGCGGACCTGACACCGAAGGAACTCGAGCGGAAGATCACCACACTTCTCGCCCAGGGCTTCGTACGCAACCCGCAGGTCACGGTCTCCGTTCAGGAGTACCGCAGCAAGACCGTGTTCGTGGTGGGCGAAGTGTCCCGGCCCGGAAGCTTCTCGATGAGCGGGCGCATGACCGTCCTGGAGCTCCTCTCGAAGGCGGGCCCCACATCGGCAGCGGGGGTCGAGGTCGTCATCGTGCGGCCGAGGGTGGCCGTCACCGGGCCTTTGGTGCCCGTCGATCCCAGCGGCGCTCCCAACGCCGACGTGGCGAGACAGGCCGACCTCATTCGCGTGAACATCCGGGACATCCAGATGGGGCAACTCGACAAGAACGTCCTCGTGAGGCCGAACGACACCGTCTTCGTCACCCAGGCCGCGCGCATCTTCGTGACGGGGGAAGTGAGGACGCCGGGCGCCATCACGTTCTGGCCGGAGGCGACGATCCGGAAAGCCATCAACACGGCCGGCGGCTTCACGGCGGACGCGGCCACGGGAAAGATCCGGGTGGTGCGTGAGATCGATGGGAAGGCGAAGGAGATCAAGGTCAGCCTCGATGATCCTGTCCTGCCTGGAGATACGATCATTGTGAAAGCCAAGCTGTTCTAACCGGCGTCACACATGTAAGCTGGTCTCGGGGCGTCCTCGCCGCCTTTCTGCTAACATCCACGGGTCGCGAAAGGCAATAATGGCGTCACCTCCTCAGCCCGGCACCGCCGAGCCCGCAGCCCAGGACCATCTCTGGGACTATCTCGCCGTCGTCCTCCGCCACCGCAAGTTCGCGCTGGCCATATTCCTGACTGCGGCGAGCGTGGCCACCGTCCGTACGCTGCTGACACGGCCGGTCTATCTGGCCACGGCGCAGATCCTGATCGAGCGCGAGAACCCGAACGTCCTCACATTCAAGGACGTGACGGAAAACAACAACACCCGTGATGACTATTATCAGACGCAGTACAGCCTTCTCCAGAGTCGATCGCTCGCGCGTCGCGTCGTCGAAAACCTGAACCTCCTCCAGGATCCGGAGTTTGGCGGTCCGCGTGCGCCCGATCAGGTGCAGGCAGCGGTGGCCGCTCCTCCCGGCAGCTCGCCCCTGATGGAGGGCGCGATCGACGGGCTGCTCGCCCGCCTCCGCATCAACGCGGCCAAGGGCACTCGAATCGTGGGCGTCGGCTTCGAGTCATTCCGGCCGGATCTCGCGACGAACGTCGCCAACAAAGTCTCCCAGCTCTACATCAGCCAGACGCTGGAGTTCCGTTATCAGACCTCATCGGAAGCGGGTCAGTGGCTCGGCGGCCAGGTCGAGCAGCAGCGGAAGAAGGTCGAAGATGGCACCCAGGAGCTGCAGAAGCTCAAGGAGAGGGAAGGCATCGTCAACATCGAGGAGCGGCGGACGCTCCTCGCGCAGAAGCTTCAGCAGCTCGGGGTGGCGCTGACGGAGGCGAGGACCGCCCGCCTGGGCAAAGAGGCTCTTTACCGGCAGATGCGCGGTGTTTCCAACCCGGAAGACCTTCCCGAAGTGATGAAGGACTCCGTCGTCCAGCAGCTCCGGATGGACAAGAGCACCCTGGAGGCAAGGCAGGCACAGCTCCTCGAGAAGTACCTCGATCAGCATCCCGAAGTCATCAAGGTGCGGCGGCAGATCGAGGAGACGAGAAAGCGAATGGCGGCGGAGGCCGACCGCGTGATCCGCGGCGCCGAGAACGACTACAAGGCCGCCGCCGCGCAGGAGGGCAGCCTCGCCGCCGCCGTCGAGGGCGCCAAGGCCGAGATGGAGGAGCTCGGGTCGCGGAGCGGGCACTACGACCAGGTCAAGCGCGACGTGGACGCCGCGCGCAGCGTTCTCAACAGCCTGACCTCGCGCCACAAGGAAACGGACGTCGCGCAGGAGCTGAACGTCTCCAACATCCGTATCGTCGACCCGGCCGTGCTTCCGAACACGCCCATTCGACCCAACCGCCAGCGCGACATCCTGACGGGCGCGCTGCTGGGGCTCTTCCTCGCCGTGGGCGCGGCCTTCTTCCTCGAGTATCTGGACAACACGCTCAAGACACCTGACGACGTTCGGGTCCATCTCGGAACGCCTCTGCTCGGCATCGTCCCCGAGACCGGTCAAGCTCCCGCGGATCTGCTGGTTCAGCGCGGGAACACCCAGAACACGTTCACCGAGGCGTACCGTGTCGTCCGTACCGCGTTGAACTACTCCTGGACCGACCACACTCCACGCATCATCGTGGTCACGTCGACGGCGCCCGGTGAGGGCAAGACACTGACGTCCGTCAACCTGTCCCTGACCCTCGCGTCGTCGGAGGGCAAGGTCCTCCTCATCGATGCGGACCTCAGGCGTCCCCAGGCGCATACGCTATTGCGTGGAAAGCGGACCCCCGGACTTTCGGACGTCCTGGTCGGCAAGGCGAAACCCTCCGAAGCGATCCAGGTCTTCGCCAGCGGGCACAGCCTGTTGCCGGCGGGAACGAGCGTGCCCAGCCCCGCCGACCTCATCACCGGTCAAGCCCTGCGCGGCTTCCTCGAGGGGCTGCGCGGCGTCTACTCCTGGATCGTCATCGATACGCCGCCGGTCGGAGCCGTGTCCGAACCCCTGATCCTCGGCCCGCTGGCGGATGGGGTGATCGTCGTGGTCGGAGCGGAGATGGTGCCTCGGAAGGCCGTGGCCACCACGGTCGAACGCATCCGTGACAGCGGTGCCCGGCTGCTGGGCGTCGTGCTCAATCGCGCTCGCGTCGAGCAGCATGGGTACTATTACGGCCGCTACTACGGGCACTATTACGGTCATTACTACGGACACTATGGACAACGGCCGGGGAATGACCGCAGCAACGTCGCCAGCATCGCCGCCAAGAGGCGCGGTCGATAGGGACCGACGTCCAACCCTCCTCGAGCGTCCCGAAACAGGCGTCACGCACGCGCGTCGGACCGCGGGCACGTCGCCACTCTGTCGATGGATGGCGTCGGGCCTCGTGGTGGCGACTCTCTCCGTGGCGAGTGCGAGCGCCCAGGAGAAGCCCAAGAAGGGGTTTCGGCTCGGTCCCTTCCAGGTGTCCGGCGTGGCGCCGTTCACGGCCGGGTACGACGGCAACGTCTACAACACCCCCGTCGCCGTGGGCGACCAGGCGTTCACGATCGTCCCCACGCTGCAGGTGCTCTTGCCCCTCGGCCGCCGCGCGCGCATCCGAAGCACTGGAGGAATCGCCCCGTACTACTTCGCCACGGAAAAGAGCGAGCGACATACCGACCTCTTCGGAAGCACCCGGGCCGAGGTCGATGTGGGGCCCTTCACGCCCTTCGGGGGGCTCCAGGGTGCGCGTTACAACCAGCGCTTCTCGTTGGAGATCGACGACCGGATTCGCCGCAACGAGTCGGGCTACTCGTTCGGGACCGCGATTCGGCTCCGGCGACAGCTGACTCTCAGCGCGTCCCAGAGCAACCTGACGTCGACGTACGATCCCGAGGCTACGTTTGCGGGCCAGCCGGTGAGTGACTCGCTCGATCGCAAGACGCAGACACGGACGCTCCAGCTCACGGTGCCTCTGACGCGAAAGACGTCTCTCGCTCCCTGGGTCGACTTGATCGAGGACCGCTTCCTGGCCGCACCCGGGTTGGTGCCCTTGGTGAAATCGAGCCGATACGGAGCGGCTTTCGAGTTCAGCGAGCTCGCGTTCTTCAATGGCCGAGCCGCCGCGGGAATCCGCCACTTCGACGGAAATGGAAGTGTTCCTGCCTATGACGGGCCGTTCCTCGCCGTCAGCCTCGGAATGCCTTTCCTTCTGGGGAGCCGGCTCCAGCTCGCGGCCAGTCGCGACATCAGCTATTCCGCCGTTCCGGCCGCCGCCGGGCCGGAAGTGCGGCAGACCTACGTTGCCGGAACGTATGGCGCCACCATCAGCTTCGAGCTGCCGTGGAAACTGCAGGGCCGGGCTCTCGGGGGCTATGACGAGAGCCGGTAC
>Ga0207689_10006422_pt1 | contig 10395 bp, 7 predicted proteins | sample KBSMisM52_FD_184312 | JGI IMG/M metagenome (GOLD analysis project Ga0207689, IMG submission 184312) | Miscanthus rhizosphere microbial communities from Kellogg Biological Station, Michigan, USA - KBS Miscanthus M5-2 (SPAdes) (version 2) | ecosystem: Host-associated > Plants > Roots > Rhizosphere... | reverse complement strand
GATGACGGCTGTCTCGTTGATTCCCCTCTGCACAGCGGGCGCTCGATAAAAGCGCGGCAGCAGCGAGAGCAGCGCCTCCTGCGGCTTGGCGACCACCACGCGAGCCGCGACGTCGCCCGCGACCTCGGCCAGCTCGGGCGACACGAGCACGATGCCGGCCTGCGTCGTCGCCATCAGCGACGAATACTTCGCGGTGCCGAGGAAGCTCAGGTCGCGCCGCGACGCGCGGTCCAGCGGCGCGACGGCGGCGACTTCGACCGACGAGTCGCCGATCAACTTTCCGCCGACGGCCTCCGCGATAGACGCAGCGGTGAGGGCGACTCCGCCCTCACCGCTGTCATGTTGCCGGGAAGAATCCGCGATCACTGCGTCGGCGGCTTCGGCCGGGTAACTCCCGCCGGCGCGGAGGGCGCGCCCGCCTTCGTCGTCGGAACCGCCGGCGCTTTCGTCGCGCGCAAGCGGGACACCGCCTTATCGGTCACGTCGAGGTTCTTGTCCGCCGAAGCGATGACCGACTGACCGGGCTCGCTCATGATGATCATCGCGTAGCAGCCTTCCTCGCGAATGTCGTCGAGCACTTTCTTGACGAGGTCCGTGATCGGCGCCATCACCTCGTTCTTGCGCGCGTCGAACTGCTGCTGGAATTGCGAGTTCTTCTGCTGCAGCTCGTTCTCGAGCGCCTGAAGCGTTTTCTGGCGCGCGTCTTTTACCGTCGCCGTCATCGTCGGCTCGGCCTTCTGATAGTCGGCCAACATCTTGTTCAAGGAGTCCTGCATTTTCTGCAGCTGGGTCTGATACGTCTGCCCCTCCTTGGAGAGCAGCGATTCGGCGGCGGGGCGACCGGGGGCCGCTTCCATGAGCGCCGACGGATTCACGTAGCCGAGCTTCGTACACGTCTGACCCTGCGCCTGCGCGACACTGGACAGCACCGTTGTTGCGAGCGCGATCGTGGTCGCGCGGACGATGGAACTCATTGGAACTCCGATTAGAAGATCTGACCGAACTTGAAGTGTACTTGCCATTTGGGATCCGACCGCCCGTTCACATCCACGCGGTCGAACCCGTATCCGAGATCAACGCCGAGCGGTCCAAGTGGGGTCACCATCGACCCACCGAAGCCGGCGCCGCGGAACAATCTCGTCGGGTCGAAGTCGCGGGGTCTCGCCCAGAGGTTGCCCGCGTCATAGAACGCGTCGAGATAAATCTGCTGGCTCACCCGAAGACCAAGCTCCGCGGTACTCCTGTAAAACGCATTCCCGAAGGAAGTTCGTTGAGCCGTGTACTGGTCCGCGTTCGGGAGATAGCCGCGGGGGGTGATGGAGAATTCTTCATACCCGCGGAGCGGTTCGCCGTACTGGACACCGCCGAGCGAGAAGGCTTGGGAGACGAAGAATGGGCCGGGGTCACCGAACAGGGCACCCGCCTTCGCGCTGAGGCCCAACAGCAGCGTCATCGGCTCGGGGCCGAGGCCCTTCCCGAAGGTCGCCAGCGGCGTATAGCCCCGCATCTCGGCGACCAGACGGGAGTATTTCGCCGTGCCTCCCAAGGGGCCGCCGTTCAATTGCAGCTGCACGTCCTCGTGCACGCCCGACACCGGGAACGGCAAGCCGAACCGCGTGTCGTGGTCGAGTGTAAAGCCGAGCGTCGACCGGAAGCACCCGTTGCAATTGATCGTGGAGACGAGACCGTCGCCGCCGTACTTCACGCGCTCACCGCCGTACGACGTGTAGAAGCGTGTCGTCTGCGAGTTGGGGAGCGGGAAGCCGATCTGCAGCTGTCCGCCGGTCGTCGTCGACTGACCGATGTTCTGAATGATGAAGCGCGACTGCTGATGGTAGGCGGAGATCGTGCCCGACACGTTCGTCTGCTTGATGAACGGATCGGTGTAGCTCAGGCTGAAATCCTTGATGTATTTCCCGAACTGCCAATTCAGCGAACCGCGCTTGCACTCGCCGAAGAGGTTCGGCTGGTCGAAGCCGACGAAGCCGCCGACGCCATATCCCTGTCCGACCGACGCGCCGAAGTTGACGTTGCCGGTGCGCTTTTCCTTGACGTGGAAGATGATGTCGATGTCGCCCTTGTCGTTCACCTGGCGCGTGTCCGGCGGCGCCATGTCCTGCTCGAAGAAGCCGAGGTTGGCGATGTTGCGGTAGCTGTCGATCAGGCGCTGCTTGTTGAATACATCGCCCGGAATGACGAACAGCTGCCGGCGAATGCATGATTCGGTCGTGACGTCGTTGCCGGTGATATCTACGCGGTTTACGATCGCCGGCGAGCGCTCATCGATCTCCCAGCGGAGATCGACCGTCGGCACCGAATCCTTGCCGACCCGCCGCCGCTCGAGGACCGGCTGGATGCTCGCGTAGATGTAGCCTTCGTTCTCGTAGGCGTCATGCACCTTTTCGGTGGCCGCGTCCCACGCCGACTGATTGAAGGTGCCTTGCGGGTCATCCGGGCTGCCGACACGAATCAATCCTTTCACCGCGTCGGTGATGCCCTTTTGCTTCTCGCCGAACGGGTAGAAGCGCGCGATGTCATCGTTCGAGAAGCGCTTGGCACCGTTGACCTCGAAGCTGCCGATGCGATAGCGCGGCCCTTCGCTCACCGTGAGCCGCACGAGCGCCTTGCCGCGCTCACGGTCGATGATCAAGGTGTCCTTGACCACCTGCATGTCGATGTAGCCGTGCGTTGCGTACAGCGCCGGGATGTTCTTTGAGAGATCCTCGGCGTATTTGTCCGAATCGAACTCGCCGTTGCGCCACCAGAAAAAGCCTTCCGGCTTGGTGGCGATCGCGCTGACGATAGTCTTGTCGGAAAGCGCGCGATTGCCCTCGATGTCCACGCCCGAGATGGCGAGCCGATGGCCTTCGTCGACGTGGAAAACGAGCGTCGCGCCCTCGGTGTTCCCGCCGCCGACGCTCGTCCCGCCGACGATGGTGTCGACCTTCACTCTGGCGAGATAGTAGCCCTCGGACTGATAGAGGGAGTCGATCCTCGCCACGTCCTTGGCAACCTGGGCGGGGTTGATCGGCTTGCCGATCAGCAGGTCCACCCGGTCCTTGACCGAGTTGGTGGAAACCCGATCGGCGCCGGTCACCCGCACGTCGTTGAGAACCGGGCGTTCCTTGACGTTGAAGACCAGAACCGCCTTCCCGCCAACCAGCTCACAGACGGCGGTGATGTTCTCGTCGAAGTTGTTGGTGGCGTACAGGTCGCGAATCGCGCGGTCGAGGATCCGGCTGTTGATCTTCGACTTCGGGGCGATGCCAACGTCCGCCCTCAGGTCGCCATCGGGAATCCGGGATTGTCCACGGAACGCCACGCTGTCGGGCGTGGCGCACGGACCGGTGGCGGCATCCTGGGCACGTGCGGCTGAGACGGCCACGAAAACACCCAGAAGCGCGGGGAGGAAGCGCAACTGTCGCATAGTCTTGGAATATACACAAAAAGAGACTGGCCAGATCCCTGCAGGGACCTGGCCAGCAGTGGTCATCCTGAGGAGCGAAGCGACGAAGGATCTACTGTCCCCGGCTAAACACCAGACCGGGATAGTAGATCCTTCGCGTAGCCTGACCTCGAGGAACGAAGTGACGAAGGGCTCAGGATGACGACTTTAGGGCTGAGGAGTACTCGTCAGCACCTTGAAATCGAGCCGCTCGCCGTCTGGGGAGACGTCCACCTCGATCTCGTCGTTCCGCGAGAATTCACCCATGAGAATCTTCTCGGAAAGCGGATCCTCGATGAACTTTTGAATCGCCCGCTTGAGCGGCCGGGCACCGTACTGCTCGTCATAGCCGTGCTTGACGAGGAAGTCGGTCGCCTGATCGGTCAGCTTGAGCGTGAGCTCTTCCTCGGCCAGGCGCTTCCGCACGTCCTTGAGCAGCACGCTGACGATCTGCGAGATGTGCTCGCGGCTGAGCGGATGGAAGACGATGACGTCGTCCAGACGGTTGAGGAACTCGGGGTTGAACACGTTCTTGAGCTCGTCCCGGACCTTCTCCGCCCGACGCTCCCAGTTCTGCTGCGCGTCGCCCTGCGTGAAACCGAGCGATTTGGTCTTGGTGAGGTCACGCGCGCCGACGTTCGACGTCATGATCACCACGGTGTTCTTGAAGTCGATCACACGGCCGTAGTTGTCCGTGAGATGTCCCTCGTCGAGCACCTGGAGCAGGATGTTGAACACGTCGGGGTGCGCCTTCTCGATCTCGTCGAGCAGGATCACGCTGTACGGCTTACGCCGCACGGCCTTCGTGAGCGTGCCTGAATCCTCATAGCCGACATAGCCCGGAGGCGCGCCGATCAAGCGTGACACGGAGAACTTCTCCATGTACTCGCTCATGTCGACGCGAATCAGCGCCGAGTCGTCGGCGAACAAGAACTTCGCCAGCGCGCGCGCCAGCTCCGTTTTGCCGACGCCCGTCGGACCGGAGAACACGAACGAACCGATCGGCCGGCGCGGATCTTTGAGGCCCGCGCGGCTGCGACGGATCGCCTTCGAGATCGCCTTGATCGCTTCGTCCTGACCGATGACGGTCTGGTGAAGCTCGTCTTCCATGCGCAGGAGACGCGAGGTCTCCGCTTCCTGGAGGCGCGTGACGGGGATTCCCGTCCAGCGGCTGACGATGAACGCGATCTCTTCCTCGCCGAGCACCGGGCGGTGCGACTGGCGCCGCGCCTCCCACTCTGCCTGTTTCTGCTTGATGTTGCCCTGGATCTCGCGCTCTTTGTCGCGGAGCGACGCGGCGCGCTCGAAGTTCTGATCGCGCACAGCGGCTTCTTTCTCGCCGTTCACTTTCTCGAGATCGGCCTTGAGCGCGGCGACTTCCGGCGGCGGAGCCTGAGCCGCGAGACGTGCACGCGCACCTGCTTCGTCGATCACGTCGATCGCCTTGTCGGGCAGGAAGCGGTCGGTGATGTAGCGCTCCGAAAGCTTCGACGCGATGGTGAGCGTCGTGTCGGGGATCGTCACGCGGTGATGATCCTCGTACTTCTTTCTCAGCCCTCTGAGAATCTCTACTGTCTCATCGACCGACGGCGGATCCACGATCACGGTCTGGAAGCGTCGCTCGAGCGCGCCGTCCTTCTCGATGTACTTGCGATACTCGTTGAGCGTGGAGGCACCGACGCACTGCAACTCGCCGCGCGCCAACGCCGGCTTCAACATATTGGAGGCGTCGATCGCGCCTTCGGCAGCACCCGCACCCACGAGCGTGTGCAGCTCGTCGATGAACAGGATGATCTGCTTGTTCTGCGCGATCTCGTTCATCACCGCCTTGAGCCGCTCCTCGAACTGGCCGCGGTACTTCGTGCCGGCGATGACGGCCGCCATGTCGAGCGAGAGCACGCGGTGGTCGCGGAGCGACTCCGGGCACTCGCCGTTGGCGATGAGCTGCGCGAGCCCTTCGACGATGGCCGTCTTGCCGACGCCCGGCTCGCCGATGAGGACTGGGTTGTTCTTCTTCCGGCGCGTCAGCACTTCCATGACGCGCTGGATTTCCTTCCCCCGCCCGATTGTAGGATCGAGCTGACCCTCCGCCGCGAGCTGCGTGAGGTCGCGGCAGAAGTGATCGAGCGCCGGCGTCTTGGACTTTTTGTCGCCCTTTGGCGCCGCCTGCGCGGGCTGGTTGCTAGTCGGCTGCTGACCACCACCCTGTGGCATTTCCGTGCCGAGGATGCGCAGTGTCTCGGCGCGGGCGGCGTCCAAATTGACGCCCGCGTCGGTTAGAACCTGCGCCGCAATCCCCTTTTCTTCGCGGAGAAGGCCTAGCAGGAGGTGTTCAGTGCCGACGTAGCTATGATTGAGCTCTCGCGCCTCGCTCATGGCGAGCTCGAGCACTTTTTTCGCGCGGGAGGTATAGGGCAAATCGGGGCCGGTCGTTTGACCAGCTTTCCCCTTCTTTACCGTTTCTTCGATCTTTTGCTGGATGTCATCCAGCTCGACGCTGAGGTTTTGGAGGACCGTAGCGGCGACGCCCTCACCCTCGCGAATCAACCCGAGCAGGATATGCTCTGTCCCCACGTACTCATGGTGGAGACGGGCGGCTTCCTCGCGCGCCATCGCGAGAACCTTCCGCACCCGCTCGGTGAAGTTGTAGCCGTTCATTGTACCCTCACATCCGGGTGATCTGGACGATCAGCCGACTGAGCCCGCTTCCCCTTCCAGGGCTTTACGCACATACCGTGCGCGAGCCAGGTTGGTTTCGCTTTCCGTCAGTGCCCGGCCTTCGGCGAACGCCAGGTGCGCGGCTTGCGAAAAGATCAGGAGCTTGTTGAGGGTATATACACTGAGGCTGGATATCAGTTTCAGCCCCACGGCCAGTCGTACGCCGCTGAGGTAATTCATCGCCTCGTCGAACGTGAGGCTGCGAGCGTAACGCAACGTGCCGTAAGCGCGCCAAAGCTTGTCCTCGATAATATAACCCGCGTCACGAAGGAGCACACGGCGCGCCTCCGCTTCTCGTTCGACGACGTGACCGACAACGCGCAACAGTTGGTCGAGCAATTCCTCTTCCGAGCGACCCAGCGTGGTCTGGTTGGAGATCTGGAAGAAGTTGCCGACAACCTCGCTCCCCTCGCCGTACAGGCCGCGATACGTAAGGCCCATCTGCTGCAGACTCGCGAGGACCTTCCCGATCTCTTTTGTAAGGACGAGCCCCGGCAAATGAATCAAGACCGAACCGCGAAGCCCCGTTCCCACGTTCGTCGGGCAGGCGGTCAGGAATCCGAACTCGCCATGAAACGAATACGGGAGCCGCGCTCCTAAATCGCGGTCCAGCTTATCGATGGACGCGAAGGCCTCCTGCAGCGCGAAGCCCGATCGAAGGGCCTGAAGCCGGAGGTGGTCTTCCTCGTTCACCATCACGCCGAGGCCGTCCGCCAGGAACACCGCGGCCCCTGTACGCAGCGGGTGCTGCTCGTCGAGTCCAGCCAGTTCCTTGCTGACCAAGTGGCGCTCATGAAGGAGAGCGCGTGACGTCGGCGGCAGCTCGTCGAGCCGGTACATCACCGATTCGCGGAGCGCGCCGATCGATCCCACAGCCTCGCGCACCTGGGCGAGCACGCGAAGGCGCTCCCCGTCGCGCGCGCGGCCCGTGAAGGCGTACCCTTCGACGTTGCGGGCCAACCGGATTCGCGTCGACAGCACGATGTCGGCGTGCCGTCCGGACGCGTCGAGCCAGCCGACGCCACCATCGGGGAGAAGCGACAGGTCGAGCGTCATTCCATCACCCGAATGCGATCGCGCAGATCCGCGGCGAGCTCGAACTGCTCGCTTTCGACCGCCCGGCGCAGCCGTTCCTTGAGCTCACCGAGCACGGACGCGCGCTCCAGCTCTTCGGACATCGGCGGTTGATACGGGTGTCCGACGTGCCGGTGGCTTCCCTGTACGCGCCGCAGCAGCTCGCGAATACCGATCTCGAAATTGGTATAGCAGCGCGCGCATCCCCAACGGCCCGTGGCGCGAAAGTCAGCCATGGTCGTGTTGCAGAAGCTGCAGCGTACGGCTTCGTTCCGCGACGTTGCAACCTGTTGATGAACGTCGTGCAGAAACTCGCCGAGCGGATGCTTGGGCGTCGCCACGGTCGTTTCTACCCCGCGCTCCGCCGCGCACCGCTCGCACAAGTGGAGCTGATGCACGGCGTTGTTCTCGATGGTCGTGAGGTGCACGACCGCGTCGCGCTCGTGGCAGCTGTCACAGAGCATGTTATTGCTCCTCCCTTCGGCGCCGCGCACCTACGGTCGGAGTTCCGCATCGACGGTTCATTACGGTACAACCTCGCGAACGTCCGCCGGCGTCAACTTGCCGTCCTCGAGCAGCAGCGTGCGGTCGGCGCGCGCGGCGAGCGACCGGTTGTGCGTCGCGATCACCATCGCGATCTCGAGATCGCGCGACAGCTCGGCGAAGAGGTCGTGCAGTCGCTCGCTGTTCATATGATCGAGGTTGCCCGACGGTTCGTCGGCCAACAACACGATCGGATCGATCGCCAGTGCACGCGCCACCGCCGTGCGCTGCTGCTCGCCGCCCGAGAGCGCGGAGGGCTTGTGCTCCGTCCGGCCACCCAGTCCGACGAGATCGAGGAGCTCCCGCGCGCGAGACCGCGCCCGCGATGTCGGCCACCCCGCGATGCGAAGCGGCATCATCACGTTCTCCAACGCGGTGAACTCGCGGAGCAAATGATGGAACTGGAACACGAAGCCCACGGAGCGGTTGCGGAGCGCCGACAGATCCTCGTCGCTTCGCCCGGAAAGCGACTGTCCGCCAATGCGCACCGCGCCGCGGTTGGGTTGATCGAGCGCGCCAAGGAGATGCAGGAGGGTACTCTTCCCCGCGCCGCTCGCCCCGACGACGGCTACCATCTCGCCGCGCAGCACCTCGAGGTTCACACCATCGAGGATGGTGATCACCCCGCCGTCGCCGCCGCGGTATACCTTCGCCAGATCAATCGCTTCCAGCACGATCATTCGTGACGAATGGCCTCCACCGGGTAAAGACGCGCTGCCTGGATCGCCGGGTAAATCGTTGCGACAGCCGCGACAGCGAGACTGGCCAGCACGATGAGCGTCACGTCGAGCGGCTCGGTCGCGACCGGCAAGTGATCGATGAAATATACGACTGGATCCAGGGGGATGAGCCGCTTCTCTCCGATGAGAATCGACGCCACGAGCCCCAACGTGAGACCGAGCCCGGTGCCGACGACGCCGATCACGAGGCCCTGCGCGAAGAACACGCGGCGTATCGAGCGCGCCGGCATCCCCATCGCGCGCAGGATCCCGATCTCACGTGTCTTGTCGGTGACGACCATGACGAGCGTGCTCACGATGTTGAACGCTGCGACGAGCACGATGAGCAACAGGATCACCGCCATGCCCAGCTTCTCGAGCTTGAGCGCGTTGAACAACGAATTGTTCTGCTGATGCCAGTCCAGAACACGGAATGGCATCCCCAAGCTGTCGGCGAGACGCGTTGCGATGTCCGGCGCTTCCCACCGCGACGGCGTCTTCACTTCGAGTCCGGTCACGCCCTGCCCAAGCTGCGCCAGTTGCTGCGCCACGTCGAGCGCCAGCACGACATAACTGTTGTCGTACTCGTACAGCCCCGTCTCGAAGATGCCGGTCACCTCGAACGTCTCGATCACGACGTCCGGCAGGCCGGTCACCGGATTGGGGGTCTTGTTCACATTCGCCGTCATCACGTTGATCGAGTCGATCCCCGGCGTGACGTTCAACCGCTCGGCGAGCTTGGAGCCGAGCACCGCGCCGCGATGTTTGCCGTCCAGCGTGGCAAACTTGAAGTCACCCGCTTTCGCGTGCGTTCTGATCGACGTCGTTTGCGCAACGCGCGGACCGTCCGGTGGAAGACCGAGGACGAAGCAGGTCTCCCGATACTTGTGACGATTCGACTGGACGAGCGCCTGCGTGTGCACGAACGGCGCGACGGCGACCACGCCGGGCTGGCGCGCCACCTTCTTCTCCACCGGCTCCCAATCGGTCATGATCATGTCCTCACCGTATGTGAGGACACGAATGTCCGGACTGCCGATGAGGATCTTCTCGCGCATGTCGGTCTGGAGACCGTTCATGACGCCGATGATGACGATCAACGCGCTGACCGCGATGGTCACGCCGAGGATGGCAATCACGCTGATCAGCGACAACAGCTTCGACCCGCGGCGGCTTCGCAGATAACGCCAGGCGATGGACAGCTCGAGGCGGCTCATTATTGCTCCTCCCTTCGGCGCTGCGCACCTACGGTCGGAGTTTCGCGGCAACAGTTCATTCTGGTCTCAGGATCGGAAACAGGATCACGTCGCGGATGTTCGGGGTGTTGGTGAGGTACATGAACAGCCGGTCGATGCCGATGCCGACACCGCCCATGGGAGGCATGCCGTATTCCATCGCCCGCAGATAGTCTTCATCGACGCCGCTCGCTTCTTCGTCGCCCGCGGCGCGGAGCCGCGCCTGCGCCTCGAAGCGCCGCCGTTGGTCGATCGGATCGTTCAGCTCACTGAACGCATTCGCCACTTCCTTGCCGCGCGCGAACAGCTCGAACCGCTCGGTGAGTGTCGGGTCGCCGCGCTTGGGCTTGGCGAGCGGCGACAGCTCGACCGGGTAGTCAATGACGAACGTCGGATCGTGAAGCTTCGATTCCACCAGCGCTTGGAACATCTCGTCGAGCACCTTTGGTCTGCTGAGCGTCTCGACCTTCTGTACGCCAATGTGGCGGGCCGCGTTTCGGAGCGCTTCGTCGCTCAGGCTCATCGCGTCGGCACCGAGCGCGGCGTTGAGCGACGGAACCCACGGAATTCGCGGGAATGGCGGCCGGAGCTGCGGCACCCCGCCTGACCCGTGCTCGATCGCCCCACCCGCGTGCGTTTCCGGCGGCGACCACGCCGCTCC
>Ga0207689_10006421_pt1 | contig 10396 bp, 6 predicted proteins | sample KBSMisM52_FD_184312 | JGI IMG/M metagenome (GOLD analysis project Ga0207689, IMG submission 184312) | Miscanthus rhizosphere microbial communities from Kellogg Biological Station, Michigan, USA - KBS Miscanthus M5-2 (SPAdes) (version 2) | ecosystem: Host-associated > Plants > Roots > Rhizosphere... | reverse complement strand
CTGCCTCGAGCTGCACCCGCACCCGGTGCGCGCGGACGACCTCGATCACCCCGACGAGCTCCGCGTGGATCTCGACCCGACGCCGGGCGTCGCCTGGGACGACGTCCGCGTCGTGGCGCTCGCCGTGCGCGACGTCCTCGTCGAGCATGGTCTCGTCGGCTGGCCGAAGACGTCGGGGTCGCGCGGGATCCACGTGAACGTCCGCATCGAACGGCGGTGGAGCTTCGACCAGGTGCGCCGCGCGGCCCTGGCCATCGCGCGCGAGGTGGAGCGGCGGCTTCCCGAGAGGGCGACCAGCAAGTGGTGGAAGGAGGAGCGCCACGGCGTCTTCCTCGACTACAACCAGAACGCGAAGGACCGGACGGTCGCGTCGGCGTGGTCGGTCCGGCCGACGCCCGACGCCCGGGTGTCGATGCCGCTCGAGTGGGGGGAGGTCGCGGACTGCGATCCGGCGGCGTTCACGCTCGTGACCGCGCCCGCGCGATTTTCGGAGCGCGGCGACGCTTCCGCCGGAATCGACGAGGCCGCGGGATCGCTCGACGGACTGCTGGCGCTCTCCGCCGCGCAGGAGGCCGCGGGCCTCGCCGACGCGCCGTGGCCGCCGCACTACCGGAAGCAGCGCGGGGAGCCGCCGCGGGTCCAGCCGTCCAAGCGCAAGGGAACCGGGCGGCGCCACTCGTCGCAGCCGCTCATCACCGTCTCGAAGGCCGAGCACAAGGCCGACGCGCTCGCCGGCCTGGAGCGGTGGAAGGCGCGCCATCCGGAGGCCGCGGTATTGCTCCAGGAAGACGACGTCCTCATCGATTCCATGCGCGGCCGATCGAGCACGTGGACACGGATCCGCGTCAACCTGCGGCGGGTGCCGGAAGAAGAGCGTCCCGCGGAAGAACCTCCCGACCCCGACTACGACCCCTGGCGCGCCTTCCGGGAGGGCGGTTTTCCGCCGCGACGAGGGCCGTCGCGCCCCCCCAAACCGAAGACGCGCTCGAGTTCGTAGGGCGTCGTCACCTCCAGCTGGTCATAGCGGCAGTCCTGCGGCCGCTTGTCCGGCCGCCAGCGGACGAACTGCGCGGCGTGGCGGAAGCGATCCCCCTGCATGTGGTCGTACGCGACCTCGACGACACGCTCGGGACGCAGCGGCTCCCACGAGAGATCCTTGCCGCGGTTCCACCGCGACGTCGCACCCGGCAGGCGCTGGGCTGCCTTGTTCGAGCCCTCTCGCGCGCTCGCCTCCTCCTGCGCCGCCGCCCAGTCGCGCCACGGGTGGTCGGCAAGGGCGTTCTTCCTCAGCGGCGCGAGCTCCGCGACCAGCTTCTTGCGGACCTCCGTCGTGAACGCCGCGGTGACGCCGACGTGGTGCAGCGTTCCCTTCTTGTCGTAGAGGCCGAGGAGAAGCGAGCCGACCATCGTGCCCGCGCCGTTCTTGTGCCAGCGGAATCCGGCGACGACGCAGTCGGCCGTGCGCCGGTGCTTGACCTTGATCATCGTGCGCTCGCCCGCCTGGTACGGCTCGTCGAGACGCTTCGCCATCACGCCGTCCAACCCGGCGCCCTCGAACCGGGAGAACCAGTCTTCCGCGAGCTTGCGATCGTGCGTCGCCGGGGAGAGGTGGACCGGCGCGACGGCTTTCGCCAGGACCTTCTCCAGCCGCTCGCGCCGTTTCGCAAGCGGCGTTCCGCGGAGGTCTTCGTTCCCGATCGCCAGCAGGTCCCAGGCCACGTACGACGCCGGCGTCTGCGACGCGAGGAGCTTCACGCGCGACTCCGCCGGATGGATCCGCAGAAGCAACGCCTCGAAGTCGAGACCGTCCGGGCCCGCGATCACGATCTCGCCGTCGAGCACGCAGCGCTCGGGAAGCGCGGCGGCGAGCGGCGCGCCGAGCTCCGGGAAGTAGCGGTTCATGGGCTTCTCGTCGCGGCTCTGGAGCAGGATCTCGTCGCCGTCGCGGAAGACGAGGGTCCGGAATCCGTCCCACTTCGGCTCGAAGAGCCAGCCTTCCCCCTGCGGCAGAGCGGCCGCGGCGCTGGAGAGCATCGGCGCGAGCGGCGGATCGAAAGGAAGTTTCACGCGCCGATCCTAGCGCCGGGCAAGGCTCTGCTTACAGGCGCCGCATCAGAAGCAGTGCGGCCGCTCCCAGGCCGATGGCGAGCAGCGCGAGCATGCCCGGCGACAGCGTCGGGATCGTGCCGAGCGGCGGACCGCCGCCGGTGATCACCGTCGGCGTCAAGGTCGGGACGAGAGTCGGCGTCGAGCTCGCGGTCGGCGTCGCCGTGGGCGTCGAGCTCGCGAGCGTCGTCGGCGTCGTCGTCGGCGTCAGCGTGGGCGTGGGGGTGTTCGGCGTGCCCGTCGGCGTGGGCGTCACCGCTCCCTGCGGCTCGGCGTAAATGAAATCGTCCATCACGACGAGGTCGGTCGCCGGGAGGTTCTCGTTCGGTCCCAGCGCCGCGTTCCCGCTGGTGATCCGCACCCGTCCAATCCGCTCGCCCGCGTTGAAAAGGACGCCAAAAAAGCTCAGGTTCTCGCTGCCGGCCAGCTCCGGGACGGAATAGACGCCGAGCGAGGTATTCGTCTCATCGAAGAACTGGATCGACGTCTCGGCGAAAAGGTCCACGTCGGTGAAGACCGCACCGAAGCCGGAGGTCGTCGCGGGCGCCGTGGAGCCGGGGACGAAGAAGGTGACGTCGACGACCTTGCTGCCGAGCGCGGTGAACAGCCGCTGCGGTGAGAAGGTCTGGAAGATGGTCGGGTAGGTCGCGTTGATGTCGCCGAACTCGACCGGGGTACTGGTGGGATTGGAAGAGTCTGCGCTGACCTGGAATCCGGCGCCCGGCGTCGAGAAGACGACCCCGCGCGGAGAATTCACGTTGAAGAAATCTGCCGGCAGATTGTTCGGCGCGGCAGAGGCGTCGGGCACGCCGTCCCAGTTGATCTCCCGGCGCCCACTGGCGAAGGAACCGGCGACATTGGCGTTCAAAGTCCCGAGGGCGGTCCGAAACGAGTCGACGGTCGTCTGGATACTCGCGGCGTTCACACCGGTAGCGCTGAACGTGACCCCGGCGCCGAACACCGTCGAAGAGATCAGCCCGAAAACTGCGGCGAGAAAGAGTCGGCTTCTCACGGCTGATTCCTCCGTTTTTCCCGGTCGTCCGCCGTCATTCTATGCGGGTGTCAGAATCCGCGGATCGTGGCGACCGTATCGGTCGGTGAGAACGGCTGGGCCGGCGACGAGATCCCGCCGGGAAGCGAGGTCATCGAGATTCGCGTCGCCGAGCTCAGGCAGCTCTACAACTCGATCGACCCTTCCCCGTTCCACGACAAGGACCTCGACGACGAGGCCGAGGAGTTCATCCTCGGCTGGGCGAAAGAGGCCTCGTCCGACAAACCGCTCGCGCTGCTCGTCCACCTCGACAAGCCGGCCGTGCTGCCGGACGCGGGGCGGATCGTCCGCGACGCCGTGCACGCCTTCTTCCAGAGGCGATCGGATGCGAGCCGCCGCCGGCTGCGCGAGCTCTTCCGCGTCGGACGGAAGAGTCTCCTCATCGGGCTGACTTTCCTGACCGCGAGCGTGGTCGCCGGCAACTGGGTCGTGTCCGTTCTGCCCCACACCACGCTCGCGCAGCTCGTCCGCGAGAGCCTCCTGATCGGCGGCTGGGTGTCGATGTGGCGGCCGCTCGAGATTTTTCTTTACGCGTGGTGGCCCATCCGCAGCGAACGCCGGATCGACGACCGGCTCGCGACGATGCCGGTCCGCATCGAGTGCGGCTGATCGGAGCTTCACTCACTTTTACCCCGAACCGGACCAACTGGATTTTGAGGAGGCCCGCATGGCGACCGAACCCGAGACCGGATACTCCTTCCCCTCGATCTCCCCGACTTCCCACCCGCTCGTCGCGCTTTACACGATCACGCTCGTCAAGGGCGTCAAGGTCACCGTCCGGTTCGGCCGGACGACCGCGTACGGCCGCTCGACGAATCCGGTTCCGTCGCCGCCGGGCGGCGGTCCGGTCTCCATTCTCGTCGCGGGGATGAAGGCCGCGACCACGTATCACGTGAGCGCGCGGGTCCAGTGGCCCGACGGAAAGTGGCTCGACACGCCCGACCAGACGTTCACGACCGGCGCGCTGCCGAACATCGCGCTTCCGACGCTCACTGCCTCGACCTCCGCCAACGAGAGACCGAACCCGGGCGTCGAGCTCGTCAACATCATCGACCCGCGGGGGATCTCCGTTGTGGCCGACCTCGACGGCAACATCCTCTGGTACTACGACAACACCGCCGACTCGAGCTGGCTGGGCTACGCGTTCCCGATCAAGCAGCTCGCGAACGGCCACTTCCTGGCCTCGATCACGAACCTCTACTCGGCCGGCGTCCCGCAGACCATCCCGTACAACGGCGTCCTGCGGGAGATCGACTTCGTCGGAAACTGCGTGCGCGAGCTCTACCTCGCCGACCTGAACACGGCGCTGAAGGCGATGGGCTCCGACGTCCAGGCCCTCTGCTACAGCCACGACGTGCTGCCGCTCTTAAACGGCCACACGATCCTTCTCGTGCAGCAACAGAAGACGGTTCAACTGACCGCGCCGCCGGGGCCCGGGCAGTTCACGATCCTCGGTGACGCGATGATCGACCTGGACGAGAACTTCCAACCCGTGTGGACGTGGTCCGCGTTCGACTGGCTCGACGTCAACCGGCACCCCATGGGATTCACCGCGGACCAGGGTTACGACTGGACCCACTGCAACGGCATCCAGCCCGCGCCGGACGGCAACCTCGTGCTCTCGTCGCGCCACCAGAACTGGTTGATGAAGATCGACTACCAGGCCGGAATCGGAAGCGGCGCCATTCTCTGGAAGCTCGGCTACCAGGGGGACTTCACGCTCGTCGGCAGCGCGACGCAGCCGACCGACTGGTTTTTCGCCCAGCACTACCCCAACCTGCTGTCGGCGAAGGGCGACCGGATCACGAGCCTGTCCGTGTTCGACAACGGCAACGACCGCTGCTACGCGACGCCCGCGGGATGCCCCGCGACGGGCCTCTCCTCCCCGCCGCCGTTTTCCCGCGGCGTGATCTTCAAGATCGACGAGAGCGTAATGACCGCGCAGCTCGCGTGGCAGTACCTGCTCGGCTTCTACTCCTGGTGGGGCGGGGACGTGATGCAGCTCGTGAACGGCGACATCGAGATCTGCGCATCCGAGCCGGTGCCGATCGGTCAGCCGATCCCCCCGCAGGACACCCCGTCGCAGGTCGTCGAACTGAAGAGCGTCGACGGCAGCCCCGTGGTCGTGTGGCGGATGACCGTGCAGCAGGGCGGAACGTACCGGTCGTATCGGATCGGGAGCCTGTATCCGGGAGTGATCTGGGCGGGTTAACGCTCCCGGCCTCTACTTCCCGGTAGCCAGGCCCCGCAACAGCACGACGTCCGCGTCCCCTTCGCCGAGCGCGGCGAACACGAACCGTCCATCCACCGACCACGAGACGCGGCGCGCAATGAACGTCGGGCGCTGCCCGAAGTCCGTCAACTGCTTCAACGCACCGTCAGCGGTCGAAAGCGCCCAGATGTTCGTCGCGACGCCGTCGGTGAGCGGCATCGCGAGCCACTTGCCGTCGGGGGAGATGACGGGGTGCACGAGCTGCCACGGCGGAATCCGGCTTGCCGGGATCCGGGCGATGACGCGGGACGGTGCGGTCTCCGGGCTCGCCGCGCAGACCTCGTAGTCCGAGCCGCCGCTCACCGTCGGCTTCTCCACCACGAAGTAGACCGTCGTCCCGTCCGGCGAAACCGCCGGCCGAGTCCCCTTCTCGCTCCGGACGGTCACGGCCGAGCCTCCATCCGGACTGATCTTCTCGAGAGGCCCCTGGACGAACCCCGTCGCGAGCTCGTTGTAGTAGAGCCACCGCCCGTCGTGCGACCACGTCGCCCAGCCGCCCCCGCTGACGAGGTTGCGAAGACCGCTGCCGTCCGGATTCACGAGCCAGATTCCGACGTTGCTCGAGCCCGGCAGGTTTCGCGTGGAGACGAACGCGATGTGGCGTCCGTCCGGAGACCACACGGGGACGCCGACGGAGACGTCGGGATCCTGCTCGGACGTGACCTGGCGCGTCGTGCCGGTCTCCGGGTCGACGACCCAGATGTTGCCGTGCCCCCCGCTGTCCGAGAGGTAGACGAGCTCGTGATCGCTCGATCCGATCGACGGCGTCTGCACCTGGCCGGTCTGTTGCGTGACCGCCACGCCGCGTCGGGTGTTCTCGGGCGCGGTGCCGTCGACCGGGAACTTCCAGATGTTGAACTCGCGCTGGATCCGGCTCGCGACGACGGTCCCCGCGGCGTTCACGTCGGGCTCCACGTAGGACGCCTCGCCGAACGTGAGCTGCCGGAGGCCGTTTCCATCCCGCCCGACGGCCCACAGGTTGAACGTCGGCAGGTAGAGCATCGTGCTCCCCCTCGCCGAGCTGAAGACGACGCCGGAGCCGTCCGCCGTCCACGAGAACCCGGACAGGAGTCGCGCTTCGTGCGTGACGGCCTGCGGCTTTCCGCCATCTGCCGGCACGGCGAACACGTCGTGCGAGAAGACGTAACCGCGCTGGTACGCGATCCAGCGGTCGTCCGGGGACCAGCGCGGAGTGAAGTAGTATGAGCCCAGCGGAAAGTTCGCGAGCACGCGCGGTTCCGCGCCGTCGCGCGCCGAGGAGACGAGCTCGATCGAACCGCTTCCCGACCGGAAGAAGACGATGCGCTTGCCGTCGTGGCTGACGTCGGCACCGCCGATCGAGCTCGTGATCCGGCGGGGCGAGCCGCCGAGAGCCGCGACCTCCCAGAGCGTCCCCTGGGGCTCACCTTCCCGCGGCGGCGAGTAGTACACGAGCGACGTTCCGTCCGGCGCCCAGCGCGGAGACTCGTGATCGAGGGCGTCCGAAGTGATGCGGAGCGGCTCGCCGCCCGTCACGAGCCGGACCAGGATCTGCCGCTCGTCTCCGGCGTAGGCCGCGAACGCGACCGACTTGCCGTCCGGGGAAATCGCCGGCGACTCCTCGAGCCCGGCGGAGTCCGTGAGTCGGTGGACCAGCACGGCCGGTTGCCGGGGGGGACCCTTTCGAAGCGTCCCGGCGACGTACCCCAGGGCGAGCGCGGCGAGAACCGCCGCGATCGCCGGCAGCATCCGCGTCGCAGCCCGCACGGGTTTCCCGGGACGAGCGCCGGCCATGAGCGGGACGGAGGGCGACGACGACGCCGTCGACAAGGACTCCAGGTTGAACGCGACGTCGCCGATCGACTGAAAGCGCTCGGAGGGTTCTTTCTCCAGGCAGTGATGCACGAGCCGGACGAGCGCGGCGGGAGTTGTCCCGCTCGTCTCCGAAAGTCCGACGGGTTCCTCGCGCAGGATCGCGCTCATGGTCTCGACCGGCGACGACCCGTGGAAAGCCCTCCTGCCGGTCAGCATTTCGGAAACGATCGCGCCGAAGGAAAAGATGTCCGAACGATGATCCGCGGGCAGTCCGCGCACCTGCTCCGGCGACATGTATCCGACGGTTCCCAGGATCGTTCCCGGCTCCGTGCCGGCGGTCGGCGTTTCGGTGGCCGGCACAGCGAGCTCGGGTCGGCTCAACTTCGCCAGCCCGAAGTCCAGGATCTTGACTCGGCCATCCTTCGTCACGAAGACGTTCTCGGGCTTCAGGTCCCGGTGCACGATCCCCTTCTCGTGCGCCGCAGCGAGACCGCGCGCGATCTGCGTCGCGTAGTCGACCGCCTTTCGCAGCGGGAGTTCGGCGCCCGTCATCCGCTCGCGAAGGGTCTGGCCCTCCAGGAGCTCCGACACGACGTATGGAGCGCCGTCGTGCTCGCCGAAGTCGTGGATCGTGAGGATGCCCGGGTGGTTCAGGGCCGAGGCCGCGCGCGCCTCCTGCTCGAAGCGGCGCAGCCGGTCCGGGTCGTCCGAAAACGAGTCCGGCAGGACCTTGACCGCGACCTCCCGGTGGAGCCGTGCGTCGCGCGCGCGATAGACCTCGCCCATGCCGCCGGCGCCGATCGGCGCGACGATCTCGTACGGACCGAGCCGGGAGCCCGAAGGGAGAGTCATTTCGGCCGCTTCCCCGCGAGGATGGTACCGGGAAACCGGTGAGACGGGTTCGCGGATGAATCCGATGCCGATGCATCATCGATCCCGCGCCCGGACTGACAGAATGACCCGGCTCGGAGGGATCGTGGCCCAAATCGCATCCGCGGCGCCTCCGGTTCTCGAGGTGCGGAACCTCACGAAGGTCTATCCGATGGGTGAGGTCGAGGTTCACGCGCTTCGTGGCGTGAGCCTGACGATCGCGGAAGGTGAGTTCGTCGTTCTCCTCGGCCCGTCGGGCAGCGGCAAATCGACGCTCCTCAACATCCTCGGGGGCCTCGACGTTCCGACGGGCGGCGACACTCTCTACCGCGGCGAGAGCCTCTCGGCCGCGGACGAGCGCGAGCTCACGACGTATCGCCGCCACAAGGTCGGATTCGTCTTCCAGTTCTACAACCTGATCCCGAGCCTCACGGCGCGCGAGAACGTCGAGCTCGCGACCGAGATCTCCGAAGATCCCCTGCCGGCCCCCGACGCGCTCGCGCTCGTCGGTCTCGCCGCCCGCATCGACCACTTTCCCTCGCAGCTCTCGGGCGGGGAGCAGCAGCGCGTGGCCATCGCGCGCGCGATCGCCAAGAGGCCGGACCTGCTGCTGTGCGACGAGCCGACCGGCGCGCTCGACCTCGCGACCGGCGTCGTCGTCCTGGAAGCGATCGCACGGGTCAACGAGGACCTCGGAACCTCCGTCGCAGTGATCACCCACAACTCCGGCATCGGCGCGATCGCCGACCGCGTCCTCTCGATGTCCGACGGCCGCATCGTCGGCGACGTCCGAAACGAGCACCGCGTGAAACCCTCCGAGGTCCACTGGTAGGGATGGTCGAATGCGCGCGCTGACGAAGAAGCTCTGGCGCGACCTCCGCCACCTGCGCGGCCAGGCAGTCGCGATTGCGCTCGTCATCGCCGCCGGCGTCGCGATCTACGTGGTGATGGAGTCGACGCTGGTCTCGCTCGACCTGACGCAGCGCACCTACTACGAGCGCTATCGCTTTGCCGACGTCTTCGCGTCCGCCAAGCGCGCTCCGATTTCGCTCGCTCCCGCGATCGCCGCCATCCCCGGCGTCGCGCAGATCGAGACCCGCGTCGTGTCGGACGTGCTCCTCGACGTGCCCGGCCTGGTCGAGCCCGCGGTCGGCCGCCTCGTGGGCATCCCGGCGCCGCGCCGGGCGATGCTGTGCGACGTCTTCCTGCGGCAGGGCCGTTACATCGAGGCGGGGCGTCCGGACGAAGTTCTCCTCTCCGAGACGTTCGCGAAGCTGCACGGCCTCGTCCCCGGCTCGGTTCTCCCGGCGATCCTGCACGGCCGGCGGCGCAACCTGCGGGTCGTCGGCCTCGCGCTCTCGCCCGAGTACGTCTACAACGTGCGCCCCGGTGAGCTGATGCCGGACGAGAAGCGCTTCGGCATCGTGTGGATGGAGCGGCGGGCGCTCGCCGCGGCGTACGAGATGGAGGGCGGCTTCAACGACGTCGTACTGCGCCTCTCGCGCGGCGCCTCCCGGCCGGAGGTCATCGCGCGGCTCGACCGGCTGCTCGAGCCCTGGGGCGGCCGCGGCGCGATCCCGCGATCGCTCCAGACGTCCCACTGGTACCTCGAGAACGAGCTGGCCCAGCTCCGTTCATCGGGCCGCGTGCTCCCCGTCGTGTTCCTCGGGGTCGCCGCGTTCCTGTTGAACGTCGTGCTCACCCGCATCGTCGCGCTCGAACGCGGACAGATCGCGGCGTTGAAGGCGCTCGGCTACACGAACCGCGAGGTTGCCGCGCACTACCTCGGGCTCGCGCTTCTCATCGCCGCGTTGGGCGGCGCGATCGGCGTGGCCTTCGGCTCGTGGCTCGGGAGAGGGATGACGGCGCTCTACACCGAGTTCTACCATTTCCCCATCCTCGAGTACCGCCTCGCCGTGAAGGTGGCGTTGCAGGGAACCTTCATCGGTCTCGTCGCCGCGGGACTCGGAGCGCTCGGCGCGGTGCGCGGCGCCGCGCGGCTCCCGCCGGCCGAGGCGCTGCGCCCGGAGCCGCCGGCGCGGTACCGGGAGAGCCTGCTCGAACGCGCCGGCGTCAAGAGGTTGCTTTCCCAGCCGGCGCGCATGATCGTCCGCAACATCACGCGCCGGCCGGTGCGCGCGTCGCTTTCGATCCTGGGGATCGCGCTCGGCGCCGCCATGCTGGTCGTCGGGACGTTCAGCCTCGACGCGATGCGCCGCATCGTGGACGTGCAGTTCGGCCTCGCCCAGCGCTACGACGCGGTGGTGACGTTCCTGGAACCGACCTCTCCCCGCGCCTTCCAC
>Ga0207689_10006419_pt1 | contig 10396 bp, 6 predicted proteins | sample KBSMisM52_FD_184312 | JGI IMG/M metagenome (GOLD analysis project Ga0207689, IMG submission 184312) | Miscanthus rhizosphere microbial communities from Kellogg Biological Station, Michigan, USA - KBS Miscanthus M5-2 (SPAdes) (version 2) | ecosystem: Host-associated > Plants > Roots > Rhizosphere... | reverse complement strand
CGTGCACGTTGTTGAGCAGGAAGATGCGCTTGTCGAGTCCGGCGAGCAGTTGTTCCATCGCCTGCTTGTCAAACTTCTGACCCGTGCCCGCGGCGATACCTTCGAGCCCTTCCAGCACGCGCGCCTTGTCACGTTCTGTTTGCAGGCGGCCGATGAACCACGTGCCGGTGTTTGCGAGTCCTTTGTAATCGAGATCGACCGGGTTCTGCGTCGCGAGCACTACACCCAACCCGAACGCGCGGCCCTGCTTCAACAACGTCAGCAGCGGTAACTTCGACGGCGGATTTGCGACCGGGGGAAAGTAGCCGAAGATCTCGTCCATGTAGAGAATCGCGCGCAGGCTCGTCGTGCCTGATTGCGTTCTCATCCAGCCGAGAGTTTGGTTGAGCAGCAACGACACAAAAAACATTCGCTGGGCATCATTGAGGTGAGCTATCGAGAAAATCGACAGCCGCGGCTTTCCTTCCGCCGTGTGCAGTATTTGTTGAATATCGAGCGGCTCGCCTTCCATCCAACTACTAAATCCCGGGGCCGCCAGTAAATTATTCAGGGACATCGACAGCTCCTGACGGTCCTTGAACGGGAAGAACGACTCAATGTCCTTAACGCCAACTTTCGTCATTGGCGGCGACTCAATCTGTTGAATTAACCCGGCGATGTCCAGATCCTGACCGCTCATCCAGGAATTATTGAGAATCGTCGAGATCAGAATGTGCTCGCGACTCTTGATGGGATCGGCCTCGATCTCGAGTAAGCCGAGCAGACTCGTGACCGTTGTGTTGATGCGTTCTCCCATCAATTCGCCGTCTTCCCTAATCGCCTCTGGTGGTGCGGCAAAGGATTTCAAAATTGAAACGGGGATTCCGGAGTTGCTACCCGGAGTGTAGATGCGGAAGTCAGCCGCATCGCGCAATCGTTTAATGCGGGCGCCATCCTGTCCCCAATCCGCCAGGCCTTTTTTCCAAAGCTCGGCTTGTTGCGCGGCGTAGTCGGCGGTCGAAAGGTTTTTCTTTTGAGCGTCTTCTTCGTTTACCCAGGGGGCGAAATCTTCGGGCTTCAGATCGGGAAAGGTCAGCAACAGATTGGTAAGGTCGCCCTTCGGATCGATGATGATGGAGGGAATACCATCAATGGCTGCCTCTTCAAGCAGCGCAATACATAAACCGGTCTTGCCGCTGCCGGTCATGCCGACGCAGACCGCGTGCGTTAACAGATCCTTTGAGTCGTATAACAGGATCCCCTCTTTCGCCTTCTTTTCTTTGAGATCGTAAGGACGACCGAGATAGAAAGCGCCGAGCTTTTCGTAGTCTTCCATATGCTAACCTTTCAAAGCGAAAAGATACCGTGGCTCACGTTGCTGTTTGATAAAGTTTCGGAAGTCCTATTAAGGCGATTTTGGGGGTGATTCAGTTTCTCAATTTTGCCGGGCGATTACCTTGTCGGCGATCAGTTCGTAAGTCTTCTCGGAGATGATGTTCCGTTTAACCAGGTCGGTTTTCTGCCGGTACGGCCGGCCGTCGATGATCTTCTGCGCATGAGTCTCTCCAATTCCGGGCAGCCCAATCAATTGCGTCTTTGAAGCCGAATTCAGATCAACCAACCCGTAGTTGTCTCGATCACTGCTCGCCGCCGAGCTGTTTGCATTCCTTGAATTGGCAGCGCCGGCGCCTTTGCTGCAGGCGTTGAGAAAAAGGGTTCCGCCAACTACCAGGGCAATGACGAAATATTTTCGGACAAGAGCTTGCAAATCTTTTGGCCCTGAACTACGCATATAGTTGTCCGCCATCTGCCTGAAAATTCCGAGGTTGACTTTGTGGCAATGATGACATAGAAGCAGGCTAATCGCTAGAAACGGTCAGACAAATAATCGGGAGTCAAACAATGAGTCCAAAAATATTTTTTCAAACGATGATCACACTCGCCTCCGCATCGTTGGGCCTGGTCGCCGCCCTCGCCTGGAATGAAGCCATCAAGGCAATCATCAGAGAGGTATTGCAGACTGGCGACAGCATCACCGGCCTGGTCACCTACGCAATTTTGGCGACCGCAATCGCAATCATCGTGCTCTTACTGCTGGCCCGCGCTGCTTCGAGAATTGGCGGTGAGGCCGTGGTAACTCGTGAGGCCGAGGGCTAACCTTCGTCCCGAAAAATAAAGGGCGCTATTCCCTTTTCGCGGGGATGGATGCACGCCTGCGCAACTCAGAGGCGGCGCGAATCGTAAGCCCAGTGAAGCAGAGCCTGTCTTTGTTTTGGCCGGCAGTCGAGTGCGCCGGCCGGACAGTTTTTTCTGATTTGCGCGACATGACGGCTGACGGCGCGCCAGCGTTTGATTTGCCGCTCATCATCCACGCATCTTCGTCCCAGGTAGTAACGACAATACCACTGGAACCAACCGCGCGGGTCTTCCTCGTAAAGCCAACCATTCTTTCGCCAGACTGACAGCGGTTGAGAAGCGTTTACGCCAAAATAGTTCAGCCTGGGATCGTGGCGCTCAGGGCAAAGCTTGGCTTTGGCAAACCAACTTGCGGGAAACTCGCGCGCGCAGTCGGTCATATACTTGCCGCCAAAGACCCCAAGTTGAAGCATCTCTTTCGGCGTAAGCTCCGGCCGGAAAGCAGGATCAAAATTTCGACCCACAGGCTCCAGCAAAAAATATACGTAGCCTTGCTGCATGAGGTCGTTAACCGCAACGCGCTTTGTCTTCGAATGAGTGATGATTACGCCCTCAATAGCAAGATCAGGTCAGTACCACCACGCGGTAGCGGTGGGTTCTCCGGATTGTGGATTGCCCATTGCAAAATTGATTATTGCCTGACGCTATTAGGAAATCAGCAATTGGCAATCAAGCAGACCCACCCGCTACCGCGTGGTGGCACTGACCTCATCTCATCGCCGCTCTTGCAGCGCAACCTGCCGCGCTCCAAAAAGTGCGGTAAGCTGCCACGCTCCAGATTTACAAATCTCTGCCGGCCGCGCCCGCGATTGATTTCACCAGGGTTTCGGGTTCAATTGGTTTAGCGATATGAATCTGGAAGCCGGCGGACAGCGCGCGCGCGCGATCATCGTCGGTGGCGTAGGCGGTAAGGGCGATGGCCGGAATCTCCCTGGCCAATTTCAACCTTAGCTTTCTCAGTTTCTGAATCAGACTGTAGCCGTCCTCTACGGGCATGCCGATGTCGCTGACCAATATATCCGGCTTCCACTCGCGAAACGCTTTCAGGGCTTCAGCTGCGGATTGACAGGATTTCACTTTACCACCACAGCGCTTCAGTATAGCGGAGACCAAATCACGCGAATCTTCCTCATCATCGACCACCAGGATGCGCATCCCTTTTAGGAGGTTGGAAAAACTGGCAGGAAGTCCGTCGCCTCTCTGTTTGGTGGCGCTTTCATCCGCAATTTCATCTGCCGGTACATTTTGGGCCAGCGGCAGACTGACAATAAAAGTAGCGCCCTGATTCTGGCCTCCGCTTTCTACGGTGACCTGCCCTGCGTGGAGCTGGACGAGATGCTTCACAATGGAAAGACCCAGTCCCAGGCCGCCATGCACCCTCGTCGTCGAGCCATCAGCTTGCCGGAAGCGATCGAAGATGTGTGGCAAAAACTCGGGAGCGATGCCTATGCCCGAGTCACTTACAGAAACCAGAACGTGCGAGTCAACCTGGCCGGTTTTGATTCGAACCTGACCGCTCTCGGGCGTAAACTTGATGGCGTTGCTTAAGAGATTCCAAAAAACCTGCTGCAAACGATTGGCATCGCCGGAAACAAAAGATCCGGCAGCCGCGAGTCCTACTTCAAGCTTAATTTTCTTAGCTTCAACGGCCGGCTGTACACCTTCAATCACATCTTCAATTATCGCGCAGAGATCAACCGGTCGAGGTTCGATTTGCAGTTTGCCGGTGATGATGCGCGAAACGTCCAGCAGATCGTCGATCAACTGTGACTGCGAACGCGCGTTTCGTTCGATGGTCTCAAACGCACGCGACATCTGCGGCTCATCAAGTTTCCCGGTCCGAACTAAATGACTCCAGCCAAGAATGGCGGATAAAGGTGTTCGCAGTTCATGAGACAGGGTCGCCAAAAACTCGTCTTTGGTGCGGTTCGCCTGTTCTGCATCGGCGCGCGCTGCCTGCTCGCGCAGCAACATTTGCGCGCGCGCCTCTTCAGCTTGTTTGCGTTCGGTAATTTCCAACTGCAGTTCCACGGCGTGTCGTTGTGCACCGCTGTAAAGCACTGCATTTTCATAAGCCACAGCCACCTGCGTCGCTAAGGTTGCCGCAAGGCGCTCATCTGCTTCGCTGAATTCATCTGCATCCGACTTGTTCAGCAGACAGACCCAACCAATAACTCCGCGACCGGACAAGATGGGCGTTCCCAGGAAACAATGTACGAGATCTGAAGTCTTGCCGTTGGTACGAAGCATGTCGTCGGAATCGTTTAGCCGTAGTGGCCGACGTTTGTTAACCACGTATTTCAACGCGCGCTCCAGCACCTTCGGAACTTCGTCACTGAAAACACGTTCCTCGTTTGCGGCACAACGGAATGAGTAACTAAGCGTATCGCCATTACGATTGCCGCTGTGAGATCCCGGTACACTGATGATGCCGACTGCCGCCTCCTGCGCGCCTATGATCGTTCTTGCTGAACGGCAAAACGTTTCCAGGACGCGCGCCGGCTCATGCTCAGCCGCGAGCTCCTGGCCCAGTTCGATGAGCATCTTGAGACGCTCCAGGTTTGCCTGTTCGAGCTCCAGGTTCTTTTCTTCGAGCAATTCGGCCTGCCGTTTTATCTCGCGAGTTTTCTTGAACAGCTCTACAAAAACATTCACCTTGGAGCGCAGGATATCCGGTTCAATTGGTTTCACTATGTAGTCAACAGCGCCGAGCGAATAACCCCGACTCAAATGCCGGCCGCCAGTAGAGTCAGCTGTCAGAAAGATAATAGGTATGTTGCGCGAGCGGTCGCGACCTCTGATTAATTCAGCAGTCTCCAGACCATCGAGCCCCGGCATATAAACGTCCATCAGGATCACTGAAACCTCGTTATCGAGCAGATAACGGAGCGCATCATCTCCCGAAGACGCACTGACGAGGTTCCGGTCGGGAGCCTGCAGGATCGATTCGAGCGCCAACAGGTTCGTGGGGCTGTCGTCGACCATTAGGATGTTGATTCGTTCTTCAGCGCCCATAATAGATTGCCGTCCCGGCGGTTCCTGGCCGCAGCCGTTGTTCCGATTGTTTTGATTCGCTCAAACTAACGAGGCACGGCGCTATTTGATCCAGAGCCAGAACCCTATCCGGCGCGGCTTGCGCGATAGCTGCGTCCGGCAGCTCACGAGCCGCGGCGGAAGCGGGTTCCTCAACGATCGTGAACCCGCCCCGCGACTTTATTGTTGCCAGTCCCCGCGCTCCATCCCTGTTGGCTCCGGTTAAGATCACCCCGATTGTTCTCTTCTGAAAGACGTCTGCCGCGGACTCGAAGAGCACGTCGATTGACGGACGAGCAAAACGAACCGATTGAGCGGTCGACAAAGCAAAGCTGTGATTTTCAATCAGCAGGTGATAGTCGCGAGGCGCGAGATAAATGTGACCGCCGAGCAGCGGTTCCTTGTCGTCGGGTTCGTTGACCGGCAGACGGCTGCATTCGGCCAGGTATTCACACAAGCCACTATCGAGATCTTTACCGCGGTGCTGCGCGATCACGACCGGCAGGGAAAACTCCGCCGGCAAACCGGACAGCAGCGTCTGTAGTGCTTTCAGTCCGCCGGTGGAAGTGCCGATGACGACGATGTCGAACATAAGTAAGTTTCGAGTTTCTAGTTTCTAGTTTCGAGTTTTGCATCAAGTCCCGGTAGCACCGAACTCGGAACTAGAAACTTTTGTCACGCTACCTTGCGGTAAAGTTTGTCCTTCTCATTGATGTGCTCGTAATACTCCGCTCTGGGCGTAAACTTCAACGACTCTTTGTTACCCAAACCAAAGACGCCAAACATACTCAAACTGTCATAGAGTAAATTGTGCACCCGCGCCTGCAGCTCTTTGTTGAAATAGATCATTACATTGCGGCACAGGATCACCTGAAACTCATTGAACGAACCGTCGGTTGCCAGGTTGTGTTCAGAGAAGACCAGATTACTTTTCAGCCCCGCACTAAAAATCACGCTGTCGTACTGCGCCGTGTAGTAGTCAGAAAACTCATGTACGCCGCCGGCTTGATGGTAATTCGCCGTGTACTCTCTCATGCTGGCGAGGGGAAAAATTCCGTCCCGTGCGCGTCGCAGGATCGCCATGCTGATGTCGGTGGCGTAGATGCGACACTTTTGATAAATCCCTTCCTCCTGCAGCAGAATCGCGAGCGAGTAGACTTCTTCTCCGGTAGAACAACCGGCAACCCAAATCTGAACCGTCGGATAGGTGCGCAGCAATGGAACTACTCGTTTACGAAAGGTGAGGTAGAAGCTGGGATCGCGAAACATCGCGGTGGCGTGTACCGAAAGTCCCAGCAGAAAACGTTCGAGAGAAGCTGAGTCGTGCAATATCCGATTCTGAAATTCAGAGACCGTTTGCAGATGCTCCGCCCGCATCAATTCGAGTATGCGTCGCTTTATTGAACCTCGTGAATAGTCTCGGAAATCAAAGCCGTGGACACGATAAAGCCCCTCGAGCAGCAGATCGATCTCGACGTCCTGAAGACTACTTTCTAATGCCGGCGCAGTGCTCACGTGCCTATTCCTCTTTCGGAGTGCGGCGACCTGTCGCCGCTTTGGTCCGTGGCGACCTGTCGCCACGCGTTTCCTGCATTGAGTCTAATGAACCATGGTCGCGACAGGTCGCGACCGACCAAAGCGCTGACAGGTCAGCGCACTCCAAAATTAGCGCCAAAGTTAGGTCGTTTCATCCGGTCTATACAGCCAGACCCGCAACAGCGAAAGCAGTTGATCAATATCCAACGGCTTCGAGATATAGTCTGACGCCCCAACTTCCAAACAGTGATCTCTATCCGCCTTCATCGCTTTCGCGGTCAGGGCGATGATTGGCAGCTGTTTGAATTCATCCATCTGGCGAATCGCGGTGATCGCTTCATAGCCATCCATCTCGGGCATCATGATGTCCATGAGAACGGCTTCGATGTCGGGAGTAGCTTTCAAAAGGTCAATGCCCTCCTGGCCGTTTTCAGCATGTACCACCTCCATGCGATGAGCTTCCAGCGCGCTCGTCAGGGCAAAGATATTCCGCACGTCGTCGTCTACTACCAGCACTTTGCGACCGGCCAGGACGGGATCTGTGCGATGGAATTTCTCCAGCATCCGCCGCTTGGGCTCCGGCAAATTGGCTTCAACGCGATGAAGGAACAAAGCAGTTTCGGCCAATAGGCGTTCCGGCGAATTTGCTTCCTTGACGATAATCGCGTCCGCCACTTTCTTCAGATGAAGTTCTTCTTTTCGTGTCAGTTCCTTACCGGTGTAAACGATGATGGGCAGATCGTAACGCCCCAGATCGGTTTGCAGTTTTTCGATCAGATCGAAGCCGCTCATGTCAGGTAACCGGAGATCGAGCACCATGCAATCGAATCTCTCGTCCTTCAAGAGACCCAGCGCCTCTTCCCCAGTGGCGACGGCGGTTGTATGTACATCGCCGTTCCCGATCAATTCCACCACGCTCATCCGTTGCACGTCGTCGTCTTCAACCACCAGCAGTTTTCGCACCCGGCGTTCGGCAAAGTCTCTAATACCATCGAACGCCTTGTGCAGCTCCTCGTGGCTTACCGGTTTCTGCACGTGATTAATAGCGCCCTGTTTCAGCGCCCGCTGCCGCTCTTCCTCTACCGAGATGATGTGAACTGGAATGTGACTGGTCGCCGGGTCGTGCTTGAGGCGATCCAGCACGGTCCAACCATCGCGATCGGGTAAGCGGATATCAAGAGTGATTGCTGACGGCTTGTATTTCTGTGCGAGTGCCAGGGCCATTGTCCCGCTCGTTGCCACCAGGCCTTTGAACCCTTTCTCGCGCGCCAGATCCAGCAGGATGCCGGCAAAGCTTATATCGTCTTCGACAATCAACACCGTGCGGTCGCCGGCTAGAATGTCGTTGCGATCATCCAGGATCGCGGCCGACTCACTTGATAGCAAGGTCAAGGCATCGCTATCGAAAGACTCGACCGGCGTCCAGGCTGCTTCCCCATCCCTCACGCTTCGTCGGGTCCTGCCCTGCTGTTTTTCCGTCGTAGTTGCGCCAGCGGGCACATAGTCGCGAGGTAGATAGAAGGTGAAGGTGCTGCCTTCGCCGGGTTTTGAGATTACGCGAATCTCGCCGCCAAGCAGACGCGCGATCTCGCGACTAATAGAAAGCCCCAAACCAGTGCCGCCATACTTGCGACTGGTTGTGCCGTCTGCCTGCTGGAAGGCTTCGAAAATAATTCGCTGCTTCTCAGTGGGAATTCCGATGCCCGTATCGGTTACCGAGAAAGCTATAACTTCACCGGCGCGGTTAAGCGATTCGAGATGATACGACTCATGTTTCGGAGCGGGCCCGATGCTTAGAACAACCTTGCCTGCCTCGGTAAACTTAAAGGCGTTCGAAAGCAGGTTCATCAGAATCTGCTGCAAGCGCTTGTCATCCGTTCGAACCGTGGGATCCATCTCCTGGGAGCGTTCGATGAGGAACTCAAGGTCCTTGTCTTTGGCAAGTTGATGGAAACTGCGTTCCAGCTGCTCCGCCATATCGACAACTGATACGTCCGAGACTTCGATACCCATCATCCCCGATTCGATCTTCGAAAGGTCGAGGATGTCGTTGATTAGTGAAAGCAGATCGGAGCCCGAGGAGTGGATGGTCTCGGCAAACTGTACCTGCTTCTCGGTCAGGTTATCGTCGTTGTTCTCGGCCAGTTGCCGCGAAAGTATCAGCATACTGTTGAGAGGGGTGCGGAGCTCGTGTGACATGTTGGCCAAAAACTCTGACTTGTATTTCGAAGTAAGCGCGAGTTGTTCGGCCTTTTCTTCCATTTCCCAACGAGCTTCCTCAACCTCGCGGTTCTTGGCTTCCACTTCCGCTTTCTGTCGCGCCAGCAACTCTGCTTTCTCCTGCAACTCTTCGTTTGTTTGCTGCAGCTCTTCCTGTTGGCTCTTCAACAACTCCTCTGACTCGCGTAAAGATTCTGCCTGCTGCTCGAGTTGTTCGTTCGTTTTCTTCAGTTCGTCCTGCTGGCTCTGAAGTTCCGCGGCCAGCGACTGCGACTGTTGCAACAAGTCTTCCGTTCGCGTGTTGGCGGCGATGGTGTTGAGCACGATGCCGATGCTCTCGGTTAACTGATCGAGGAAAGTGAGGTGTGTGTCGCTGAAGGTTTTGAAAGTGGAAAGTTCGATGACGGCCTTCGCTTCACCTTCAAACAACACCGGCAGAACCACGATATTATTCGGCGCCGCTTCACCCAAACCGGAAGTGACGTGAACGTAGTTACTGGGAACATTCGTAACCAAAATCCGCTCACGCTCGACTGTGCACTGCCCAACCAGACCTTCGCCGGGATGAAATTCGTTAGCCAGGTTCTTACGCTTCTTGTAAGCGTAGCCGCCGAGCAACTTCATTACCGGTTGGCCGTTCGGACTTTCGTTCACGTAGAAAACACCCTGCTGCGCATCGACGAGCGGAGCGAGTTCGGAAAGCACCATCTGCGCGACCGTGGTCATGTCGCGTTGGCCCTGTAGCATTCTGGTGAACCGAGCGAGATTAGTCTTCAGCCAATCCTGCTCCATGTTTTTCTGCGTGGTGTCTTTGAGATTGAGGATCATCTCGTTGATGTTGTCTTTGAGCGCGGCCACTTCACCCTGCGCCTCGACCGTAATCGATCGCGTCAGATCGCCCTTGGTCACCGCCGTCGACACTTCAGCGATGGCGCGCACCTGGGTGGTGAGGTTTGCCGCCAGCCCGTTCACGTTATCCGTCAGATCGCGCCAGGTGCCGGCTGCGCCGGGAACGTTAGCCTGTCCTCCCAGCTTTCCTTCGACGCCTACCTCGCGAGCGACTGAGGTAACCTGATCGGCGAAGGTTGCCAGCGTGTCAGTCATGTTGTTGATCGTGTCGGCAAGTTCGGCGATCTCGCCTTTCGCCTCCACGGTAAGTTTTCGTTGCAGGTCGCCATTAGCTACGGCAGTCACCACCCGGGCGATACCGCGCACCTGGTCGGTGAGGTTGCTGGCCATGGAGTTCACATTGTCGGTCAAGTCTTTCCAAGTGCCAGCAACGCCGCGCACATCGGCCTGGCCGCCGAGTTTTCCTTCGGTACCTACTTCGCGGGCCACGCGGGTAACTTCGGATGCGAATGAGTTGAGCTGGTCCACCATCGTGTTGATAGTGTTCTTCAGTTCGAGAATTTCGCCCTTCACGTCTACGGTG
>Ga0207689_10006418_pt1 | contig 10400 bp, 7 predicted proteins | sample KBSMisM52_FD_184312 | JGI IMG/M metagenome (GOLD analysis project Ga0207689, IMG submission 184312) | Miscanthus rhizosphere microbial communities from Kellogg Biological Station, Michigan, USA - KBS Miscanthus M5-2 (SPAdes) (version 2) | ecosystem: Host-associated > Plants > Roots > Rhizosphere... | reverse complement strand
AGAGAAATATAAAGAATGAAAAAACGGAATAACACCTTAACACAACAATATGAAGGATTCTTTATACTCCGGTCAAAAAATCAATACACTCATTGCTTCTTTAATTGAATCGGATTCATTTCACTTATTTTTTACAGCAATAATGGTTAGCATAGCTGATAAAAAAAGCGAGCCTGCCATAAAAATATAAGAAGCACCAAAGCCGCCGGTAGTTCCATTTAGATAACCAACTAAATAGGATCCGGCAAATGACCCCAAAGCGCCAAAACTATTGATGAGTGCAATAGCGCCTGCCGCAACATTGGCAGGCAATATTTCTGTGATCATGGCAAAGAAAGGCCCATAAGGAGAATACATGGCCGCACCGGCTACTATGAGCAGTACAAACGATAACCAGAAATTGCTTGTACCGGTTAAATAAGATGCATAAAAAGCGACAGCACCTACCAGTAAAAAAGGCCACGTAAATATTTTGCGGTTTAATTTTTTATCTGAGTAATAAGATGCTACCAGCATACCGATGATCGCGAATATATAAGGAACGGAAGACAGCCAGCCTGTTTTTACAATGTTCATGTGTGGCGCTGCTTTAATGATAGAAGGAAGCCACATTACAAACCCATATACACCAATACTCCAAAGGGCATATTGAAAACATAATAAAATAACTGCCCTGGATTTAAATGCTTCTGCATAATTTTTTACCGGCTTGATACCCTGTTGTTCTTTTTGCAGATATTCTTCCAATGTATCTTTTTCCTCCTGTGTAAGCCACGCTGCATCTTTTGGTTTGTCATTTACGAGCACCCACCAGCAGAACGCCCATATAATAGCCGGCGCTCCTTCCAGTATAAACATCCATCGCCAGCCCACCGCATCAATTAAATAACCTGAAAGAATGGACATCCATAAAATGGTTACCGGGTTACCCAATATTAAAAATGTATTCGCTCTTGAACGCTCTTTTTTTGTAAACCAACGGCTCAGCAATACAAGCATAGATGGCATGACTGCGCTTTCTGTAACTCCCAGCATAAACCGTATCGCAATTAACCATTTTACATCGCTGATCAAACCCGTAGCCATTGCCAGCACTCCCCATAATATAAGCGACCAGAAGATTAATTTTTTTGCGCTTTTATTTGCCGCATAGTGTGTACCTGGTACCTGGAAAAAAAAATAGCCAAGAAAAAATAATGATCCGAGAAGTGAAGATGTAGCCGCTGTAATTTTTAAATCACTGGCCATACCACCCGCTACGCCAAACCCGAAATTTGCACGGTCGAGGTAAGCAAGACTATACGTAATGAATGCTACAGGAATAAGACGGAACCATCTGGCTTTGGCAATCGTATTGTTCAAGTTTATTTATTTGAATGAGTAAATAAATATAGAGATTAATAACATAAGTGACGCTATTGCAAAAAAAATGGGCAGGCCTCCGGGCTTCCTGACGGCTATTTGGGTAAATAAAAGACATCCGGATAGAATATCCGTCATTCGGAATAAAGAATGCAACGTTCCTTCTATTAATTTTTTGAGTAGGCAGATAGGTAACATTGAAGCACAAGTCGGGAGACCCGTGCCAATTTCAATAATTCAATGCGGTTTTTATAAGAAAATAATTGTCTGGAATTTTTTCCGCGTTTCAATTAAGCATCTGTTTTTTAAACTGGTTCGGGCTTACACCCACTTCTCTTTTAAACAAGCGTGAAAAATAAGGAAGGTTTTCAAAACCCAGTGAGTAAGCCACTTCTCCTATTGTGTTGTCCTCCCCTTTCAATAAATTCTTGGCTTCTGCAATTAAAAAAATATGAATGAGCTCAATGGCGGTTTTACCTGTTTCCTGCTTTAAGACGTCGCTTAAATAACGCGGGGATACGTGAAGTTCATCTGCCATCATCTTCACGGTGGGCAAACCTTTATCCTCAAAAAAACCTTTTTCAAAATAACCGGACAGTCCGTTATTAAACTTCGAAACCAGTTTCCCGGATAATTCAGTACGATTAATAAATTGGCGTTTATAAAACCGCTGTGAATATTTCAGTATCGAATCAATATGGGTAAGAATGATATCTTTACTGTATTCATCGGGATTGTTCTTATATTCAGCTTCTATTTTGCGATATAAGTCCCAGATTATTTGTTCTTCTTTGGGGGAAAGGTGCAATGCTTCATTTGTTTCATACTCGAAGTAACCATACTTTTTTATTTCTGAGTGAAGAGCATGGCCATTTAGATAATCTTCGTGAATATAAATGCCAAACCCATCATCTTCCAGCTCAATGTTTCTGAACTCGATCGCTTGCCGTGGTTTGGTAAAATACATACTCCCGCTTTCATTGTCGTACCTGGTCCGGCCATACATAATAACACCTGCTTTCAATTTTTTAAACCCTATCATGTAGAAGTCGCCGCTATAGGCCGTCTCCCCGGAAGAGCAGGTTTGATTACATCTTAACAAACTGAGCATCGGGCTTTCCGGTGGTGGGTAACCGTTATACCGATGCAGTTCGGCCAGTGTTTTGAAATGTCTCATTGTTCGTTATTAAATGGATGTCCCGCAACAGCACTAAGACGCAAAGAATAAAATTACAGATTCAACCTTTGCGCCTTAGCGGTATTGCGCGAAATTCTTTATTTGCCATGGGCTTTCACAGCCACTTCATTCCATTCTTCCCATGTCGCCAGGCGTTCAGCATATACCTGCTTAACCCATGGCAGTGCTACCTTCCCCAGGAACAAACGAAGAGGAGGATTTGTTGAATCAACCAATTTAAATATAGCCTCAGTAGTAGCTTCCGGTTTGCCATATGCATCATCTGTATTACCTGCTTTTAATGCTTGCCTCACGCCATCATACGCATCCAATGATTTAGCATGTACAGCCGATGCTCCACCCCAATCTGTAGTAAACCCATTGGGTTCAACGATCGTTACATTGATGCCGAATGCTTTTACTTCTGTTGCCAGTGTTTCACTTAATCCTTCCACTGCCCATTTAGAAGCATTATAAATTCCCAATACCGGCAACGTTGCTACACCCAATGCGCTGGATACCTGTAAAATATGCCCATGCCCCTGTGCCCGTAATATCGGAAGTGCCGCCTGGGTTACCCATAGTAAACCAAATACATTAGCTTCTATCTGGTCACGAACTTCCTGCTCGCTGGCCTCTTCAATAGTTGCAAACAATCCATAACCTGCATTGTTAATCACAACATCTATTTGCCCGAAATGGTCCTTTGCTTTCTGAATAGCTTTAAAAGAATCTTCGCGGTTTGTCACATCTAATTGTATCGGCAGTAATGCATCACCGTATTTGCTTTTGAGTCCGTTAAGTGTATTGATATCCCTTGCAGTTGCGGCTACTTTATCGCCACGCTTTAAAAATGCTTCTGCCCAGATTTTTCCGAATCCTCTTGAAGCGCCTGTAATAAAAATTGTCTTTGCCATTATTATAAAATTTGATTGATTAATGGGCACAAAGCTATTACCACTTTCACCTGGGTTGTTTATACGAAAGTGGGATAGACTGATACGATTTTACGTTAACGGAATTTTTATAGTTAATAAAAAGACAAAACCGTGAAATTTGTTTAGAATAGTCCTGTCATTTCTCTGTTTACTATTTGAAAGGTGATAGTGTAAATCCAAGACATCCCGACTTCTCTTCTTGCCCTTTTTATAGCTACCAGGAAGCCACCACCATTTTTTTATTAATATTTTTTTTAATTTAAAATGCTGTCCTTCAGGGGTTATGTGTATTTACCTATCGTACTTATACCAATGTACAGGGAAAACCACTTGCATAAATAAGTAATTATTGCAATCTTGTGTTCGCATTTTACTAAGTACGAATTCCGGTATCCATTGAACATTAATCCTAAGATCAAATTGTACCCAAAATGAAACTTAATTCTACCCGCAAAGCGGAACGCTTTTTAATAGCACCTGCTTTATTCTTTTTTCTTCTTGCAAACAGTGCGAATGCACAACCGCCTGTTCCTGTATATCCATCACTTACATTTAACAGCCCGACACTCATCAGCGGTACAGATCTGCAGGTAGGAGCAGTATATACTTTTCCAAATGTTGAGAATGGAGTAGATGCGGAAGTTACAATTATGGGAATAAGCGGGGGTGCCTGGTTATCTGAAATTGATAATACAACCGGTGCAGGATACTACGATGCATTTCAACCCTATGTTGGCGCCGGTGCAAGTGATACATCATATATAGATTGGAAATTCGTATTCAAAAAAGCGGGTACTTCGATAGATACAATATTACCGGTTCTGGCGGTTACCGGCGTGGACGTGGACGGCGATAATAGTTCATTAAAGGAATTTATCCAGGCGGCAACACCCGGCAGTTTCGCATTAGACCCAAACACATACCTGAATTTCAGCTTTGATGGTGTACGAAGCACGGCTACTTCTACCCTTAACAATTATGCGCTGATCGATACAGCCAATACACGGTCGATGTTCCAAATGAACTTTACTAATATCAACACTATACTTTACCGTAATGGAGCAATTACAACAGGCGGATCACAGGTAAGACAAACGTCCATTTATTTTAAATCATTTTTTAACTGGCAAACTGTTTTGCCGGTAAAGCTTTTATCGTTTAACGCAAAGGCAAATGATAAAGGCGTAGATATTAACTGGTCAGCCACCGGGGAAGAAGATCTGAAATATTATACAGTTCAGAAAAGCACGGATGGAAATAAATGGAATGATATATCCCGCGTAACACCGCAAATGCATGTCAATACGAATACATATACAATAACAGATAACGACGAAAACAATAGTACCGTTTATTATCGTTTACAACAAATAAGTACGAATGGGTCAGCATCCTATTCAAAAACTGTAAGGCTGACTTACAACGGGCTTAATTCATTAGTTACAAATAGCTTTCAATCCGGTAACAAAATAAACCTGCAGATCAAAACAAAATCGACCGATGATTATGTGTTTGATGTTTATTCTATCACCGGCGTAAAAATCAGGAGCATGAAAAACAAAGTATATGCTGGAACAAATCAATACGGAATTGAGCTTCCGGCAACTTCGGGTAAGGGAGTGATTATTCTTGTAGTGAGAAATACATCGGGCCAGTTGGTCTATAACAATAAAATATCTATCATATGATTATAACTTTCCTCATATGCCGCTATTTTTTGTTTAATAAAAAGCAAAAGATAAGTTTTGCCGTTAATCCCCTAAAGGCGTTTACAGGTTTGTCAAAATTTTATTTACTAAAAAAAATACGCTGAAAATTTCCGGCAGCCTTTACTTTATTTCGTCATCTCCGTATCAGCCCGGGTAAAAGCCGTATATGCAATGCATGTCAGCTTGCTTTTGAAATCAGAAATTAATTAATATCTTGTATCCGCACCTTATTAAGCTGCTTGCATATGAAAAAAACCATCCTGCTAATTCCGATAGCTATTCCACTCTTTTTATTCAGTCAATCTAATTTGGTTCCGGGATTTATACTAAAACCCGGTGGCGTTACTGTAAAAGGGTACCTGAAAGACATAGCAGAAAAAAAAGTTCAGGACAAAATATTCTTTGCGCCGTCCGCAACCTCATCCCCGACGGCTATTACAACAAAAGACATCATAGGTTTTGGATTTGAAGGTGGAAATGTATACAACAGGGTAAAATATGTTCATCCTATTGATCTTACCACAAGTGAACGGTTCGCCAAAAAATTAGTTGAAGGTTACAACAGATTGTATATGTTTTGGCAGCGCGACAAACGATATTTTGTAATTACCACATACGAAGACAGCACATACCTGCTTTTTGATGATAACTTTAGCAGCTCGGGGATTGTAAGCGAAACCGGAAACTATAAAAACCAGCTCAATTATCTTTCGGTTACATGCGATTCATTGAAGAAGCATCTTGAGTATCTTGACTACAAACAAAGCGACATTGCAGCATATGTTAACCATCTTAATCAATGTATCCTGCCTTCTGAACAAAATGCTATTGTCTATAAAAAAGATAAAAGCTATTTGAATATATATGCCTATGCGGGCGCCCTGCCAATGGGCAAACTGTATGAATTTACCGGGCGGGTAATCGGCAGGTTCACTATACCATCTCTCGATAAAAGTATGTCTGTTAATGTTGGGGTGAACTATATGATGAACAAAAAAACATATACATTACCACGCACCTATAGCAGCCCTAAAAATGAAAAGATAGAATATAGAAACGTTTTTAGTGTGCCATTTACTATTCAATATAATCTTATCCAGGGGAAAGTCAGGCCGTATATTGATGCCGGTCTGGCGCTCAACTACCTGGATATCGGGACCCAAATGAGTTATTCTGCTAACCGGACGCATGATACAAAATTCGGAATCGGTGTTGTCATTGCTGTCGGCATAGAAGGCTATATTACCAGCCGGTTGATGGTAAAAGCGGATTGGCGGTACGAATTGTTTTTGCATTATCCAACCCTCGGTATAGGATATTTCTTTAAATAATACACAGTATTTAAACAACCTTCTTATTTCATTAAAATCACCTTCTTGCCATTCAGCCTCCTTATTATTAACAATCCCCCACCCTGCATCGGCCGCCATTCATATCCTTCCCCGGATTTATTTTCAATCATCTTCCTGTAATCAAGTAATACTGATGACGGTTTCTTTTTTAATTTAATTTTTTCTGTACCGGTTGAATCAAACGTGCGGTAAAACAATTTTACTTTATTGCTATCCACGTTTTCAAAGCCAAGAAAAATATATTTTTTCAGGTGACCTTGATAATCTGCCTGTTGAATAACCGATGTAGATGAGATAATATGATCTTCATCCGGCGCTGTTAATTCAGGTATAGCATCCATTGCCCGCAGATAATGCCTTATATAATCACCGTATCCGTCAGTCAGCCACGGTTCGTCCTGCGGAAAGCGATTCTTCCCATCAAAGTCAACTGTGTAAGTCGCCCAGTTTAGTTCACGTACAGCATTTTCATATAAAATACTATCACCGGTTAATTTCACAAACAGTAATTCATCAGCCGCCTGTCTTGATGAGTGACTATTACCGGGAGTTTGGTAAACTGTTTGTTCATTTGTTACAGTTACTCCATATTTTTCCCACTTATCATTGGAAAAATTTTTATGTACCCATTCAATTATCCGTACCACATCCATTTTCCAATCCGGAAAATATTCGCGGTGCTCCATTATAAACCGTGCAAAAGTCATTGCATTAATTTGCGTTTCGCTCCACCAATCCACATCCTCAAAAAAAGGTCCCCATTTATTTTCTTTCATCGGGTAAGTTTTCATCCAGTTTAATATATCCTGGAACCCGGATTTATATGCAGTAACATTTCCTTTATTGAGTTCTATTAAATCTAAAAATAATTGCATGGCCGGCGCCCAGTTAGTTGTATAGCCAGCAGTATCTATCCAGGTACCGGTAAATTCATGATCACGGAGTAATGCAGTTTGCCCCGTATAAACATTTACCTTAAATGGCAATGGGGAATAATTAATATTGCCCTCCCGTATATGCGAAACCAGTGTATTCGCTATTTTCTCAGCCGCATTCAGGTATAGTTTATTTTCCGTTATCTTATACAAATGAACCAGCTCCAATGCAAAAGAACCTGCTTTATCAGGTTGAGTCACATCTCTGCCAGCCCGCATATCTCCATCATACATGCCCGAGTAGATATAAGTATTGTAGGGAAAAGGGATATCCGGCCACTTACAATCATGGGGAGATAACCCGTGAGTAAGGTAATAATCAGCTATGAAATTCATATTTGCTTTCACTCTTTCATTACCGCTATAAGCATAATATAATCTCCAGGAAGAAAGCGCCATTGCAAACTGGTCACCACCTATTCCGCGCGGATCATTAAACCCCGGGTTCCATACCTGGTGATTCATATAGTAAGGCAGACCATTCATATCACGGCGCATCGTATCCCAGAAATTCCACACCAGGCCCATCACATGACTATAGGACGTACCGGGATTCGCATTAAACCATGGAATGATCTTACCGGATTTATCAGTTTGTATAGAATGATAAATGAGCACCTCCTTTTGCTGTGATGCAGCAGAAAAAGATAAATAGCAGCTAATAAAATATACCAGGTAACGTTTCAGCATAATATGAGTTTTTAGATACCGTACTGATGATTATCAATAACACTCCTTTTCCCGATGCACTTTGCTCATGAGATTGTACAAGAACAAATTCAGCAAACAAAGAAGCGAATATTAACTGTTTTGATTTTCGCAGTTTCTTTCATACCCGGTTTATTGATTTTATTTAACTACAAATACATGCAGCAGGATCGCCGGTTTATCTTACTTTAATTTTACCACAGCACTCAGCTTTTCATCTGTCGCATTTTCGCCAACGACTAACTTATAATCTCCGTTGGATAGTTTCCAGGCATGTTTTTTATCATCCCATTTCCGCAATTCGGTTAATGGAATACTAAAATCAATAGTCTCTTCTTCATTCTTATTGATAGCTATTCTTTTAAAAGATTTCAATTCTTTTACAGGCATGCCTTCCTGTATTGGATAATGAATGTATACCTGTACCACCTCATCTCCGTTGTAGCTGCCCGTATTCTTAATTTTTACTGAGAAAGAAATATTGTCTTTTATAATAGCAGGCTCTTTCGACCATGTATAGCCAAAACTGGTATAGCTCATGCCAAAACCAAATGGATATTGCACTTTGCCATTAAAGTAGCGGTACGTTCTGCCTTTCATTGAATAATCAGCGTAAGCAGGAAGGTCATCAAATGAATTGTAAAATGTAACAGGCAGATGACCGGATGGTGAAACCTTTCCAAATAAAATGTCAGCCAATGCATTTCCTCCTTCTTCACCGGGATACCATGCTAATATTATCGCATCTGCATAATCGGCAATGGCCGAAATATCCACTGCGCTTCCTGCATTTATTACAGCAATGATGGGGGTCTTAGTTCCTTTTCTCAATGCCCGCATATAAGCGATATGCGAAGCAGGCAAACTGAGGTTCTTTCTATCAGCACCGCCTTCTGCAAGAAAAGCATCTCCTTCTTCGCCTTCGTATACAGGTGTCAAACCAATTACTGCGATAGTAATATTTGCATTTCCTGCGGCCCATATGCCACCAAACCGGGATGTATCTTTATAATCACAACCCATATCATATTCAATACGGGTGCCCGGGCCAACGGCATTGGTTATACCTTCTACAAAATTGACCACCTGGTTACTTACCCCATGATAACTTCCGATCAAAGCATCCAAAGAGGCTGCATTAGGGCCGACAATCATTATGGCAGGATATTTACTTTTATCCAATGGCAAGATGCTTTTATCATTTTTTAAAAGAACCATGCTTTGCTGCGCAATTTTTCTTGCCAGTGAACGATGGTAACTATTGGCAATACTATCTTCACCATAACCCGCATAGGGGGATAACGTTTTATCATCAAAAAATCCCAGCTTCAATTGTGTTCTGAGTAAATGAGCCAATGAACTGTCTATCTCTTTTTCTGTTAATAATTTCTGCTTCACGGCATTTAATACATCATCCTGTAATAAATTGCTGCAATCGAGATTTATTCCTGCTTTGATAGCAGCAGCAGCGACTGCCGTTGCATCTGGCAATGTCTTATGTCTTTGAAATATATCCTGCAGTGCCCCGCAATCAGTAACCACATGTCCTTTGAAATGCCATTCCTGGTGAAGAATGGATTGCAATAAGGTAGTACCTGTACAACAGGGTTCATTGTTAACGCGATTATAAGCACACATTATTGATTCCACACCGGAGTCAACTAATTTCTTAAAAGCATATAAATAAGTTTCTCTTAAATCCTTTTCATCAACTGTTACATTAAAACCATGTCTTTCACTTTCCGGGCCGCTATGCACAGCAAAATGTTTTGCGCAGGCTGATGCTTTTAAATGATTGACATCATTACCCTGCAAGCCTTTTACAAATGCTGCACCCATTGTTGCCGTGAGATAGGGATCTTCTCCATAGGTTTCCTGTCCCCTGCCCCATCGCGGGTCACGGAAAATATTGATATTGGGCGACCAGAACGTTAAACCCATATACTGCATGTGATTCTCCTGTTTCTCCGCCAGGTTATATTTCGCCCTTGCTTCTGTTGAAATTGCATCCGCACATTCATGCCACAACTCATCATTAAATGTGGCAGCTATCCCGATAGCCTGGGGGAAAATGGTTGCATTACCTGCCCTCGCTACACCATGCAGCGCCTCGTTCCACCAGTTATACGCAGGTATACCTAACCGTGGTATTGCTTTACTTTGATAACCGAGTAAAGAAATCTTTTCTTCAAGGGTTAATTTTTTCAACAGGTCTTTTA
>Ga0207689_10006415_pt1 | contig 10403 bp, 9 predicted proteins | sample KBSMisM52_FD_184312 | JGI IMG/M metagenome (GOLD analysis project Ga0207689, IMG submission 184312) | Miscanthus rhizosphere microbial communities from Kellogg Biological Station, Michigan, USA - KBS Miscanthus M5-2 (SPAdes) (version 2) | ecosystem: Host-associated > Plants > Roots > Rhizosphere... | reverse complement strand
GTGCAATCGAATGTAGAGAAACGCGACTGGGGATTAGCAAACATAGGGGCGGAGTGCTACACACGAGGGGGTGTCACTATTCAGCGATCTACATTCGCTTGGCTCTTCTCTCCTCTCATGTGCCGTTCGATAGGGTGGTGGTTTGAAGAATGCCGGGGCGGGCTCTGATGTTGCCGTATCAGGCATCGCTGGAGCCGTTGCAACACGGTTTGCGGTCGGGCATACTTCTGCCTGACGCTGGCTCGAATATGGAAAGACCAAGAACAGTCTTTCCCCTCGCAAGTAGGAACCATGAAAAGAATCCTCATTATTGACGACCATGAAGTTGTCAGGGAAGGCGTGAAGAGAATCTTCAACGAGAGACCGGACACGACCTTCTTCGGCGAGGCTAGCTCCATCCCCGAAGCGCTACGAATTGTTAACGAACAGGATTGGGATGTGGTAGTGCTCGACCTTTCCTTAGGCGACAGAAGTGGGCTGGAACTACTGAAGCAGCTCAAGCAGATTCGCCCCAGGCTACCGGTTTTGATCCTGAGCATGCACTCTGAGGAGCAGTACGCACGACGCGCGTTTAAGGCGGGGGCTTCGGGATACGTAACCAAAGACAGTTCTCGTTCAGAACTTGTAAGAGCGCTGGATAAGGTGATCACCGGGGGAAGATATTTTAGTCAGGAACTAGCTGAGACACTCATTGTTGACCTTGAACGCGGTACCGACCGTCCACCTCACGAGGCTTTGTCAGACCGCGAATTTGAAGTGATGCGCCTGATTGGTTCAGGAAAAACGGTTGGCGAGATTGCTACCTTGCTTGCGCTGAGCGATAGCACCGTCAGTACTTACCGGGCGCGGATACTTGAGAAGATGGGTATGAAGACAAATGCCGAACTCATTCACTACGCAATCCAGAACAAACTTGTTGACTAGGACCAGGCGTAGAGTTTCCTTAGCCTGGTCCTTGTTCTGGACTGGTAGGCGATGCGAACTTGTGCATTTCGCTCGCTGGAGCGACGTGCCTCATACATCACAGAATCTATAAACATTCGGTCCCTCCGGGGACTTCGCGATCTGGTCAGAACGTTTGTCACCGCAAAAGTTTTAGGACCTCTCTCCGGATTTTGCTGTCAAAATCAAAGGACACTCCTGTAGTCGAATCTGCTACACGAGAATCACAGTCACATCGATACTCCTCACGCCCGGTTTCCGTATCTTAACTAAAGGAAAATTGGCAATTTTTGCCTGCTGGTGAAAAGGCAAAAAGAATCGACGCAGGTAGAGCGAAACCGGAAGCGAGTTTCGATTAAGGGAGACTCAAGAATGGCAGTTATTTTTCTGGTTGAAGACGACGCGGAGTTGCGGACCAGGCTTAAGGAATTGCTGCTGAGATCAGGACATGAAGTTTTGGAGTTCACAAATGGCACAGACGTTCTGGAGGTGTATCGACGCCGGCGCCCCGACCTGGTTATCACCGACCTGGTGATGCCGGAGAAGGAAGGTTTGGAGTTGCTGCTTGATCTTCGACGCATAGTTCAGAACGCGAAGTGTATTGCCCTGTCGGAAGGTGGGCCCGGTGGCGACACTTATCTGCTCATGGCCCAAAAGTTTGGCGCGAAACTGGGCCTCACAAAACCCTTTACCGATGAAGAGTTTTTGCAAGCCGTAGTCACCGTACTTGAATCTTAATTTTTAACGCTCTCGAATCGAGGGTGTATGTGAGTCTGAAGTTGATCCAACTTTCCGGCTCACTTCATGACGAGAAATGGGAAGGGAGACTGTATTGAATCGCAATGTTTTTCGCTCGCCGGGAGCCGGCAGGAGTCTTGAACGGCAGGTTGGCAATGATGAATCTACCAAGCGCCGGTTGTTTAATGTGCTTACACCGCGCCAACTTGAGGTGTTGCGGCTGGTTGCTGAGGGCTACTCGACAAAGCAGATTGCGCTCAAGCTGGGCATTAGTGTGAAAACTGTTGAGACCCACCGCGCCCAGTTATCGGAGCGCCTCGACATTCACCACGTTGCCGGGCTGGTACGCTACGCGCTCGAAGCGGGGATCATAAGTATGCACCAACCCCCTCTCGGACCAGCAGAGAAGCTGAATCCTGGGGATGAAGAATTCAATTGAGATTGCTCAAGGTAGTTGCCCACCTGCGTTAGTTCAAATAGCAATAGTTTGGCGAGCCTGGTTCGGATCAAATTGAGACATCGCGGCAACGTGCGTGTTAAGATTTTTTCTCGATGGCTACATCCAGCGCTAACGACCTCCACCTGGTGCCGCTGGGAGCGGGCGATCTAATTGATCGCGCGGTGCGACTTTATCGTCGTCACCTGTTTACTCTTATGCGCATCGCCGCGCCGCCGGTGGTTGTGTCCGCAAGCGGCTGGGTTATGTGGACAATCGCCACGCGTCAAATTTTTAGTACTCCCGACACCGCCACGCTTTTCTTTTATGTTCTGCTAATAATAGTGGCGATCGCGCTGGTCGCCGGCGGTCACATCCTGAGTTTAATAGTCATGGGTGGCGCTTCGCGCAATCTTGTGACGCATCTTCTCTGGGGCGAACCTGTCCTTGCGCGTACCACCTACGCCGCGGTGCGCTCCCGGTTCTGGTCTTTGCTGGGGGCGACGCTCTTGGTCGTATTGTGGCTGGGCCTGGCGACGATGGTGGCGTCTACGGCCGGATATTTTATCGGGATCTTCCTGGTGATCGCGGTTGTGTTTTTGTCGCAGGTTGCACCGGTCTGGCTGTCGGTCATCGTCGGAATCGCCGGCGGGCTGGCGGCGCTCGCCGTATCGCTCTGGCTGTTTTTTTTCATGGCCGGCAAAGTAGCTTACGTGCCGCAGGTATTGCTGGTGGAAGGGAAGAGCATCTTTGAATCCATCAGCCGCAGCTTTTCGCTGGCCAGGGGAAACGTGCGCCGTCTGATGGCAATGACATTCTTCATCACCTTTGCCACTTACTCAGCCTTGATGATTCTGGTTGTGCCTCTGGGTTGGTACGGTTATCTGAACGGCGTCAAGCCGGAACCCTGGAATGCGACCGAATGGCCCGTCTGGTACGCCATCGGCTATAGCGTATTAGAACCTTTGAGCTCTATTCTGCTGGCGCCGGTCTGGATGCTCGGCATGTCGTTACTCTACGTGGATGAGCGAGTCAGACACGAGGGCTATGACATTGAGTTGATGGCTTCGCAGAAACTCGATCCGATGCCGCAGATAGACGTTACTTCACCATTTGCGCCGGCGATTTCAACTGTACCCAATCGATTGCCCTTGCAACTCCCGAGTCCCTCAGGAAGTGTGCTGGGTCTCAGATGAACGATAGACGATGTAGTTCGGGAACCGGGCAAGCCCTCCATGGTTAAGCGCAAGCCACTTCTGGGAATTGAACGGCAAGTCATCTTCGCGCGTCGCTTTGCCATGCGTCTTTTCTTCATGGTAAGCCTGGCACTGATTCTGTCAGCTTCGGTCCACGCAATTCCTTCCAGCGAATACCACCAGCACCTAACTCAAGCGGTTACAGCTCTCGATAGTTTGGGACAGTCAGACGAAAACGAAAGCGCGAACGCCTATGCAATTCGCGATGTCGAGACAGTCCGCCAGGTGCGCAACATACTGCCGGCAACTGAAACGGTGGAATCAAATGGCGAGAGTTTCAAGGTTGACAACTCATGGCTGCACCAGGAACTGGATAAGTATGCGGCTGACAATTCTACATTTCGTTACGAGTTGCTGCAGAGAATAACAGAACGTGTGAAGGCTTTGGACGAACGGCTTGAAGAACTTGAAAGGCCGGCCAGCGGCACCCGCGCCAGTAAAGCTGATCAGAGTCGCAGGCTGGAAGAAATCTTGAGACGGCCTGAATATGTCCACGAGGTGCAGGAGAATGCGATATCGCGCCTGGTGAAAAGGTTCTTGAAATGGATTTTAAGTTGGCTCCCGAAACCTAAACCAATCGCCCCAGGTGGAGTCGGCATCCTTAGCCGCATTGCACAATGGGTAGTAATCCTTCTGGCTCTGGGCGTCCTCGCGTTTGTTTTGAAATTGTTTTTGCCGCGCGTGTTTCGCAATCGCCGCCCGGCAAAGAAGCGCAAAGAGAAGGCCCGGATCGTGTTGGGAGAAACTCTCGCGCCTGACCAAACCGCGTTTGACTTGCTGTCAGAGGCGGAGGCCCTGGCGCGAAGAGGCGAGCTGCGCGCGGCGATACGCCGGGCTTACATCGCGCTGCTGGTCGAGTTGGGGGACCGGAAGGTCATTAGTCTGGCGCAGTACAAAACAAATCGTGACTACCTGCGCGCGATGCGAGAAATTGAACCGCTTTACCATAATGTGAAACAACTGACCGACAGTTTTGAACTTCATTGGTATGGTCTGGCGCGGGCAACCGAAAACGACTGGGTGACATTTCGCGCTGGTTACAATCAGGCGCTGAAATGAAATGCAGGTCAGTCTTTTGGTCTTGGGTCTTAGGTCTTTGGCCTTTGAACTTTGTTCTTTGTACTTTGAGCTTTGAGTTTTTAGCTTGCCGATTCGTTTCACAAGACCAAAGACCAAAGTTCAAAGTACAAAGTTCAAAGTTCAAAGTACAAAGTTCAAAGCTCCAAGTTCAAAGTACAAAGTTCTAAATTATGCGTCACCGTCTCGGCATAATATTAACGATAGTGCTGGCGATCGGCATTTTGGTTGCGATCAATTCCGCAGCCTACGTTACCGAAGAGAAACAGCACGATTCCGAGCTGATGCCCAACCGGTCAACCTACAACTCGGGGGCCACCGGGACGCGCGCCCTTCACGACTTCCTAAACGAATCCGGCTATCCGGTGATGCGCTGGCGAGAACCGCCGGATAAATTGCTGGGCACCAGCGGCGACAAAGTGCGGACATTCGTAATCGTCGGCAGGCCGCGCGTTTCCATTGACGAAGAGGAAGCTCAGACTTTGCTGCTCTGGGTTGAACGCGGCGGCCGTCTCGTGATCATTGATCGGCGGCCCGACGAGCAATTGCTCCCGCGCTCCGGAGAATGGAAGGTGACCACCGAGTTCCTTGATTTCGCTATTTCCGCGGATCCGGCGCAAGCAGATCAAATGACTGAAGGCGTGAAGCCGCTCGAGCCGTCGCAGCCTACCTTGCTCACTCAGGATGTAGAGCTGGTAATGCCGTCGCGATACTTTGCGGCAGTTAAGTTTTTCCAGTTGAGCAAGGAAGAAAAAGAGAAAACGGGCCCTAAGATTTCGGCTAACGAACAGACCGGTCATGGTGATAACTCCAACGAAGATTTCGAGGAACCGCCGACAGTCAATTCCGGCAACGGCCCAACTGTAATAGCCGCAACGTCAACAAGTGCTTCTCCCGCTCCCGTAGTTCACCTGGCAACCTCGAAAGCACCTTTGCTGGTTGATTATCCGCACGGTAAGGGCCGAATAGTTTTGCTCGGCGATCCTTATATCGTCGCCAATGGTGGCATTGGTCTCAAGGACAATCTTAGGCTCACGACGAATATCCTGGCCGTTTCGGAGGGACTGGTTGCCTTCGATGAATTTCATCAGGGGCACGGCGCGAGCCATAACCCGTTTGTCGGATACTTTGAAGGCACACCCGTACTGGCCATCTGCGGTCAGATAGGTCTTTTGATCCTGCTTATGATCTGGACCCGCGGCCGCAGGTTTGCGCGTCCGTTGCCGCTGGTGCAACCCGATCGCCGGTCGAGCCTAGAGTTTGTGGCTTCAATGGCCGAGCTGCAACAACGCGCGCGCGCTTACGATTTGGCGATCGAAAATATCTATTCGCGGACCCGAAGAGTGTTGGCGCGTTACGCCGGCGTTGACTACAACAGTCCGCGACGCGTGATCGCCGAACGAATAGCGGCCCGCTCGACGATAAAGGCCCATCAGCTCGATACATTGATGTCGCAGGCTGAAGAAGCGATCAATGGCGGCGCCATCAGCGAGCGTCAATCAATTCAGCTGGTGAAGCGATTGCGCGAAGTTGAAATTACGTTGGGCCTGCGCATGCGTTCGCGCGAAGTGAAACAAACGGCACAAAATATTTGACGAAAGCACATCTTTGTACTTTGATCTTTGAACTTTGTAGTTAGTTCAAAGCTCTAAAAACATTCGAGCAACGAAATCCAAAGTCAGTTCAAAAACAACATGATTGAATACGTCTCCTCTACTGTCGACCACATCCGGCGCGAACTGAGCAAAATTGTAGTTGGTCAGGATGAACCGATTGAACAAATTCTGATCGCTCTACTCGCGGAAGGCCATGCATTGATCGAAGGTGTACCCGGCACCGCCAAGACGCTTACCGTGAAAACGCTGGCGCGCATAATCAATGCTAACTTCGGCCGCATACAATTCACGCCCGATTTGATGCCTTCTGACATCACCGGTACCAACGTCTTTAACGTTGCTACGTCAACGTTCAATTTGCGACAAGGGCCCATCTTCACCGACATCCTGCTGGCCGATGAAATCAACCGCACGCCGCCAAAGACGCAAGCGGCGCTGCTTGAAGCGATGGAAGAACGGCAGGTTACTATTGACGGTGATCGCCACGCGCTCTCGCCAATCTTTACAGTGCTGGCTACGGAAAATCCGATCGAGTATGAAGGAACCTATCCACTGCCTGAAGCGCAACTGGACCGCTTTATGCTCAAGATTCTGCTCGACTATCCGGGTGAAGATCACGAGCGGCAAGTGGTAGCCAACTGGGATGCCGGTTTCAACTCCCGCCGTTTGAACGACGTCAACGTCGAACCACTGGCCGACGCAGATGCTATTTCCCGTTGCCGTCGCGAAGTAAGCACAACGCGCATGGAACCCGGGGTACAGCATTACGCCGTTGATTTGGTTCGTCGCACGCGTACCCATCCCTTCATTCATTATGGCGCGAGCCCGCGTGCTTCCGTGGCGCTGCTGCTTTGCGCGAAAGCGCTGTCTGCTATTCGCGGCCGCGAGTTTTCAACGCCAGACGACGTGCGCGACGTAGCCCGTCCGGTCATGCGTCATAGATTAACCCTGCGTGCCGAAGCAGAACTCGATGGCGCCACGCCTGATGCTGTGATCACTGATATTTTGAAGAGCGCGGAAGTGCCGAGATAGAGAACAGAGGTCAGAGAACAGAAGTCAGAGGTCAGAAGTTACGCGCGCGCCCGCAAGGTCAGAGATGAGAATTATCTGACCTCTAAACTCTGACCTCCGAACTCTTGCATTCCATGAGTCCCAAAAAAGTCTCACTGTGGTTTTTGATTGTCTCCGTTGCGCTCAGCGCAGCCCTGGGGATCCTTGCCATCCTTACCGGCCACTTCGGCGACTTTGAAATGCGAATTATTTTGACCACGCTCACGATTTCAGCTGCCAGCATTGGCGCGCTGGCTGCCGGAGCGCTATGGGAGGGTCGAGGTCAGAAAGAATTGCCGTTGCTTGGCATAGTGCTGGCAGTATTGGCGGCGCTGCTGATAATCAGTGGCATTTGGATCGAACCTCATAGCGAACAATACTGGAAATTTACTGCCTCTACTGGTGTTCTTGCTACCGCAACAACTCATGCCTGCTTGTTGTCGCTGGCGAAATTAGCGCCACGCTTTGGCTGGGCCAAATTAGTAACGCTGACTGCGGTTTACACTCTCGCCGTACTCATTGTGATGACTATCTATTTCGAGCCGAGCGGCGATTTGGGTTTTCGACTAATCGGAACCCTGTCGATAGTGGTTGCGGCTCTCACAATAATGACACCGATTTTCCATCGGTTAAGCCGTGATGATTTCAGTAGCGCGGGCGGCAAAGACCCTGCTCCGGGCCGCAGATTGTGGGCGACCGTTACCTGCCCGCAGTGTGGCGCTACCCAGCCAAATTCTTTAACCGAGACAAAGTGTGACCGATGTGGTTGCCGGTTTGTCGTAAAGATCCTCGGCGGTCCTTAGCCTGAAACCAGATTTGGAGTGCGGTGACCTGTCACTGCCTTGATCCTGGGCGGCTTGAAGCGCACTTTTTTCAGTTCAGTTCTGACGATGGTCGCGACAGCTCGCGACGGCCAAAGCGGTGACAGGTCACCAAACCCAAAAGATGCGCTTTGTTTTCACTAAACTCTTTTATCTCCTGGTTGCCGCCAGCCTGATTATTCTGTCGCTCTCCTGGGGACGACCCTGGCTTCGTTGGGTTGCCTTTGCTTACGACCTCGCCTTGATTGCCCTGGCGATAATCGATGCGCGCCTGAGTCAACTTCCCAAAGGCGTTCGCATCACGCGTGAATTCAGTGGACGCTTCGCGGTCGGCGCGGAGAACGAGGTCCACATCAATGTGCAAAACGCGCAACCACACGCTATTTCTCTCCAGTTAAAAGACGAGTATCCGCCGCAAATGAAACTGTCGGGTTTGCGCGAGGCGCACCTGCGCATTGAGGGGCAAACTTCTGCGGCGTTGGTCTACGGTCTTACGCCGCCCAAGCGGGGCCGGTTTGAGTTTGGTCAGATAGTGGTTCGTTTCCTCTCGCGTTTGAATCTGGTCTGGTGTGAAACGCGCGTGGGCGAAGCCGTAACCGCCGTCAAAGTTTATCCAAACATGAGGCGCGCCCGGGAAGCGGAGTTAAAAGCGCTGGGAGCGCGTTCGTTGGTTGCTTCGCATCGAAAGACATCATGGCGTGGCGAAGGTCGTGAGTTTGAATCGTTGCGCGATTATGTGCGCGGCGATGAGCTCAGACACATCTCCTGGTCCGCGACAGCCAGACGGGGAAAGTTGACGACGCGGCAATATCAGGTGGAGCGCGATCAGACGATTTTGATCGCCATCGACGGCGGCCGACTGATGACCGCGCGCATTGAACAGGAAACCAAACTCGATTCCGCGGTTCACGCCGCGCTGGCACTCATGTCCGCGGCCGCTCGAGCCGGCGACAACGCCGGGTTGCTCGTGTTTGGCCGTAAGATCAAGGCGTTCCTGCCGCCGAGTCGCGGGCATGATCATATGGATGCCGCGCTCGAGGCGCTCTACTCAGTCGAGCCGGAAATGATCGAACCGTCTTACTCGCATGCGTTTGAGTATATTGCCGCAAACAGCAAGCGGCGCTCGTTAGTTATTGTTATTACCGACCTCGTTGATGAAGAAGGTTCGAAGGAGCTGTTGACGTCTTTGCGGCTGCTGCGTCCGAGACATCTGCCGCTGGTGGTAACGATCGCGGATCGCGACCTCAGGGCTGTGGTGAGCACTGCACCGGAAGACTCCCATGATCTTTTTACTCAGTCGGTAGCTGAAGAGATTATCTACCTGCGGGAGGCGGCGCTCCGTCTGGTCGAATCGCAGGGAGGACTTGCGCTCGATGTGACGGCGGCGGCGCTTGCGCCTGCGATCTTAGAAAAATATTTGCAGGTAAAAGAGCGCGGGCTCTTGTAAACAACTCAGGAAGAGCGGGGGCAAGCCCGCCTTCCTGACCTGAGAGACTTCTCGCTTGTTCGGCTAATCAAGTTTGAAAGCCGCTCCTTCATTTTCAAAACACTCAAGTGCAGTAGGCTCGGGGTGAGGAAGGCGGGCTTGCCCCGCTCTTTGGTTCTGCAAATTTATGCTGTGCCCTCGTTAGCTTTGTGATCTCGGCCAGCGAGCAACAGGTAAGAATAAAGCGCCAGGCCGGTGAGCGCGCCGATGCTGAACTTGATTTTCGGGTTGATCGGCGCCGGCGAGATGAATCCTTCGATTATTCCGGCTACCACAAGCAGCACCGCAACTCCCATCATCAAACGAACCGCATCTTTGCCACGGCTTTTCAACGCGTCGGCTCGCGATAGATTTCCTGGCATAACCATCGCGCTCCCTATCAATAGGCCGGCTCCGCCGGCGATGAAGATGCACGACAGTTCAATTACGCCGTGCGCAACCATAAAGGTGAGCAGGTCATTGCCAAAACCGGCGCGATAAGTTAACGACAGCACCGCGGCGATGGTGGCGCCGTTGAAAGCGAGATAAAACAAAGTGCCTACGCCAAACACTCCGCCAAACGCGAAGGTGTAAATCGTTACCTGAATGTTGTTCGTGAAAATCGCGCTGGCGCCTACCTGGTTAGCTTCGTTCAGATCTTCCCACCAGTGAGTTTTCGTTTCGATGTAGACCTCGCGAAACGACGGCGACACGCCTACTAACTCGGAAAACTCCGGATCATACTTAGTGCCTAAAAACCCGATGACCGAGAACAAGGCAAAAACGCTGAAGGCAACTGCGGTGTAACGCCAGGTGCGACGAAACGTCTGTGGCAAGTCTTGCGCGAAAAACGAAGTGATACGCGAGCCGCCCTGCGCATCAGCCTGATATATGCGTCCGTGCGCGCGAATGACGAGGCTGTTCAGATAGTTGATGAGACGAGGATCGCGCGACTCCGCGCGTGCCACTGCCAGATCGGAGGAAGTGCGACGGTATATTTTC
>Ga0207689_10006414_pt1 | contig 10404 bp, 8 predicted proteins | sample KBSMisM52_FD_184312 | JGI IMG/M metagenome (GOLD analysis project Ga0207689, IMG submission 184312) | Miscanthus rhizosphere microbial communities from Kellogg Biological Station, Michigan, USA - KBS Miscanthus M5-2 (SPAdes) (version 2) | ecosystem: Host-associated > Plants > Roots > Rhizosphere... | reverse complement strand
GCCTCCTGAGCCCGAGCGAGGTTGCCCAGCGCGTGCAGCGCGGCCGAGCGCTCGGACGGCCCGCCGCGTGTGGCCTGGGCGGCCAGGGCCGCCACCGTGCGGGCGTCGGTGGCGCGCAGCAGCCCCATGGCCCATGCGGCGCGCCGGCGCACCGGCTCGGCGGCGTCGTCGAGGCGGCCCCGCAGTGCGTCCGCGGCGGCGCCGCGCGCCGATGGCCCCACCAGGCCGAGCGCGTGCGCGGCACGCTCGCGCACCAGCGCATCGTCGTGCGACAGGCAGCGCAGCAGCGGCGGCAGGCTTGCCGGTGCGCAGTAGCTCAGCCCGTACGTCGCTTTCCCGGCGATGCCGGGGTCGCGATCGCCCAGCCCGGCGATCAGCACGGGGATCGCGAGGGTGACGTGTCGTCCGCCCTTGCGAGACTGCTCGTAGAGCTGCTCGTAGACAGCGCGCCGCACGGCCGTGACCTTCGCGCGCGCCGCGTCCAGCAGTTGCGCAAGCACGCCCGGCCCGAGTTCGTCCGGCCGAGGCGACTTCATCGGGCCGAGGCGGGCAGTTCGCGCAGCACCGCCCGCACCGGGCTCGCGTCGGCGCTCGCGAGCCTGAGCGGCAGCGCGATCAGCTCGTAGTCGCCCTCGGGCACCTCGTCGAGCACGAGGTTCTCCAGCACGCGCAGGCCACGCCGGCGCAGCACCTGATGGCTGTCGAGGGTCTTGCTGCTGGCGGGGTCGACGCTGGCGGTGTCGATGCCCACCAGCTTGACGCCGAGGTCGGCCAGCGCGTCCAACGTTGCAGGAGCGAAGGCCGCGAGGTCGGGGTCGAACTTGTCCAGCGGCGCCTTCGCGTACGTGCGCACCAGCACGCGGGCGGGCAGGGGCGCAGCCGCGGGCGGCAGCGCGTGCGCGAGGTGGCGCATCTGCACCAGCGGGCCGGTGCCGATCGCGTGGATCACGCGGCACGGGCCGAGGAAGGGCTCGAGCGCCACCTCGCCGATGGCGGCGGCGCCGGCCTCGTAGTGCAGCGGCGCGTCGGCATGCGCGCCGGTGTGCGGCGACAGCGTGATCGCGCTGACGTTGACCGGGCAGCCCGGCCCGATCGTCGCGCCCCAGACCTGGCGGTACTCGGTGTCGCCGGGAAACACCGGCGAGCGCGCGTCCACGGGCGGAGAGATGTCCCAGAGCTTGGTCATGGCGCGAGCTTACCGCGCGGCGCGCTTCGCCAGACTCGGCCGCGTGACGCTTCCGACCGCGCGACGACGGCAGGTCACGACCCGCCCCGCGGCGGATCAGCGCGAGTCGCTTCGCTCGGGGGCGATGACCGGCGGCGGCCGCAGCTTGCCGTCGCGCCGGTAGGTCGTGCCGTCGTAGTGCAGTTCGTAGCGCTCGCCGCGCACCTCGCGGCCCGGCTCACGGCCCTCGATCGACTCGGTGACGACCAGGTCGGCGAAGCCGTGCGTCGCGTGCGGCGCGATCGCGATGGCCGTCCAGCGCGAGGTCGTAGGTCGCCGCGACGATCGTCAGCCGCTGCTCGCCCGACGACTGCCTGCACGCGGAGGCGACGAGCCCGTTCGGGTTGACCGGCCCGTCACGCCAGGGATGCCCGGCGATCCAGGCGTCGACGGGCACGAGGTCCTCGGGCCGGCATTCCTGGCTGTCGCCCATCGCGTGCGCGGACGACGCGAGCGCCAGCAGCGCCGCGGCCGCGGCGAGGCGCACGCGCTCAGGAAATGCCATCGGACGGCGTCGCCTGCTTCACGGGTTCGGCGGGCACCGCGTCCGGCGCGCTGGCGCGCACGACGGTGACGGTGCACAGCGATTCCGCGACGACGGTGGACGACACGCTGCCGAGGTAGCGCCGCAGCGCCGAGACGCCGCGCGCGCCCATCACGATGTGGTCGACCTGGTTGCGCTTGGCGAAGTCGACCAGCGCGTCGGCCGGGTCGGGCGCCTCCAGCACGTGGAAGGTCAGGCGGCCGTCCTCGAGGTTGAGCGACTTGCTGATCGGCCGCGCCCAGTGCTTCAGGCCCACCAGCTGCTTGACGTGCAGGCTCTTGCCGGTGTGGTCGGTCAGCGCGTCGGTGCCGATGCGCGCGATGCGCATCACGCTGACGCAGGCCAGGCGCGCGCCGGGCTCGGTCAGCACGATGCGGCGCACTGTCTCGCGCAGCTGGTCGAGCAGCTCGGGCGCGGCGTTGTCGACGTCGACCGCGGCCATGATGATGTTGCTGCGATTGAGCACCTCGGTGGCCGACGGTGCGGCGGCCTCCGCGGGCTCGGCGCCGAGCGCGAAGAACCAGCGCTTCAGTCGCGTCCACTGGCTCGAGCGCGCCATGCGTTCGGCGCGCCGCGTCAGCACGATCTGGTCGGGCTGCTGCAGGTCGAGCGCGAGCTGGGCGGCGGTCTGGTAGCGCTTGTCCGGCTGCACCTCCAGGCACTTCAGGATCACCTCCTGCAGCCAGGGCGGGCAGTCCTTGCGCAGCGCGCGCGGCGGCACCGGGTCGATCCACAGGCGCTTGCGCAGGCCGCGCACCGACGTCGGCGCGCCGAACGGGCGCTCGCCGGTGGTGAAGTGGTAGAGCATCACGCCGAGCGCGAACAGGTCCGAGCGCGGGTCGTTGCGGATGAACTGCACCTGCTCGGGCGACATGTAGGGCCCGGTGCCCATGGGCAGCGAGAACTCCTCTTCCAGCAGGTCGGGCAGGTGCTCGTGGCGCGACAGGCCGTAGTCGACGAGCACGGCCGCGCCGTCGGGGCGGAACATGATGTTGCTGGGCTTGACGTCCAGGTGCACCACGTGCTGGCGGTGCAGGTCGTGCAGCGCGTTGGACACCTTGACGCCGATCTCGGCGATCTCGTCGAGCGCCAGCGGCGCCTCGGCCAGGCGCGGGCGCAGCGTGTCGCCCGCGATGTGCTCCATCACGATGAAGGGCTGGCGCGTGAAGTCGCCGCGCGCGACGTACTTGGGCACGTGGTGGCCGGTGAGCGCCGGCATGATCATCTGCTCGACCTCGTAGCCGACGATCGTGGCCGGATCCTCGCCACCCTTGATGCGCGGCACCTTCATGATCAGCGGCGGCTCGTCGGCCACCGGTGCGGGCGCGCCCTCGGCGTCGACGCGGCTGACGCTCCACATGCTGGCCATGCCGCCCTGGTGCAGGCGCTTTTCCAGCAGGAAGCCGTCGACGATCGCGCCGCGTTCCAGCGGCGGGGCCATGCCGCCGATGTCGTACTTCCACTCGCCGGACCGCTTCATGCGGCTGCCGGCGCCCGAGTCGAAGGCGCCGCTGGAGCGCGCCATCCCGGACGGGGCCGGCGGTGACTTTGGCTTGGGCTTGTCGTTCACGCTACACCCCCTCCGCGAGACGCGCGGCCAGTCTTTCCGGCAGCCCGGCCGCACGGATCTTGGCGGCGGCGCTCTCGTGGTCGTAGGGTACACGGTGATACGTGATCCGTTGCGCCTCGGGCTCGAACATCGCGTAGCAGGCCGCGGGGTTGCCGTCGCGCGGCTGGCCGGCGGAGCCGGGGATCACCAGCCACTGGCGGTAGCCGGGCAGCGGGATGGCGACCTCGGGCGTGGGCGAGAAGTCGCCCGCCTTGCCGGTGGCGCCCAGGTGGTACAGGCGCGGCTCGTGCACGTGGCCGCAGAAGGTGTAGTGGCAGGACGTGGCGTGGATCGAGCGCACCGCGTCGGCGCGGCCCTGCACGTATTCCCACTGGCTGGGCGCGAAGGCGTTGGCGTGCACGTACAGCACGTCGTCGCGCTGCACCTGGAACGGCAGGGCGGCGAGGAAGTCGAGCTGGGCGGGGTCGAGCTGCGCCCGCGTCCAGTCGATGACCATGCGCGCCTCGGTGCGCATCTGCGGCGTGCTGCCGATGACGGCGGCCTCGTCGTGGTTGCCGCAGACGGCCACGGCGCCGGCGTCGACCATCTCGCGCACCTGGTCGACGACCCAGGCGGGGTCGGCGCCATACCCGACGAAATCGCCCAGGAATGCCCACTCCGTGGCGCCCTGCGCGCGGGCGTGGGCGAAGACGGCCTCGACGGCTTCCCGGTTGGCATGCAGGTCGGTCACGACCGCGATCTTGGTCATCTGCGATTCATCTCTTTGCGGCGGCCATGTTGCCAGCACTCCCTGACAGCGCCCGTACGGGATTACGCAAGCCCACCCGCATCCAAGGGACGGTGGAAACCCCGCATCCCGTTACGCCTTGCCCCTGTCGCGCACGGATTCACGGCGAGAATCCGGCACGATCGGCGCCACCGCGCCTCCTCAACTCCAGGCCGCGAGAACTTCCATGTCCCGACAGCTGACGCTCCACCCGTTGACCGCCGCGCTCGCCGCGGCCTTCCTCGCCGCCGCCGCCGCGCCCGCCGTCGCCAAGGCGCCGGCCACCGGCGTCGTGCTCGGCGTGGACGGCAAGGTCTACGCGCATGCCAAGGTCTGCGTCGACCGCAACCACAATGCGCGCTGCGACGGCAACGAGGTGTCCGCGCTCTCGGATGCGGACGGCGGGTTCCGGCTGGCCGGCCACGGCGCGCTGGCGGCCGAGATCGGCAAGGGATCGTTCCTGGTCGACACGACTGCGCACACGAAGGTGGCCGTCACGCGGGCGCTGGTGCTGCGCGGCCCGGAAGTCGACGGCGCCGGGCCGCGCGCGGTCGGGCCGCTGTCGACCGAGCTGCAGGCGATCGTCGAGGCCGCGGGCAAGGACGGCTCGCTCGCCGACGCCGAGCGCCAGCTGCGTGCGCGCCTCGGGCTGGCCGAAGCCGACGCCGCGACTACCGGCGCCGGCACGATCGACCAGCTCGCCGGCCAGCGTGCCGTGCTGGTGGCCGAACAGGAGGCCGTGATGCAGCGCATCGCCGCCGCCGTGGCGGACACCGGCCGCAAGGACGACCTCGCCGCCGCGCTCGCGAGCCGGCTCGATCTCGATCGCATCGCCAACATCGTCGTCATCTACGCCGAGAACCGCAGCTTCAACAACCTGTTCGCCAACTTCCCCGGCGCCGCGGGCGTGCCCGCGGGCAAGGACGCGAAGAAGAAGGGCGCGGCGGCCGCCTTCGCGCCGCAGAAGGATCGCGACGGCACGGTGCTGGCCAAGCTGCCGCCGGCCTGGGGCGGCCTCACCGCCGCCGGCCAGCCGGTGACGGTGACGCAGGCGCAGACCACCAACGTGTGGCCCAACGCGCCGTTCCAGATCGACGCGGCGACGCCGGCCTGGGGTTCGCCGGCGCTGCCCAACACCATCGTCACGCGCGACCTCGTCCACCGGTTCTACGAGAACCAGATGCAGATCGACGGCGGCCTCAACGACAAGTTCGCTGCCTGGGGCGACTCCGGCGGCGTCGTGATGGGCTGGTTCGACGGCAGCCGCACGGCGATGTGGAAGATCGCCCGCGAGTACACGCTGGCCGACCGCTTCTTCCAGGGCGCGTTCGGCGGCTCCTATCTGAACCACCAGTACCTGGTCTGCGCCTGCCTGCCGGAGTACCCGAACGCCGACACGAACCCCGCCAAGCCGTCGATCGCCGTGCTGCGCACCGACGCCGCCGGCAAGTTCCTGCCCGAGCTTGCGCTGGCGGACAACTCGCCCGCGTCGGCCATGGCGGGGCCGCCGGTGTTCAAGAAGAGCGGCAACCTCACACCGAAGGACTACCTCGGCGACGGCACGTTCCACACCGTCAACACGATGCAGCCGCCGTACCAGCCGAGCTACAACCCGCCAACGCCGGACGACACCGCGGGTCAGTACGCCACGCCGCTGGAGCCCACCACGCTGCCGCCGCAGACGCTGGCCACCATCGGCGACCTGCTCACCGGCAAGGGCGTGGGCTGGACGTGGTACGCCGGCGGCTGGAACGCGGCGCTGGCCGACCGCACCAAGGTCTACGACGCCGGCTCCGGCAACTTCCAGGCGCATCACCAGCCGTTCAACTACTACGCCGCCTTCGATCCGAAGACCCACGCGGCCGACCGTGCCGCGCACCTGAAGGACTACGCCGACCTGGTGGCCGACGCGGCCGCCGGCAAGCTGGCTCCGGTGGTGTTCTACAAGCCCGTCGGCAAGGACAACGAGCATCCCGGCTACGCCAGCCTGGCCGAGGGCGACGCGCACCTGGCCGACACCATCGCCAGGCTGCAGGCCAGCCCGCAATGGGCGCACATGCTGGTGGTCGTCACCTACGACGAGAACGGCGGCCAGTGGGACGAGGTGGCGCCGCCCAAGGGCGACCTCGTGGGCCCGGGCACGCGCGTCCCGGCGGTGATCATTTCCCCGTTCGCGCGCCGCGGCGCCGTCGACCACACGCCCTACGACACCGGCTCCATCGCCCGTTTCATCACGCATCGCTGGTCGCTGCCGGTGCTGCCGGGCCTGAAGCTGCGCGACTCGTCGCTGGAGGCCAACGGCCAGCCGGCGATGGGCGACCTGACCGCCGCGCTCGATCTGCGCGCGCACTGACCCGGCCAGGCGCAGCATGCGGCCCGTGCGCGCGGCGACGGTCGCGGCCCTGCTGGCCGGCGCCGCGCTGGCGCTCGCCGCCGCGCCGAAGACGGCGCCCGCCCCGCAGCCGCGCGCGTTCGGCGACCGGCCGACCGTCGTCCAGCTGACGGCGCTCGGCCGCGCGATGTTCAGCGATCCGGGACTGTCGGCCAGCGGGAAGGTGTCGTGCGCGAGCTGCCACGATCCGGCGGCCGCCTTCGGCCCGAACGCGCGCACCGCCAGCCCGTTCAGGGACGACGACCCCGAGCATGACGGCACGCGCGCGATCCCGTCGCTGCGCTACGCGCAGTTCGCCGGCCGCTTCACCGAGCACACGACCGACGACGAGGAGACCCACGGCGTCGACGGCGGCCCCACCGGCGGCTTCACGTGGGACGGCCGCGCCGACACGGCGCGCGAGCAGGCGCTGATCCCGTTGTTCGACGAGCGCGAGATGGCCAACGCCGATGCGGCGTCGCTGGCGCGCCGCGTCGCCGCGGCTCCGTACGCGGCGCCATTCCGCGCCGCGTTCAGCCCGCCGCGCGGCGACGTGTTCGCCGATCCGCGGCAGGTGGTCGGCTGGATGGCGCTCGCGTTCGAGGTGTTCGAGCAGTCGCCCGAGTTCGCGCCGTTCGACAGCCGCTACGACCGCTGGCTGGCCGGCCGCGCGACGCTCACCGGCGCGGAGCTGCGCGGCCTCGCGCTGTACCGCGACCCGGGCAAGGGCAACTGCGACACCTGCCACCCGAGCCGGCGCAGCGCCAGCGGCCGCGCGCCGCTGTTCACGGACGCCGGCTTCATCGCGCTGGCCGCGCCACGGCGCGCGGACCTGCCGCCGCTGGCCGCGGTGTCGACGGCGTCGCAGCCGGCGGCGGCGCGCGCGCACGGCGACCAGGCCGACCTCGGCCTGTGCCGTTCGGGCCGCCCAGGCCTGACCGACGACCCGAGCTTCTGCGGACGCTTCCGCACGCCCACGCTGCGCAACGTGGCGCTGCGCACGAGCTTCTTCCACAACGGCTCGCTGCACTCGCTGCGCGATGCCGTCGCCTTCTACGCCACGCGCGACACCGACCCCGCGCGCTGGTACGCGCGCAACGCCGACGGCAGCGTGCGCGCCTACGACGACCTGCCCGCGGACGCCGCGGCCTTCATCGACCGCGAGATCCCGTTCGCGCCGCGGCCCGACGGTCGCCCAAGGTTGGACGAGCGCGACATCGACGACATCGTTGCCTTCCTGCGCACGCTGACCGACGCGGACATGGAAACGCCGGCCGCGGGCGCGGCCGGCGCGAGGGAGCCGGCGGCCCGCTGACCTGCCGGGCTCAGTCGCCCGTCGAGGTCTTGATGGCGCTGTTCGCGCCCACCGCCACGAACTTGCCGCCTGCGTAGGTGACGCCGTTCAGCGCCACGGCGCCGTTCGCGTCGCGCGCCGTCCAGGTGACGCCGTCCTCGCTGGTCTCGATGCCGTTGTCGCCGACGATCACGATCTCGCCGCCGCTGGACGCCGACACCGAGCGCAGCACGCCCTTCACCGGCGACGTGCGCGGCGCCGACCAGGCCGAACCGTCCTTGCTCGTCGTGATCAGGCCGTTGTCGCCGACCGCGACGTACATCGACCCCGTCCAGGTGACGCCGTGCAGGTTGATGGGGCTGCCGCCGACCACCACCACCTGGCCCGCGAGCCACGCCACGCTGTCGCTGCTGGCCGCGATGTAGCCCTTGTCGCCCACCGCGATGTACTTGCCGTTGCCGAAGACGCCCGAGTTGAGCGTGCCCACGCCGGTGATGGTGGTCAGGGCCGACCACGAGTGGCCGTCGGTGCTGCTGTAAAGGTGGCCGCCTTCGCCGAGGCCGACGAAGCGGCTGCCGGCGATCACGCCGTGGATCGGCGTGGCGCCCGCGGGCAGCGCGCCCATCGTCCACGTCGTGCCGTTGGTGCTGTAGGCCACCGCGCCGTAGGACGAGGTGTAGGGCGTCGCGGAGATCGAGCCCACCGCCACCATCGTCGTGCTCGTGTGCGCGAGCGAATAGGCCTTGAAGTGGTCGGTCGACACGTTGGACGTGAACAGCGGCACGGCCGTCCACGTGCTGCCGTCGGCGCTCGCGAGCGCGGCACCCTGGTCGGACACGGCGACGTAGCGGCTGACGGCGAAATCGACGCCCTCCAGGTTGCCGATCGGCGTCGTCGTCGCGTTGCTCCAGTTCTGGCCCGCGAGTGCGGCGACGGTGACCGTCAGCGTCACGGTCTGCGTCGTGGCGCCGGTCAGCGCGGCGGCAATAGTTACCGTCGCGTTTGCAGTGAGCGTGCCCGCGGCCGGCGGCGTGTAGGTGATCGTCGTTCCGCTGCTCGCACTGATCGTGCCGGGGCCGGTCAGCGTCCACGTGGGCGTGTCGGTGCTGCCAGTGACGGCGGCGACGAGCGTGATCGCGGGCCCGCCCTGCACGGTGGTCGTGGCCGACGGCGTCACGCTGATCGACACGCCGGGAGACGGCGCGGGCGACGGCGACGGCGGGGGCGACTGCGGCGGCGCGGGCGTGCCGCCGCCTCCACCGCCGCCGCAGGCCGCCAGAACGAGCGGAAGGGCCGCGACGGCCGCATACAGTTTCATCCAGGAGTGGTCGGAGCTCGCAACGGAGCCGGTGTCTTTGGACATGGCAGATCCTTCGTTATTCGGAGCCCGCGAACCGAGCTCTTCCGCGTGCCGCTGATGGCATTCGCTGTGCCTGTCCGTGGGGGCTAGGGGTTAGTTCGGAGTGCCGCGGCCACCTAGAATCGAAGCGCCATGAGCGAGATCTACATCAGCACCGACGTCGAGACCGACGGCCCGATTCCAGGCCCGCACTCGATGCTGAGCCTCGGTTCCGCGGCCTACACCGCGGACAAGCGCCTGCTGTCCACGTTCTCGGCCAACCTCGAGACGCTGCCCGGTGCGTCAGCTCATCCGCAGACGGCTGCATGGTGGGCCACACAACCCGAGGCCTGGGGCGCGTGCCGCAGCGACCTGCAAGCGCCGCAAGAAGTGATGACGCGCTACGCCGCGTGGGTCGAGGCGCTGGAAGGCAAGCCGGTGTTCGTCGCCTATCCGGCGGGCTTCGACTTCCTGTTCGTGTACTGGTACCTGATCCGCTTCGCCGGCCGCAGCCCGTTCAGCCACGCCGCGCTTGACATGAAGAGCTTCGCGATGGCCCAGCTGCGCATCGACTACCGCGCGTCGACCAAGCAGCACATGCCCCGGCACTGGTTCGACGACCTGCCGCACTCGCACGTGGCCCTCGACGACGCGATCGAGCAGGGGGCGCTGTTCTGCAACATGCTCAAGGACAACCGGCAGGGGCGTTGACGCGCGCATCGCGCAGCGAGCCGCCCGATCATTCGCGCGCGGCCAGGAAGCGTGCCGGCGTGACGCCGTGCGCGCGCCGGAACATCGCGATGAACGCGCTGACATTGTCGTAGCCCAGCGAGAGCGCGATCGTGGTGACCGGGGTGCCCGTCGCCAGCAGCTCGATGGCCCGCATCAAGCGCGCGCGCTGGCGCCAGTCGGCGAACGTGAAGCCCGTCTCGTCGACGAAGCGGCGCGACAGCGTGCGCGCCGACAGGGCGCCGTGGGCGGCCCAGTCGTCGAGGCTGCGCGCGTCCGACAGGTCTTCCAGCAGGGCGCGCGCGATCTTCATCAGGCGCGGGTCGCACGGCAGCGGCAGGCCCAGCCCCTCGCGCGGCGCGGCGCGGATCTCGTCGAGGATCAGGCCGGCGATGCGCCGGCGCGCCGCGTCCGGCACGCGGACGTCCCAGGTCGCGGCGCGCGCCACCGCCTCGCGCAGCAGGCCGCTGCAGCGGATCGCGCAGGCCGCGCGGGGGAGGTCGGCGCAGGCGGATTCGGCGACGTAGACGCTGGCGCCGTCGAACGGCCCGTGCGAGCGCAGCGAG
>Ga0207689_10006410_pt1 | contig 10412 bp, 2 predicted proteins | sample KBSMisM52_FD_184312 | JGI IMG/M metagenome (GOLD analysis project Ga0207689, IMG submission 184312) | Miscanthus rhizosphere microbial communities from Kellogg Biological Station, Michigan, USA - KBS Miscanthus M5-2 (SPAdes) (version 2) | ecosystem: Host-associated > Plants > Roots > Rhizosphere... | reverse complement strand
CACCAAGAGGGAATACCAGCACTGAATGGACAATACAATATATTTATACCAATCAGAATTATTCGGGTTCACCAGGTCCAACCGGGCAGGCACAGAATGTAAACTCACACTGGTCTTCTGATGCACCGTCGGGAATGGAATTTTATGGAGGTACTTATATTCCAGGATGGAAGAATTCTGTTGTAATGGCCTCTTTAAAAAAGGGAAAATTATCAAGACTGAAATTGGATGGCGTCGGAACAACTGTTTTACCAACCCCTTTAGGCAGTTCAAGTCCGGGAAATGATACTGTGGGAATTTTCTTTTCACAAAACCGTTTTCGTGATCTTGCATTCTCACCAAATGGGGATACAATATTTACGGCTATTGACAGGGACGGCACTACTTCCGGCCCAACAGCTGGTTCCGGCGCTATCAACAGTAAATGCCCGGGTTGTATTAAACGGTTTGTTTTTTTGGGATATAATGATAATGCCGGTAAAAGTTCAATACCAGATGAAATACCTGTGACCCTGGGAACGGCAAATACATGTACTGACGGTACGACTGTAACGGTTGGTAATGATAATAATGATTTGTGGGTGCCTGTAACGGGACCCGATGGTAATATACTTGCAGAGATTTATCCGAATGGAAATAACCTGGGAACGATTACTTCATCTTTTTATACAAATACAGGTTCCGTAAGGCAGGATGGAACAGGACTCAGGTACCTGGATAGAAATATTACAATCACACCACAAAATCAGCCCACGTTACCATCGGGCAATCCTTCTGTAAAAATCAGGCTTTATATCACCAATGCCGAGTACAATACGCTCGATTTAAATGGTACCAGCGGAATAAGTGATATATCAGATTTGCGGATACGAAAGAATAACGATGTCTGCGGTTCTTCACTTACCAACAGTACATTAAATATTACGCCGGCTGCGGAAGCACATGGCTCATCGGGATATGTATTGCAGGCAAGCATCAGTTCGTTTTCTACATTTTATATCGGTGGCACTACAGTAATACTGCCGCTGAAACTTATTTTCTTTAAAGGCGCACTGGTTGATAATGCATCGTTCCTGCAATGGAGAACAAGCAATGAGGTAAATACCTCACAATTTATAATAGAAAGAAGTCCTAATGGTAAGGCATATGAAAAAATCGGTATCGTAGCAGCAAATGGTAATTCCACTTCAGCCATTGATTATTTTTTCAGGGATATGGATGCCTGCAGCCAGCCGGCAACGCTTTTATACTACAGGTTGAAAATGGTTGATAAAGACGGTGCATACACTTATTCAAATGTTGTAATGATTGCTGTACCCTATACGGCAGGCCGGGTTGTTCTTTTCCCGAACCCTGCAGATAATGAAATAAAAGTGACTATTTCATCAGCGACTGACGGTACCGCACAGTGGAAAATAGTAGACAATGAAGGACGCTCTGTCCTGCAGAATACTGCTTCATTGAGAAAAGGGAATAACAGTATACTGATTCATGTGAACAAGCTACCCGCCGGTATGTACTACTTTAATGTTTCAGGAGCAGGTATTAATCATAATTCAAAGCTGCAGAAATTATAGTGAATAAGCGAATAAACTGTACTCAAAACTAATTGCAATTACACCATCCCCTTTTTACAGAGAAGGGGATACTTTTTACCGGCCGGCAAAACGATTTATGTATACGGTATCAGTAAGCGATTTCATAAAATTTATTACATCGGTGATCTCTCTTTTTGACAAATTCAGTTTGTCAAAGGGGAGCGTTTGATTTTCCGGGGCAATCTTCAGTCCTTTTCCACCGCCTTTATTGTAGAAGTTCATTACTTCTTCTAATGTTTTGTATACGCCGTTGTGCATGTACGGCGCCGTTAGTTGAATATTTCTCAGCGTGGGAGTTTTAAAAGAGTGTTTATGTATTGACGATTGTGTAAACAAATATTTACCCAGATCCGGGTCAAGTTTTGCACGTAAAGTATCAGTTGTTTCAGGCACCCCCAATACCTCCGATTCGGTTTCTACAAAATCCGGCGGCAGTAAGCCATTAAAAAGCGGAGGGTGATGGCAGGTTGCGCATTTGGCTTTTCCCATAAACAGGTTAAATCCTTTTTTCTCACTTTCCGATAACTCCCGCTTGTCACCACGCATATATCTGTCAAAACGTGTATTCAGAGTTTGCAGCGAACGTATATAAGATGAAATGGCGTTAGCTATATTAAAGCCGCTGACAGGGTCTGTTTCAATTGCATATGCTTCATTAAAAAGCCGGCTATATACCGGGTTTTCTTTTATGTCACGGATGCTTTGCTGTAAAGATCCTTTCATTTCCTCACTATTATGAACTACCTCATCCAATTGATTTTCTAAAATATCTGCACGGCTATCAAAAAACTGTTTGCTTTGCAATCCTGAATTCAGGATGGTAGGGGTATTTCGTGAAAGAAACGTTTTTTGATCGATGGATAAGGCAGTTTTTAAACCGTCTGTGAATGCAAATTGCGGCTTATGGCAAGATGCGCAGGAACGATCTTTGGTGCCTGATAATATCGGGTCATAAAAAAGTCTTTTACCCAGCTCGATTCTCAGATTGGTAACCTTATACTCTCCGCCGGGAGAAAAAAAGTTTGCGTTAAATGCCGTGTCACTAAAAATAGAAAGAGAATTAAAATTTGACGGATAGCTGCCATCTGGCGGCGCGATGCCGGATTTCAATCTTATTTCGATGAGATATTTATAGAAAGGATTGATAAAGCTTGTAATAAAATCCAGGCGATTAAAGTTGTTAAAACTGATATTTCTTTCCAGGTACTTAAGCGCACCATCCAAAGAAGAAATTGCAGCTGTATATAAAGCAAGGTTCTTTTTTTCAGCAGTATTTTTATAGATAAGAAGCAGCTCTTTCAATCCCGTAATTGTAGCGGATGCTTCCGGCAATGAAAGCATTGCTGCAGGTGAATCATACCCGGTAATACCCAGCGTTATCAGTCTTACTGTCGCTGCTCTTATTGCATCGAAAGCAAGATCATTCCTGAACATATATTCCCGGCCGGGTTGTTTTTCCAATTTCCCGATGACTTTGATCATGTACTCAACCTCCGCCGATGTTAGTTTGTAGGATTTTATCCCCCAATCACCAAAGAGATAATTTTCAATCACCTGGAAACCATGCGGCGATAATATTTTATCCGGGTTATCATCTTCCACACGATCAATAGCTGGGCCGTTCAAGGCTCTGCTTTCATTTGTATAATAGTATTCGCTAAGAATAGCCAGCCTTTTATAAGCCAGTCTTGCCTTGAGAAAATCACTTTTTAAAATACCGGGTTTTTGTTTGTTATTACAACTAAGCTTGAGGGTGAGTAATTTTTTTTTGAGGTCCTGCAGTTGCCGGATATAATATTTATCTATTTCTGTACCGGTGTCGTGCAAACGAATAATTAAAAAACTGCAGCAGGTTATAAAAGATATTATAAAGCCTGTTATCGTTTGTTTACTACGTAATTTTCTTTGGGTAAAAAAAGTCATCTCGTTGTTTTACTATCTAAGTAATGAAATAGCAGTATTAAACCAAAAATATATATAAAAATACTTGCAGACATAAGTAAAAACTCTCATTTTAGCACGGCCAAATCCAGTATTGTTTAAAACCGAACCACCAATGACACCGCTATTATTGAAAAGAACCACTTTCACGTTCTTTCAGTTCGTCGTTCTTTTTCTTCTTTTATCTATTACGTCGTTTTCACAAACTACAATTTTTACTTATGCCAGTGCATGGAAGTATAGTAATGGAGCTGCTGCGCCGGCTAACGATGCACAGGCTGATACCTGGATAGAGTCAGATTATGACGATGCAGCATGGTCGTCAGCAACAGCACCTTTTCAAGTTGGCGAAACCATAACGGGCAGTACCAACCTTGGAACCTTGAGAAATACCACTTATTTCAGGAAGAGTTTTACAGTTACAGGTCTTGCTTCTTATTCTGATTTTGACCTGAACGTAGTTCGGGATGATGGCGCAGTTATATATATTAATGGCGTTCAGGTCGGCATAACTAATATGCCTGGAGGACCGTACTTATTTTCAACTAACGCAAGCGGTCAGGTAAATAGTGGTTCTGAGCCCAATATTAATCCTATAAATATAAGTTCCAGTTATTTTACTGAGGGGACGAATGTAATTGCGGTAGAAGTACATCAGGCAAGCACAAACGGAAGTGATATGAGGTTCTCGCTTGAATTGCTAGCCAATTTGGCGCCTGCTTTGAGTTTGTCAAGAGGGCCTTATCTTCAATCCGGTAGTCAGACAGCGCTTACATTCAGATGGAGAACAAACATAGCGTCTGATTCAAGGGTAGAAGTTGGCACATCGTTCGGATCATACACAGTTGTAACAGACGATGCCGTTTCTACAACGGAACATACAGTACGGGTAACCGGGCTAAGTGCAGACACAAAATACTGGTATCGTATTGGTTCTACTTCACAATCACTGCAGGGGGCAACCGATAATTTTTTTACCACCCTTCCCAGTTCAACACCAGGCAGAAAGTTAAGGTTTATAGCATTTGGCGATTGTGGCAGGGGTAATACTACCTACCAGGATCAGTCGCTTACCCAGTATACAAGTTATTTGACAGCGAATGGGATTGATGCCCCGGATGCGTGGCTCCTGCTAGGCGATAATGCCTATAATGCAGGGACAGATGCAGAATACACAACCAACTTTTTCGGAATTTATGGGGGTTCTATCTTAAAAAATCATAAGCTTTACCCGGTTCCAGGCAATCATGACTACGCGAACAGTACTACCAACCAGGATGTACATTCCAACTGCCCTTATTATTCCATTTTCAATTTGCCATCAGCCGGAGAAGCCGGTGGGGTGGCATCCAATAAAGAGGAATATTATTCTTACGATGTGGGCAATGTCCACTTCCTCGCATTAGATGCGTACGGTGAGGAAAGCAATAAACGTATTTATGATACTACAGGAGCCCAGGCTTTATGGATAAAAAGTGACCTGGCCGCAAATGCATTTACCGGTAAATGGATTGTTGCCTACTGGCATCATCCGCCCTATACAATGGGTAGTCATAATTCTGACAGCGAAACAGAGCTTATCAGTATGCGTGAGAACTTTATTCGTATCCTGGAAAGATATGGAGTGGACATGATTATTAACGGCCATAGCCATGATTATGAAAGATCTCTATTAATGAAAGGGTATTACAAAGTGAACGCTGCAGATCCCCAGGTAAATGAAGTCAACTTTAACAGCTCTTATAATGTAAGTTCTTCATTAGCTACGTATAGTAGTAATTTAACCTGTCCTTATATGACAAGCTCAACTGCTTCCAATAAAGGGACTGTATATGTTGTGGCTGGTTCTACAGGGGCGAGCGGTAGTACACAAACCGGTTATCCGCATAATGCACTTCCTCAATCTATTAACGATGGCGGTGTTTTTTATTTTGAAGTAGATGGAAACCGATTGGATGCAAAGTTTATTGAAAGAACAGGTACTATCTGGGACCAATTTACAATCATGCGTGACGTAAATAAGACTACTAATTACACTATAGTGAATGGGAGTTCAAAAAATCTTTCTGCATCATGGCCCGGAAATTTTAACTGGAGTACTTCAGCAAATACTCAGTCGATATCCGTAACGCCGCCAAACAATGCAACTACAAACTATAGTGTTACGGATGCTTTTGGTTGTGTAACTGATAATTTTTCGATAACCACTACGGTTTCACTTCCTGTTTCGTTGCTTTCATATGATGCCAAGCTTGAAGCCGATAAGGTTAACGTAACCTGGTCTACTTCGTCTGAAGTAAATACAAACGAGTTTATAATTGAGAAGTCTGCTTTACCATCTGGCAATTTTCAATTGACCGGAAAAGTTAAAGCTGCCGGTGAGTCAAGCACAGTCCTTAAATACCTGTTCACTGATCCGGAGCCTTTGCCTGGCATCAGCTACTATCGTCTTTCACAAACAGATATTGATGGACAGATACGCTACTATGATGTGAAAAAGATAAATAATACCAAAGCAAAATTGTTTGCGGTTAGCCAGGTGGCAAATGATAATGGAATGCTGATTCTGCAGATAAAAACTGCTCAGCAGGAAAATGTTCAAATCAGGATATTCGACATCACAGGGAAAGAAATTATAAAAAACAACATAATAGTTTCTGCGGGAACGAACTTGCGGACGATTGCCTTGAAATCCGGAAGCTATGTATGGGAGGTTAAAAATAATCATGGAGAGCGGGCGACACAGGTAACAATTGTAAAATAGAATTTAACGCCGGCACTCTTTTGATATAATAAGCCATACTTATGAAAACAAAATTTACTATTCTGATCTTACTGTGTGGATTTTTTACCGTCCCGGCGTTTGCACAGGTTGTGCGGCCATTTTCAGTGCGGTATAGCAATCCTTCCGAAAGAGGGAATATTGTATATATATCCAACAGTATTATTTCTACCAGTGGTTCAACGGGAACTGGTGAGGTTCCACCGTCAGGAACAAGCACAGATAACAGTAGTTCGGGTATTTATATAAATATTGACGCGATTCCGTCAACAACTTTCATTAATTATGGTGCTAACTGGAAATATTACAATGCGGGTAACTTACCTCCGGCACAGGCCGGTCCGATCAACTGGAATGAAACAACATATAATGATGCTACATGGACTTCCGCGCCAACAGAAATCGGATTTGGGGGTTCTCAAACTACGACAATAACAGGGCAAGGCACATTCGTAAATAATCCGGGTAATTCAAATGACTACTATACAGGTGCGAGTGCAATTTATACTGCTTATTTCAGAAACACTATAAATGTTACAAACCCTGCTACATTTTCAGGGTTCACATTTAACCTTTTGTATGATGATGGCGCTGTGGTATATGTCAATGGAACTGAAGTTGGCCGTATTGCCATGCCGGCAGGCGCCATTGCCTATACAACTTCAGCCTCTTCAAATGCCAATGATGCGACAACGAGTTTTACTATTCCCGCTTCATCATTTGTTGCTGGAAATAACGTCATAGCCGTTGAGGTTCATAGAAACTGGGTGCTGAACAGTGGCGTTAATCGTCTTGATAGAGACGGTACTTTATCTTTCAATGGACAATTGATCGGATCCCCGATACAACCTGTTAACAGCTCATCATCTTCCGATCTTAATATCCCGTCTTGCTCGCAAGTTTTATTTGCCGGGTTATACTGGGGAGCAGACCAGGGAACAAGCGGTACGAATACAGCGTGGATGACAGGTGCAGAAACCAGTGTTAAATTAAAAATACCTGGAGCTGCTTCATATACCACCATTACTTCTCAGCAAACAGACCATCACAGTGTGGCCCAATCTGCGGGATTAAACCATACAGGTTATTTATGTTTTAAGGATATAACTTCTTTAATAAACGTTACAAATGCCAACGGAACTTATGAGATTGCGGACGTGCTGGGTCCCGTGGGGATTAACAATGCCTGCGGCGGATGGACGATTGTGATAGCCTATTCAAATCCCACGATGCCACCACGAAATTTGACCGTATTTGACGGAAGCGTTATCGTTAATGGAGGTGATCCTGCGGTTGATATTAACATCAACGGATTTTTAACTCCGCCCTCCGGAACCGTGAGTTGCGAATTGGGAGCTGTGGTTTATGATGGAGATAGAGGCTCTCTTGATTCATTTGCTTTTAAACAGAATGGTGCCGCGTCCTTTTATAACATGGGGACCACGACCATCCCTCTGAATGGAACAAATGATTCCTGGAATAGTAAGATTTCTTATAAAGGTTCAATTGTTACTGCCAGGAACCCTGCTTACAATAATACTTTGGGCTATGACGCTTCTATATTTGATTTGCCAAATACCAGTAACGCTCAATTAAGCAACGGCCAGACCTCAGCAACGGTTCGCTTTGCTTCTCCGAGCGAAAATTATTTCGTACATGTTCTGACTACGTCCATATCTCAGTATGATCCCTCATTCACACTTGATAAAACATCAACTGACGTAAATGGTGGCAGTCTCGCACCAGGAGATGTATTAAGATATGTACTTACTTATACCAATGTAGGTAATGATGCAAGTACAAACTCAATTATTTATGACAATATTCCCGCAGGCACTAGTTTTGTTCCCGGAAGTTTGAAAATAAACAGTGTTGCGAAGACCGATGCTACCGGTGACGACCAGGCGAACTATGATGTAGCAAATAACAGGGTATTGTTCAGGCTTGGAACCGGCGCAGGCGCCGTGTCAGGCGGTGTATTAAGTGCGGCTGCAACCGGTACTGTACAGTTTGATGTAGTAGTGGCCTCATCCTGCTCTATATTATCCTGCGGGCCAACTATTAATAATACGGCAAGGATTGATTTTACAGGTCAGAGTTCCTTGCAAAATCTTTATGACTCAAGTGGTGTTACAATCAGTGGCTGTCTTGTCGCTCCGGGCCCGACCACAAACACGGTAACCGGTAGCTGTTATGTGCCTGCTGATACATCATTGGTAAATTCATGTCCTTCCACCAGTGTTTCGTTACCATATGCAAAATATGCGGGCTACTCCTTCTATTCAGCGATGCCGTTTAATGCGGGGAATCTTTATAATCCTTATACTGCTGTAACAGCGACGCATACTTATTATGCTTATTTCAATTCAGGAACAGGTTGTTCAGATACCATCCGGATAAATGTGTACGTTAATGCCTGCCCTGACATTGACGATGATAATGATGGTATTCCCGATTATGTGGAGATAAATGATCCGCTTGCCTTGCAGGATGCAAACGGTAACGGTATTCCCAACTGGAAAGACGCTACCTATCCCGGATATGTTGACAATAACGGAGACGGGTTTAATGACAATTTTGACCCCGCAGCAGATTCTGATAATGACGGTACGCCAAATTTTCTTGATCCCAACTTCCCGGGTTATGTGGATACCAACGGTGATGGCGTAAATGACAATATGGATAACGATCTTGACGGCATTCCAAATAATTATGACCTGGATAGTGATAATGATGGTATTCCCGATGTTGTGGAATCAGGCGGAGTAGATGCAAACGGAGACGGAAGAATTGATAACTATACTGACACAGATAACGACGGGTTTTCACAGAATGTCGATGGAAGCAACACTGGTGTCGGTTCTTCGGGTAATGGATTGGGCGCTGTTGATACAGATGGCGATGGAGTACCAAATTATCTTGACCTGGATAGCGATAACGATGGTATACCGGATATTGCAGAGGTATTTGGAACCGATACGAATAATAACGGAAAAATAGATGGCTTTACCGATACTGATGCTGATGGGTTTGCAGATTCGGTAGATGGAGATGTTGGAAATGATGGTACTGCAGAAAATTCCGCTGCTGCATTGCTACGCACTGGTGCCGATGTTAACAGCGATGGTCGTGCTGACTCTTATCCTTACAAAAATATGGACAGTGATTCAAAAGCCAGTCCATATGATCTGGATAGTGACGGTGATGGAATAACAGATGTAAAAGAAGCTTTCCCTTCATCGGATACAAATAACGACGGACGTATAGACGGGACATTCAACAGCAATGGATGGAGTACAACGATAGCCGCTTTGGGAAGTTTAAGCTTACCGAATACTGATGCATCAGGTATGATAAATGTTTATGATATTGATTCCGATGATGATGGTATTCCTGACAATATAGAAGGACAAACTACGGCGGGCTATGTGTTACCAAGCGGATCGGATAGCGATGGCGACGGTATCGATAACAGCTATGATAATAGCGGAAGTTTTGGGGGTAATGGTATACCACCGTTGGATACGGATGGTGACGGAACACCAGATTACCGGGACACCGACACAGATGGTGATGGTGTATTGGATATTTATGAAGGCAATGATTATAATGCAAATGGGTTTGCGGATGATGGCGTTGCTTTATCAGGAACCGATACAGATGGCGATGGATTAGATGATTTCTTCGATTTACTGAGTAATAGTGCAAAGGGTACATCTGCCTATATGGGTAATAGTGGATCCATCACCGGAGATGCTTTTCCAGGCACTAAAGCGACTGTGCAGCATAATGCGGTTTCCGGATGTGCAGGCCAAAGAGACTGGAGATGCGTATCCTTTATTCTAAGCTGTAACATTGTTACTTTTAAAGGAGCTTTGCAGGGAAAATCAGTACAACTTGAATGGACGGCCTTATGTGACCAGGAGGCTGACTATTTTATCGTTGAAAGAAGCATTGATGGTAATACATTCACCTATCTTGATCTTGTAAAAGTGGGAACCGGTGCAAACAAGAGAACTACTTTCCATGATGCTGATGATGTAGCTTTTGTTAAATCAGCTTTTGTTTATTACCGTTTAAAGACTGTAACT
>Ga0207689_10006409_pt1 | contig 10412 bp, 10 predicted proteins | sample KBSMisM52_FD_184312 | JGI IMG/M metagenome (GOLD analysis project Ga0207689, IMG submission 184312) | Miscanthus rhizosphere microbial communities from Kellogg Biological Station, Michigan, USA - KBS Miscanthus M5-2 (SPAdes) (version 2) | ecosystem: Host-associated > Plants > Roots >... | reverse complement strand
CTGATCATGGCGCCGATCCTGTTTCCGGTGGCGGTCAAGCTCGGCATCCATCCGGTGCATCTCGGCATCCTGATGGTCGTCAACATGGAAGTCGGCATGTGCCATCCGCCGGTTGGCCTCAACCTCTACGTGGCGTCCGGCATCGCCAAGATGGGTATCACGGAACTGACGATTGCGGTGTGGCCGTGGCTTTTGACCATGCTGATCTTCCTCGGCATCGTGACCTATATACCGGAAATCTCGCTGTGGCTGCCGCGCGCGCTCGGCATGCTGTAGCCGTTCGCATTTGCGGGGGATCAAACGGCGGCACATTACATCTTGGTAAGGGAGGTCTCCCTTGCCAACCTTTAAGTTGAAGGCCGCCTGGCGCAGGCCCATCTTCAGCCAACCTTTCACAGGAGGTTCGCATGAGGAATTTCGCCATCGCAGCGGTTGCGGTTCTTGCCATCGCCGGTTCGACCGCCGTCTATGCCCAGCACCGCCATTGGGGGGGCCCCGGCTTTTCGCGGATGAACCCGGAGGACAGGGCGGCCTATGCCGACGCCCGGATCGCGGCCGTGCATGCCGGCCTCAAATTGACGGCGGACCAGGAAAAGCTGTGGCCGCCGGTCGAGGCGGCGGTCAAGGAGTTCGCCAAGCTCAGAATCGATCGCGCCAACGCGCGGATGAACCCGCCGAAGGATGATTCCAGCCAGCAGAAGCCGGACGATCCGGTGGCGCGGCTGCGCGACCGGGCCGAGAATATGGCGGCGACGGCCGGGTCCATGAAGAAGATCGCGGATGCCGCCGACCCGCTCTACAAGACGCTCGATGACGGCCAGAAGCGCCGGCTCGCCGTCCTGACCCGCATGGACCGGTTCGGGAGCAGGGAAGGCTGGCGCCATCACCGGTTCGAGCGCGAAATGGGCATGGATCGCGACTATGGCCGCGATCGCGGCTACGACCGTGACCGGGATGGCGGCCGGGACCGGGGCGGCCCCGAACGGCTCTGACGCGCCCCTGGCAGGGGCCTGATCCGAACATCGGCAGAAGCCGCTGAAATCCAGCGGCTTTTTGCCGTTCCGGCGATCAGCCAAAGCCCGGGAAAACTCGTCCCGGCTTGCTGGACATCCGAGGGTCGCTTTGCTAAACGACGCCCTCTCGCGAAGGCTTTTCCGGACCCTAAGCATCCGGGCGCATAGCTCAGTTGGTAGAGCAGCTGACTCTTAATCAGCGGGTCCCAGGTTCGAGCCCTGGTGCGCCCACCAAGCCTTTCAAGGACTTACATTAGTCTGCATCAGAACGGACCTTTCAGTTTGACGTCCGGTTTGAGAAATTTGTTCGTCATCCGTACGCCTGCGCGTTACCGCAGCGGTTAGTTCGTTCCTGGCGGCGTGGAGCATTTCCTCACGCAGAGGCCTTGGCGACCGAGGACGCGTTCACCTGGAATCGATCCACATCCCAATCTCATTTCTGTTCCTACCCGTATACTTCGCTCAGCTTCTTGATCGCTGATTCCGCGAGCTCGACGCGGCCACCCAGGTAGTGCGCGTCCAGAATCTCCTGCACCGTCTTCATCGAATGGCCGGTGATCGAGGCGATCTCCGGCACGGAGCAGTTCGACAGGGCGAGGCGCGTAACAGCAGTACCGCGTAGATCGTGGAAGTGCAGGTCCTTCAGCGACGTTTTCCTGAACGCCTTGTCCCAGCTTGTCCTGAAACCGTCCTCCGTCCACGGTCGGCCGAACGAGTTGACCAAAATGGTCACGGCCGAGCGCTTCTCCTTCAGCGCAACATCAAGCGCCGCCTTCAGCGGCGGTCCCACCGGTATGGTTACACGGTGCCGGCCCTTGCGGCCGCGCCCCTTCGACTGACGCATCCGGATGTACGTGCCATCATAGTCCTTCCAGGTCAGCCGCAGCAGGTCTCCCTGGCGCTGACCTGTCCATAAGGCGAGCAGGAGAGCGGCCTGCAGCTCGACGGACGCCACACCGCAGAAGGCGCGGATGTCGTCTGCAGTCCACACTATCTCCGACCGATCAGATTCATAAAGGCGGCCACCGCGCTCGCAGACGTTCACAGCGATCTTGCCGCGGTCCTTCACAACCGACAGCACGCGCGCAATTGTCGTCCAGACGTAGTCCGCCTTGCGCGGCGTGTCGGAAAATGAATCACGAAACTCTTTGAAGTCACCCCGCACGCGCTTGTCTTCGAGAGCGCCGATTGGCATCGAACCGAACTTGGCCTCGATGAGTTTGAGGTAGCTGTCATAGGCGCGCTTACTCTTCTCACCGAGGTCCTTGTACTCGCTGCAGTCCTTGAAGTAGTCGATGAGTGAGCTGAACGTCTCGGTGCTCTTCTTGTACGACGCAACAGCCTCATTGTAGAGGCGCATGAACTCCGGAGTGCCGGGCTCCGCGTCGATGCGTGGGCCGCCCTTCCAAGCGTACCAATAGGTCCTCGACGTTCCGTCAGCGAGTTTTTTGATTGACCAGTTGATTCCCTTCAGCCGCACTCGCATTTTGGGATGCCTTCCACGCGTCGTATGGTGATAGCCGGGGCATTATTGTAGGCTGGAGACCGGATAGCCGGTCAAGGGCTGCATCGATAGCTTTTCTATCCCACTTGTGCGTTCCGGGAATCGGGCCCGGCATGATTCCGCGTCGGATCCAGTCGTTAAACGCCGATAACGTCTCGCAGCCAGCATAGGCCGCAGCCTGTTCTCTCGACATGCCACGTGGCTCGATCATTCAACCCTCCCACTGCGGCCACTTTGAATGGGTCCAGTTTCCGCGGCATAGTTGTTGATCAAGGCCGAGCAAAGTATAGCGGGCTGGCAGTCGCGCATTCGGTTAGTCTGGAGTGGAAATCGGACGGGTCCATGCGCACGGATTATTTCAGAATTGCTTATGGGGTCTCACGTTTTGAATCGCGTCTGATGCAGAGAAACAAAACCGCGTTCGCCGATCCACTGATTTCACTGGTGGGCCGGCGGAACTCTATCCTGTCGTGCGAGCGCCAGGACACAGCTCGGCTTCGTTGATTTTATCGCATTTGCGCGTTCGTCGCGTTTTGGCGAGGTCGTTTCTGGTGGCCCTCGCGTACCGCCAGTTCGAATCCCTCTCCCTCCGCCAGCTGCCCAAGGTCGCATACTCTCCTAGCGAATTCGCAGGCAAACAAGCCCAGTAACGGTCGCGATTTCTCATTTGAGCTCCGGACTCCCGATTGGCAGAGTCGGCTCATTGTTCTCCGAAAGGCCCTTTTCTCTCCGAAGCTCTGGACTCTAACAATTCGGTACGGTTCTCGAAATTAGAACGTTTGGAGCTACTTATGAACTTCAGCGGAAAGGAGTTCTGCCGCTTCTCTCGGACAGGCGACAGCAACCGATTTCGAACTCGCCATATGGAGGTTCGTATCCTCCCGCCCCAGCCAGCCACTTCTGCCTTGGGCCTGGCTTACCAAGAGACCCGAGAAAGGGCCGGAAATCCCGGCTTTTCGCGCATTCGGTTTCGAATCTGACTCTTGGTTCGCTGAAGTAGAAGGGGAAATCGCCGAAAGTCTCCGGCCGTATCCGCAGATATTCCCGTTTTGCGGCGACTGTCGGCGGAGACTGGTTCGATCGCCACTGCCGAGAGCGGCGGCGGTCGATCTTTCTCACTGAACTGAAAAGGTTTTGAGTATTTGCCTATCAGTTTGTATTGGTCCGCAATGGCCGAAGCGAGAAATCCGAGCTGCGCCGATCAGAATGGCTGTCTCGTCAGCGCGATCTCATGTGGCTCATTCCACAAAAATCAATCTTGTAAATGAAGCCTTGATCGCAATCCGCGGTTCACTCGATACTTTCCCTCGTGCTCTTTTCTCTCATCGGGATTGTCAGCACCAGCATCGTCACCGGTAACCCGATCGATGCCGACAGCATCAGCAATGACGTCCGGATCGCGCTCGAGACCGCGGTCAGCGCCTACGGCTCGCACTGGCTGTACGTAGCGATTCGCTGGTTGTTCGGCCGCTAAGGCCACCGATTCGCCGCCCGTAAAGCCCCTTTTTCTTCGGGATACACCCTAGAATCACAGCTCCGTGACCTTGTAACCGGAACATGTGCTGCCCAGATTCCCGCCAAACCAGCCGAGGAGGGCCGGGGAATGATTACTGAGGAAGACTTTTTAGCTGCTGCGAACTGTCCGCCCGATCTGGCGTTCGTCCGGCTGGAGCGCAAATTCCGGGAAATGCTTGAGAATAACCTGGAGCAGTCCAACAACGGCAACACGTACAATCACTACGTCATCGAGTACATGAACCACACCTTGGCCGCTGCCAACGCCTTGGGTCTGGATATTCTTGAGTTCTTCGCGGTCCCCGATCTCAACAACACGTCGAATTTGACGGACACTTACAACCACTTCCGGCAAGTGGTCGACGGCTACACCGTCGGCGTCCACATCCGAAATATCAGGGTCGGGCCGTCAACCTCGCTGCCGTTCGACGAGGCTGAAAAGAAGCGCATCCGCGCCTACGTCACAAAGATCAAGGAGATCGTTGACGGGTCCGCGTTGGAGGAAGGTAAGAAAGAGGCGCTGATGAACCGCCTTAACGCCTTCCTTGCCGAGGTCGATAAAGACCGCACCTCGATGCAGCGCTTCCAAGACTTCATCATGTCGCTGGCAAAGACCACAGCCGACGCGACCGAGGAGTTGGAGCCGACGTGGAAATGGGCTCGGCTGATTGCAGCTATCTTCGGCGTTCGCCAGGACACTGAGAACGCCAAGCTGCCGCCACCGCCCAAGCGGATCGAAAAGCCGAAGCAGCAAATACCGCCGCCGACGGCTCGGCGCAACGGCACCAGGAACGTCGATATGGACGACGACATCCCCTTCTGATGAGCGCTCGACAGGACATCTACAAAGCCACCCGTGAGGGGCAGGACAAGTACGCGTATTTCCTGCTCGCCGCCGCCGGCGCAGCTATCGCCTTTGCTGTCACGCAGTCGCAGACCGCCACGCTAACTTGGCCGAAGCTACCACTCGCTTTTGCCGTCCTGTCTTGGGCCTTCAGCTTTTATGCCGGTTGCCGGCAGATTCGCGATGTAACGAACATCGTGCAACAGAACTACGACTTGCTACGGGTCCAGGAAGGTCTACACCCATAGTTCCCGAACCACCCCGAAGTCGTGGCAGTGATCGAAGAGGCCGTTCGTGAGAGTGCCGATAAATCCGGTCGGTGGGGCGCTCGGCAATTTCGCCTTCTCGTCACCGGCGCCGTGTTCTACGTCGTCTGGCACGTCACCGAAATGGCGCTACGAACGCCCGGCGTTAACGTTCCTTATCTCGGGTACTCGTAGCTATCCCCAGCCCCTTCATTTGAAGCTTCATGGGGCGTGGTACAGTATTGCTATGCGATTGATAAAGGATAAGGCGCAGAGCGTTTCAGTTACTGGAGCGTTCTGTGTTTCGGCATGGAATAAGGACCCCGTATTCGGGGTAATCGGCATCCAATCGGGACCCCGGGACAAGGGTCCACAGTGGCTTCCATCACATCATGGAAGCCGAGGTTGGGATGCTGGTGGTGGAGACGATTGCGAAGATCCGTCGCGCCTATTTTGTTCATGGTCAGCCGATCAAGGCGATCTGCCGGGAACTTGGCGTATCGCGCAAGGTGGTCCGGAAGATCATCCGTTCCGAGGCGACGGAGTTCCGGTACGAGCGGGAGACGCAACCACTTCCGAAGATGGGCGCCTGGAGTGCCGAACTTGACCGACTGCTTGCGGCGAACGAGAGCAAGGCGGCGCGGGAACGACTGACGCTGATCCGATTGTTCGAGGAGCTTCGTGGCCTCGGCTATGCCGGCGGCTACGATGCGGTTCGTCGCTATGCGCGGCGCTGGAGCCAGGAGCGCGGACAATCGACGAGCGCGGCTTACATCCCGCTGAGCTTTGCACCCGGAGAAGCTTACCAGTTTGACTGGAGCCACGAAGTGGTCCTGCTGAGCGGGGTCACGGTAGTCGTGAAGGCGGCGCACGTCCGGCTTTGTCACAGTCGGATGCTGTTCGTTCGGGCCTATCCGCGCGAGACGCAAGAGATGGTGTTTGACGCCCACGACCGGGCGTTCGCCCTGTTCAAGGGGACTTGCCGGCGCGGCATCTACGACAACATGAAGACGGCGGTGGAGACGATCTTTGTCGGCAAAGGCCGCCTTTACAATCGCCGCTTCCTGCAGATGTGCAGTCACTATCTCGTCGATCCGGTTGCCTGCACGCCAGCGTCGGGTTGGGAGAAGGGCCAGGTCGAGAACCAGGTCGGGTTGGTCCGCGAACGCTTCTTCACCCCGCGGCTGCGCTTCAAAACGTTGGACGAGTTGAACGTCTGGTTGCTCGATAAATGTATCGCGTACGCCAAGGCTCATCGGCATCCGGAGTTCGCCGACCGGACCGTCTGGGAGACCTTCGAGGCTGAACGACCCAATCTCGTGCCCTATGCAGGTCGGTTCGATGGCTTCCATGCCGTCCCGGCCTCGGTCTCCAAGACATGTCTGGTGCGCTTCGACAACAACAAGTACTCGGTGGCGGCAAGTGCGGTCGGACGGCCTATTGAAGTCCAGGCCTATGCGGACCGCATCGTGATCCGCCAGGATGGCCGGATCGTTGCCGAACATCCGCGATCATTTGGTCGCGGCGAGACGGTCTACGACCCCTGGCATTATGTGCCGGTGCTGGTGCGCAAACCGGGTGCCTTGCGCAACGGTGCTCCCTTCAAGGATTGGGTACTGCCCGCGGCGATCGAGCGAGTACGGCGCAAGCTTGCCGGTGCCGACGATGGCAATCGACAGATGGTCGACATCCTCAATGCGGTGCTGACAGACGGATTGCCAGCAGTTGAGGCCGCCTGCGCCGAGGCGGTCGCTCACGGCGTCCATTCCGCCGATGTCGTGCTCAACATCCTGGCTCGGCAACGAGAGCCGGCGCCCCCAGCCAACATCATGACACCGGCCGCACTGACGCTTCGCCATGCGCCGATCGCCGATTGTGCCCGCTACGATAACCTCCGGAGGACTAACTGATGGAACGAACTCAAATCTTCGATCTTATGGGCGAGCTCAAGCTCTACGGCATGAAGTCCGCCTTCGACGAGATCATGACGACCGCGATCAAGCGCCAGCACGAACCCCAACGCATCGTCGGCGATCTGCTCACCGCCGAGATCAGCGAGAAGCAGGCGAGATCGATCAAGTACCAGCTCACCATCGCCAAGCTTCCACTCGCCAAGGACATCGAAGACTTCCAGTTCGATGGCACGCCGATCAACCAGACCCTGGTCAATGATCTCGCCGGCGGCGGCTTCATCGCCCAGCAACGCAACGTCGTTCTGGTCGGCGGAACTGGAACTGGCAAGACGCATCTAGCCATCGCCATCGCTAGAAGTTGCATCCGCGATGGCACCAGAGGACGCTTTTACAACGTCGTCGACCTCGTCAATCGGCTCGAGACCGAGACCCGCAACGGTCGGCAGGGTCGGCTCGCCGAGCATCTGACCCGCATGGACTTCATCGTCCTCGACGAGTTGGGCTATCTACCGTTCGCACAATCTGGCGGTCAGCTTCTGTTCCATCTCATCAGCCGCCTTTACGAGCGTACCTCCGTCATCGTCACCACCAACCTCTCCTTCGGAGAGTGGCCCAGCGTGTTCGGCGATGCCAAGATGACAACCGCGTTGCTCGACCGACTGACTCATCACTGCGACATCGTCGAAACCGGCAACGACAGCTGGCGCTTCAAAAGCCGCGACGACGATCAAACAACTCGCGCTCGCGCCGTCTCCGCAATCCCGGCCAGCTCCGACGCCGCGAGCGCTACCATCAAGACTCGCCGATCAAAGGGGTACCCTTTGGACGCCGATCGGGGGTCCCAGTCCAACGCCGATTGACATTCGGGTACTCCGTGAAAGTGTAATCTTTTGCCGCCACTATCGTATGGCACGCGTACCCGCTGTTGGCGCCGCTCCCATCGGGCGTGAACGTGTCGGACTCGGCGTGAGCGCTATTCCGACTTTCCGCGCGAGATCATCCCGTTTGCATCGATGCGCGTCATGAAAGCATCCCCTTAGCAACTGGCTCCGGCTCACCGATCTGCAGCCATTGACCATCCAGAATGAGACGAAGGGACGTGTGTCTCAGGCGGACGATCTATTTGGTACGGCGGCCGAACGATTCCGCGTAGGCCTCGGTGCGCGTGTTGATGATCGGGTCATCCGAGGGGTCAATGCCGCTCGTCACATTGGTTGGCAAGAACAGCAACTCGTTCTCGACTTTCTTCGTGTCCAACGCTTTGATGACCGCGATTTCGCCGAGCTCCACCGTCGGCCGGCTGTCTGGCCAAACCTTCGTGGCATCCGTGGTCGAATCATCGGCGGCGGCAACCTGCACCAGAAGGCGGAACCTGACCGATCCTTTTTCTAGCGATGCCCGCAGCTTGTCGGCTAGCGCATTCGGAGGACGCTTCGCGGCCTCCTCGTCGCTCACGTAAGCGGGCCCGCTCTCGGGCACGATGCGGTAGCGGCCGAACTTGCTTGTTCCTTGCGCATTGGTGAACTTGAACGCGTTGACGCCGAAGAACGGCTGCGTACCGTAGCTGACCGCCACAGGTCGCGGCGCCGTCACAAAAGCGAGTGCGGCCGGGTGGGTGGACAAAAATTTTTCGACCGGCGTCGGCTTGGGCACGTCGGGACCGCTTGCGCCGACCGCCTCGAGCAGAGCCAGAAAATCTTCGCCGGTCGCCACCGGAAACCCGTTTGCCGATATGCAGATGATGTCGGCCTCACTCCCATCCGAGAGACGGAACTTGATTGCCATGCCGCGGACACGGTCGGTCGAAGGGTGGGTGTCGGGTGCATCCGGCACGCCGCCCGCGTTGGAAAAACGAATGATCAGCGGCGTGGGTGCACCTTTAAGAAAGACAGCCGAGCTGAGCGCATCGGCGCCTTGCGCCGGCGTGAACATGCCTTCGAACACGGCACCCTTGGCGTGGTTCGCTCGAACGCCCGGATGCGCGCCGTAAAGCGCGTTCATTTGATCGACCAGCCGAACGCCGAGCGGAGCGTCTTCGGCACGGGCGCAGGTCGCGCCCGCCGCCATCAGCGCCGAGAATGCGATGCTCGCCGCAACTCTTTGAAACGATCGCATGACTGTTCTCCTGATCAATCACGAAGCGCATGCAGAGGCGTTTCAGGCTGCCGAATAATTGCGCCCGCGGCCACCAATCTAAACTAAAATTCGCTCCTGACATAGTCGATATCCGGCCAGGCGACGTGCCCTCGCCCACCACGTCGCAGTCCGTGTCGTTCCACTCGACGGTTGGCCGTGAGCCCCAGGAAATACATATTTTCCGAAATGACGACAGAACGTCGGCGTGTTGGTTCTTTCGCCCATGTCTCATAAGGGTCATTCGCTACGGGTCCCTCGTCGCCGGACCAGACGCGAAGTCCGTAGTGGCCCGAAAGCTGACCTAGTTCCAAACGCCCTGGCTCATGCTTCTCGCCCTCTCTAACCGAGGAGTATGGCCATGCAAGATCAAGAGAACGCGACCCTCGCGTCTCATAAGCGAGTGCCCTGGAATAAGGGCAAGGTGACCGGAGCAAAGCCCCGTTGCGCCCCAAGCACGTTTGGTCGATCCGGACAAAACTCCAGATCGAAGGTCGTGCTCGGGACCTCGCCATGTTCAACTTGGCGATCGACAGCAAGCTGCGTGGCTGTGACGTCGTAGCGATTAAGGTCGAAGATATCGCCGCCAGCGGATACGCCGCGGATCGGGCAACGGTCCGACAGAAGAAAACGGGCCGGCCAGTCAGATTCGAGTTGAGCGAACTGACCCGCCAAGCAGTCGATGACTATTTGAAGGTTGCCAACAAAAGACCCGGGGAGTTCTTGTTCACTGGTCGTCGTGGTGCCGAACGCGGTATGACGACGCGGCAATATGCGCGCCTCGTCTCGGAATGGATAGGCAGCGTTGGACTAGACCCTAGGCTTTTCGGGACGCATTCGCTCCGACGCACGAAGGCTACCCTGATCTACCGTCGCACGGGCAATCTCAGGGCCGTCCAGCTTCTGCTTGGCCACACCAAGATCGAAAGCACCGTCAGATATCTCGGGATCGAAGTAGACGATGCTTTGGCAATAGCGGAACAAGTTGATGTCTGAAATACCCGGGCAGAGCGGACATGCTCTGCCCAGCCTCCAACAGCCGGTCTGTGCCAATACCGACCGTGAGTTCACTCTTGCCGCTACCATCCCGACGAACCTGGGGCATCACGCCCTATTCGCGGATAACTTCGATGGCCGAGCGCTGGGGCCCTGGTTCGACAAGCTGCGCCGAGCAAGGATCGCAGAATTCGGCGGCGCGCCGTTCGCAAGTAGAGTAAAATCGTCAAGGAGCGGCAAACATCAGGG
>Ga0207689_10006406_pt1 | contig 10414 bp, 8 predicted proteins | sample KBSMisM52_FD_184312 | JGI IMG/M metagenome (GOLD analysis project Ga0207689, IMG submission 184312) | Miscanthus rhizosphere microbial communities from Kellogg Biological Station, Michigan, USA - KBS Miscanthus M5-2 (SPAdes) (version 2) | ecosystem: Host-associated > Plants > Roots > Rhizosphere... | reverse complement strand
CTTTCTCTCCGCGGCCAACCCGAACCTTCCCCGGGACGTGGTGGCCGAGCTGGTGAAGCATCACGTGCTCACGCTCAAGAGCGTCATCGATCCGCAGGCCGCCGCCAATCAGGCCGAGGCCTACCGCGCGCTCCGTGCCGCCGCCGGCCACATGGCCATGATCGGTGATCCGCTCGCGGGCGCCATCGCCAGGCAGTTCCCGGCAAGGTACCCGGGGGACGGCGTGGCGCCGGGCTCGGCGCTGCGCGCGACGCTCAACCTGACCCTCCGCGAGCACGTCTATCTCGCCGCCGACGCCACCGGCGCCGCGCTGGGCGGCCGCAAGGCCGAGTTCGAGGCCGCGGCGGCGGCGCTGGACGGCAACTCGCAGGATCTCGCGCGCGCCATCGGCTCCGTGTACGGCGCGGACGCGGAGAAGGCCTTCCTGCCGCTCTGGAGGCGCCACATCGGCTTCGTGGTGGACTACACGGTGGGCGCCGCCTCGAAGGACAAGGTCAAGCAGGACAAGGCGGTGGCCGAGCTGGTCGCCTATACCGACGACTTCGGCGCCTTCCTGGCGGGAGCGAATCCGAACCTGCCCAAGGAGGCGGTGGCCGATCTGGTGAAGCACCACGTGCTGACGCTCAAGGAGGTGATCGACGCGCAGGCGGCCGGCAATCAGCCCCAGGCCTGGAAGAACGCGCGCACCGCGGCGGGGCACATGGCGAAGATTGCCGACCCGCTGGCCGCCGCCATCACCAGGCAGTTTCCCCAGCGCTTCGCGACCGCCTACTAGTGGCCGCTCAGACGGGCTCGCCGACGTGCAGCCGGGAGCGGCTCACGTCGGCCTGCACGTCGCGGACCCGATCCCCTTCCATCTCGATGGTGACCACGTGCTCCTCCACCTCGAGGTGCCGGACGGTGAAGAACCACCCGAAGACACGACCCGCGGTGGGCCGCGTCCGCTTGCCGCGATAGACCAGGGTCCGGCGCCGCTCCGGCGCGAAGCGCTCGCGCTGCTCCGGGTGCGGGCCGCAGAGCGCGAGCACCTCGGCCAGCGTGGTCTTGCCGGGGATGATCCGGGCCACCACTTCCGGGGAGACGATGGTCCCGGTCTCGCGCCCGGCCGGGCCGCGATTCCACCCGCCCATCCGCACATTGGCCACCAGCCAGCCGCCCACGTACCCGCCCACGCGAGCCAGCGCGGGGCCCACCGCATAGCCGAGGGCCAGGAAGATCGCGGGCAAGGCCACCAGCGCCGCCGCCTGCAGCTTCGAGAAGTAGCCGTACTGCACGGTCACCTGCTGGGGCGCGATGCCTTCCGAGGTGTCGAGGAACAGCGACACCACCTCGGTGCTCTCGAGCGACTCGGACAGCCGCCGGATGGTATTGCGGGGGAACACCTCGTCGATCTTCAGCTCGTCGGAGTGGGAGAAGTTCACCGCGAGCTCGGCGGGGGCATCCGCCAGCCGCACCGCGCGATCGCGGTGGGCGAAGTACATCTGGAACAGGGGACGGTCGCGCACCTCATTGAAGCTGATCGAGGCGATGTACTTCTCGCCCAGCACCGCCGCCTCCACCCAGGAGGCCTTCTTGGGCTTGATCAGCGAGGGGCTGCGGAAGCGCAGGTCCATGAGCCAGCGCGGGTCCGGCAGGCGCGACGTCCAGGGAATGCGGATCCAGGTGGCGGGCGGGGACAAACCCAGCGCCCCGCCGGACTGGACGAAGGTGACGTAGGGCACGCCGCCGGGCACCGGCTCCGCCTTGGCCGCCGCGTCGGGATCGTTCAGGCTCTGCGCGTAGAGCGGGATCCGCCCCTCTCCGATCACGTCGAATCCCAGCGCGGTCACCATCTTCGCCAGCTCCGCGTCCGGCTTGCCCGGCGCGGCGCCGCTGATCACCTCGCCGGGCCAGAGGAGATAGAAGTCCTGTGGCACCGCGCCCGCCGTCCGCGGCGTGGACGGCGGCGGCACCACGCTCCACAGCACATTGACGTGCGCGGTCGGATCGTCCGGGTTGACGTTGGCGCGCACGATGAGAGGACCGATATGGAAGCCGCTATTGGGGTGGGTGGAGAAGAAGAGCTGCGCGGACGCCGGCGCCGTGGGGAGGAGCAGAAGGACGAAGGCGGCGCCGATCGCGAGATGCCGTGAGCGCGAGCGCAGCATGCAGGGGGATGATACCCCGCGGTCACGGCATTGACCACGGCACCCCCCGGAGGCTACCCTCGTAGTCACCATGACCGAATCTGCGGCCATTGTCGGGACCGGCGCCACCGCCGGCGTCGCCGAGTTCATCGTCAAGAGCCGGTGGGAGGACTGCCCGCCGGAGGCGGTGGAGGCCGCGCGCCGCGCCATCCTCGACTGTCTCGGCGTCATGTTAGCGGGCGCAGTAGAGCCGCCCGCTCGCATCATCCAGCGCATCGCGGAGGCCGAAGGGGGAGCGCCGCTGGCCACCGTGGTGGGCGCGGGCCGGCGCACCGGCGCCACGTGGGCCGCGCTCGCCAACGGCACCGCCGCCCATGCGCTCGACTACGACGACACCAACTTCGCCATGATGGGACATCCCTCGGCCCCCGTGCTCTCCGCCGCGCTCGCCGCGGGCGAGCTGGCCCTGGCCGACGGCCGAAGCCTCGTCCACGCCTTTCTCCTCGGCTTCGAGGTGGAAACCACGCTCGCCGAGGTGGTGAATCCCCCGCACTACTACCGCGGCTGGCACGCCACCTGTACGCTCGGCACCCTCGGCGCGGCCGCGGCGGCGGCGCGGCTGCTCGGGCTGGATGCGGCGCAGACGCGGGTGGCCCTCGGCGTCGCCGCCTCGCAGGCGTCCGGGCTCAAGGAAAACTTCGGCACCATGACCAAGCCCTTCCATGCCGGCCATGCCGCCCGGAGCGGCGTGCTCGCCGCCCTGATGGCGCGCGAGGGCTGGACGGCGTCGGAGCAGGCGCTGGAGGGCCCGCAGGGCTTCTTCGCGGTGCTGGGCGCGGGCGACCTCCACCCCGAGCATCTGGCGACCCTCGGCCGCCCGTGGAAGATCCTCACCACCGGGGTGGCGGTGAAGCCGTACCCCTCCTGCGCGTGCACGCACTCCATCATCGACGGCGCGCGCGAGCTGCGCGAGCGACACCGGCTGCGCCCCGACGACATCCGCGAGGTCACCATCGGGGTGCACGCCTCGGTGCCCAGTATCCTCATCCACGACCAGCCGCGCACTGGCCTGGAGGCGAAGTTCTCCGGCGTCTACTCGGCGGCGGCGGCGCTGGTGGAGGAGCACCTGGGCATCCAGACCTTCACCGACGCCAAGGTGCAGGATCCGGCCATTCGCGCGCTCATGCCGCGGGTGAAGATGGTGGTGGACCCGTCCCTCGACGGCCACCACGAGCGCCACATGTGGACGCGCGTGCGCGTGCGCCTGGCCGACGGGCGCGAGCTGGAGATCGGGCCGCGCGAGGTGCCCGGACATCCCGGCAATCCGCTGAGCGCGGCCGCGCTGCGCGCCAAGTTCGAGGAGTGCGCGGCCATCGCGCTCCCCCCCGAGCGCGTGTCGGTGGTGCGCGAGATGGTCGAGGGGCTGGACGGTTGCCCCGACCTGCGCAGCTTCACCGCGATTCTCTGATCCGCATGCTCCTCGGATGCTCGATTCCGGTCGCCGATATCGGCACCGGTCCCGCGGTCTTGCGTGATTATGCGCAGGCGGCGGAGGGCCTCGGCTACTCTCATCTCCTCGCGCCTGATCACGTGCTCGGGGCCAATCCCGAGGCGAAAATCGGCCTATTCGCCTCCTCGATCGCGGCATCCGCTTCCTTCAATGCTGGCGCCCGTCGAGTTGGCACCACCACGAACGCCTATCATGACCCGTTCGTGCTCTACGGCTTCCTTACCGGGTGCACACGGACAATCGGCTTTGCCGTCGGCGTGCTGATCCTGGCGCAGCGCCAGGCGGTGCTGGTCGCGAAGCAGGCCGCCTCGCTCGACGAGCTGTCCGGTGGACGTCTTCGCCTGGGAATCGGGGTCGGCTGGAACGAGATCGAGTTCGTCGGCCTCAACGAGAACTTCCACAATCGCGGCCGCCGTTCTGAGGAGCAGGTACGGGTCATGCAAGCACTATGGGCCCGAACCTCATGTCACCTTCGCCGGCGAGTTCCATCAACTCGACGATGTCGGGATCAACCCCAGGCCCGCTTTGGGGCGAGTGCCGATCTGGTTCGGCGGGCACGCCGAAGCGACCTTCCGGCGCGCGGCGAAATATGGCGACGGCATCATGCCGATTGTCCATCCCGCCGGTGACGCCGCCCTGGGGGCGTTCGAGAAGGTGCGGGCGCTGACCCGCGAGGCCGGGCGCGACCCGGCGCAACTGGGCATCGAGGTGTGGGTTTCTCCCGGGGTCGGGAGCGAGGAGGACTGGCGGCGGGAGATCGGCTTCTGGAAAAAGGCCGGAGTCACCCACATCACGGCCCACACCACCTATGTGAGCGACCATCACAAGCGAATTGCCGGACGCAGTGCCGCCGCCCACTTGGCTGCGATCACCCGCTATCGCGCTGCGGTGGCCGACCTGCTCTAGCTGTTCCTTATCTAACTCACGCGGTCGCGGAGGGCGGCGCCCGCCGCCTCGAGGAAGCGCGCGATGTGGCTCTCGTCGTGGGCGAGCGAGAGATAGAACTTGGTGGACATCGGATTGAGGAAGATCCCCCGCCGGAAGAGCCCGAGCAGGAAGGCCCGCGCCCGCTTGCGGTCCGAGGCGAACGCGCTCCGGTAGTCCACCACCTCGCGGTCCGTGAACACCACCGCCGCAAGCGGGCCGTCGCCCTGGACATGGCCCACCACGCCGGCCTCGGCGAGGACGCGGCGCAACCCGCTCCGGAGCGTTTCGCCCAGCGCGAAGAGGCGCGGATACACGCCGGGCTTCCGCAGCTCGCCCAGGGTGGCCACGCCCGCCGCGCTGGATACCGGATTGCCGCCCAGGCTCGACGCCCACCAGACATAGCGCCCGCCGCCCAGGCCGTCCTCGCGGACCAGATCCATCACGTCGCCGCGGCCCGCCACCGCGCCGATGGAATAGCCCCCGCCGAGGGCCTTGCCGAGGCAGGCCAGGTCGGGCCGGACGCCGTAGTACTCCTGCGCGCCGCCATAGGCGAGCCGGAATCCGGTGACGGTCTCGTCGAAGATGAGGAGCGTGCCGACCTCCGCCGTCAGCTCCCGCAGCCCCTGGAGAAAGCCGGGGCGCGGCGGCGTGCACCGATGCAGCGGCTCGACGATGATGCCGGCGATCTCCCCGCGATGCGCCTCCACGATTCGGATGGTCGCGGCCAGATCGTTGTACGGGGCCACCAGGATGTCCGCCACCGCCCCCGGCGTCACCCCGGCCGAGGTCGGCTCGCCCGCGGGAAAGTCCAGCAACCGCGACGGGAAGAGGCTCACCGTCCCCACCTCGTTCGCCCCGTGATACGCCCCCTCGAACTTGAGGACCCGCGGCCGCCCCGTATAGGCCCGCGCCAGCCTCACCGCGTACGCGGTCGCCTCCGTGCCCGAAGCGCAGAACCGCACCCGCTCCGCGCATCCGACGGCACGCGCGATCTCCTCCGCCAGCTCCAGCGCCGGCGCGCTGACATAGGCGAAGTTCGCCCCCCGCCCCGCCTGCGCCACCGCCGCCGCCGTCACCGCCGGATTCGCATGCCCCAGCAGCACCGACCCCCACCCCATGGTGAAATCGGTAAACAACCGCCCGCCCGTATCCCAGACATTCACACCCTGCCCATGAGTGAGGACGACGGACAGCTCCGGAGGAAGGTTGTATTCCCCCAGGGAGCCAGCAGGAAAGACAAGCTGAGCTCGTTCAGCCGGAGTGGAATGACGAGAGGAAGAGGAGCAATCAGACTGAGGAGAAGGAGTAGAAGGAGGCGGGATCGACATCACAGACGTGCTCGTGAAAGCTCGGTTGAAATCTACTCGCGGAACGCCGCGACCAGGTTACACCACGGTCAACATGCGAAAAGCATGTTGATTCAGTGATGACAGGTCACGCACTCGAGCGGCGCGGCGAACTTTTCCTTGGCCAGCTTGGGCATCGGCTTGGGCAGCCAGGTGAGGCTGGCGATCTGGCCGCCATTGGCGGCCCGATGGCACTCCACGCACCAGCCCATGGACAGCGGGTTGGGCGCCAGGTTCGGCGCCAGCGCGAGGTTCAGCACGTCGTTGGTGAGGCTCTGTCCCGTCACCGGCGCCGCCACCTGCTCCATCGCCTCGATGCGGCCATGACAGGTCTGGCAGGGCAGGCCGGCCTGGATGTGATTCTTGTGCACGAACTTGGCATGCTCGGGCACCTTGAACACCCGCACCCACGGGATGGGCTCCTTGCGCTCCCAGTACCCGTGCAGCTTCTGGACCTCGGGATTGCCTTGAGCGGCCACGATCTTGTGACAGCCCATGCAGCGCTCCACCGACGGCAGACCCGCCGCGCTCGAGCGGCGGGCGCCGGAGTGGCAGTACTGGCAGTCGATCTTGAACGCGCCCGCGTGAATGACATGGCTGAAGAAGATCGGCTGCACCGGGCCGTCGCGATGGACCGGCACCGGCAGGACCTTCGCGGGATCGTAGGCCGGCTCGGCCAGCGTGCGGATATAGGCGACGACGTCCGAGATCTGGGCGTCCGACAGGGTCGGCTTGAAGGGCGGCATCAGGTTGGACAGCCCGATGGACTGCGGACCCTCCGAGACGGCGCGGATCAGCATGTGGTCGGGCAGCGCGTTGAGGATGCGGCCGTCGGCGAGGTTCTGCGGCCGGATAGCGAGGTTCGCGCCCCCGGGCCCATCACCGAGGCCCTTGTCGCCGTGGCAGGTGGCGCAGTACTGCGCGTACACCTTCTGTCCCGACGCGATGTGCACGTTGGGCGCCGCCGGCGCATGCCCACCCTTGGCGGGCTCGGACTCGGTCTTGGCCGTCGAGCTCTGAGACCAGCCGAGGAATCCGAGCGCGATTCCGGCGGCGACGACGGCGGCGGCGAGAGCAGGGCGGGCCAGGCGCATGGCGCGGATTGTACTTTAATTCACCCGCCGAGGTAAAGACGCTTGACCTCGGGATCATCGAGCAAGCTTCGCCCGGACCCCTCGATACGGTTCCGGCCCAGCTCGAGGACATAGCCCCGGTCGGCCACGGACAGGGCCTTGGCCGCGTTCTGCTCCACGAGCATGAGGGTATAGCCGGACCGCTTCATCTCCACGAGCTTCTCGAAGATGAGCGACACGTACTTGGGCGACAGCCCCAGCGAGGGCTCGTCCAGGAGCACCAGCTTGGGGATGGTCATCAGCGCCCGGCCGATGGCCACCATCTGTTGCTCGCCGCCCGACATGGTGCCCGCCTTCTGGTACCGCCGCTCGGCCAGGATGGGGAAGAGCGAGTAGACGCGTTCCAGCGCCGCGCGGATCCGGGCCGGGTTGCGCTCGGTATAGCCCCCCATCTCGAGGTTCTCGAGGACGGTCATCTGCGGGAAGACGATGCGCCCCTGGGGGACGTAGGCCAGGCCGCGGCGCAGCACCTGATCGGGCCGCAGGCCGGTGATGTCGTCGCCGTCGAAGAGCACCCGGCCCTCCGTCGGTTTGAGAAAGCCCACGATGACCTTGAAGGCGGTGGACTTGCCGGCGCCGTTGGGGCCGATCACCGCCACCAGCTCGCCGGGGGCGATGATGAGGCTCACGCCGTGGAGGATGGCCATCTTGCCGTAGCCGGCCGTCATCGCCTCGGCACGGAGGAGGGTCGAGATCACGGCAGCCGCTCGGCGATATAGAGGATGTGCGGGTACGGGAGGAAGTCCACCATCAGATGGCGATGGACACGGAAGCCCACTTCCTCGAGGAGGCCGGTCAGCGCCTCCGCGGGCCAGTAGTGCACCGGCGTGCGCGGGTCCATGGCGAGATCCAGCGCGTGGGTGAACCACCGCTTCCACGCGGGGCGGCTGTCCACATCCTTGACGAGGAGCCGGCCCCCCGCGGGCAGCGCCTTGGCGAGCTGCTCGAGCAGCGGCTTCACGGTATCGGCCGGGATGTGATGGACGATGTCCAGCATGTAGGCGGCGTCGTAGAGATCGCCGCCTCGGAAATGCCGGGCGTCGTCCACCTCGTAGCGCGCGTTGAGGAGCCCGAGCCGCGCCGCCGCCGTGCGCGCCATCGCGATCCGGCGCGGATTGCGGTCCAGCCCCTCGAGCGTGAGACCCGGCTGAGTAATCGCGTAGTAGAGCGAGAAGAGCCCGAAGCCGCAGCCCACGTCGAGCACCCGGCCCCGCGCGGGGAGGTACTGGCCGATCTCGTCCAGGAAGCGCTGGCGCAGGATGCCGAAGCGCCCCCAGCAATACGCCCGGACGATCGGGTCGTCGTAGGCGCGGATGACGCTATGAATCGCTTCGCTTCGCATAGATCCGGTAGTCGTCGCCCTGCACGGCCAGCGAGTAGCTTCGCGCGAGAAGATCCCGCAGCTCGGGAAACCGATCGAGCCGATCATAGCCCCGCTCCAGCCACGAATCACGCAGCACCACCACCGCGGCGGGGCGGCCCTGCTCGAGCCCCCGCACCAGCTCCGCGCGGATCCCCTGGATGCGCGGAGCGCCCTCGTCGTGGAAAAAGTGAAAATCGTAGAGAAACCGGGTGGGCTGGCGGAGCTGGAGCCGGAAGAGCGCGTGGATGCCCCCCGCCGTCACGTCCAGGACCTGGGCGGTGCCGCCGGCGGGCACCAGCGGCCCGAGATCCCGTGTGATGGCGGCCACGCGCCGCGCCTTGGCGTCGATCCACTGGGCGTCCATCGCCTCCACGGCCTTGGCGCCCAGCACCATCGCGGTGGCGGCGAACAGGACGATGGCGGCGGCGCGGGCCACCTCGCGCGCACGCGGCACGCCGGCGGCCATCACCGCCTCACCCGCGGGCGCGGCGAGGGCGCAGAGGAAGAAGACCAGCGGGTAGAGGTGGTACTCCCAGCCTTTGCCCTGCAGCACGAAGTGCAGCGCGCCCGCCCCCACGCCCACGGCCGCGAGCGGCCGCCGGATCCCGAATGACGGCGCCGCGGGAACGAGGAGACCCCAGAGTGCCAGCGCGGCCAGGAGCGCGAGGAGGACCCGCCCGTGCGCGTGCCAGCCGAGCGCGGCCCACAGCGGCTCGCGGCCGAGCTGGCTATAGAACGGGATGACATAGCCCACCAGGGTGTCCCAGAACGCGCCGAGGCCGCCGCGCCAGGCGAGCCAGCCGAAGACCAGCGCGGGCGCCGCACACCCGGCGCCCAGCACCGCCGCCGCGCCCGGCAACGCCGCGCGTCCGGCGCGCCGCGCCGCCGCCGCGCCCGCCACCGCGCTCCCCAGCCAGAAGATCCCCGCCGCATAGGGCTTGATGGTAAGACCCGCGCCCAGGGCGGCCCCGCCCCAGAGCAGCGCCAGTCGCGATCCGCCGCGGTCCCACGCGCGCGCGACGCCGCAGGCGCCGGCGGCGAGGAACAGGCAGAGAAGGAAGTCACGCTGGCCCACATGCCAGGCGCCGCCGGCCAGGTGATAGAGGACGAAGAGCAGCGCGGCGCCGGCGGCGCCCACCACGCCCCCCAGCGGCCGGCAGAACACGTAGAGGAGCGCCGCGGTGGCGGCGAGCCAGGCGAGATCGAAGAGGCGCCAGGCCAGATCACCCCCGCCCGCCGTCGCCAGCACCGCCCAGTGCAGGAGATACACGCCGGGGAGGTTCATGTCGAAGATGTCGCGATAGGGCACGAGCCCCTGACCCATGAGCCAGGCGACGTAGTGGAAGAGCGGCGCGTCGTGGATGAGCGGCCAGTGGAGCGAGCGCCCGGCGAGGAAGCCCGCGAGCAGCGCGCTAGCGGCCAAAATAGGCTTCAATCACCCGCTCGTCGGCCTGGATCACGCCCGGCGGCCCCTCCGCGAGCTTCTCCCCGTGGTCGAGCACGAACACGGTCTCGCAGAGGCCCATCACCACCTTCATGTCGTGCTCCACGAGGAAGATGGTCTTGCCCCGGTCGCGCAGCGCCTTCACCGCGTCCAGCAGCTCGTTGAGCAGGGTCCGGTTCACGCCCGCCGCCGGCTCGTCGAGCAGGATGAGGTCGGGATCACTCATGAGCACGCGAATGAACTCCAGCAGCTTCTGCTGGCCGTAGGACAGGTTCCCCGCGTACTCGTCGGCCAGCGTCTCGAGCTTCACGAAGCGGAGCAGCTCCTCGGCCCGCTCGCGCGCGGGCTTGAACTCGCTCGTGGTCACCACGAGGAGGTTTTCCAGCGCGGTCAGCTCGGGGAACACGCGGATGATCTGAAAGGTGCGCCCGAGGCCGCGGTGGAAGATCTGGTGCGGCTTGAGCCGGTCGATCCGGCGGCCCTTGAACCCCACCGCCCCCGAGTCGCGCCGCTCGATGCCCGTGATGCAGTTGAAGAGCGTGGTCTTGCCCGAGCCGTTGGGCCC
>Ga0207689_10006404_pt1 | contig 10416 bp, 11 predicted proteins | sample KBSMisM52_FD_184312 | JGI IMG/M metagenome (GOLD analysis project Ga0207689, IMG submission 184312) | Miscanthus rhizosphere microbial communities from Kellogg Biological Station, Michigan, USA - KBS Miscanthus M5-2 (SPAdes) (version 2) | ecosystem: Host-associated > Plants > Roots >... | reverse complement strand
GAGTTCCGCAGCCTGCTCGCGGAGATCAGCATGCTCCTGGCCTACGAGGTGACCCGTGAGCTACCCACCCACGAGGTCGCGGCGGCGACTCCGATCGGCCCCACCACGATCCGGCTCCTCGACGGCAAGAAGATCGTGCTGATCTCGATCCTGCGCGCGGGCAACGGCCTCCTCGACGGCATGCTCCGCATCCTCCCGAGCGCGCGCGTCGGTCACGTGGGCCTCTACCGCGACCCGAAGACGCTCCACGCGGTGGAGTACTACTTCAAGGTGCCGCACGAGATGGCGGAGCGGGACGCGGTCGTGCTCGACCCCATGCTCGCCACCGGTAACTCGGCGGTCGCTGCGGTCACGCGGGTGAAGGCGACCACTCCGCGCTCGATCCGGTTCGTCTGCCTGCTGACGTGTCCGGAAGGCCTCGAGCACTTCCATCGCGAGCACCCCGACGTGCCGGTCTACACCGCGGCCATCGACAGCCACTTGAACGAGCACGGCTACATCGTTCCGGGCCTGGGCGACGCGGGCGACCGCCTCTTCGGCACCAAATGAGACTCGCGGGCAAGGTGGCCCTGATCAGCGGCGGCGCGCGCGGCATGGGCGCGGCGGAGGCGATCCTCTTCGCGCGGGAAGGCGCCCGCGTGGTCCTGGGCGACATCCTCGACGCGGAGGGCAAGCGGGTCGAGGCCGAGATCGCGGGCAAGGGCGGAGAGGCGGTCTACGTGCGGCTGGACGTGACGAGCGAGGCGGACTGGGAGCGCGCGGTGGCCACCGCGGTGTCGCGTTTCGGGCGGCTCGACGTGCTCGTGAACAACGCGGGAGTGGGCGGCGGCAGCCTGCTCGAGCACACCACGTCCGAGGCGTGGGACCATGGCATGGACGTCAACGCCAAGGGCGTCTTCCTCGGCACCAAGGCCGCGATCCCCGCGATGCGCCGGGCCGGGGGCGGCTCCATCGTCAATATCTCCTCGCAGCTCGGGATGGTCGGGATGGAGCGCAGCAGCCCGCAGTACCAGGCGTCGAAAGGCGCGGTGCGGACCCTGACGAAGCTGACCGCGGTGCAGTACGCGCGCGAGCGCATCCGCGCCAACTCGGTGCACCCCGGGCCGATCGTGACCCCGATGACCGAGGCGCGCCGCGGCGACCCCGGGCACTACGAGTACATGGTCTCGCGCATCCCGCTCGGCCGGTACGGCGAGCCGGACGAGGTGTCCTACGGAGTGCTGTACCTCGCCTCGGACGAGTCGTCCTTCGTCACCGGGAGCGAGCTGGTGATCGACGGAGGATGGACGGCCCAGTAGCGGCGGCCGAGCGCAGCGCTTGCAGCTCACGCAGTGGAAAAGGAGTGGGGACATGATCTACGAGATCCGCACGTACCGCGTGAAGGTGGGCAGTCTCCCCGAGGTCGAGAAGCGCTTCGGCGAGGCCTACGAGAACCGCAAGAAGATCTCGCCGCTCGCCGCGTTCTGGCACACCGAGATCGGACCGCTGAACGAGATCATCCACGTGTGGCCCTACGAGAACATCAGCGAGCGCAACCGCCTGCGGGCGGAGGCGGTGAAGGCGGGCAACTGGCCGCCCAAGATCGCCGAGTTCATCGAGACCATGCAGTCCGAGATCGTGGTGCCGTTCGCGTTCCTGCCCGACCTCAAGCCGGGCAAGATGGGCCCGTTCTTCGAGATGCGCTACTACGCGATGAAGCCGGGCACGCTCCCCGACCTGATCAAGCGCTGGGAGTCCAAGATCGAGGAGCGGGTCAAGATGTCGCCGATCGCGCTGGCCGGGCACGTCGAGCACGGCGAGGCCAACCGCTTCATCCACATCTGGGCCTACAAGAGCATGGACGAGCGGACCGCGGTGCGGAACAAGGCGCGCGAGATGGGGGTGTGGCCGCCCCCGGGCGGCGCCGACACCCTGCTCACGATGGCCAACAAGATCATGATGCCGGCGGCCTTCTCGCCGGTGCAATAGCCGGGAGAGCGAATCAGGCGGACGGCAGCGAATCGAGGAAGTCGAGCAGCACGCGATTGAAAGCCCCCGGCTGGTCGAGGTTCGAGGAGTGTCCGGCGCCCCGGATCACCTCGAGCCTCGCCCCGGGGATCTTCTTCGCCATGTACTCGCAGGGCGCGAGGAACGGCTGGTCCTGATCCCCCACGACGACGAGCGTGGGCACCCGGATGCCCGCGAGCCCGTCGATCACCCGCGAGCCCTCCTGCGCGAGCATGCCGCGCGCGGCGTGGGCGAGTCCCTGCGCCGAGCGGTGGAGACTCGCCGATTCCTGGACCTCGCGGCTCCCGCCCAGGGCCTCCAGCCCGCGCGTCTCCAGCGACACCGCGCGCTCGCGGGCCCGCGCGTTCCACGCTTCGCGCGCGTCCGCGTTGCGGTAGCCGGGACCCGAGTCGCAGATCACGAGCGCGCGGGTCATCCGCGGATGCTCGAGCGCGAATCCGAGCGAGGCGTACCCGCCGAGAGAGAGCCCCCCGATCACCGCCCGCTCCACCCCCAGGTGGCCGAGCAGGGCCTTCATGTCCGCGATGGTGAGCTCGGCCGAGTAGCGCGTCGGATCCGCGGGGCTCTCGGTGGCGCCGTGCCCGCGCATGCTCCAGCTGATGACGCGGTAGCGGTCGCCCAGCGCGCGGTGCTGATCGTCCCACATGCGGCGGGTGGCGGAGTAGCCGTGGCTCAGGAGCACGACGGGGCCGGCCCCGCTCGCCTCGTAGTCGATCTCGATGCCGTTCAGATTCGCTCGCGCCATCGGGAGTCGCTCCTTTCGCGCCGGAATGCGACCGAGTATGCCAGAATCGCCGCATGCGCACCATCCGGGGTCGCGGCGCGTGGTGGGCGATCGGGGCGATCATCGTGGCCATGATCGGAATGCCGGGCGGAGCGGGGGCGCAGGAGCTGACCGAGCTGTCGGCGGTGGAGGCGGCCGCGCGCATCCGGGCCGGGACCCTCCGGAGCGAGGACCTGGTGCGGGCCCTCGTGGACATGGCCGAGCGCCGGCGCGACCTCAACGCCTTCATCACCTTCGAGCGCGAGCACGCGCTCGCGGCCGCGCGCCGGGCGGACGGGCTGGCCGCCCGCAAGAGCTTCGCGGGACCGCTGCACGGGGTGCCCATCGTGGTGAAGGACAATATCCACGTGGCCGGTCTGCCCAACTCGGCGGGGACGCCCGGGCTCCGGGCCTTCGTGCCTGCCCGCAACGCGCCGGTCGCCGAGAAGCTGATCCGCGCGGGGGCGATCGTGCTCGGCAAGACCAACATGCACGAGCTCGCCTTCGGCATCACCAGCAACAACGCGGCGTTCGGCCCCGCGCGCAACGCCTACGACGCCTCCCGCATCGCGGGCGGCTCCTCGGGCGGCACCGGCAATGCCATCGCCGCGCGCATGGCCCCGGCCGGGCTCGGCTCCGACACCGGTGGCTCGGTGCGCGTCCCGGCCGCGCTCAACGGCATCAGCGGGCTCCGGCCTACCCTGGGGCGCTACTCGCAGGAGGGCATCACGCCCATCGCCCACACCCGCGACACCGCGGGACCGATGGCGCGCGAGGTCGCCGACCTGGTGCTGCTCGACACGATCATCACCGGGGCCCGGGACAAGGTGGTGCCGGCCTCGCTGGGCGGTCTTCGGGTGGGCGTCCCCCGCCCGGTGTTCTGGAAGAACCTCGACTCGGAGACCGAGCGGCTGGCGACCGCGGCGCTCGATCGGCTGCGGGGCGAGGGCGCGGTCGTGGTGGACGTGGATATGGCCGGCCTCGCCGAGCTCAACGGCAAGGTCAGCTTCCCGGTCGCCCTCTACGAGGCCAACGCGGACCTGACCCGCTACCTCAAGCAGTACCGGATTCCGCTCGACCTCAAGGGGCTCGCCGACCGCATCGCGAGCCCGGACGTGAAGGGCCTCTTCGCGAGCGCGATCGTGCCCGGCGCGAAGGACGCGATCCCGGAGAAGGTCTACCGCGACGCGATCGCCACCCGGCCGGCGCTCCAGCGCCTGTACGCCGAGACGTTCCAGACGCACCGGATCGCGGTGCTCGTGTTCCCCACGACTCCGCTGCCCGCCGCACCGGTGGGCGACGATCAGACCACGAAGCTGAACGGGGCGGACGTACCGACCTTTCCCACCTTCATCCAGAACACCGATCCGGGCAGCAACGCGGGGATCCCCGGTCTCACCGTGCCGATCGGGCGGACCGCGGCCGGCCTGCCGGTCGGGCTCGAGCTCGACGGGCCCGCGGGCAGCGACCGGCGCCTGCTCGGCATCGGGCTCGCGCTCGAGACCCTGTTCGGCCGCCTGCCCGCGCCCTGAGGAGGCCGTCATGAGACTGCTGAGCCCCGACGAGATGACCCGGCTCCTGCCCGCCGAGACGCACGCCTTCCGCGGGCCGGTTCCCACCCAGATCGTGTCCAGCGAGGAGTACTTCCCGACGCCTCAGACCGCGGCGCAGCGGGAGGTCGAGGCGCGGCTCAAGGCGCTGGGCGACGAGCTCGGCGCGCGGCAGGGCGTGAGTCGCCGCGCGTTCTTCCGCACCGCGGCGGGCATGGCGGCGGCCTACGTGGCCATGAACGAAGTGTACGGGCCGCTGTTCGCGGCGACCCGCGCGGAGGCGGCCGACAAGGACATGGCCGCGGAGCGCGCGAAGGCGCTCGCGGGGCAGTTCATCATGGACACCCACACCCACTTCTTGAAGGACGACACGCGCCTCACCGGATTCGTGCGCATGCGGGAGGCGGTGGGCCGCGCGGGCTGGAACCCGGGTCTCGCGGGCCGGCCGCAGACCATCGAGGACCTGAAGTTCGACAACTACTTCAAGGAGATCTTCCTCGACAGCGACACCAAGGTCGCGCTCATCAGCAGCGCGCCCTCGGACGTGCCCGGCGACTGGTTCCTCACCAATGAGATGATGGCGCAGGCCCGCGCGACCGTGAACGCGCGGCTCGGCGGGCGCCGGCTACTCACCCACGCGATCTTCACGCCGGGGCAGCCCGGCTGGATGGAAGCGCTCGACCGCGCGCTGGTCGACCTCAAGCCCGACTCGATGAAGGGCTACACGATCGGGGACAACACCAACAAGGACCAGAGCCGACATCCGTGGCGGCTCGATGACGAGAAGCTGCTCTACCCGGCCTACGAGAAGATGGCGAAGGCGGGAGTGGTCAACGTTTGCATCCACAAGGGCCTCTTCGCGCCCGCGCTCGACCAGCGGTTCCCCAATCTGCGCGCCTACTGTGACGTGCGCGACGTGGGGAAAGCCGCGAAGGACTGGCCGCAGCTCAACTTCATCATCTATCACGGGGCCTATCGGTTCGCGGGCGGCGGTGATCCGGCCGACGCGGTCGCCCAGTTCGACCAGACCGGCCGCGTGGAGTGGGTGACCGACCTCGCCGAGATCCCCGGCAAGCACGGGGTGACCAACGTCTACGCCGATCTCGGGCAGCTCTTCGCCCTGACCACGGTGGCCCAGCCGCGGCTCACCGCCGCGCTCATGGGCACGCTGGTGCGCGGCATGGGCGCCGATCACGTCATCTGGGGGACCGACGCGGTGTGGACCGGCGCGCCCCAATGGCAGATCGAGGGGCTGCGCCGGCTCGAGATCCCCGAGGAGATGCAGAAGAAGTACGGGTTCGCCCCGCTCGGTCCCGCCGACGGCCCGGTGAAGACCGCGATCTTCGGAGAGAACGTCGCGCGGCTCTACCGCTACGACCGGCGCGCGGAGCTGGCGGGACCGAGCCGCCTCGCCGAGCTCAAGGCCGAGTACGAGCGCAGTGGGATCGGCCGCAGCAACCGCCGCTACGGCTACGTGGTGCGCGGCTGAGCGGGGCGGGCCACTCCGTCACGGGAAGAGCGCGTCCGGCTCAGCGGCTTGGCGCGGGGCCCACCCACACCCACGTGTACGGGTAGTCCACCCCGTTGCCGTGGCGCGCCCAGCGTCCCGTCGGCAGCGTGATCTCGGGCGCGGGCTCGACTCGCGGGGTCGGCACGTAGACCAGGCTCGGCCGCGCCGGGACGACCACGTAGACGGTCGGCGGCGGAATCACGACCACCGTCGGCGCGGGCGGGAAATACCCTCCGCCCAGACAGCACCCGAAGAAAGAATGCGGCCGGGGAATCGGCCGGCCCGGTCGGTGATGCGGTCCGGACATCGAGCCCGGGTCGCCACCCGTACGGTCGTCGGCCCGCGCGCCCGCGGACCCCAGCACGAGCAGCGCGAGCGCGATCAGTGCGATCCGGGTGAGGCGGTACATGCTCGCAGTCTACTCCTCCTCCCGCTTGACAACGAGCGCGCGCGGCGGTTTCCTTGCAATTGACGGACGGTGAGGCGCCGCCGGCCGTCGTGCCGTTAACCCAGAGGGAGATCAGGATATGGAGAACACGCCACCCGACTCGCACGGCGCGTCATCGGGCGTGGTTCCGGCCTGATGGCGCGCGACCTGAGCTAGAGCACGACCAGCTCCCGGCCCATGGTCGGGACATGCCGCAGGCATGAGCCTGCGCGCGAGAAACCGTAGGCCCGGGCGGCGGTTCACCGGTTCCGCCTCCCGGGCCGCTTCTCTCACAGCGCAGACGGAGGAACCGCGGCATGGCGCAGTGGGATCAGATCACCGTCGATGGATCTCCCATGCGTCTCTACGTCGGCATGCCGAGCCTTGGCCGGGCCTTCCCGGCCGTGATCGTCGCCCACCACGGCCCCGGCGTGGACAAGTTCATCGAAGACCGGGTGGAGCACCTGGCCCAGCAAGGCTACCTGGCCATCGCTCCGGACCTCTACCATCGCCAGGCCGAGGAGGGCGACGTGCTCACCCGCATCGGCCGGCTCCAGGACCCGGAAGTGATCGCGGACGTCAACGCCGCGGTCAACTACGCGAGACGGCTGAAGGACACGCAGCTCGGCGACGTCGGCATCATCGGCTTCTGCATGGGCGGGCGGGTGGCCTACCTGATGGCGGCCTCCAAGCCGGTGTTCAAGGCGGCCGGGGTGTTCTACGGCGGCAACATCATGAAACCGTGGGGCAACGGCCCGACGCCGTTCGATCTGACGCCTTATATCCACTGTCCGATCGCGGGGTTCTTCGGCGCGGAGGACGCCAATCCGTCACCGGAGGACGTGGACCGGATCTCCGCCCAGCTCGACCGCTACCGCAAGGCTCACGAGTTCCATCGCTACCCGGACGCGGGCCACGCCTTCCTCAACTTCACCAATCCCGCCACCTACCGGGAAGGGCCCGCCCGCGACGCGTGGGACAAGCTCATCCCGTTCCTGCAGCGCACGCTGCAGACGAGCCGCCAGCCGCGCCAGCGCCTGAGCTGATCCGCGTTCAGGCCGCGGTGGGCGAAAGCCTCGGGGTGGGGGTGTCGCCCCGCCGCGCCGGCGGCGGAGTGAGCGGGTGGCCCTGGAGCATGTCGTAGAAGACCTGGCACCACGGGCAATCCACGCCGCCGTCCATCGCCGCACAGGTGCATCGGCCTTCGAACTGGGTGGCGATCTTCGCCGCGTTTTCGCGAACGTTCATGATCGGCCTCCGTTGATATAGACCGTAGACCCGGCTCGCGACAGGGTGATGGCAGCCGAGCGAAGAATTCACGGCTTTCATGGACAGCAATCGCGATGCCAAGGGCAGGGTTCCGCCAAGCTGGCCAGAAACCAGCCGTTGACGAGCGCAGCCGGCGCGCGGTCGGGCGTTTCTACCGGGTCGAAGCGGAGCGGAACGCCACGTGCTCGGCGGTCCAGCGCTTCAGCAGCTCGGGATCGGGCGCCTGGGCAATGCCCGGCACCCGCGAGGTGGCAACCTCGCCCCGGCCGCTCAGCACGATCTCCGGCTTGCCGAGATCGTTCGTGTAGAAGTACGAGGAGGGGAAGATGTCGCCCGCGTAGGTGAAGTTGGGCAGGGTGGCCAGCTCCGCGCAGATGGCTCCGCCGATCGCGCTTTCCAGCATGCCCCCCACCCAGCAGGGGATGCCGTGGCGGGCGCACAGGGCGGCAATCTCGCGGGACTCGGTCAACCCGCCCACCCGGGCCATCTTGATGTTCACGACCCGGCAGCTTTTCAGGCGAATGGCGGCCTGGACATGGGCCAGGCTCTGGGCGCTCTCGTCGAGGCAGACCGGCGTCTCGATCCGCTGCTGGAGATCCGCGTGGTTGACCAGGCTCATGCCGTCGTCGGCCAGGGGCTGCTCGATCATCGCGAGCCGGAACCGGTCGAGCGTTCGGAAGAGCTCGGTGTCCGCGGGCGTGTAGGCCGCGTTGCAGTCGATGTGAAAGGTGAAGTCGGGGAACGTGGACCGCACCGCCTCCACCATGAAGAGATCCCAGCCCGGCCTGAACTTGAGCTTGACCCGGGGGAAGCCCGCGTCGATCGCGCCCTGGATCTTCTCCATCAGGAGGTCGAGCGAGTCCTGGATCCCGAAGTCGGCGCCCACCGCCACACGGTCGGCGGTCCCGCCGAGGGCGCGATGCAGCGGAAGGCCGCGCCGCTTGGCGTCCAGCACCCACCAGGCGATGTCGAGAGCGGCCCGCGCGAACTGGTTGCCCTTGATGAAGGCCAGCCGGTCCAGCAGGTCCTGGGCGGTCTCGATGTCCTGGCCGATGATGCGCGGCACCATGTGCTCGCGCAGGGTGTGGAAGACGGCCGGGGTGTGCTCGGCGGAGTAGGCCGGGATGAACGGCGGGCAGCTCTCGCCCCAAGCCTCGTGACCGCCGCCCTCAATCCGTACCAGGATGGTGTCAGTGACAGACTGGTCCGCGTAGGACGTCTTCCACACGAAGGCCAGCGGCAGCTTCATCCAGTAGACGTCGATCGCGTCGATCTTCATGGGGTGACCCTCAGCGCGCCCGCGCCACGATGAAGAGGCGCCGGAAGGGAAACAGCGTCCGCCCGTCCGCCCGCGGCGGGTAGGCACGGGCCACCAGCTCCGCGTAGCGCGCCTCGAAGCGGCTCCGCTCCGGCTCCGCCAGCGCGTCGAGCAGCGGCTTGAGCCAGGTGCCCTTGGTCCACTCCTTGACCGGATCGGCGCCCTCCAGTATCTGGAGGTACTCCGTCTCCCAGATGTCGAGGCCGGCCGCGCGCGGCGCGAGGGCGTCATAGTAGAAATCGGGATCGGCCACCGGCGCCGGCCGGAGCAGGGGCTCGAGCGTCGCGCGCCACGGCCCGCCGCGCGCGGCTTCCGAGATCAGGGTGTGCGACGGGGCCCCGAAGTTGCGCGGCATCTGGACGGCCAGCACGCCACCGGGCGCGAGGGCCGCGAGCAGCGCGGGGAAGAGCCGCTCATGGCCGGTGAGCCAGTGGAGGGCCGCGTTCGAGTAGATGAGATCGGCCGGCCGCGACGGGCTCCAGGTGGCCAGGTCCGCCTGTCGCCAGGTAATGGCAGGCGCGGTGGCCGCGGCCTTGGCCAGCATGGCCGACGAGTCGTCCACGCCGGTGACACGCGCCTCCGGCCAGCGCTCCTTGATCAGACGCGTGACGTTGCCGGCTCCGGCGCCCAGGTCGTAGACCTCGCCCGGGCGCTCCAGGCCGACGCGGTTCAAGAGATCGATCGCCGGCCGCAACCGATGATCGGCGAACTTCAGGTACTGCGCGGGATCCCAGGCCACGCGACATGATAGCACCGGGTCTGCCCCGCCCTCCGCCCCCGCGGCTAGCGTGGCGTGCCGGGAGTGCCGAGAAGGAATCTCGCCTCCGCGAAGGCTTCCATCGCTTCCTGCGTGAGCCCCTGACGCGCGGAGAGCTCGCCGAGCAGGAAGTGAAGCGTCGGCTCGTCCGGTCGCCGGGCGACCGCGTCGGATACGCAGAGCCGTGCATCGTGAAGGAGACCATGCCGCGCCAGGAACCCGGCCCGCAGGACGGCCGCGGTGGCGGCGGATGGGCCGACGGGGAGTGCCGCGTCCATCTCCTGCAGGTCGTGCTGGATGGCCAGGACCAGACACCAGCGGATCAGCGGCCGTCCTCTCGCGCCCATGGCGGGCACCTCCCAGGAGCCGAGCATCCTTGGGCAAGCTCCTGACCGTGCCGGACCGCAAGGCGCGTGCCACGGTCGGATGCATCGAGCCGACGAGGGGTTCGGCGACGACGTCATCCGCGGATCCGGCGTTCTGCCCGCTTCGGGGCTTGCATCGTGCCCGAACAAGCGCCCCGAGGGCCAGCGTCGGCGCGTGGGTCCGGCCGATCAGCGCGCGGGTGCGGGCGGCGGAGGGGGCGGCGGCGGGCCCGGCGGTGGCAGCGGCGGGACGCGTCCGGGCGCGGTGCCGGGCGCGGCGGCGGGCGGATCACCACAGCGGAACACCTCGGCGTAGATCACCGAGAGGTCCTCGGTGCCCCCGAAGGCCAGGATCGCGGTGTTGCCGCCCATCTTCACGACCTTGCGCCGCAGGTCCTTGATCGAGTCGTCGCGCGCGGGCCCGATGCGTGCGCAGCCCTGGGTCAGGCC
>Ga0207689_10006402_pt1 | contig 10419 bp, 7 predicted proteins | sample KBSMisM52_FD_184312 | JGI IMG/M metagenome (GOLD analysis project Ga0207689, IMG submission 184312) | Miscanthus rhizosphere microbial communities from Kellogg Biological Station, Michigan, USA - KBS Miscanthus M5-2 (SPAdes) (version 2) | ecosystem: Host-associated > Plants > Roots > Rhizosphere... | reverse complement strand
GGGTGCAACTGTACCTGGCGAGCGGCTGCACGCCATACGTCACACCGACGGGCATGGTGATGCCTTATCTTGACCCGAAGGGTGGCACGCCGTGGGACGCACGCGCCCGGTACAAGAACACGTTCTCTTTCATGCAAGCGACGCTCAGCCACTCCTACGACGGAGGTAGCGAGGGAGGCCAGGCGTCGTTCAACAACATCCCGAACGGTCTGGCCATGCTCACCGCACTCAATCTCCGCAACGACGCGGGCGCGAATTTCGATCCGGCGAACTACAAGCAGATTCACGACTGGCTGCTCAATGGCACTGCCGTGAACATGGCCTACATGCTCTCCGTGCAGATGACGGCGATGACGCTGAACGTCGCTTCGGGCGGCGTCAACGGTGCGCGCCTGATCTACGCACCGGGGACAAACAGCGCGAATCAGTTCGGCTACGCGTCGGTGAGCGCCATTCTGTCCGAGGCGAATGCGAGCCTGGGCGCGAACGGGTCGACGCCATCCGGCTCGGCGGCGCGCTCGTATCAGGAATCGCTCAAGAACGCTCTCGACGCCGGCAACAACAACCTGAACTTCGTGCAGACCTCGCCCTGCGCCTTCTCATTCGCGCAGTAAGCGTCTCGCACCCATCCCTGGAGCGGCGGCCCGCAAGGCCGCCGCTTTCGTTTGCCGGCCGGGCTGCGATCTCAGAAACGCGCCATCGCCAGTTTCGCTGCGGCAACGACCAGGCACAATCCCGCGAGACGCTCGACCGTCCTGGCGTGACGGCTGATACGTTCACGCCCGCGATCGGCGGCGTAACCGTAGAACAGCAACACCGGAAGCTCCACGGTGATCGAGACGATGCCCAACACGATGAACTGCGGCGACATCGCACGATGTGGGTCGATGAATTGCGGAAGAAGCGCGGTGAAGAATGCGATCGCTTTGGGGTTTGCAAGCTGGGTCAGGAGGCCCTGCCGGTACGCCACCGGATCGACGGCCGGCGTTGCCGCGCCGGAGTCACGGGGGAAAAAGAGCATCCTCAGACCGATCAGCGCGAGGTAGGCCGCGCCAGCCCATTCCAGAATGACGAAGACCCTCTGCGAGGCGATCAGCAGCGCACCCAGGCCGGCCGCGGAGGCAGCGAAATAGATGGCGTTTCCGCTCAGGATGCCGGCCGCACCGCGCGCCGCCGTGCGGAACCCGCCGCGCATCCCCTGCGAAGCGACCAGAAACACGGCCGGCCCCGGAGTGAGCGAGAGCAGGAACTCCATTGCCGCAAACAGCAGGATTCCGGTGAGCGTCATGCACCGGGAAGCGTAGGGGAAATCACATCCGCGTGCGCGGTCCAAATTCGGACGACTCGCGGGCGGTGCCGTCGCCGAAGTCGGTCAGCTGGAACTTCATGGCGTCGATGTATTTTCCGGTCATGTCCCCTCGAACGCGGAGTGCGAACTGCCCGTTGTCGTCCGCGACGGCCGCACCCAGAAAGATCTCTCCACCTGCCTCATCGTGCGTGTTTGCGTAGACGAACACGGTCACCATGCGCGGGTAATTGGCGATCGGCGCCTCGTGAATCACGCCTTCGACGACCGTCTCACCCGTAGACGGATCGAAGCGCGCCGAGGTGATTCGGGGAGCTCCGTCGAGCGTGGGTCCGTCGAGTCCGATGTCGATTCCGGGCTGCACGTTGTTGAAGATGCGGTTCTCCAGAATCTGTGCCTGCGAGTTTCTGGGGAGGGCCACGCCGAAGTCGCTGCTGTTGGCGATGGCGTTGTGCTCGATCAGTGCACCGCTGTTTCCTCCCACATAGATCCCGCTCGCGCCGTTGCCCAGCGGCTCGTCGGTCGCGGCCCCGAGGCCGATCCGATTGTCCCGGATGGTGGCATTGGAGGAGTCGGTGAGGAACACGCCGCTGCGCCGGTTGCCGCTGATGACATTGCCCGTGATCTCTCCGAAAAAGTTGTCTCCCGTCAGTCCGCGCAGGCCATTCGGCACCGCGGTAGTACCCGTTGGATCTGTCCCGAGAAAGTTGCGTTCGATGATCTGGTGACGGTTGAGGAAGATGAGCGGTCGTACGACCGACCGGATTCCATTGCCGGCGAAACCGCCAATGACCAGGCCGCGCACGCGCGCAGCGGCCGTGTGGAGATCGAGTCCTTCGGCGTCATTACCCGCCTGCTCGCCGGAAAGAAAAATCTCAGGACCGGCGGGATTCGAGTCGCCGGTGAACGCGGTTTGTGCTTCGCCGTCGACCAGCAGATCGGTCACTGTGATGCGGGGCAGCGGCGTTCGCGGCGCGATCGTGAACCATCCTTCCGCCGGCACCGGCGAAGGAATCTCGAACCGGATGCTGCACGGCAGTTTCCCGTCGTCGTTGCTGCAGGCGGCGTTCGCGTCGAGAATAGCCTGACGCAACGAGCCCGGTCCGCTGTCCGACACATTGGTCACCTTGAAGGGACGATAGAACACTGCGTCCACGGATACCGATTGAGCCGGCATCCTGAACTCGGGGGCCGGTTTCTGGGTGACGTTGGCGGCGAAGGCTCCGCGGATCTCATGAGAAGGAAACCGCACCGGCAGACGCAGCCCGCTGGTGGTGTGCGGCGCGATCGAGGGATTCGTGCACAGAAGGCGGTACGTCGAAGAGGGCTTGCACGTCCAGCCGTTGCTGGCCGGCGACGCGTCCGCATCGGCGGGGAACGTGATGATCTCAGCCGTGACCTGGAGCGCCGGATTGTCGCTCAGGTTCGTGAACTGGAACTCGGCGATGACGCGGTTGTCCGCATCGAGTGAGTCAGGCGGCGGGGAAATCCGGAGATCGAGATCGGAGACGTCATAAACCGGCTCGACGAGTGAGACGCGATTGTCCGCCGGATTCCACTCCGGCTCCGGCGAGTCGGCCGAGGCGGTGATGGTGACCGGATGATCGGAATGCGCGGCGAGGACATCGAAATAGATCAGACCACCTTCGTCCCTGCCAAGACCCGGAAAGGTACAGCGATACGACTCCGGTGCGCCTTCCACCTCCTTGCACAACGAGTAGACCGTGGAAACGGCGAGCGGTTCGGAAAAGGTCACGAACGCGGTGATGCTCGCCGGGCGGCGGGTGGCCCTGTTCCTGACGCTGAGGTAGATCCTCGTGGTCTTCCCTGGGCGAAAACTGAAATCGTGAGAGAGGGTGACGCCGAGATCCGTGAAACTGACCACGTCAGCGGTGGCACTGGCTGCATCGTTTTCATGATTCGGATCGACCGTAAACGATTCGGTCCGTGCGTTGAGCGCGAACGTCCCGTCGGCATCGGGCGGCGAGAACGGCACGAGGAAGTCATGCGATTGGCCCGCCGCCAGTGACGGGACGTTGCAAAGTACCGAGTCGGAGAATTCGATGCACCCGAAGCTTGCCGCGCCAACGAAGCGCTGCGCCGGCTTCGTCAGCCGGACGCCGGCCGCCGACGCCGCATCGGGACCGAGGTTCGTCACCGTGGCCCGGACCGTGCCGACTTCGCCCGCGTTGTAGCGCGTTTCCGGACTTAGCCGCAGCGTGAGGTCGGCGTTCTGGGCGACGGCGGGGAGTGCCACGAGAAGGGCGAGCAGAAGTAGGGGCCTCGGGGACATCGCTGCATTTTATGACAAATAACGTTTTGTCAGCGTGGCCTGGTACAGGCATTCCTGGCTGCTCCCGGCGGGCTCCTCGCCCGACGGTGTCGCTTGTGCAAGTGGCGCGCTGTTGACCGAAACCCCCGCCGGGCGAGGACGCCCGTCGGTAGCAGACGGGACGTCTGCTCTACCATACCGGTCGTGAAAAAAGCCGCCACCCGCCCTCACGTCATCTGTCACATGTTCACCTCGATCGACGGACGGATCGTCCTGACCCGCTGGGGCATCGGATCGATGGCCACGAAAGCGTATGAGCGCACCGCCGCGACGCTGAAAAGCGACGGATGGATCATCGGCCGCGTGTCGATGGAGTCGTACGCCGGCAAGACGCGCGTGCCGAAACGAACGGCGAAGACGAAGATCGTTCGCAAGGACTTCATCGCCCCGCATGACGCCGATTCGTACGCCATCGCTATCGATCCATCGGGCAAGCTCACCTGGCGGTCGAACGAGATCGATGGCGAGCACGTGATCACCATCCTTGCCGAGGGCGTGTCGGATGACTACCTCGCCTTCCTGCAGTCGAAGGGCGTCTCGTATCTCTTCGGCGGCAGGACGAAGATCGATTTGAAACGCGTGCTGGAAAAACTCGCGCGCGCGTTCGGGATCAAGCGGCTGCTGCTCGAAGGCGGCGGAAAGATCAACGGCTCGTTCCTGGCGGCTGGACTGATCGACGAGTTGAGCGTCCTGGTCGGACCGATCGCGGATGGTGGCATCGGCACGCCCACTTTGTTCGATGCGAAGGAGGGGCTCGGGCCCGCCCGCAGACTGAAACTCCTGTCAGTCGAGCGCGTCGGCGACGACATCGTCTGGCTGCGCTACAACGTGAAACGCTGACATGCTCGTCTTCGAGATCGTCATCGCTCTGCTGCTCGGCGGCGTCGGACTGGCGGCGCTGGCCCGGCGCATCTCCACTCCCTATCCGGCGCTGGTAGCGATGGCCGGCGCCGCACTCGCGCTCGTGCCGCGCGCGCCGACGCTCGTGCTCGATCCCGAGCTGGCGCTGGCGCTTTTCGTCGCGCCCGTCCTGCTCGACGCCGCGTTCGATGCATCGCAGCGCGACCTTCGCAACAACTGGCGACAGATTGCCAGCCTCGCCCTCGGCGCTGTCGCGCTGACCGTCGCGGTCGTCGCGCTCGTCGCCCACATGCTCGTTCCCGGAATGCCGTGGGCAGCGGCCATCGCCCTCGGCGCGATCGTGGCCCCGCCCGATGCCGCCGCGGCCACGGCGGTGCTCAAGCAGCTCCGGCCGCCGCACCGTCTGCTGGTCATCCTCGAAGGCGAGAGCCTCTTCAACGATGCCAGCGCGCTGCTCATCTATCGCATCGCCGCCGGCGCGACCGTCACCGGCGCGCTCTTCGGCTGGCGCGTGATTCCGATGCTGCTCTTCGTCACCGTCGGCAGCTTCGTCCTCGGTGTGGCCCTCTCGCGCGTGGTGCTCTTCATCAATCGCGGTATCGAAGACGTGGCCACCGCCGTGATCGTGCAGTTCTGCGGCACGTTCGCGGTCTGGCTGCTCGCCGAACGGCTGCACCTGTCGGGGATTCTGACGATGGTGGTCTTCGCCATGGCAGTCTCGCGCCGCGCCGCGGAAGTAGTTCCCGCGCGCATCCGCGTTCCGTCGTACGCGGTCTGGGAAGTGGTGGTGTTCGTGCTGAACATCCTGGCCTTCATCCTGGTCGGCTTCCAGCTCAAAGGGATCAGCGGAAGGCTGGCCCGCGGGATGTGGATTCAGTACGCGGGGATCGCGATAGCCGTTTGTGCGGCGACGATCCTTGCGCGCATCGCGTGGGTCTCCGGAGCAGCAACCGTCAGCCGGTGGCGATGCCGCGGAAGAGACGTGCCGAACGACCTCGTAGCTCTCTCCAACCGCGAAGCGGCGGTGGTCGGCTGGTGCGGCATGCGCGGAACGGTGACGCTCGCCGCCGCGCTGGCGCTTCCGACCGGCGGCGCCGGCCTGCCGCCATTTCCCTATCGCGATCTCATTCTCTTCACCTCCTTCGCCGTGGTCCTCGGCACGCTGGTGCTTCAGGGAATGACGTTGCGGCCGCTCATCGCGATGCTGCATCTTCCGCACGACGATGCGGTCGAGCGCGAAGTGCGCCTCGCGCGCGTCGAAACGCTTCGCGCCGCGCTGGCCGCATGCACGACCTGCGCGGGAGCAGAGACCGCGGAGCTTGTACGGCGTCGTTACGAGCTCCTGCTACGCCGCGCCGAAGCCGAGATCGCCACCACCACAGAAGACGCCGACGACAACGACCGCTGGCGCGCCCTCCCCGAGGATGCCCAAGCCGTCCGCGCCGCGACGACCGCCGAAAGGTCGCGCCTCGTCGCCCTCCGCGACGACGGCACCATCGGCGACGCCGCCTTCCAACTCATCGAGCAGGAGCTCGATCTGGAAGAGCTGGATCTGGAGCAGTTGGTGGGTTGAACACGTCAACTCTTGCCCAGTAGCCGCACGTGGCCGGTGGCACGCGCGCGTTCGGTCAGACGCCGGTCGGCGGTAATCAGCTGACAATCGAGCATCTCGGCCAGGGCGACATACGTAGCGTCGTAATACGAGAGCCCAAGAATTGAGGCCAGCCGCAACGTACTGTTGGCGTTGACGAGCGCCGGAGGTACTACCTCCAATTGAATGGAAAAAAGATCGGCGAGTCTGTCGGTGGCCTGTTCGATTGGCGGTCGCGAACGACCAAAGAGCAGGATGTTCCCGACCTCGTAATAAAAAAGAGACGGGACGACGATCCTCGCCCTCCCCTCCATGTGATCGATGAGGAGAGCCTTGGCCGTAGGCACGTCGTCTTCGACTGCGTCCGGAACGAGCCACTTGAACGCGACGGAGGCGTCGATCACCAGGTCAATCAGCGGCGACCCCGATCCCGTGCCTCTAACGCCTCGGCAGTCGTAATGGGATCGCCGTGCTCGGCCCTGCGGATCAATCTGGAGAGCGCTCTGCGGCCGGCAGGGTCGTCGATGGGACGCCGTACACGACGCGCCTCAGCAAGAGCAGCTCGGCGGACAAACGAGCTCCGCGTCTCGCCCGCTTTGCTCGCTGCGGCGTCGATGACGCGGAGGTCAGTCTCAGGCAATGAAAGGAGAACCTTGCGCATGGCATCAGTATATCCACCGGATATCCGGCCCCGTCAACCGTCCCTAACACAAACGCCGACGCTCTCGGATCGGCGTTTCGTCGTTGATTGCGAATGTTGGTGGAGCCGAACGGGATCGAACCGTCGACCTCCTGAATGCCATTCAGGCGCTCTCCCAATTGAGCTACGGCCCCACATTCTCCGGGAAGGCACGGAAACTAACGCGAGGGGCGCGTCAAAATTTCCGGCGAGGCGCGCGATTCTAGCCGAGAATCGCCGCGGCCGGAAAGTTGGATCGCTTGAACCAGATCACGCGCGCACTGCGACATCGCAACTACCGGCTCTTCTTCGGCGGGCAATCGATCTCGCTCATCGGCACGTGGATCACGCGCATCGCCACGAGCTGGCTGGTCTATCGGCTCACGGGGTCCGAGCTGCTCCTCGGCGTAGTCGGGTTCTGCAGCCAGATTCCGATGCTGGTCCTCTCGCCCATCGCCGGCGTGCTGGTCGACCGGTGGGACCGGCATCGCATCCTGGTCATCACGCAGATCCTTTCGGCGCTGCAGTCGGCGGCGCTGGCGGTGCTGGCGCTGATGAATGTGATCACCGTGGCCGAGGTCATCGTGCTGCAGGTGGTGCAAGGGGTGATCAACTCGTTCGACACGCCGGCGCGGCAATCGTTCGTGGTGGAGATGGTGGAAGACCGCGACGACCTGCCCAACGCCATCGCCCTCAACTCCTCGATGATCAACGCCTCGCGCATCATCGGCCCCTCGGTGGGCGGCGTTTTGATCGCCACGTTGGGCGAGGGATGGTGCTTCGGCGCCGACGCCATCTCGTATATCGCCGTGATCCTCTCGCTGCTGATGATGCGGCGCACGCCGGTGCAGAAAGCGCTCGTCGACACGCACATGCTCGAGGAGCTGCGCACCGGCTGGACGTACGTGGCCGGTTTTCCGCCCGTGCGGGCGCTGCTGCTGCTCGTGGCGCTGGCGGGCGTGGCCGGGATGCCCTACGCCACGCTGATGCCGGTCATCGCCTCGAAGGTCCTGCACGGCGGGCCGCACACGCTCGGCATTCTGATGACCGCCTCGGGCATCGGCGCGCTGGCCGGCACGCTCTACCTCGCTTCGCGGCATTCGGTCGTTGGGCTGGGCAAAGTGATCGTCGCCGCATCGATCGGCCTGAGCCTTGGATTGATCGCCTTCTCCTTCTCGCGATCGCTGTGGCTTTCAATCGTGATTCTTCCGATCGTCGGCGCGGGGATGATGGTGCAGGCCGCGGCGTCGAACACCATTCTGCAGACGGCGGTCGACGAGCATCTGCGCGGGCGGGTCATGGCCTTCTACAGCGTGGCCATCATGGGGATGCAACCGATCGGCGCGCTTCTGGCGGGCTATCTCGCCGAGCGCATCGGCGCGACGAACACGATTTTCTACGGCGCACTGGCCTGCCTCGCCGGCGCGCTGTTGATCGGTGTGCGCCGGCCGATGCTGGCGGAGCACATCCGGCCGATCTACATCGAGCGCGGGATCCTGGTCGACCCGACCACGGACGAAGCGCGCTAGCGATTTGTCATCCAGAGGCCGGCGGAGCGCGGCCGAAGGATCTCAATCGCGCAGCTCCGGCCGAAGTCGAGTGAGCCGATAAGGGATTCAACGCACTTCGTACTAGCTTGAGATCCTTCGCGCCGTCCTCCGCCGACCGTCTGCTGCGCAGCCGCGGCTCCGGCGGGCTCTGGATGACAAATGTCTCGTATCCTCAATCCCGAATGAACGTCCGTTCCGCCATCCCGGTTGTCGCGGCGATCCTGCTTCCGCTGACGTCGGTCACGCTCTTCTCGCCGTTCTATCAGACGAACGATGACGTCACCATGCGTCTGCTGGCGGAGGGGCACTTTGTCCCCGCGGGCAAGCCGGTTCCGTTTCTCCTGTTCATCAACGTCGTCATCGGCAAGGTGCTGACGATTGCGTACAGGTTGATGCCGGGCGTTCCGTGGTACGACCTCGTGCTGGGCGCCAGCCTGACCGCGGCCGCGGCGGCGCTGGTGGTGGTGTGGATCGGATCGGGCCAGCGGCGCGAGGTGTTGTGGACGGTCATCCTCGCTGTCTTCTTTCTGCTGCCGGCGTTCGTGAGCGTTCAGTTCTCGATCGTCGGACTGACATGCTCGGCGGCGGGAATCGCGCTGCTGGTGCATGCCGCCGTCGAGCCGGGCCCGAGGCGGCTCCACGCGATCTTTGGAACGGCGCTGTTCGTCTGGGGCTCGTTGATCCGATTCGAAGGCGCGGTGTTGATGGCCATCGAAGGAGTCGTGCTTGCGCTCCCGCTTCTGTTCGGCGGACCTTCACGCCGGCGTGTGCTGCTGTTCCCCGCCGCGGCGCTCGTTCTGACGATGTCGTTCTTCGCGGTTGACCGCATCGCGTACAACCGCAGCGGCGGATGGTCGCGCTTCCACGAATTCGACACCCTTCGCAGGCGTGGGGTCGACTACCTCGTTCCGGAGCAGATCACGCCGCCGGTGCTGGCGCGGTTGCGTGCGGAGACCGGCTGGAGCGAGAACGATTTCCTTCTCTTCTCCGGCTGGTATTTCACCGATCCGGCCGTCTACAGCATGGCCAGGGCGCGAAAGGCGGCGGGCATTTTCGGCGGCCAGGTATGGTCCGCCGCGCGCGTGAACGCCGCGGCGAGGGATGCCGGAACGTTCCTCATCAGGATGCGCTGGACGTTCCTGCTCCTGGGCCTCTTCGTGCTCGCGCGCGGCCCATCCTTCAGCCTCATCGTCCATTTTTTTGCCACGACACTGACGATCGTCGTGCTCGTCGGAGTGGTGAGCGTGATCTCGAAGACGCCGCCGCCGCGCATCTACTGGCCGATGTTGATTCTGGCCGCGACGATGCTGACCATCGCCGCGCGGCGCGACGAACCGGCGCCTCGTCTCTGGCAAACAGCGATCGCCGCCGTGCTTGGCCTCTTCGTGGCCGGCCACTCTCTCCCGGCGCTGCACCGGACGTCCGAGGCGCGCCGCGCCGCCGCCGCGAACGCGCGGCGGGACGTCGCGGAGCTGCGGCGCATCGACGCGCGGCTTTTCATCATCCACGGCAATGCCTTTCCGTATGAGGACTACTGGCGACCGCTGCATCCCGCACCGCCGCCGTTCGCCTTCATCGGACTCGGGATGACCGATCAGACACCGCCCGTGCAGGACGCTCTCCGCGAAACGGCGAGCATTGACGTGGCCTGGTCGCTGTGCTCTGACCCGAGTCTGATCCTCATCGCCTGGGACTCGATCCCGCCGATGCTGAGCCGATACGTTCTCGAGCATCGCGGAGCGGCGGTTCGCTTCGAGCCGGTCTTCCGAGGAGAGTGCATGATCAGCTGGAGATGCCGCCGCGAATATGGCAGCGCCGTGGCTGAAACCCTGAAGGAGAAAGTTCATGTCCACAGAGAAGAAGTCGAATGACGATGTTCCGCAGTTTTTCAGACTCAGCGTGGAGGTTGGCAACCTCGAGGAGGCGATTCACTTCTACACGAAGCTGCTCGACGTCGCCGGCCGCAAACAACCCGGCGCCCGCTGCTACTTCGAGTGCGGCCCGGTGACGCTCTCCGTGCTCGATGTTTCATCCGCGCGCAAGCCCCACCCGGCGGCGAAGGCGCTCTACTTCACGGTGAAGAACCTCGACGCCGCTTTC
>Ga0207689_10006401_pt1 | contig 10420 bp, 8 predicted proteins | sample KBSMisM52_FD_184312 | JGI IMG/M metagenome (GOLD analysis project Ga0207689, IMG submission 184312) | Miscanthus rhizosphere microbial communities from Kellogg Biological Station, Michigan, USA - KBS Miscanthus M5-2 (SPAdes) (version 2) | ecosystem: Host-associated > Plants > Roots > Rhizosphere... | reverse complement strand
CACCTTCCGTTACTGCATCCTGACTTCGCCGTTAACGGTCGAAGGTTACGTCGCCCAACTCACGCTGTATCCGGTGACCGTCGGCAACAAAACCGTCGGTATCTGGACGGCGGAGTTCGAGATGACCAGCGATGATGAATCCGGCACGGTAGATGCAGTAGCCAATGGCACCTTCGGCCAGGCGTTCGTGGTCCTGGACAGGATGCTCGCGCGCTGACTTACATGAAACTGCAAATGTGAACGCACAATACACGAAGTATTGCCAATGTCTCTGATTAGCCAGCGCGAAATCCTTGAAGCAACCAGGGCAATATAGCTATTGTAGTCAGGGCACTATGTGCGGTAGCGAACCTATGAAAACAGCGCGCGGAAATATTCTGGCCCTCCACATGCAACTACACTAGACTTGTTGCGGATGCATCGCGGGTAATGTAGAGGGCGAATACGGAGGAATCATGAAACCAATCTCGATGGTGTTATCAGTCTGCGCGGCCGGTTTGCTTGTAGCTTCACTTATCCTGCCTTCCCCGGCGTGGGCACAGGGATCGTCGCGTGCGGGGACGCTAGAGTTCATCCTGCCGATCCCCTATTCACCCTCCACGAGTTTCGACGGGGAAAATGGCTCGAGTGCCAAGCTGAACTCGGATCTGGGGTTTGGTTTTGGGCTCGGCTACAACCTCAACGATCATATCCAGTTGGGCGGCCTGATCACCTGGAACAATCGGAGTTACGACGCCGTGCTTGTAAATTCCGACGGAACGAGGAGGAATGGGTCCGGCACCACGGAGAGTTCCACGATCATGTTCAATGCGACCTACTTTTTCAGGCCGTCGGGATTCACGCCGTTCGTGACGGCCGGAATAGGGAGCACTTTCGTTGACACGAACATCCAGAACGGCCTGCCGACTACAGGGTGTTGGTGGGATCCATGGTACGGAAATATCTGCACCACCTATACGCCGACCAAAACGGAGACGGCCCTAAGCTATACGGGCGGTGTGGGGGTGCGATTCGATATAAACCGGGTCTTGTCCCTGCAGGGCAGCTATAACAAGCTGTGGATCGACTATAGCAAGTCCACGCCTGACATCGACATCTGGAGATTCGACTTCGTTTTCCACATGTGATATCGGGCGCCGCTCGCATTCACAGTCAGGGAATCACTTTGGCCGCGGCATGAATTATGCCGTGGATCGCCACAAATCGTGGTTTGACTTTCCCATTGTGGCGTGACCGCAAGGAGGGCGTAACGATGAGAGCTTATTGCATATTCACTGCGTGCGCCCTTGTGGCGGTGTTCCCCTGCACCGTTCATGCACAAGCGACCCTGCCCTGGGAAAAGGGATCCTTCCAGATCGGCGGTTTCATTACGAGTTCGGACACGGAAATGCGCGTCGACTCCACTGGGGGCGGAGCAGGCGCCGTGGTCAACGTCGAGGATGCGCTAGGCGTCAAAGGTGAAAAAAACACTTATCGCATCGATACCTTCTATCGCTTCGGGGAAACGCGCCGGCACCAGGTCGATCTGCATTATTTCGATTCGCGCCGCTCGGGCGACAGGGTAGTAGACGACACGATTCAGATTGGCGATGCGACCTTCCCCGTTGGCGCCCAGGTCTCCACTCAGTTCGATCTGAAGTTCATCAACCTCGACTATTCCTACGCTTTCTTCCAGGACGATCGCGTCCGCCTGGCGGTTGCCGGCGGCGTGCATTCGACTGGTGTGCACTACAAAGTCAGCTCTCCGGGGCTGGGGCTGTTCGAGGACCAGAGCTACACCGCACCGCTGCCGGTGGCGGGATTGCGCGGCGAAGTTGCTGTCACGGAACGCTGGCGCCTCAAAGCTGCCCTGGACCTTTTCTATCTGAAATACGACCGATACACTGGCACGCTCGCCGATTCCACTCTGGCGGTGGAATATCTGCCGTTCAAGCACATGGGCGTGGGCCTCGGACTCAACAGCTTGCGCATGCGGGTCGAAGCCGAAGGCGAAGACGGGGGTCCGAAACTGAACAGCGAGCTGAAGTTCAACTTCACAGGTCTCCTGCTCTACGGCAAGTTTTTCTTTTGAAAGGCCCCCGCATTTCCTGCCGGTAATCCCCAAGTCACTGCCTGTATCGCAACAGGCCGGCATTGGACTTTGGTCCAATAGCTGCGCGCATTCACCTACGGAAGAATTGCCAGTCCGTCTCCCGCAATAGCGACAGAACACGCGAATAAATCGCAGATGCCTTTATCCAAATCAAAGGGGAAGAAATTGAAAATAGTTTCGCCGAAAGGATTCGCCATTGCGACGGCGCTTGCCCTGAATTTTTTTACCGTTTTGAGTTTCGCCGAGGACACCGATATCGGCACCCTCGACAAGGCGACCGCCCAGAAAGTGTTTCCCGCGAAGCCACTTTACTCCCCTTACGCGGGACGCAGTTTTCCGATCCGTCCGTTCTTCGGCGACACCCACCTGCATACGTCGTTCTCGATGGATGCGGGGGCCTTCGGCGCCCGGCTGAATCCCCGCGACGCTTATAAATTTGCCCGGGGCGACCAGGTCACCTCCTCGAGTGGACAGCCGGTGAAGCTCGCCCGGCCGCTCGACTTTCTGGTCGTGGCCGATCATTCGGACAACATGGGGTTTTTTCCCGATCTTTTCGCAGGAAAACCGGAGATGCTGGCCGATCCCATGGGCCGCAAATGGTATGACCTGATCCAGTCCGGCAAAGGGGCCGAGGCCGCCATGGAAATCATCGTTGCGTTTTCGCAAGGGAAATTTCCAAAAGACCTCATGTATTTCCCCGGCACGCGCGCCTATCGCGGTGCATGGCAGGAAACCATCGCAGCTGCCGAGAGCTACAACGACCCGGGCCGCTTCACCGCGTTCATCGGGTATGAATGGACCTCGAACACCGGCGGTAACAACCTTCACCGCAACATCATCTTCCGCGACAACGGAGACAAGGCCAGCCAGGTCGAGCCGTTTACCGTCTATCCTCCGTTCGGGAGCGACAACCCGGTCGACCTGTGGAAGTGGATGGATGCTTACGAGAAGAAAACCGGCGGAAGCGTCCTGGCGATTGCCCACAACGGCAACTTGAGCAATGGCCGGATGTTTCCGATCGTCGAGGCCTTCGGCAAATCGATCGATCGCGAGTATGCCGAGACGCGTGCCAAATGGGAAAGGCTATACGAAGCCACACAGACCAAGGGTGACGGCGAGGCGCATCCCTTCCTTTCACCCAATGATGAGTTTGCCGACTTTGAGAAATGGGACAAAGCAAATCTCGATGGCAGCGTCGCAAAAAAGAAGGAAATGCTCGAATTCGAATATGCGCGCTCAGGCCTGAAGAACGGCCTCGTGCTGGAAGAAAAGCTCGGCACCAATCCCTACAAGTTCGGCATGGTCGGCAGCAGTGACGCGCATACCGGACTGGCCGCCGTGGAGGAGGACAATTTCTTTGGTAAGACTACGCCCCAGGAACCCAGTCCGGAGCGCCTGCATGCCACCTTCATCAATAACCCGAAAACCGGTGTGAAAATCATGGACTGGGAAGTCTCCGCTTCCGGCTATGCGGCGGTATGGGCGACGGAGAATACCCGCGCCGCGATTTGGGACGCCATGCAACGCAAGGAAACCTACGCCACCACCGGCCCGCGCATGGTCGTTCGCTTCTTCGGTGGCTGGGAGTTCGAATCGAACGATGCCCACAATCGTTTGCCGGCGGCCATTGGCTACGCCAAAGGCGTGCCAATGGGCGGCGACTTGCGCAATGCGCCCAAGGGCAAGGCGCCGACGTTCCTCGTGGCCGCGCTCAAGGACCCCATGGGTGCCAACCTCGACAGGATTCAGATCATCAAAGGCTGGCTCGATGGTAAGGGACAGGTGCAGGAAAAGGTCTATGACGTCGCCTGGGGCGATGCCGAAAAACGCAAGCCGGGTGCCAACGGCAAGCTGCCGGCCGTTGGAAGCACTGTCGACCTGCAGAATGCGACCTGGACAAACACGATCGGCGACTCGGAACTGATCACCGTCTGGAAGGACCCGGAGTTTGATCCGGCGCTGCGCGCCGTCTACTACGCGCGTGTCCTCGAAATTCCGACGCCGCGGTGGACCGCGTATGACGCGAAACGTTTTGGCATAAAACCCCTTCCGGGTACCACGATGACGCTGCAGGAGCGCGCATACACCTCGCCGATCTGGTATTCGCCGGGGAAATAAGGAAACATGAACAGGAGATAACGGAGTTGCAATTCTCTCGCTGCTTGCTCTGCAAGACATTCGCATGCATTTGTTCTTTGAAAGAGCGTCGGGACTAACCGAGACCATCATCGACGCCGCTATCGAAGTGCATCGTGACCAAAGGACTATGAACAGGAGGAAACGGAGATAACAGAGATGGAATCAGAAATGCCGTTTCAACGAAATCCTAGGCTGAACAGGAGCACGCAGAGGTAGCGGAGAAGAAGTTCTCGATTTCTCCGTTTTCTCTGTTTCCTCCTGCAATAAAATTCATGCATTCGTTGCTTGAAAAAGCATCGGGGTTAACCGAGACCATCATCGCCGCCGCTATCGAAGTACATCTAGACAAAGGCCCGGGATTGATCGAATCCATCTACGAATGGTGTCTTGCGAAAGAATTGCAATTGCGTGGATTGAACTGCGTGAGTCAGAGAACGATTTTGATCGAATACAAGGGTTTTACACGAGAAGAGCCGTTGCGCTTTGACCTACTCGTCGAAAGTTGCGTATTGGTCGAAACAAAAGCTGCGGAGAAGATACTGCCGATCCACAAAGCGCAACTCATGAGCTACATGAAATTGCTGAACGTTCCGCTCGGTCTGCTCATAAATTTCCATGAAGTAAAAGTAACCAATGGCATCCGCCGGGTGATCCTCCCCGGAGCAAACCTGTGAAGGAACACAATGAACAGGAGACAACAGATGACGCATAGATCATGCACTACCTCCCTATCTCCGTTAACTCCGTTACCTCCTGTTCAAAAAGTCTTTGGTTCAATTATCAAACGGCCATCCTACCAAGACCAATGAAGAAAACAATTGAACAGGAGATAGCAGATATAACGGAGATACTAATTTCTATCTCTCTGCTAACTCTGTTACCTCCTGTTAAAAAAGTCTTTGGTTCAAGTATGAAAACGGCCATCCTACCAAGAGCAAAATTGAACAGGAGATAGCAGAGATATATGGAGGTACTAATTTCTATCTCTCTGTTAACTCCGTTACCTCCTGTTCAAAAAGTCTTTGGTTCAAGGTTCCTCATCCAATGAAACGGCTATCCACCAAGAGCAAGGGACTAATGAAGAAGGCCATTGAACAGGAGATAGCAGAGATTATGGAGATACTAATTTCTATCTCTCTGTTAACTCCGTTACCTCCTGTTCAAGAGTCTTTTCTATCCCATGAAATGGCTTGGAACAGGCGATAACAGAGATAGCAGAGATAGCAGAGATACTGATTTCTATCTCTCCGTTGCCTCCGTTACCTCCTGTTCAAAAAACGTTCAAGTTCTCCCGCCCATGAAACGCCTTCTTAAAGAACCGCTGCTGCATTTCATCCTGTTGGGAATAGCGATCTTCGCGCTTTATCAACTCACCGGTGATCGCACCGAACCTCATGACAGCAGGATTGTTGTTACGTCCCAAAAGACGGAGCAATTGATAAACGGCTTTTCCCGCACTTGGCAGCGGGCCCCATCTAGCGAAGAGCTGAGGGACCTTATCGAAGACTACGTAAAGGAAGAAATTTTTTACCGTGAGGCACTGGCGATCGGACTGGACAAGGACGACACCATCGTGCGCCGGCGAATGCGGCAAAAGTTCGAGTTTCTGAACGCGGATACGACCGCCTTGACGCCACCGCGAGATCAGGACTTGCAGGCCTGGCTGGAGAAGAATCCGGACAAATTCCGTGTCGAGCCCAAAGTGGCCTTGCGACAAATTTACGTCAATGCCAGTCGCCGCGGTACGGGCGCTTCAGCGGAAGCGATGAAGTTGCTGGCTCAACTCAATAGCGAGGGGAAGAAGCTGAATCCTTCGATGCTCGGCGATGCCAGCCTGCTTCCTCACGATCTTGCGCTATCTACCTTGGCCGAAATCGCGCGAGTATTCGGCGGGCCATTCGCGGAGCAGGTTGGCAAGCTGGAACCCGGTCGCTGGGCCGGGCCAGTCCAGTCCGGATACGGATTGCATCTCGTCTATGTCAGCGAACGCACCGAAGGCCGATCCAGTCCGCTGGCGGAAGTGCGCGAACTGGTGGAACGTGAATGGTTCTCGGCTCGCCGCGAGGAGGCCGTCGAAGCACGTTATCGGACACTGCGCGAGAAGTATGCAGTAGTCGTGCAGCCCGTCGAGCCGAGGTCAGGCGCATCATTTTCTCAAGGCGGCGCCGCAAACGCTGCGCCGATACGCCAGTGATTCGTCGCCTGATTCAGTTGCTTGCGGTCGTGTCGGCTGCGATCTTGACGGGCAATGCCAGCGGACACGAGGTGAGACCCGGCTATCTCGAACTGCGGCAGACTGGCGTGGAAAGGTGGCATTCGCTCTGGAAAGTGCCGGCACTTGGCGAGATGCGTCTATCTATTCGGCCGATTTTCCCCCCGAAATGCACGCCTGTTTCCGAGCTCGTGTCGTTTCACGCTGCGGACGCATATTCCGAACGCATGACCCTTGAATGCAAAGGCGGTCTCGCTGGACAGGTCATCGTCATAGAAGGGCTTTCAGCCACGATGACCGATGTGCTTGTGCGCTCGGTGCGCATGGATGGATCCATGCAGATTGCGCGCCTGACTTCATCGGCGCCGGCGTTTGTGTACGAGATTTCGCCCGGATCTCTGCAAGTGATGAGCACGTATACGACCCTTGGCATCGAGCACATCCTGCTTGGGCTCGATCACCTGCTGTTCGTGCTCGGTCTTCTGCTCATTGTGCGCAACGGGTGGCTGCTGGTGAAGACGATCACTGCATTTACCATTGCGCACAGCCTCACGCTTGCGGCGGCCACTTTCGGTTGGGTGCATGTATCCCAAGCTCCGGTGGAAGCGGTGATCGCCTTGAGTATTCTGTTCCTGGCCGGTGAATTGGCCAAACAACGTCACGGACAGATCGGGCTGCTGGAGCGCTTTCCGTGGATGGTGGCGTTCATGTTCGGTCTGTTGCATGGCCTTGGATTCGCCGGCGCGCTGCGCGAGCTTGGTTTGCCCGAGAATGAGATACCGCTCGCTCTTTTCGCATTCAATATCGGCGTGGAAGTCGGGCAATTGCTCTTCATCGGCGCAGTATTCGCCTTGATCGCTGGGCTGCGCCGCGTGCGCACGAGTTGGCCAGCCTGGGCTGGGATGATTCCGCCCTACGCTATCGGTTCAGTTGCCGCGTTTTGGACGATTCAACGGATTGCTTCGTTTGCCTGAGCAAGCCAGGGCCGTAAGGCCGGTATGTTGGATCGCGCCACCGGACTTCGCCGCAAAGGCGCATCGGCCAACAACCTTAGTTGCTTGTATGCCGTTGCAGCCGCGCCCTTACCAGGCCGATATGGACGCGGACGGTGTAGAGCAAGTGCGCGAAGGTCACCGGCACCCGCATGTGATTGGCTTTGTACTCGAGCTTTTCCAGAGATGCCCGGAGATCGTCGGCTGGCGTCCCGGGTGCGCGCGCCTCGAGATCGGCTTCCAGGAACTTGAGTTCGCCATACAGGTTAAAGATGCGTCGGCGCATTCCCCAACCGTAGATTGCCTGCAACAGCCGGATCGCCGGATAGGCCACGCCGAGAATCGGAATAAGCAGCACCAGTAAGCGCGCGACGAATACCGCCATCCAGAACGGCAGGTAGCGCTGCAGGAAAGGCGGGCCTGCATGGTAGAAACGCTGCGCCTGGTCGCTCAGCGGGAAGTCGATCGGCTCCGCGGCGGGAAACTGGCCGGCCTTCTGGAAAATCCCCGGCCTGGAATGGACTTGCATGGCAGCTTCGAGCAGCAGGTACTGGATTGCTGGATGCAGGTCGTTGCGCACCACCAGGCTGCATTTGGGGGCGACCAGCGCGACGTCGGTAGGCGGCCGGTCGTGGGCAAGGTCTGCGACTCCCTGGGGCACGACGAGTTTGTTCAGGTACGGACGCAGTGCAATGTGCGCATCCGCGCGCTTAAAGGGAATCGCATTGACGCGGGCGGAAGCGAGAAGCTGGCGCACGACGGGATATTCCCACGGAGCCACCATCACGACCATGTCGATTTCTCCGCGCAACAGTGCCTCGCCGGATTTCAGCGCGGTCAGGTCGAGCACTTCGGCACCGCTCAGGTCTAACCCCACAGCCGTGATCAGTTCCGAAGCGAGCTTGCGCGTCCCGCTGCCTTCCGGGCCGATCGATACGCGCCGTCCTTTGAGCATGTCCGCAGACGCACGGGGCAGATCGCCGCGGATGAATAGCCACACTGGTTCGTAAAATACCGTACCCAGGGATACCAGGTCCGGCGCCTGGGCTGCGTCGGCGAATCCGCCCTGCACGAACGCGACGCTCACTCCTGACTTCGCATCGTTGAGCTTGCGGACATTGTCCACGGCGCCGTTGGTGGGCACGAGTTCCAGCGTGACGCCGTGCCGGGCGAGCAACTCGCGGTAACGCTCCCCGAACTCGGCATAGGCACTCCCTTCAGCCCCGGTAGCCATCTGGACGGTGCGCGGAGGGGCGGGACTGAGGACGGCGAGGAGTACCGCGAACGCAACGAGAAACGCGAACACGCCGATCGCCGGCAGCAGGAAAGGTGACCTCCACGAAACTATGCGGGGCATTTTAGCCATCGTCTGCTCACTGTCTGGAAACGTCGATTTCGAGTGGAGATTCTTCTTCCGCCGGCTTTCTTGCCAATCCAGCTGGCCATGATGCCGTGCGGTGTACGTTCATTCAACCAATATTCGAATACTTCGCCAGTCGAGAACGCATTGGTGAATGATATAGTGAAGCGCCTCCTCGAATCCCGTCTTGCAACGATAACCGGAGAAGGACGAGCTTAAAATGCGTGGCCTCCTTTGTACGTGAAAGAGCAACTGCCCTGACAACGTAACGGCAATTGGAATGACAGATTTGCCTCATCATGACCCCTGAAAATCCCGGAAAACTGACCGCGGAGCCCTACGATTTCTCGCTGGTCCTGGGCGGGCCGCTATATCAGATTTTCCGTCGTGCGCGCCTGTCGGGCAGCACACTGGAATTGCTGCACCGGCGCGTTATCGTCATCTCGCTTTTCGCCTGGTTGCCATTGCTGATTCTGTCCATTCTGGAAGGCCGCGCTTGGGGCAGCGGCGTGGAGATGCCGTTTCTCTACGACGTGGACGTGCATGTGCGATTCCTGATCGCGCTCCCGCTGCTCTTGGTTGCGGAGCTCGTCGTCCACGAGCGCATGCGTCCCCTGGTCCGGGAGTTCGTGGCGCGGGGGTTGATTGCGCACTCGGCGAGGACGAAATTCGACGAAGCTTTTGCTTCGGCCCAGCGCCTGCGCAATTCCGTTTCGGCGGAAGTGGCCATGATCGCCTTTGTCTACGGGGTCGGCGTAATGCTCATCTGGCGCACGCACACCGCGATAGGCGTGTCGAGTTGGTACGGCACAGCGGCGCCGGGACAATTGCACCCGTCGCTCGCCGGCTGGTGGCTCGGCTGCATCAGCTTGCCGTTGGTCCAGTTCATTCTCCTGCGCTGGTATTTTCGATTGTTCGTGTGGGCGCGCTTCCTGTGGCAGGTATCGCGTATCGAACTGAAACTTGTACCGACCCATCCGGATCGTTGCGGTGGTCTGGGCTTTCTCGCCAATGTCAGCTCCGCCTTTGCCCCCTTGCTGCTGGCCCAGAGCGCCTTGCTGGCTGGCTCGATAGCCAATCAAATTTTCTTCGTCGGGGCGAAACTGCCCCAGTTCCAAGTCGAGATCTTCGGCCTGGTCGCCATCATGCTGTTCGCTGTAGTGGGGCCGCTGCTGGTTTTCATCCCGGTGCTGGCCCGTGCCAAGCGCGTCGGCCTGCGCGAATACGGCTCGCTGGCCCAACGCTACGTGCAGGACTTCGACCGGAAATGGTTGCGTGGCAGCGGGGCGCCGGATGAAGCGCTGCTCGGCAGCGGCGACATCCAGTCGCTGGCCGATCTCGGCAACAGCTTCGAAATCGTGCGCGGTATGAGATCGGTGCCGTTCACCAAGGAAGCTTTAATTCAACTCGGCGTATTCGCGCTGCTACCTCTGCTGCCATTAACGCTGACCATGATCTCACTCGAAGAATTGCTCGGCCGCCTCGTCAAAGTCCTCTTCTGACACGCTACTTCACCCATCCCCATCCCGACCTTCCCCTTGAAGGGGAAAGGAGTGTTAGGTATTTCGGAGTGCATCTTTGCTCCCTCTCCTTTCAAGGGGAGGGCTGGGGTGGGGATGGGGTAA
>Ga0207689_10006398_pt1 | contig 10423 bp, 3 predicted proteins | sample KBSMisM52_FD_184312 | JGI IMG/M metagenome (GOLD analysis project Ga0207689, IMG submission 184312) | Miscanthus rhizosphere microbial communities from Kellogg Biological Station, Michigan, USA - KBS Miscanthus M5-2 (SPAdes) (version 2) | ecosystem: Host-associated > Plants > Roots > Rhizosphere... | reverse complement strand
TAAACCCGAGATACCAAATCCTGGATCTCAAATCTCAGATTTGAGATCTCAGACAATCAAAGTTCACCTGATGCGCGAAAACATTACGCGTACGGTTGCCTTTGAGGACTATGTTCGCGGTGTCGTGGCAGCCGAGGGCAGCATGGAGACTGAACCGGACGCTTTGAAAGCGCTGGCTATTGCCGTCCGCACCTATGCGCTCAGAAACCTCGGGCGCCATGCTCGTGACGGTTACGACTTCTGCAACTCAACACACTGTGAAAGATATCGGCCAGTAGACCCGGAGTTTGGAGGTTACGTTTCGCCGTTGATTCTCGAGGCGGTTGAAGCTACCCAGGGTGAGACTCTCCGCGATCAGAACAATGCACTGGCCGATTCCTACTTCAGCGCCTCATGTGGAGGCGCTACCGCAGACATGGCAACCCTTTGGGGCGGCACTTCCCCTCCCTATTTGCGAGGCGTGCACGACGAATATTGCTCGAACGAGGCGCACGGCAGTTGGACCGACACCATATCGCAGTCGCAACTGCTCAAGGCCTTGCAAACAGATCCGCGTACGAATGTTGGTGAGCGTTTGGTTAACGTTAGTGTCCAACGCACCGACGCGAGCGGTCGTGCAGAGTTGATCGCAATCGAAGGGAATCGTCAGCTCACAATCAAGGGCTGGGACTTCAAGATCATCGTTGGTCGTGCGCTTGGCTGGAACCTGCTTAAGAGTTCGCATTTTGAAATTACGCGTTCCGGCTCGAATTTTATTTTTCGTGGCCGCGGGTTTGGGCACGGGCTCGGACTTTGCCAGGAAGGCGCCCACGTGATGGCGGAGCGCGGTGCAAACTATCGACAAATTCTGATGAAGTATTTTCCTTCGACGCATATCGGGAATAGCAGTAGCGGTTCAGCATTCTCTGTGCCTCCTATTTATTCACCGTGGCGACAGAGAGAACAAAGCGGGGGCCTGGAAAGTTTTCAGTCGGCTGATCTCATGTGGGCACCTGGACTGGAGTCCTTCGTAACTCGGCCTCCCGAACTCCCGCGCGACACAGTCCCCCGACTTAATCTTCGGAGCGAAGACTTTCGCATTAATTATCCAGCAACTGTAAATCAGCGAGATGCTGAAGCGTTGTTGACTTTGCTTCAGTCCAGCCGCAAGTCACTCCTGGCACGCCTCTCAGACGCCGGTGTTAAAATTCAGTTTCCGGTCATGGAAGTGGTAGTAAACGAGACCACCGGCGATTTTGTTGGCCGCACCGGGTTGCCAGTCTGGGCCGCAGCCGCTACGCGCGGAAACAAGATTGAGCTGCAACCAATCCAAACGCTAAAGCGCCGCGGAATTCTCGAAACAACTCTACGCCATGAACTCGTACATACTGTGATTGACCTGGTAAGTCGCGGCCATGCACCGCGCTGGCTGGCAGAAGGGTTTGCGTTACACCTGGCAGGCGAGGGTCGCTTGCTTAATCGCTACGCGCCCCGGAAGCGAATGACGACAGCGGAAATTGATAAGCAACTTGGCTACTCAACCTGGATGGTGTCTGCCAATGAAATGCGGACAGTATATGCCGCCGCCTACGGCGAAGTTAGCCGGCTGGTCAAAAGTGAAGGCGAGGCGAATGTTTGGAAGCGATTGGCGAAGTGAGCAATCAGACGGTTCCGAATTGCTTTTGTTTCTGGATCACCCGGCTAAAGCCCCGGTATTAATGAGACAGCTAAACGAAAATACAAGCACTGATCCCGGGCCAACCATCAGCACAGCATTATCAATCCAAGGTATACTCGCGCCAGCGCGCTCGGGCGAGAGCAGCAGTCTCACTAATGGCTGACGATCTGAGACCCGACCAATGTCCGTACTAAGAGTTTCCAACTACTCACATGAAGATTTTCAAATCAGCTAATCGTTTAATCGCCTGTGTTGTTGCGCTTGTCATACTGGCAACGCCGATACTTGCGCAGCAGCGTCGCAACTCGCCGAGGAAACCGCCGGTGCCGGCTCCCGAACCTGCGCCCACGTTTGATTCTCTACTCGCCGCCGACAGCTACAAAATCTACTGCGAGATAAGAGGCGTTGGTGGATTAGTACGTTCGTCTGCTGTGAACGATCTGCTTGATCCGATAATGAAGCTGGGCGGCCCGCCAAAAGAATTCAGGACGGTTGTGAAGTGGCTGAATGCGCACGCTGAAGCACTCGCCGGCTCGCGGATGATGGTGGCTGGCTGGGGATCCAGGCCGAATCTGCCATCGGTCCTGATTGCCATCGAGTTTTCCTCTCCTGAGGAGGCGAAGAAGTTTTACCCCGAGTTACGCGATTTCCTACCGAAGATATTACCGACGCCGACACCGGCTCCATCGCCTACGCCGGCGGTAGGTCCAGTTGGACAGGACGCAGTATCTCCTAATCCCTCAGGAAGCCAGGTAATGAGAACGGAGCCGGCAGTGTCACCAGCGACTCCGAGGCAAACCATCACCGCAGTGGAGGGGACAGAAACCGAACCAACCCTGCCGCCTTATCAAATGAAACAAGCCGGCTCGCTTGTGTTCATCAGTGACGTGGCGTTCACGTTTAAGAATCTTAGACCGCGGGGCAGCAAACCGCTGGAAGAAGATCAGAACTTTATGTTGGCGCGGAACCGGTTTGCGTCTGAATCGCTTTTTGTCTACTTCGATCTGAAGGCGATCGAAAAGGCTGAGAAGGAACAACGGCAAAAGTGGGAAGAGGAAGCGCAGAAACACTCAGAAGCTGAACAGAAACGCGCTGAAGAGGCAGCGGCTAATTCTACGCCTGAGGAACCAATCATTGAGGCGACAGATCCCGAACTAACAGCCATCCCGGCCGAGGAACCAGGTATGCCGCCGGAGCCCGTCGCTGCTGAGCAGGCGCCTGTAATCGCAACTACCGCGGGTCCGCAGGCGTCTGGCGACGCTACGCCACCCGGCGGACCTCAACCCAGTGTCGAGGAAGCCGTGGCGCTCTCATCGCTCTCCCGCATGCTGTTCGGGGGCCAGAGCAAATGGCCTGAAGCCGTCGGCGCGGCGCTGGTGTTCGAAGGCGATGCTTATGTTCTGCGCACTCTGATAATCAACAGCGCCGAGAACAAAGGAATCGCGATTCCCTTTGTACCGCAATTTGTTTCGGGACCGGCCATCGCGCCGGAGTCTCCCAATATTTTTCCTGCTGACGTGGAGCTGTTCGCAAGCGTGTCTCTCGACTATTCACAAATCTACGAAGGAATGTTGCAGGCATTAGCCGGTCTTGAGGAGCAGGAAAAAAAGGCTATGGGACCTCAACACCGGCCCGCGTCAACTGCTCCACCCGAGACTCCCTTTGCTTATTACGAAAAGAAGCTGGGGTTAAAGATTAAAGACGACCTGCTGCCACTGCTCGGCAACGAGTTGGCGCTGGCGCTACCCAAAAGAGCCAGGAAGGCAACGAACGACCCGGCGACAAACGTAAACGTAAATACGGTTACTGGGGAATCAGCGCAACCAAACGCGGCTAATGGTCCTAATGCCGGCCCGAACCCGTTGGTCGCGATTGCGATAAAGGATCGTGAAGCAGTTAAGCGCTTAGTACCAAAGATTATTGAGGGCTTCGGTCTGAAGGGAGCGAACCTCCTGGCACAAACCGAAAAGCGAGAAGGTACTGAAATCGTTTCCTACGCTGGAGTCTTTGCTTACGCGTTCGTGGGCGACTTCCTGGTCCTATCGACGGACGCTATCGAAATACGACACGTGGTCGACGCTTATCTGAGTCACCAGACACTTTCCTCGGATAGTCATTTTAGAAACTACACCCGCTGGCAACCACGTCAGGTGCTGGGACAGGTTTACATGGCGCCCTTCCTGGTCGCGGAATACACGGTTGGCAGCGGCAGGTCCGGCGCTGCTTTAGACAAAGTGAATGCTTTCTTTTCCGGCGTGAACCCGGTGGTCGATCCGCTCACCTACTCACTTTCCAATGATGGGTTGGGCCCGTTTCACGAATTACATGTGCCAAAAAATCTGCTCCAGGTGCTGGTCGCAGAAATGTTAGTGGGCACGAGCGAAGCAATGCCGTCAAGCAATGAGGCGATCACGAAGAGTCTCATGCAGACGTTGGCCAACGCCGAAATGACCTTCAAATCAACGGAAGGGAATAACGGTTACGGCACCATCGAGCAGCTTGTTTCGGCAGGTCTATTCAGTGGAGAAATGTTGGAGAAGTATGGTTACAGAATTTCGGTGTCTGCCTCACTCGATAAGTTTGAAATTACCGCGGTTCCCCTCGAGTATGGAACGACAGGAAAGATCTCCTTCTTTATTGACGAGAGTCAGATCCTACGCGGAGGCGACCATGGAGGCGGCGCAGCTACTGCTGATGATCAACCCATCTAAAGATCACTGGTTCGTTTTCGCCGTTCCACTTTTCTTCGTGACTGGATTCCACCAATTTCTTGACAGTTCCTCACCTGAAGATTAGATTGTCGCAGAACGATTCCGGGTAGTATTTATTTGTCAGCATCCAAAATCCGATTTCTAATCACAGTACCGTTCTCGTTAGAAGCAACTGCAATCGCTTCGCTGTGTGTCAAGTGACTCGCCCCGCTATTAAAATCCCTAAGGCGCTGAGAAGCGCCTTTGAGCGAATTCGAACCTCAAAAATGCTTTCCAGATCCGTTCGAACAAAAAAGCCGCCTCGCGGATTGAATTGATCTTGGTTGATAACTTCCTCGGGATTTCTGAAGCCCGAGTCAGCGTTCCTTAATCTAGATTTTCCAGGAGAAACCCTATGAAGTCGTATTTCAGATTGTGCGCTCCGGTCCTAATCGCCTTGTTGATAGGTTTAGTTTTGGTCGGAAACGGGTTCTTTTCCACGAAGCAACAACCGACCGCAAAGATACAAAACCAAGCTCCGACCGAGCGTACCTCGCGCGCAACTGAAACCGCGGCATCTCCAGTGCACGAATCGCTCTCAGTTCCGGCAACACGCGAAACAGACAAAAAACTTTTCTTATCCCCGATAACCCCAGCGCCTCACAGCATTGAACCAAGCGCTCGAGCAGCAAGCTCCGGCACCTACGTCGCCGAGGCAACTCTGGAACAGAGCAATGAGAATGGTCCGCTACTTTCTTCAAATGCGAGCGAGTTCCGCACTCGAGCGCAAAAGGGACTGGTTGGTCAGGACCGGACGCAACAAAGTCCTGAGGCCGCCGACTTCCCGAAAATGACAGATAGAAAACCTGTCGAATCCAGGCTGCGTAAAGCCCCGCGAAGCTTTGATGGTGACGTGCGAGATCTGCCCCATACAAAGTCAGTCGAGAGGGAAATGCCTGAACACGAAGACCCTCTCATAATTCCGCGCTTAATCGGCAAACCACCTGCGGACAACAATCAGATTCAGAACACGCCTTCAATTCAACTGCCGGCCGCACCGGCACCCACTCCACTCAACGTTTTTGAAGGCCTTGATCGCTTCGGCTTTGGAGCGGGTAGTCCTCCCGACACGAATGGCGACGCCGGCCCGCAACACTATGTTCAGACCGTCAACACATCGATTGGTATTTACGACAAGGTGACCGGAACGCGGACCGCTGGGTTTACCTTTAACGCGCTGATGAGTCAAGGGAACTTCGGTAATCTCTGTGACACAAATAACTTCGGCGATCCGGTAGTTGTTTACGACACCTTCGAGGACCGTTGGATCATTACTGACTTCGCGTTCGTGACTGATGGCGGGGGAAATGCTCTGGCTCCAGCGTTTCAGTGTTTTGCGGCCTCGAAGACTGGCGACCCAGTCGCGGGTGGCTGGAATTTCTATTCAATACAGCTTACCGACAATCTTGACGATTATCCAAAATTTGGTCTTTGGCCGGACGGTTTGTACATGACAGCAAACATGTACAGCTTCGGGCCCGGTGGGGTCTTTCAGCATGTCCGCGTCTGGGCATTTAACAAGGCCCAGATGTACGCAGGCGCGCCTACAGTGCAAAACGTTTCGTTCAATGTGGGCGGAGGCGACTTCACCGTCATTCCCAGCAACGCGCGTTTACAGACAGGCACGCCTCCGGCGGGCTCTCCCAACTACTTTCTATCAACTTCGCTCTTCCTTAACGCACTTACCGTCTATAAGTTTCACGTGGACTGGGACAGGATTTCGCTTTCAACTTTTACTGGACCGGACATTCCCATTTCCGCAACCAGTTGGCCCAGTGCGGCAGCCAGCGCGGCCCAGCCCGGCACCGCAACGCTGCTCGACACATTAACGCCTCGTGCGATGGTGCAGAATCAATACACTAATTTTGGCGGTGTGGAGTCATTGTGGGTGCCTCACACGGTGCGCCGGGCGGCAGCCGGCTTAGCAGCGCCACGTTGGTACCAGGTGAACGTGACTGGCGGCACTGTAAACGGGAGCATCCCCCAGGCCGCGACCTGGGATCCAGACGGGGCAAACGTGATAAACCGTTTCATGCCAAGTCTCGCTCTGGATCGCGCGGGCAACATGGCTCTCGGCTACAGCACTTCGAGTACCACCGATTTCCCGTCGATCAAGTACGCCGGCCGGCTTTCAACCGACCCGGCGAACACTTTGAGCCTTACCGAACAGTTGTTTTTCGCGGGCACGGCCTCCCAGACTGGCAGCGTCCGTTGGGGTGATTACAGCGCCATGACGCTCGACCCGAACGGGTGTACATTCTGGTACACGACCGAATACGCCAACCCGGCTGACCAGACTTTTAATCACCGGTGGCTGACCAAATTCGGTTCGTTCGAGTTTTCACCATGCACCAAGATTGGCAGTGGCACTCTGCAAGGAACTGTGACCACTTCACCAGGCGGCTCTCCCATCAGCGGAGCAACTGTTGCTTTTGGCGCCAGAACCACGACTACTGATGGCAGTGGATTCTATTCCTTTGCGGCTATTCCAGCCGGCTCCTACCCCACCGAAACGGCAAGTAAGGCGGGGTTTAATTCGAGTACAACGACAAATATAGTTGTGGCGGAGGCCGGAACGACGGTCAAAGACTTCGCCCTCACCTCGGCGCCGACAAGCGCTTGTCTGATTGATACTGCGCAACCCGACTTTCAACTAGGGGTCACGGCAAATACCGATCTCATCGCAAGCCCCGGAGACATAAAGCTCTCGAGGCCTGACGTTATTGATCAGCAGAATACTAGTCTCCTGGCTGCGGGTTTCGCCTTTACCACCGCGTGGCATGCTCAGACATTTACGTCGGGCTTAACTGGACCCGTTACGAAAGTCGATCTGCATCTCTTCAGCCTTAATTGCTCAGCAGTAACAATGCCGGACATCACGGTTTCGATCCGCAACGCTTCGGGCAATCTACCGACGGGTGCCGATCTTGCTTCGGCAACCATTCCCGGCTTCTGCAATGGCGGTGGCGGTTTCTTCACGGCAACGTTTGCAACTCCGGTGACGCTGACCGCCGGTACACAATATGCCATCGTCTGGAGAAGTACGTTGACGGGGGCCGCGGCTTCCCCGAATCCAAGATACGTTTCGACGGTCAGCAACGGTGATCCTTATGCCGGCGGTCGCGGCGCCAGCTCGACAGACAGCGGTGGCACATGGACAGGTAGAGCCGCGGCAAATAACGATCACGGCTTCAAGGTGTATGTGAATAGCGGTTACGTAGCATCCGGAGATATTGTCTCCGGAGCGAAAGACTCCAATCCACCCGCCGGTCTATTCGCTCGCTGGAATTCCCTGGCGTGGACTGCCACTGTTCCGGCAAATACCACGTTGAGATTCCAGATTGCCGGCGGCAACGATCCAGCGGGAGTTTTCAACTTTATCGGTCCGGACGGTACGGCTGGGACCTTCTTTACTACCAGTCCGGCATCGATCGTCAACCTGGTTAATGGCAACCGTTACCTGAAGTACAAGGCTTTCTTCACCACAACCGACCCCAATGTCACGCCAACCGTGAGCGACGTCACCGTCTGTTTCAATCAGGGACCGACGGCGGCTAACGGTATCATCGGCGGCCGCATCACAGATGCAAATGGAGCAGCCGTCAGTGGAGCGGTGGTGAACCTTACCGGCGCGCAAAGTCGCAAGACGATAACTGATGCCAACGGCAACTATCTGTTCGATTCCGTTGAGACCAATGGCTTCTATTCAGTTACACCAACACGCGTGAATTACCACTTCGCTCCCGAGAGCCGCTCATTCTCATTGCTCGGGAACAGCACCGATGCGGCGTTCACGGCAATGCCTGATGCGGTTGTAGCCGCCAACGCCATTGACACGCCGGAGTATTTTGTCCGGCAACATTATTTGGATTTCCTGGGACGTGAGCCTGACGAAAGTGGGTTCAATTTCTGGAGCGATCAGATAACGTCGTGCGGCTCGGATACGGCCTGCATTGAAAGGCGCAAGATTAACGTCTCCGCGGCTTACTTCCTGTCCACTGAGTTTCAACAAACAGGCGGACTGGTTGACTCCCTATATCGAGCCAGCTATGGACGGCGCCCGAGGTACACGGAGTTTATGCCTGACACTGCGGTAGTGGCACATAATGTCATCGTCGGACGATCAAACTGGGCGCAGATCCTGGAGGAGAACAAACGAATGTTTGTTGAGGCCTGGGTGCAGCGTGCGGCTTTCCAGTCAGCCTACGGAGGTTTGACGGACGCCGGCTATGTTGATGCGCTTATCAGCAACACGAGAGTTAGCTTCAGCCAGAGCGAGCGAGACGCGCTGGTGCATGCGTTGAGCAGCGGGGGCTCAAATCGTGCTGAGGTGTTAAGGCAAATCGCCGAGAACGAACGCTTCGTAGCCGCAAAACGCAACGAGTCGTTTGTGATGATGGAATACTTCGGCTACCTTCGCCGTGAACCGGACCCGGATGGCTATGCATTCTGGCTCAATAAGCTGAACCAGTTTCATGGCAACTTCGAACAAGCGGAGATGGTTAAGGCATTCATCGTCTCGGGTGAATACCGCAGCCGCTTTTAATAAGGTGAGGATCTTCCATCGGGAAAATCCACTTAGTTACGAAAAGAGAAAGGGCACGATCTACGTCGTGTCCTTTCTCGCTATAGGTTATCAATCTCGACCGGCTCCACCGGCTCCGCAAGTTCAAACCCGAACACGCGCGAATAAAAGTACAGTTCGCCATCCAGCGCACGCTTAATATTCCTCGCCTGACGAAATCCGTGTTGCTCACCATCGAATGGCAGATACGCGACGGGAATGCCTTTCGCCCTCAACGCCTCGACCATAGTCTCCGCCTGATTCGGCGGCACTACTTTGTCTTCAAGTCCCTGGAAGAATATCACCGGACAAGACAATCGTTCGGTGAAGTTGATCGGTGAGCGCGCCACATAAACGTCACGCTTTTCGGGATACGGCCCCATAAAACCATCGAGATACCGCGATTCAAATTTGTGCGTCTCTTTTGCCAAGGCTTCCGCATCACTGACGCCGTAGTGGCTGGCGCCGGCGCTGAACGTGTCACGAAAAGTCAGCGCACAAAGTGTCGTATACCCGCCGGCGCTGCCGCCGGTGATCATCAGACGTTTGCCATCGACTTCGCCCTGTTCTACCAGATAGCGCGCTCCATTTGCACAGTCGTCCACGTCTACGATTCCCCACTTGCCCTTCAGCCTTTCACGGTAGGCTCGTCCAAATCCTGTGCTGCCCCCGTAGTTCACATCCAGCACAGCTATGCCCCGGCTCGTCCAGTACTGAATTCCCAGAGTCATCGCCGTGGCCGCTGAAGAAGTTGGCCCGCCATGGCTTTCAACTAACAGCGGTGGACGTTCACCTTCAGGCGCCTGATAGTCGGGGTTCTTTGGTGCGTAGTAAAACCCGTAAGCAGTCAATCCCTCCTCAGTAGGAAATCCTACGGCGCGCGGAGCGGAAATAAAGGCCTCGTCAACTTCGAGGCTACTGGAACGCCGCACCACCTCGAAGGTTCGTTTCTCAAAGTCAAACTGTACGATCGCCGCGGCTTCAGCAGGAGAGCCGGCACGCATCACTGCCTTTCCCGCCGCGGCGCGCACAAACCGAATATCAGTGTACGGACAATCTATTGGTTCAAGCGCTTTCGTGCGCGTATCGATTAGGGCAAACCGTGAGACGCCATTCTCAATGTAAGCGCAAACGATCAAATCAGCTGATTCGAAAGCATAGGTTGACAAGCCAAACACCCATTGTGGCACTGCAAACTCCGCTTCCCGTTCGCACACTATCTCGACGACCTGTTCGGAATTGACGCGATAAAGATTCCACCAACCATTGCGGTCCGAAACAAAATAGAGATCGCCATTGGGCGACCACTCCGGCTGGAAGATCGACTCCGCAACACCGCCGGCCAGACGCTCGCTCGTGATCAATAGTCCGGCATCATCACACGTGCCCACCCACAGCTCAGTACCATCCCAGGGCATGTTGAGATGGTTCCAGGTCAGCCATGCCAGTTTG
>Ga0207689_10006397_pt1 | contig 10424 bp, 9 predicted proteins | sample KBSMisM52_FD_184312 | JGI IMG/M metagenome (GOLD analysis project Ga0207689, IMG submission 184312) | Miscanthus rhizosphere microbial communities from Kellogg Biological Station, Michigan, USA - KBS Miscanthus M5-2 (SPAdes) (version 2) | ecosystem: Host-associated > Plants > Roots > Rhizosphere... | reverse complement strand
GATGCTCCGGGCCTGGGCCGCGGCGTTGTACTGCCGGGCCGGTTCGGCCGGGTGCTTGTCGGACTCGCCGAACCCCCGCAGGTCGGGGACGATCACGTCCGCGGACCGCGACACGAGCGGGACGACCGCGCGATAGTCGGTCCGGTCCCCGGGCCAGCCGTGCAGCAGCAGCACCGCGGGACCCGATCCGGTCCGCTCGTAGGCCAGCCGGAATTCGTCGATCGCTGCTTCGGAGCGCATACCGGCCATTATCTCCAGCGAGCCGGCGTAGATGACCGCCTCCCGGCCGCCGTGCACCGTTCGCGCCATCGTGCCCCGGCGGCCGCGGCCGCCGGGGCGCGTCCGCCCGGCCGTCAGGCGTCGTGCAGGATGCCGATGAGGTTGCCGTCCGCGTCCTTGACCGAGGCGATCAGCCGGCCGCCGCCCACGTCCTTGACGTCCTGCTCCAGCTGCGCGCCGCCCTCGAGCAGTGCCTGCAGCGTGCCCTTGATGTCGGTGACGTGGTAGTAGACCACGGCGCCGCTCTTGTGGCCGTGCGGGTCGAGCCCGATGGCCTGGTCGTTGACGTTGAACTGGACATAGTAGGGCTCGTCCATGTCCGGGGCGGTGCCCAGGACGGCGCTGAACGCGGCCTTGGCCCTGGCGAGGTCGCTGGCGGGGTAGATAACGGTCTTGATGCCTTCACTCATGGGTACTCCAGATGGTTGCCGTCACATCGACCCGGTTCCGTGGGTCATCGATATGACACACGGCGACGGAGGAACGTGACCGATGAGCGAACACGACTGGCTGGCCGAACGGTTCGAGGAGAATCGCCCGCACCTGCGCGCGGTGGCGTACCGCATGCTCGGCTCGTCCGCCGAGGCGGACGACGCGGTGCAGGAAACCTGGCTGCGGCTCAGCCGTGCGGGCGTCGGCGGGGTGGAGAACCTGGGCGGCTGGCTCACCACGATCGTGGCGCGGGTATCGCTGAACATGCTGCGCTCGCGGACGCTGCGACGCGAGGAGCCGATGGACCCGCCGACCACCGGGCAACCGGTCGCGCCGCCGAACGGGACCGACCCGGAGCACGAGGCGGTGCTGGCCGATTCGGTCGGGCTGGCGCTGCTGGTGGTGCTGGACACGCTGACCCCGGCCGAACGGCTGGCGTTCGTGCTGCACGACATGTTCGCCGTGCCGTTCGAGGAGATCGCTCCGATCGTGGAGCGCTCCCCCGTCGCCACCCGTCAGCTGGCCAGCCGGGCCCGCCGCCGGGTCCAGGAGGCCCGGGTGCAGCCGGGCGAGATATCGCGGCGGCGGGAGGTGGTCGCGGCCTTCCTGGCCGCCTCGCGGGAAGGCGACTTCGACGCGCTGCTCACGATGCTCGACCCGGACATCGTGCTGCGGGCCGACACTGCCGCCGCGCAGATGGGCGCGGACGCCGAGGCGATCGGCCCGCGCGCGGTGGCGGGCATCTTCTCCGGGCGGGCCAAGGCACTGCGGCCCGCGCTCATCGACGGCGCTCCGGGCGCGGTGTGGACGTATCGCGGCGAGACGCGGGTCGTGTTCGCCTTCACGTTCACCGGCGGCACGATCACCGCGATCGAGCAGATCGCCGACCCGGAGCGCATCGCCCGGTTCGAGGTGACCCCCCTCAAAGCCGGGCTGAAAACTCAGCGGGGCCAGTTAGCGGGCAGCAGCGGGATCGCGTTGGCCCGGACCACGTTGGCGTAGAACGCGGCGCTGGCCTTGGGGATCCTGCGCTGCGTCCCGAAATCCACGAACACGATCCCGAACCGCTTCTGGTAACCCCAGCCCCACTCGAAGTTGTCCAGCAGGGACCAGACGAAGTACCCGGCCAGGTTCGCGCCGTCCTTGATGGCCCGCGCGGCCGCCTCCAGGTGCGTATGCAGGTACCTGACCCGCTCGATGTCGTTCACCTCGCCGTCCGGGTTCACGTAGTCCTCGGCCGCGCAGCCGTTCTCGGTGACGTAGAGCGGCAGGCCGGGAGCCTGCCTGGACACCTCCACCAGGATCTGGTGCAGCCCGCTCGGGTCGACGAGCCAGCCCATCGGCGTCCGCTCGAGCTCTGGCGGCAGGTACTCGACCACCCCCGGCAGCTGGCAGCGGGCGGGGTTCTCGTTCCGCCTGAGGTCGCCGGGGTCCCCGGCGCGCAGGAAGATCGGCGAGTAGTAGTTCACGCCGAGGAAGTCGAGCGGCGCCTTGATGAGGTCCAGGTCGCCGTCTGCGATCAGCGCGGCCGGCGGGAGCAGGGCGGGCGGGGCGTGCTCCGGGTAACGGCCGTGCAGCACCGGCCCGAGGTAGATGCCGTTCGCCGCCGCGTCCGTGATCAGCCTGCCCCGCTCGAGCTCGCCCGGCCCGGCGTCGCCGACCACCCGGACCGGATGCATGTCCAGCGTGATCCCGACCTCCGCGGCACCCGCCTGGCGCAGCGCCCGGACGGCCAGGCCGTGGCCGAGCAGCAGGTGGTGGGTGGCGGCCGACGCCGCGGCGGCGTCGCGCAATCCGGGCGCGTGGTCGCCGTTGCGGTAGCCGTTGGTCGAGACCACCTGCGGCTCGTTCAGGGTGATCCACCGGGCGACCCGGTCGCCAAGCGCAGAAGCCATCAGGGCGGCGTATTCACCGAACCGTTCGGCCGTATCGCGGTTCGCCCAGCCCCCCTCGTCCTGCAGTTCCTGCGGCAGGTCCCAGTGGTAGAGGGTGGCCGTGGCCGCGATGCCGTGCCCGGCGAGCTCGTCGAGCAGCGCGCGGTAATAGTCCAGGCCGCGCTGGTTGACGGCGCCCCGGCCGCCGGGCTGGACCCGCGGCCAGGAGATGGAGAAGCGGTACGAGCTCAGCCCGAGGGAGGCGAGCAGGGCCACGTCCTCGGGGTAACGGTGATAGGAGTCGCAGGCGACGTCGCCGGTGTCGCCGCCGCGGACCTTTCCTGGCGTGTGGCTGAAGGTGTCCCACACCGAGGGGCCCCGGCCGTCGGCGGCCGCCGCTCCCTCGATCTGGTAGGCGGCCGTTGCCGCTCCCCAGGTGAACCCGTCCGGGAAGCCGAGTGCGCCGTCGTCGCCCGCCGCCAGTTCCGTCATCAACCTCTCCTTTGTTACGACGTGGACACGGACCTTGACCGGCCCTGTGCTGAGGGTTAGTGTAAGCGCTTAGATTTCCGGTGTAAACGTTTACATGTCGTTTATGTGATGCCTGGATGTCAGCCGACGGACCTGGTATTTGAGGACCCCAGCAATGCCTGTGATCGGGACAACGTGGTAACTCTCTTCGACGTAGCTCGCCTGGCCGGCGTCTCCACCGCCACTGTCTCACGGGTGGTGCACGGCCAGGACCGGGTGCGCGAGGCCACCAGGATCCGGGTCCAGCAGGCCATCGAGGAGCTCGGCTACGTGCCCGACGGCGCCGCGCAGAGCCTGTCCCGGCGCCGCAAGGACGTGATCGGCCTGGTCTGCGTGGAGCGGCACGAGCAGCAGTACGACATCGAGAACATGAACCTGCTGTTCTACGACGAGGTGCTGCGCGGGGTGGAGTCCCGGATCAGGAACCACGACTGGTCGCTGCTCATCACCTTCCTGCAAGGCGCGCACGACCCCAGCTACGCCAGGATCGAGTCGTTCACCGGCAAGGTCGACGGCATCTTGATCGGCGAGGGGATCGTGCCCTCCCCGTTCATCGAGCGGCTGGCCACCCGCCTGCCCGTGGTGATCTTCGCGGGCACCCCGCACGAGCAGGCCGTCGACGTGGTGGCGGCGGACAACCTGTCCGGCTCGGCCGCCGTGGTCACCCACCTCATCCGCGAGCACGGCAGGCGGCGGCTCTACTGGGTGCACGGGCCCGCGGACTCGCCGGACTCCCGCGAGCGGCGGCTTGGCCTCGACTACGTGCTGCACGCCAACCCGCAATGCGAGCTCACCGGCTTCTACCAGGGGTTCTACAGCGTCCAGAGCGGCGAGGAGGCCGGCGAGGCGCTGCTGGCCAGGCCCCGGCGCGAGCTGCCGGACGCGGTCGTCTCCGCCAACGACCAGATGGCCATCGGCGTGGTCAAGGCGCTGTCCCGGGCCGGCGTCCGGGTGCCGGAGGACGTGGCCGTGGTCGGCTTCGACGACATCTTCCCCGGCAGCCTGTGCGACCCTCCGCTGACCACCGTGCACCAGCCGATGCGCATGCTGGGCGAGCGGTCCTGCGCCCGGCTGCTCGAGCGCATCGCCAACCCGGGGCTGCGGCCCGCCACCGAGCTCCTGCCCACCGAGCTGGTGCTGCGGTCCAGCTGCGGCTGCCCGCCGGGCGCCGTCGTCCGCGAGCCGGTGCCGACACTGAAGGTTCCGCGGTCGGAACTCACCGCCGCGGCACCGTCCCATTCCCCCCGACCGAGCCCCCAGCCAGGTCGCCGCCCGGCCCGGCAAGCAGCGAAGGCATAGGAGCCGCCATGTCGTTCATCCTCCGCCGCCTGGTGTTCTACGCTGTAGCCGCCTGGGTGGCGCTGACCATCAACTTCTTCATCCCGCGGCTGATACCCGGCAACGCTGTGCAGAACGTGATGGCGAAGTTCCCCAACCTGCAGCCGTCGGCCTACAAGGCGCTCGAGGCGCTGCTGGGGGTGGGTCATCCGGGCTCGATCTGGCATCAGTACGTCACGTACCTCGACGACATCTTCCACTTCAACTTCGGCACCGACGTCTCCCAGTACCCGGCGCAGGTCTCCTCGCTGCTGGTCCAGACCCTCCCGTGGACCATCACCCTGGTCGGCGTGGCCACCGTCATCGCCTTCCTGATCGGGACCGCGCTGGGCATCGTGGCCGGCTGGCGGCACGGCGGCACGCTCGACCGCGTCCTGCCCGGCCTGATGTTCCTGCAGGCGATCCCGTACTTCTTCTTCGCGCTGATCCTGGTCGAGCTGCTCGCCATCAAGACGCAGGTCTTCCCGAGCGGCCAGGGCTACGCGGACGGGCTGATCCCGGGATGGCACTGGGACTTCATCAGCAGTGCCCTCTACCACTCGGTGCTGCCGGCGCTCACCATCGTGCTCACCTCGATCGCGGGCTGGATGCTGCAGATGCGCAACGTCATGATCACCACGACCGGCGAGGACTACGTGATCGCGGCCCAGGCCAAGGGCCTGCCCAACCGGCGGGTCATCTACACCTACGCGGCCCGCAACGCGCTGCTGCCGCAGCTGCAGGGGTTCGGCCTGGCCGTCGGCTTCGTGGTCTCCGGCGCCATCGTCATGGAGATCGTCTTCGGCTACCCGGGCATCGGCCTGCTGCTGCTCAACGCGGTCACCTCGAACGACTACCCGCTGATGCAGGCGATCTTCCTGGTCATCACGTTCGCCGTGCTGCTGGCCAACCTGGTCGTCGACATGATCATCGTGGTCGCCGATCCCCGCGCCCGGAGGAGGGAGGCGACGTCATGACCGCCGTCCTGCCGATCAGCGCCGAACCCGCGGCGATCCCCCGGGAAGACGCCAGGCCGGGTCGCTGGCGCCGGATGCCGGCCAAGGCCAAGGTGGGCGCGATCCTGCTCGGCCTGTTCGTGCTGGCCGGCATCATCGGCCCGCTCGTCGCGCCGTACGACCCGTCGTTCCAGAACCCGTCGCCCGCGCTGTCGCTGCACGGGCCGTACGGCGCGCACCTGCTCGGCACGACGCAGAGCGGTCAGGACGTCCTGTCCCAGCTTCTGGTCGGGATCCGGCTCACCCTCGAGCTCGCGTTCATCGTCGGCCTGGTGGCCACGGTGCTCTCGGTACTCGTCGGTGTCACCGCCGCCTTCCTCGGCGGTGTCTGGGACGAAGTGCTGTCCCTGCTCACCAACGTCGTCCTGGTCATCCCCGCACTGCCGCTGCTCATCGTCCTGCTCGGCTACTTTCAGACCAAGGGCCAGACCGCGACCATCCTGGTGCTCAGCCTGCTCAGCTGGCCGTGGGGAGCCCGGGTGGTCCGGGCGCAGACCCTGGCCATCCGCAACCGCGACTTCATCGCGGCGGCCCGGGAGACCGGGGAGAAAACCTGGCGGATCATCACCTGGGAGATCGTGCCGAACGAGGTGAGCCTGATCGCGGCCAGCTTCGTGAACACCGTGCTCTACGCGATCGGCGCCTCGGTGGCCCTGGCCTTCATCGGCGTCACCAACCTGAACGACTTGAGCCTGGGCACCATGCTCTACTGGGCGGAGAGCCAGCAGGCGCTGCAGCTCGGGGCCTGGTGGTGGTTCATCCCGCCGGGGCTGGCCGTGGCGCTCATCGGCACCGGCCTGGTCCTGCTGAACACCGGGATCGACGAGCTCGGCAACCCGCGCCTGCGCGACGCGGCCAGTGCCAGCCGGATTGCCGGGCGTTGGCTCCCCCCGGCCAACCCCACGCCCGTGCTCGGCGACGTCTCGCAGCGCCGCGGCCGGCTGGCCGGCTTCCTGCACTCGTTCTCCCGCAGCTCGCTGCTTGACGAGACCGAGGGAGGGCGGGCCCGATGACCGCCAGTCCAGGCCAGGCCCCGATCCCGGTGGCCACGTCGCACCGGCCGGGCCAGGACCCGGTGCTCGACATCAGGGACCTGTCGGTCGTGTACCGCACGCCGGGCGGCGACGTCCGGGCCGTGGACAAGGTGAACCTGAGCCTGGCGCCCGGTGAGGTAGTCGGCCTGTGTGGCGAGAGCGGCTCGGGCAAGTCAACGCTGGTGTACGGGGCGAGCCGACTGCTGCGGGCGCCCGCCCTGCTCACCAGCGGCAGCGTCACCTATTCGGGGCGCCGGGTGACTAAGCCCGTCGACCTGCTCCGGTTGCGGGCGGACGAGCTGCAGCGGCTGCGCTGGCGGGAGATCGCCATCGTGTTCCAGAGCGCGATGAACGCGCTGAATCCGGTGCTCAACGTCCGCGATCAGCTGATCGACGTCATCCACGCCCACCTGCGGATGCCGCGGGACGAAGCCAGGGAGCGGGCCGGGTCGCTGCTCGACCTGGTGGGCATCCCGCGGTCCCGGCTGCGCAGCTACCCGCACGAGCTGTCCGGCGGCATGCGCCAGCGGGTGATGATCGCGATGGCGCTGGCCACCGACCCCGAGGTCGTCATCATGGACGAGCCGACCACCGCGCTCGACGTGGTGGTGCAGCGCGACATCCTGGCCCAGATCGTCGAGCTCAAGGAGCAGCTCGGCTTCTCCATCGTGTTCATCACGCACGACCTGTCGCTGCTGCTCGAGCTGGCCGACCGGATCGCGATTATGTACGCCGGGCAGCTGCTCGAGACCGGCACGGCCGCCGAGATCCACCGCGAGCCGTCGCACCCCTACACCAAGGGCCTGCTCAACTCGTTCCCCTCGCTCCGCGGCCCGCGCCGCGATCTGGCCGGCATCCCCGGCTCACCGCCCGACCTGCGCGACCCGCCGCCCGGCTGCCCGTTCCTGCCGCGCTGCGCGTACGGCACGTCGGCGTGCGAGGAGGTCGACATGCAGCTGCTGCAGGTGGCCACGTCCAAGGACCCGGAGCACGTGACGGCCTGCCCGTTCGTGCTGCCGGACACGCCGGCCCCGCCACCGCGGGCCGACCGCCAGGAAATCGCAGGCCAGAAGATTGCAGGAGAGCCGACGTGACCGAGCAGGCGACCACGCTGACCTCCGCCGCCGCGGCGCGCGGGGAGCTGGCCATGGAGGCGATCGCGGTCAGCAAGGACTTCAAGATCGGCCGCGGCCAGATCGTGCACGCGGTCCGCGACGTCTCCTTCAACCTGTACCGCGGCGCGGTGGTCGCGCTGGTCGGCGAGAGCGGGTCCGGCAAGTCGACCGCCGCCCGGCTGCTGGCCGGCCAGGAACGGCTCACCTCCGGCACGATCAAGCTGGACGGCAAGCCGGTCGAGGTGAGGCACCACGACGATTTCCGCCGTTACAAGAGCCAGGTCCAGTACGTCTTCCAGGACCCGTTCGCCTCGCTCAACCCGGTGCACACCGTGCGCTATCACCTAGAGCGCCCGTTGAAGCTGCACCACGGCAAGGGTGCGAACACAGACACCGAGGTCGCCACCTTGATGGAGCAGGTGCGGCTCACTCCCGCGCAGCAGTTCCTGGTCAAGTACCCGCACGAGCTGTCCGGCGGCCAGCGCCAGCGGGTCTCGTTCGCCCGGGCGCTCGCCGCCCGGCCGACCGTGCTGCTGGCCGACGAGCCGGTGTCCATGCTGGACGTCTCGATCCGGCTCGAGATGCTGGCCCTGCTCGACGACCTGCGCCAGCGCTTCAGCCTGGCCATGCTGTACATCACCCACGACATCGCCTCGGCCCGGTACTTCGCCGACGAGGTGCTGGTCATGTACGCCGGCGAAATCGTGGAGCGGGGGCCGGCCGAGGAGGTCACCCAGCAGCCGGCCCATCCGTACACGCAGCTGCTCGTCGCCTCGGCCCCGGATCCGGACAACCTCGGCAGCAGCACGCTGCGCCGCGGAGCCAACGGAACCCGGCGCCAGGGCCCGCAGCAAACCAGAACTCCGGAGCGGGCAGCGACGGCCGGCTGCCCCTTCAGTCCCAGGTGCCCGCTCGCCGAGGACCGCTGCCGGCGGGAGGACCCAGCCCTCCTGCCCATCACGGCCACGCGTGGCGCGGCCTGCTGGCGCCTGGACGCAGCCGCTCCGGAGCTCGTCCCGGGGCTGCCGGGAGGTGTCCGCACAACCGAAAACTAACCCCCACCGCCGAACACGAGAGAAAGACGGACTGATGAGGAGATTGCACAGTCATAGACGGTTCCTAGCAGTAGGCGCCGCCGGCTTGCTCGCAGCAGGGCTCGCCGCATGCTCGTCGAGCGGCTCAAGCTCGGGAGCCTCGAACACGAACACGGGCGCCGCCACCACGGGCAAGCAGCTGGTCATGGAGAGCTCTCCGGAGTCCACCATCACCCAGAGCTTCAACCCGTTCGTCCCCACCGGCGCACCCTGGGGCATGGGCGCGACGGGGCTCATCTACGAGCCGCTGATCCAGTTCAACCTGGCCGCACCGCCGAAGTACTACCCGTGGCTGGCCACGTCCTACGCGTGGTCCAACGGCGGGAAAACCCTCACCTTCGCGATCCGCCAGGGCGTGAAGTGGAACGACGGCCAGCCGTTCACGCCGGCCGACGTGGTCTTCACCTTCAACATGCTGAAGGCCAACGCGGCGGTCAACCTGAACGGCGTGAAGTACGACCAAGTGAGCGCGTCCGGCAACAACGTCGTGCTCAACTTCGCGACCCCGCAGTTCACCAACCTGCAGTCCATCGCCGGCACCGCGATGGTGCCGGAGCACATCTGGAAGTCGGTCGGCAACCCGGCCACGTTCGTGGACCCGAGCCCGGTCGGCACCGGCCCGATGAAGCTGAGCAGCTTCACGCCGCAGGGCTTCACCCTGGCCAAGAACCCCTCGTACTGGCAGGCCTCCCAGGTGCAGGTCCCGAAGGTCTTCTTCCCGGTGTACACGTCCAACACGAGCGCGCTGAGCGCGCTGTTCTCCGGGCACATCGACTGGACCGGTAACTACATCCCCGGCCTGCAGCACAGCTTCATCAGCACCAACCCGGAGTTCCACCACCACTGGGAGGCGCCCGGCGGGACCAACAGCCTGGTCCCGAACCTGAACAAGTGGCCGACCAACCAGCTGCCGGTGCGGCAGGCGATCAGCGCGGCGATCAACCGCCAGCTGCTGGCCTCCGAGGGCGAGTCCGGCCTGGAGAACCCGGTCCTCAACGCCACCGGCCTGACCCCGCAGCTGTTCGACGCCTGGAGCGGCCCGGTCGCCAGCATGACCGTACCCGCAGCGGGCAGCGCGGCCGCCGCGCAGCAGATCCTGCAGAAGGCCGGCTACACCAAGGGATCGGACGGCTTCTTCGCCAAGGGCGGCAAGAAGGTCTCGATCACGATCACGAACCCGTCCGCTTACACCGACTACGCCCAGGTCGACTCCCTCGTCGCGCAGCAGCTGAAGGCGGCCGGGATCGACGCTACCTTCCAGGGCCAGTCGGTGGACGCATGGAACGCCGACGTCGCCTCGGGTAACTTCCAGCTGACCTCGCACTGGTCCAACGGCGGGATCACCCCGTACAACATGTACGACGGCTGGCTGGACAGCGCGCTGTCCTCCGGCAAGACCGCGACCGGCAACTACGAGCGGCTGAAGGACCCCGCTGTCGACCAGATGCTGGCCAAGCTGGCCGGGTCCGAGACCACCGCCCAGCAGACCGCGGCGCTGGAGCCGATCGCCAAGTACGTCGCGGCGAACCTGCCGGTCATCCCGACCACGACTTCGTCCCAGTGGTTCCAGTACAATTCGCAGAACTACGTCGGCTGGCCGACGCCGGACAACCCCTACCAGACCGGTCAGCCCTCCGGAACCAATAACGGTCCCGGGTCCGGTACCAACGAGGTCGTGCTCCTTCACCTCCGCCCGCGGGCTTAGCTCCCAGCGGCACGTAAGCGGGCCCGC
>Ga0207689_10006392_pt1 | contig 10431 bp, 8 predicted proteins | sample KBSMisM52_FD_184312 | JGI IMG/M metagenome (GOLD analysis project Ga0207689, IMG submission 184312) | Miscanthus rhizosphere microbial communities from Kellogg Biological Station, Michigan, USA - KBS Miscanthus M5-2 (SPAdes) (version 2) | ecosystem: Host-associated > Plants > Roots > Rhizosphere... | reverse complement strand
CGCTCCCGACTCCTGCTCCTGCCTCCCGCTCCTGCTCCTGCTCCTGTTTTTTACGTCCTCAATGGTCGCTGAACCACCGGCGCCATCAATCCAAGCAGCGTTGAGATTACCAGCACAATGACACCCGCTAGAGCCGGGGAATACCAACCGAATTGGTACTTGAAAGGATTGTCCGGCAGCGCGATGGCCCACGCTACGTAGGCCACGGTCGCGGCAAAGATTTCCCACATGGGCCAGGTTCGAGGCGAAAGAGGGAGTTTCTTTTTTGCCGCCTTAACCCTCGCGGCGTAAATAAGCCACACAACAACAGGCGTCAGAACCAAAAAGAAAATGAATGCACTCCACAATGATTTAGGAGCGACCCCATTAGGACCCTGGAGCGCGCCCAGTACGGCCACGTATAGCGTTAATACTTCCGTCGGGATGTAAGTGGCGATGACTGATATGGCTGTGGTCGCGGGACTCTGTGACTCGGCAGTACCCGCGCTTGCGATCTCAATCTCCGCTGCGCTTCCGGGCGCTTCAGATGAGGCAACGGTAGAGGTTGAGACGTCCGTTCGGCGAACATACGCAACGTTTGCCATGGAGGAAATACTCATGAGTAACCAGGTTCCTTTCCAGGAGTGTTGCCCAAAGCGCTGGCAACGTTAACAACAAGCATTCGAGTAAGCTAATAATATCCTGTGTTTCGAATTCGCAGTCTTTTTCAAAGTTGACCGCATGGCGGTCTCTGCGTCCTCTGCGTCTCTGTAATCTCTGCTTTAACCTTGAATGAAACGCAGAGCACACTGAGACGCAGAGGACACAGAGCCAACTAGCGCAGAACAAAACTATGATCACCTGTTTCATTCGTTATTTCGTCAACTCCAAGAAGCTATCCGAGTTCGAACAGTACGCACGGATCTGGGTTCCGTTGATCGAAAAATACGGCGGGACACATCATGGATACTACCTGCCAGTGGAAACACCAGCCTCGGCTGCATTCAGTTTTCCAGGCATCGGCGAGGAAGGACCAGGCAATGTAGCAATCGCAATGTTCAGTTTCGCGAACATTGAGGACTACGACTCATATCGAAAACGAGTGGCGGACGATCCAGAGTGCCTCAGAGCAACAAAGATTCGTGAAGAAAGTAATTGCTTCTGGAAGTACGAGCGAAGATTTGTGCGACGGGTGTGAATTAGGGCACTGAATTCGCCACAGATTGATACCGATAAAACAGATCAGAACAGCTTAATTCTTTTCTGATCCATGCCAATCAGTGTTCATCTGTGGCAGAAAACTTGGTTAGTGACGCGCCGGGCTCTTGTAGACCACGCCGCCTTTCATCACAAAGACAACGCGCCTCACGGCAGTAATATCCTTCAACGGATCGCCGTCAAGCGCAATTATGTCAGCTTGTAAACCCGGAGCGATCGAACCAATCTGATCTGACAAACCCATCGCTTCCGCACCAAGCGAATTTGCTGAAACCATCGCAGCCATTGGATCGACTCCACCATCGCGGACTCGATCGATAAACTCCTCTGCGTTCCGACCATGTGACCCAGCGACAGCATCTGTGCCAAACACAATCTTCAGACGGGGCGTCTTAGCTGCGCGCTGCACCAGCTGATGATTGAGCGGCAAGATCTTCTCCATCGCCGCAAAACCTTCTGCTGTGTAACCGGGCGTGCCGATGTACCTGTCTTTGTTAAGCAAATAGTTTTCGATGATTAGTCCAGCCTGGGGATCGAGATATGTCCCTTTCTCTGCCATCAACTTCAAGTCGTCGTCTGTTGCCAGAGTGCCATGTTCAATCTGTGTGCAGCCTGCCAACGTCGCAGCTCGCACAGCATCTTTGTAGGCGTGGACAAGGCTTCGTAGTCCTTGTTTCTTCGCTTCGTCACAAGCAGCACCGAGTTGCTCCGGCGATAGAGTCATACCGCCGCCCTGGCGAATGCTTTGCGATGCGAAAATCTTGATCACATCCGCGCCTGCCATTTTCTGCTTACGCACAAAGGCACGAATGTCATCCGGAGTCCCTGTTTGTTCGCCGCGCCCGATGAGTGGTTCAACAGCAGTGAGAATGCGCGGACCAGGAAGTAGTCCTTTGGCGATAGCTTCTCGCAAGGGCAGATCAGTCGGTGAACCAAGACTTTGAATCGTGGTGAAACCGGCCATCAACGTCAGCCAGGCATTGGTTGCAGAACGGTAAGCGGCTTCCTGGGTAGTCTCACCGGCGCCAACATTTTTGCCGTCTTTGCCAAAGCTCCAGGTGATGTGATCGTGAGCGTCGATCCAGCCCGGTAACACTGTGAGAGCGCGCAAGTCGTAGTCAACTGGGCCAGCCTTAGGATCGATGGCAACGATCTTCGCGCCTTCAACAACAATTCGTGTGTTGTGAGCAACGTGACCTTTACCGTCGAACAGAACACTCGCGGCAATCACAATGCGTTTGTTCTGTGCATGTCCAGGAAGAACAAAAGCAGAGAGAATGAGAATGACAAGAAATACCCGAGACGATCTTACAAGTCGCATCTTCGCCGACCTCCTTCGAGGCCGCGATGATAACAACGTCCCGTGCGGAGTCGAAGCTTTCGACCCATCGTCGAGTGGAAGGTTGATCCGGTCGAGACTGCCTACCCGATAGGTTCGTAACACAACAAAACGTTGCCATTGTCGAAAGTGCGCGTCGACATCCGTTTCATCGGCACCTTGTGAGTCAGTGTTTCAAACATGGTCCTACCACTGCCGAGCACAAGTGAGTTTAGTACGACCTGGTATTCGTCAATCAACCCTTCCTCCGTAAGTTGCGAAACAATCGTCCCGCTACCGAAGATAAGCATGTCAGCGCCAGATTCATTTTTCAGCTTCTGGACTTCGTCGACCATGTTCTCTTTAATAAGCCTGGTGTTGTTCCACGTCGCCTCTTTCAATGTTCTCGAAAACACAACCTTTGGGAGATTGTTCATCGCATTCGCCACGTCAGGCATCATCTGGATTGCCTGTGGACTCGGCCACCAGCTGGCCATCATCTCGTACGTCACTCGCCCAAATAACAACGGCCCATCCCCACCTTTCGCGTTCCCGGCAACGAACTCGTTCCACTCAGGATCATTCTTGTGAGCCCAGCTCATGTCGCCACCCTTGTCTGTGAAATAACCATCGAGCGACACGCTGTTAAAAACTATAAGCTTCCGCATTTTCCCCCTCCTCGCATTTTTGAATGTCTGCGTCTAATAGTCGGTTTGGGATTGTCAAAATCGACACGCTCAACTGAAAATTGTTTTCACAGCTCCATACAAGCCTAAAAGGTAAAAACTTAGTTCAGCAATTTGACGAAGGGTCGCACCAATGCTAAATTCGCCGGCGATTTTGTTGTGGGATAAATCACTTTCCCAACAACGCCAGACCCAGTGGAATCTCAGGTTTTCAGGCATTCGCTAACTGGGATTTCAGGTTTCTTTCCTAGCCAAAACCAAAGTATTTCAAAGTTAGGAGTTCCCCGCCTTGTTTTTCCCCCTCGGTGTCGCAGCGCGTCCGCTCGTCTACCTGGTCTTTATCTCTGCCCTGGCAAACGCTGTATTTACTCCGGCGGTCTCAACAGCGCCCGGGAGATCCAGAAAAGCCGTTCTAACTTCAACCGGAACTTGGTTTCGCGGTAACACCCACACCCATACAAACAACAGTGATGGTGATAGCTCCCCTTTCGCCGTCGCCTCACGATACAAAGACCTGGGATACAACTTTGTCGTACTCACAGACCACAATCGTCTTACAGATGTCGATAACTTAAATGCGCAGATTGGCGAAGAAGGACAGTTTCTGGTCATGAAGGGCGAGGAGGTAACTGACTCATGGGGTGGCAAGCCTGTCCACATCAACAGCCTGAACAATCAAACTGCTGTTTTGCCTCAACACGGCAGCAGCGTGCTCAATACGATTGAGAACGACGCGACAGTTATCAGACAAGCCGGCGGGTTGGCGTACATCGCTCATCCTAACTACGGTTTTGGCGTCACTTCAGACGATCTTCAAAACGAAAGCGCAACAGCCTTATTCGAGATATACAATGCGCACCCGGTAGTTAATAACGACGGTGATGCTACCCATCCATCTGTGGAGGCAATGTGGGACAGCGCACTCTCAAATGGAAAGTTACGCTACGGCATCGCAGCAGACGATGAACACACACTCACGAATGCCTCAGGAGCGCTTCCGGGCCGCGCATGGGTCATGGTTAGGGCCAACAGCCTGGAGCCCACAGCAATCACGGCGGCTATGCAGCGCGGAGACTTCTACGCAACGACCGGAGTTTTATTACAGGACTATCAATTAACGACGACCGGCATCAACCTTAACGTGGATAACAGTGTCAGTGGTCCACTGACGATTGATTTCGTCGGTAAGAACGGTCGCTTACTGCAACGCAGCACGTCGAGTCAGGCTTCATATTCATTTACTGGGGATGAAATGTACGTTCGCGCGAAGATCGTCAACGCGTTAGGTCAGACCGCGTGGACCCAGCCAATATTCACTGCCCGATTGAACGCCCAAAATGCGATTTCAAATGGAGCATCATTAGGCACTGAATCAGAAAGCAATCGAGGAGTTGCTCCTGACAGCATTGCAGTAATCTCGGGGTTTGGACTCGCTCACGAGACACGCCAGGCAACCCGCAACCCCGACAATACTTTTCCAACGACACTCGCGAATACGAGTGTCACGGTCAATGGACGCGCCGCAGAGCTCTACTATATTTCGCCCACGCAGCTGAATTTCCACGTTCCCGATGAAACGGAACCTGGTGTGGCAACGGTCGCTGTTACCAATAGCGACGGAATACAGCTGCAGTGCAAGGTAGTAATTGAGAACGCTGCACCGGGAATTTTTACAGTGGATGGAACCGGGCGTGGCAAGGCGGTTACATTTGAGGCGACCAGGCTGTTGCCCCAGTTCTTCTTTCCCGGCGACAGTTCGCGACGCTTCTTTATGTACGCTACGGGAGTGCGGGTGGGGTCAGCGACGACTGTGACGCTGGACGGCGTGCCGCTCATGATCGAGTCAGTAAGGGAATGTCGACTCCTGCCAGGACTTTTCCAAATCAACGTGATAATTCCACCCGCAATGACGATCAATGTGGGTGCTACTTTGATTCTGACATCGGATGGCAAAGAGAGTAATAGAGCCATCCTGCAGCTTTGAAGAGCCCCACGATCACTCAGCATCTTCATAGCCCTGATAAGGACTCTCGCCAATCGTTCGGTGCAGATCGAGCCAAGATGCAAGTTGATAAGGCTCTGCGACTTTGCCCGTCATTATTTCTCGAATGAGATCGCGTGTTAGTACTGTGTTGAATTGGGAACTGTAGATCAGCTTCGTTTTTTGATGCGCCAGCTTGACCATGAAGGGCACACGATGATCCACCTTTCCGGCAAGTGCTTCATCTGCCGCTGACCAGAAAACCCGGCCACGCCAATAGTCAGATCTCCACCAGTGATCCGACGATACTATTACGGTGGTGCGATCCCAGATCCCTGCGTGTTCCATCGTCTGCCGCAACTGACCAAACTCCTGATCCGCCAGCGCCAGGTTATCCAGATAGATGCCTCTTGGATTACCCGTCACTGTTTGGCTTGCGCGGTTGTAAATATAAGGAGGATGCGGCACCGAAAGATGAATGAACAGCAATCCAAATCGCTGATCAGCGATTACGTTATCAGTTTCTCGCATCAACGCTAGAGAATCGGCAAGATGTTCTGAGCTATAGTTCCTTTTCGTTTCCGAGGACAACCTCGCGATGACGGTGTTTGAAAAAGGCACGAGTCTGAGTAACTCGGCTTCTTGTCGAACCAGGTTCTTTTTCAAACTCAACTTCGTCGGGTCGAGCCGCTGGGTCCCCGGTTCCCAACGGCAGAAGGTCAACCGATCCCCGAAGACACGACAGTAAGGGTGATACCAACCCACCAATGCAGTGTTCAATCCCAGCGACCTCGCATCGGAAAAGATGTCTGACTGAGTGCTCCAGTTATGCGCCTGATCACTTGGCGGAATCGTCAGAGACAATTCTGCGGGAGCAATAGGTTGAACTCGGGAAATCAACTGGCCCGTGAGTAACGCAGGGATCGATTGCGACGTATGTCCAGCCGGCGGATAAGCATTCTTCGCGACAAAAGCCTCGGTCTGGAAACGATCCAACTCGGGTAGACTAAACCCTTCAGATCTTGAGTCGAACGCCAGATTTTGATCCATCTCGTCGAAGATCAACCACAGTACTCGTGGTTTCGCGGCAGTGTCAGTGGCGGATTCCGGAGCGGCAGTCTTTACCTGTGCGACGGGTGGCCCATACTTCAACACAATCCATGTTGCCTGGACTAATCCTATCAATCCAAAAGGAGAGCAGATCAGCAAAATCAATGTGCCAGCTCGCGCAACTCGATTGAGGCCGAAACGGACGATAGCCAGCGAGAGTAACGCCAGCACTATTGTCACAATTGCGATGTAGCCCAATCGACCGACGAGCATGCGCAAATGTGAGGTGCTCAAAATTTCGAATTGCGACCTGATATTGTTGAGCGCTCGCAGCAGGATCACGATGAACAAGAAGTAGCCTAGCCTTGTCCAAAATGGACTACCCAACCGACGTAGCAAATTGAACCCACCAAAAAAAACAACAGCAAGCAACACTACATTGATGACGAGCGCGACAAATGCGGCGTAACCCGGATACTGTTTCCAATAGTAAAGGTAGGAAAAGCTCTGAGGACTAAGTACCTCGCGCCAGGCCTCAAAGAAACAGAGATTCGAGAGCGAGAGCGCAATGATCGAATGCTTACGCATATCAGTCGCTTTGGGATGGAGTTGGAATAAGACTTAATTCAGACGAGGGTATTACGAAGATGGCCTAATTCTATTTCACGTTGCCCGCACGAATGATTTGTGACACTCCGCGGTCATCCTTTACACAGACACTGACAACTCTGAAATGTCTAACTGGTTTCGGTGAGTGGGCGTGATAACTTTGTTGGAAGAGACAACACGTCTGACGAGGGAGGTATGGCGGAGGGGACAGGACTCGAACCTGCATAACCTTTCGGTCGGCGGTTTTCAAGACCGCTGCACTACCATTATGCGACCCCTCCGCACCGTGGCGGCAATGAATATAGCGCAACCAAACCACCTCGCCAAATGAACACCTGGCCACAAATCTGCACGGATAAACACAGATCAAGCCGAACGATAATTTGCGAACTCTGGTCGCCCGTCTATTCGGTTTGCGATCCGCGACTGAAAAAGGCACGATCCTTCAAACGAAGAAACTCCAAAGACCAAAGCACAAAGACCCGCACTGAACATGCTCGTCACCATAGGCCAAATCAACACTATCAACGGCGACTGGCAGGCAAACACTGCCAGCATCATTCGCGCGATCGAACAGGGTAAGAAAGACAAATCGGACTTAGTTGTTCTTCCAGAGACTGCCGTCCAGGGTTACACATCGCTCGATTGGTTTCTAGATCGCGACGTCGAACGGTGTGCACTTCAACCGTTGCCGGAGATCATCGCCGCCACTGAAGGGATTACGGCTGTCGTTGGCACGGTCAGGCCATCCGGGTTAACTACCGGACGACGTCTGTTCAACTCAGCCGCCGTCATTCGTAATCGCGAACTACTAGGCTTCTCCGACAAGACGCTTTTACCCGAGTACGACGTCTTCGACGATCCTCGTTACTTTCAACCGGCTCAAGAACGCCATCTATTCAATCTCGGCGATAAGAAACTTGGCGTCGCTGTTTGCGAAGACTTCTGGAACGATAAAACCTTCTGGCGTGAACGACTTTACGCAAACGATCCGGCAGACGAACTGATCGAAATGGGTTCTCAAGTGCTTGTTTCCATCAACGCTTCACCATTCAACAAAGGCAAGATGGGTCAGCGTTGCGCGATGGTGTCTCATCGCGCGAAGAGTGCGAAGTTGCCGATTGTGTTCGTGAACCTGGTCGGTGGTAACGACGGTATTATTTTCGACGGGGCCAGCATTGTCGCCGACGCAAACGGTGAGATCATTTTGCAGGCGCCGCCTTTCGAGGAATTCATCGAAACAGTCGATCTTGATTGCGGTGTAGCCCACGACCGCTGTTTGCCTGGTGACGACATCGAAACTGTTCATAGCGCACTGGTGCTTGGTATCCGCGACTATGCGCGCAAGAACCGTTTCAAGACAGCAGTCATCGGTCTCTCGGGCGGTATCGACTCCGCGGTTGTTGCAGCGCTCGCGTGTGAAGCGTTAGGCGCAGAGAACGTGCTCTGCGTAATGATGCCGTCGCCTTATTCTTCGCGTTCGAGCATTGACGACTCGGTCGAAATGGGACGACGCCTCGGCATGCGGGTCATCGAGCATCCGATTTCGAAGCCCTATGAAACACTGCTGGACGAATTGAATTTGCCAGCCCCGGCGGAAGGCAATAGTTCACTTGCCGCCGAGAATCTTCAATCGCGCCTGCGCGGCAACATCCTCATGACGATCTCCAACTCAGAAGGGCGGCTGCTTTTATCAACCGGAAATAAATCAGAACTTGCCCTGGGCTACTGCACCTTGTATGGCGATACAAACGGCGGGCTCGCTGTAATAGGCGACGTACTCAAGACAGAGGTTTACGAGTTGGCAAACCACATCAATCTCAGCGGCGAAGTAATTCCGCAGGCGATCATTAGTAAGAGACCATCCGCTGAACTTGCGCCCGGCCAGTTTGACGATCAATCGTTGCCACCTTACGACCAACTCGATCGGATACTGCGCCTTTACTTCGAGCAAAAGGCCACGCCTAAAGAGATCGTTGAGACGGGGTTCGATGAGTCGTTCGTTTACGACATTCTTAACCGCGTTGAGTCACCGGCAAATGAATTCAAGCGCAGACAGTTGCCACCAACACTGATCATTTCGCGCAATGCGATCGGAGTTGGAAGGCGACGTCCGGTCACACACCACTATCGACGTGAATTGTTCAATTGCTAATCGGCCACAGATAGTACAGATCGGAAAAAGGGTTTCTTGAAACTGGCTTAAGTTGGATCCGCTTAATCTGTTCTGATCTGTGGCTGAACTTCCTGGCTGCGACAAACTGAAGTTATCGGACATGAAATCGCGCGCTGCACAATTGGTCATGGCCGGGTTTGGTATCGTCCTCGTCTGCACATTGTCGTCTGCTCAGCAAAGTCCGATTACAACATCTCCTGAAGAAATAGCGTTTGCCGCTGTCAGTGAGGCAACAAACCCGGCCGCTCGGGTTGCCGCTGCCGAGGACTTCGTTACAAAGTTTCCAACCAGTGCTCAACGTCCGAAGATTGCTGCACTGGTATCGGAACATCTCACGATTCTTCGAAACCCCGAGATAGCGATGTCACTTCTGGATCGTGCCCGAGCCATTTTCACCTCGCCGACTGAATGGGAAACGCTCAAGCCAGCTGCTCTCGCTGTTTACATTAGTGCCGATCGGACGGATGAGGCGTTTGCGCTAGCTGCCGACTTGCTCTCGCGGAAGCCTTACGAGTTTTGGATCTTGAGTAAGCTGACCTATCTCGGTGCTCGAGAGGCTAAAAACCGAAATCTAAAATACGCTTCTGTCTCGCAGTTATATGCCTTACGAGCGATCGAAATCATAGAAAAGGATCAGCGACAAAGTGGAATAACCGATGAGGATTCGTCCCAGGCAAAGGCCCAGCTTGCCGGCTTATATCAGCAGGTTGCCATTATCAAGTTAGCGGAAGAAAAACCCAGCGAAGCAAAACTTCAGTTTAAAAAGGCAATCCAACTAAACGCGTTGGATCCTTCTAACTTCGCATTGCTTGGTCGTGTGCTAAGCAGTGAATATGAGAATCTAACGGCCCGTTATGAAGCTATGCCGGAGGATGTTTCAAAGCAGACAGCTAAGAAGAAGTTGGAGACCATGATCGACGAGATCATTGACGCGTATGCCCATGCTGCAGGCCTGGCGACGGGAAAAGAGCAATATCAGCTTTTATTACAACAAGTCATTCCCGACCTCACGAGGCTCTATCGGTACCGACATAACTCGACAGCCGGATTGCAGCAGTTGATTGATAAGTATAAGGCGCCGTGAGTGTCCGATATGCTTTAGCTTGTCGTGATTCGGCTAAGGTCGTCTCTCAAGCTAATCAGCGACAAGCTAAAGAGGCTCTTGCAAAAATTCCACAAACGGCAGTTTGTGGATACTTCAAGTCCAACATACAAACTCGGAACGCACTACTGTTTCTAATTCCACAAACGGCAGTTTGTGGATACTTCAAGTCCAGCCTATTAGGGCAAGCAAACCCAATGGCGAACGTTGTCCCAGAGCCTACACTGTTCCGAGAAGGTTGGACTGAACAAATCCACAAACTGCCGTTTGCGAAATTCAATTCCTTTGCGCGCGACTGTTGAATAGGTTGGT
>Ga0207689_10006387_pt1 | contig 10435 bp, 5 predicted proteins | sample KBSMisM52_FD_184312 | JGI IMG/M metagenome (GOLD analysis project Ga0207689, IMG submission 184312) | Miscanthus rhizosphere microbial communities from Kellogg Biological Station, Michigan, USA - KBS Miscanthus M5-2 (SPAdes) (version 2) | ecosystem: Host-associated > Plants > Roots > Rhizosphere... | reverse complement strand
CGGTTCGGAGATGCCGGTGCTCCGCGAGCTAAGAGACTGGTATCTGGCAGAATGCGAGCGCATGGGCCAAACGGAGATGTCGCGGATCCCCTGGATCTATGGGAGCTTCGATAACGGCGTACCCATCACGGATACGCATCGCACGCGATACCGGGAGCGGGCGGACCTGCGCGAGCTATTTCCCCAGCCCTTTGCCGCACAGGAACCCACGGATTCCTACTATCACTGGTTCCAAGCAAACGACGAAAGCCGGAAGCCGGCGAGGGCCTGGCTGTTCTAAGCGCACAAATGATGCCCGCGGCCACGATCGCGACCCTGCGGCGAGCCTTCCCTGATCATGAACGTCACGCTCGGGCGATCCTGGACCAGTTTGCGGGCAATCGCAGAGACGTCGCGCCGCCCCTCAGCGGCCGCGGCTACTTGCTATGCATCACTCCACGGTCAGGGTCTTCGATGCTTGCGGACGTCCTCGGCCGGACTCAAAGTGTGGGAGTGGCCCGAGAGCACTTTCGTGCCGACGGCGCTTCGATCCCGAACTGGATGAGCACGTGCGGCCTCAAAGGAGATCTGTTCCAGATGTTCCCGTTGATTTCAGAGGGAGTGTTTGCCGGGCCCGGCTGCATCTTCAAGCACATCTATTTGACCCGGCGGGATCACATCGGTCAAGCCATTTCCCTAGCCCGCGCGGTGAAGACCAATGAATGGCACAGCCACGACACGCCCGCTCCCGATCCTGAGTTGATCATCGATGAGGTTCTGGGTTATGTGCGCTATTTGCGTACGATGGAATCCGATTGGGAGACTGTTTTTACTACTTTGGGGATCGCGCCTCTCCGCCTGTACTACGAGGATCTTGTTTCCGGCGCGGCGAGCGTTTTCGACCGAACCCGGCAATACCTGGACGTCCAATGGAAAGTGGATCCAATGGGAATTGTCTCGTCTTACAAGCCCGTTCGCGAGCGCCACGATCCTCGCTGGATAGAGAACCTCCGCAGTCAATTGGAAGTTCTGCCGGTTTAGAGCCTACTTCTCAAACACCAGCACCTGTTGTCCGTAGACCCGTCCGACGACTTCTAGCAGCTTCAATCCGACCTGGTCGGCCATCTCCACAAAGTATGCCTGATCGACGTCGATGCGGGCCTCGTCTCCAGAAAACCGCGTGCCCTCCGCAGGGGTGTTGTGGATCGATATGATTGCGCGGCCGCGCGGGCCGAGAACTCGGGAGATCTCCATCAGGTAATGAACACAATCCGGCTGCAATAAGTGCGTAAAGAGCGAGGCACACACGACCGTGTTGAATGCTCCCTCAGTGTAGGGGAAGCGGTATTCGCTCGGCTTGATTGTGCCTTGAGGATTATACACGGCTGAGTGTGCATTGAAGTGATCGAACTGAAAACGGCCGGCAGCGAGTGGAGCGAATGCCTTGCGGCACCATTGGATGGCAGGCAGGAAGATGTCCGTGCCAACGTAGCGCAGACGCGGATTCATGTACAGGAATCGCGCTAGCTTCCCACAAGAGCAGCCAATGTCCAATACCACGGGGTTCTCCGGCAGGAAGTGCATCACCATCTGGCCCCAAGCTTCCGCGATGGCGTAAAACGCGTCGAGTTGGCCTACGCTGGATGACTCCCGCAACACGGTGTTAGGAAGCGGCAGTCCGAAAGGCTGCGCGGGAAACTGGGTCTCACTCTCTAGTGACGCACTCTCCCCGTACTGACGCCATAGCACATCACTCTTGTTCGCTTGCGACGTATTGCTCACCTTGAATGCCAGACCCGATTCCCAGATGAATTTGCCCTGTTTCGCGGTGAATAGCAAGACCGCGGGGCCGTCGGGCAGCAGATCCGTCTGGATACCAAAGCGGACTTGCGAGACGCCTGCGTCGGCGATCTCCTTGCCTACAATCATGCCGCCGTTTTCGACAGCCACTTCCAGCATTACGGGACCGAGACCTGGATTGGGGCGCACGTCAAGCGTAATCTCCGCCAATCCGCTCCAAGGCTGCGCAACGTCGGCATGCGTAGCGTTGAGAAGGGGCGATTCGACTTCTTCTAATATCGGGGACATAGTTTGCTCCTTACTGCCGCGGCGCCAGTACACCGCTGTCCAGTCCACTTCGTGAATCGGATCCGCGATGGCGTGGCGTTCGCGGAATTCGGTCACCGCTCGGCGGCAGGGCTCGAGGCAGCCGTAGTCATCAATGATTACGAATCCGCCGGGAACCACCTTGTCATACAGGGCCTCCAACGCATCCATGGTGGACTCGTACAGATCGCCATCCAGGCGGAGTAGCGCCAGACGCTCGACGGGCGCTTGCGGCAATGTATCCTTGAACCACCCTTTGAGGAATCGGACCTGCTCATCCAGCAGCCCGTAGCGCTCAAAGAGATTGCGGACGGTTTCCAGATCGATGGCGAGCATCGGATGCGTCTCTTTGCTCAGGTGCAAGCCGCCGTCCTGCGGGAGACTGGGAGCCGGAATTCCTTCGAAGGAGTCTGCCACCCACACCGTGCGATCGGTTACCCCGTGTGCGGCCAGATAGCCGCGCATGAAGATGACAGATCCACCGCGCCAGACCCCGCACTCCATGCAATCGCCCGGAACATTTTCCTTAAGAATCGTATCGAGACAGAACTCGATGTTCTCGACCCTGCGACGGTTCAGCATGGTGTGCGGAAAGCCCAGGTGCTGCATAGGGCGGTTATAGGCCAAGCCGAACTCACGCAGCCGGACGTATTCGTCATAGACATCCGGGCAGCGCCGCCGTATGTCGAGGAATATATCCTGCTGAAACGTCTTCTTGCCTTCCAGACACTCCTGCAGGTAGATCAGGCGAACTTCGTTTTCGGTGTACAGATCTTCGAGAATGCTCTTCTTCAAAAGATCCACATACATGGCTGCGGGCGAAGGTGTTGGCGCCAACGCCACCGGGGCGGGAGATGGCGCGGCCACGGCAGAAGGCCGATCCCACATGTCCAGAGGGCGGCCCAGATATTCTTCCAGAGCCTGGTTATAGGGCTTGTAATGATCGACCAACCATTGCCAGACTTCAGGGGTCACCTGCTGATCTTTCCCCACTGGCGCGTCATTGAAAACGTCGTACTTTATCTGAGCGGCGATGGAGGGATCCACCTGGAGGAAAGAGAAGATTCCCATCATGGTTTTAGCAGGATCCTGAAACAAGTCATCCGCTAATACTACGTGCATTTTCGAGCGGCCGAAGAGCGCCTCGTACCGTTTCAACTGTTCGAGGTAGTAGCCAGTGTCGAGGTAAGTCCGGTGATCATCCTGCTCATCATCGCCGGCGTTGGTCGCATACCGGGCGATCTCTTCCGGTGTTGAAACGGTAGCGCCGCTCCGGATTCTTTCCAGGTCGGCCTGCAGCGCGTCGAACAATCCCAGAGTCTCTTTGCCGCGGGCATGCCTGTCAAAGCCCCCCCGAAGACGATGCCGCCAATGCGAAATAGCGCGCTCGGCCGGATTCCTCAGAATCGCGATGATGCGAGCCTCCGGATTGAAGCTGTGTATTCGGGCGGGGATGTAAGGAAGGTACAGATTGCGGTGCCGGGACTCACCCACTTCGCGCTCCCCGTTCCAACCTCCGAAGTAGCGCCGATAGTAATACTCCGGGCCACGATCGTACTCGGCTTCAAAGAAGAACGGTTCCTTGGGCTTGGACATAAAGATGTCCGGGTGCTGATCGAGGTAGACGTGCAAGGACGTGGTGCCCGACTTGGCAGCTCCGACGACAAAGAACGAGGGTAGAGCCATCCGCGAGCCGCTTTTCCATTCTGGAGGAAGCCGCTTGGCCGATTCACCCCACACCAGGCTCTGGACCGGGGCGCCCTCTTCGTCATAAAGCAGTACCTCAACCGCAGTGCTGGACATGACGTGCATGGGGGCGACCATTTCAAAGCGGTGATCCCGATTGGTCATGGTTTCCGCGACGCTTTTTCCGTTAACGGCGAGAGCCACTTTTACGGGCTCATCCGGCCGCATTGCATCTACGGCCCAGCCCAGGACCGTGCTGTATCGCACTTCCTCGATCTCACCGACATAGGTAAACATTGTGCGTTTCTTTGCCCTATTTGGGCCCACCTATTGTTCGGCTGCGGAGGGTTCCGGCCTTAGGCTAAAGCCTTAGAAGTTTCCCGTCGATGGTACTAGAGATCTAAATCCGAACTCTTATGGGAGCGAGATGGGACGGTTGAGCCATGAGTGTGAATAACAAGCCTTTATCCATAAACTTCGTGCTGGGCCCTACCGGCCCAGTGCAGACTGCCGGAACCGGAGCCATCCTGGAATACGCTCGGGGCCTTAGAGAACGTGGGCACATCGTATCCATTACCACCTGGCCGAAGTTTCTGTGGCAAGAGGAGCAGGCTTTCCCGGGGCTCGATTCCAAGGTTCCGGTTTACCATAACCCTGGTGACACGCCGGATGCTCTACCGATTCATTTCCTGGATAAGTCCCCGCGCGACTACGTGGGTGAGCTGCAATACTTCCTGGCGCTCATCAAACTGGTAACGCCAGTCATCCCGAAATCAGACCTGGTGATCGCCGGGAACTGGGAGGCCGTGATCCCAGCGTGGCAAGCTCGGCGAGGCAAGGTGGTTCACTTCCCGCAACATTACGACGAAATCTCCTTCGCACTGGATGGAACCTCACCGGAGGCACTCAAGGCGAATCCGCTTATCAAGATGTTGTGCCGCAGCGCCTTGCAGATGCCGGCGTATCGAGTAGCGAACTCGTCCTGGCTGGCGGGTGAGTTCCGCCGCCGCTTCAACGAAACGATCCCCTTCGTGCAGAATGGTGTGGACACGGTGCGGTTCCAGCCACGGCCAAAGCTGAGCGAACGCGACGGCATTCTTCGCGTGGTGACCTACTGCCGTCCGGAGCAATGGAAGGGCTTCCAGGACGCTGTGCCGGCCATGCACGAGCTGATGAAGCGGCACTACAAGACTGAGTGGCATGTCTACGGATTTCCGCACCCGGTTCTAGACCCGAACAATGAGCTGGCTCCGTATGAATTCCACGGAGCACTCAATCATGACGAACTGAGCAAACTATACGCGGAAAGCGATATCGCGCTGTGCCCATCCTGGTACGAAGGGTTCGCCATGCCACCGCTGGAAGCGATGGCCTGCGGGACCGCGGTCATCACGACGCGATACGGCACCGAGGATTACGCAATCGACGGACACAATGCCATCATCGCGCGGCCTCGCGTGGTGGGAGATCTGGCGGTGGCGCTGGACGGACTGGTGCGTGTTCCCGAGCTGCGCGCGCAGCTTGCTCGCAACGGCCGGGCCATGGCGGAAAGCCTTACTTGGGATAACGCTATCGGAGCGCGCGAAGAACTGCTGTATCGGATTCATGCCAATCAAATGCCGGCCAGTCTGCGTGGCTTCCAAACCGGAATCGTGGATGGATATGGAATGCCGTTCGAGAGTCTGACAGCCGACTTCGCAGCGCAGGAAGGCGCATTGCTGGCAGGAGAAGACGGCGAACACTACCTAGTGGAATCAGGCAGCCTGCGGCGGGTGTCCAATCCAGGCTCGTTGGGCTTCAATCCGAATCATGTCCAACAGGTGGATCTGTTGACGCTGCTTCGGAACACGCGCGGTCCGGACATCACTTCACCCGCAGACTATTACGGTCTGGGCGCGCAGGAAAGCCGAGTTGCCGCACAATGAGACCCCTGAAAATCGCGATTTTACATAGTGAGAACAGCAGTAGCTATCAGGTTCGGTGCCATACGCCTCTTCTCTGGTTGAAAGAAAAAGGGGCGATTGAAGTGCTGCCCCCGGACAAAGCCTGGGAAGCTGACCTGGTGTATCTGCAAGGCATGCAGGGTTGGCCGGGATCGCTGGGGCTGGTACGTTCGCTAAAACGCAATGGGGTTCGGGTGGTGGCCGACCTGGATGCCGATCTACAGGAACCGGAAAAGGGTTCGGAAGCCGAGCACGCGTATTCGCGAATCCGGGAGTTCCTAGGATCCGTGGACGCGTTGATGGTGCCGACGGACCGACTGGCCGCGCGGTTAAAGAACGCCAACAGCAAGATCGCAGTGACTCCCAACGGCCTCAACCTGGATGTGTGGAAGAAGGCCAGGAAGCTAGGGATACGGACTCGCGCTCGCACCGTTGGTTTCGCGGGCAGTCCATCGCATGCCGTCAATTTGGATCTGCTCCGCCCAGTGTTGGCCAAACTCTCGCACGAATTCAAAGTACAAGGCATTCGCTTCGTCTGTTTTGGTTTTCGTCCGGCCTGGCTTTCGAGCACGATAACGGGCGCCGAAGTAGTGGAAGGTTGCAATCCGTCGGACTATCCCGCCATGCTGAGCAAGCTGCGAATCGACGTCGGGCTGGCCCCTTTGGCGGATTTCGACTTCAACCGGAACCGGTCAGCGCTGAAGTTCTACGAATACGCGGCTGCGGGCGCGGTAACGGTCGCCAGCAATTTCGGACCGGTCGCCGAGGCCATTCAGGACGGGGTGAGCGGACTGCTGGTCGACAATCAGACCGAATCATGGACCCGGACAATCTGGAAACTGCTTCGAAACGATGAGCTTCGACTGCAGATGCTGGAGGCTGCACGAAACGCGTCGGAGGCACACGATGTCTCCAAGACCGCACCACGTTTGCTGGAGGCTCTGGAGGCAACCGAGCCCCGGAGAGATCGCGTGTTGTTCGCATTCCCGCGGACGGAAACGGCTGAACATCCTGACGTGGATGTCGTCATGCAGATTCATGATGGATCCACACTCGCGCGAAAGGCGATTGAGGCAGTGCTGCCGGAGTTGGGCGCTTCGCATCGCTTGGTCCTGGTGGATGACGGATCGGCTGATCTTCTTAAAGAGTATTCCGGTCACCAGGGGATTACCGTCCATCGCGGGACAAAGCAGCAAGCTGTAACGGACTTCGTGCGGCCAGGAGCGGACGTCATCCTCATGGCATCAGACACGCAGCCGATGCCGGGATTTATCCGGCGCATGGCGCAAACCGCGGGATCCAATCCAGCGATCGGAACGGTAACGGCGGTATCGAACAACGGCTCGATCGCCTCGGTTCCGGGTCTGGCGGACGCAAGGAACCTGGGGGAGACGCTTCCAGAGTCCCTGATTGCGGCGCCCCTGGCCGGAGCACATTTGATGTACGTCAAAGCTCGGGCAATCCAGAAGTACGGATGGTTCGATCCCAAACTCTCTCCGTCTGCCGCGGTAATCGATTTCAGTTTGCGGCTGGGAGCCGAATTTGCCCACGTGATCGATACGGCGTGCTGGTGCTGGCGCGCCGGTTCCCCGCCCCCACGCGAGACGGTTCGGCTATCAAACGATGATCAGGAACTGATTCACAAGCGTTATCCGCATGCGCCGATCGAGATTCAGGCTTACTACGCGGCCGATCCGCTGCAGGAGCATCGCCGCAGCATGGTGTCGGCGACACGCGACGCCAGGCCGAGGATATTGCAGGTGGCGCATAGCTACATCGGCGGAGGCGGAACCGAAAAACACGCGATGGATCTGGCTGCGGCGGTATCCGGCGAGTTCCTCAACTTTGGTGCAGCACCGCACGAAGCGCTGACTCTATATTGCGAGAATGTTCCGCTCGGAAAATGGAGCTACGAAAAGGCGGGATGGCCTCTGACGACATCCGACCTGCCAGCGAACGATCGTGGGTGGGTGGACATCCTGAACCAAGTGAAGCCGAAGCTGATCCATATGCACCACCTGCTGAATCATCCGCTCAGTCTGTTGGCAAAGCTGACGGGAACCGGGATTCCGGTGGTGGTTTCTCTCCACGACTATTATTTCTTCTGCCCGGATTTCCATTTGCATAATTGTCCGGGCGTCCACTCGTGTGAAACCTGCTTTCCGGATCGTTTCAAGGGACCGGCACAATATCAGGAGCTTCGGCGAGAATTGCTGGGGGGAAGTTTACGGAACGCGGCCGCTCTGGTGGCGCCGAGCGCATCGACGGCAAGACTGATGCGCGAGGTCTATCCGGATTTGAACATCAAGGTGATCGGGCACGGCATTCGCGGTCCCGAACAGATTCGACAGGCAGCGGACAAGCTTCGATCAAAACGCACAAGGGATGGGAAGATTCGCTTCGGCATGATGGGCAATCTTCTTCCAGTGAAGGGTATTGATGTGATTTTCAAGGTGTGGCCCCTGGTTGCGAAGGGCGCGGCCGAGCTGCATATGTATGGCGCTTCGGACATTTTGTATGTCCAGCGCTGCAGGGAGCTGGGCATTCATTATCACGGCCCTTACGGGGAGGCAGATCTTCCACAGATTCTTTCGCAGATCGACGTGGGCGTGATGCCGGCGCAGGTGAAAGAAACATTCAGTTACACGCTATCGGAGTTTTTCGCTGGCGGTGTGCCGGTGATCGGGTCGGACTACGGGGCTTTGGGGGATCGCATCGAGAGCGGCGTCAATGGACTCAAGGTTCCACACGACGATATCCAGGCCTGGGTGCAAGCGATCAACCTGACGATATCCGATGCTTCGCTGCGAGAGCGCATGAAGCAAGGCGTTCGCCTGCCGGATTCGATCGAGCAGATGGGTGCGCACTACGCCGAGCTGTATCGCGAAGTGATGGCGCGAGTCACGGCATCTGACGAACTTGCCACTGTAGTGGCTTAAGGGTATCGAGACAAGCATCGAAACCCCCGCAAGAGTGCGTGCGCCACAATAGTACCGAATGCAGTTGAATGTACTGGATCAGTGTCCGATACCTGAAGGATCGGATGCGGGAGATGCGCTGCGAAATACCTTGGAACTGGCCAAGGCAGCAGACCAGTTGGGTTATGGCCGCTACTGGCTGGCGGAGCATCACGGAACACCGGGGCTAGCCTGCAACAGCCCGGAAGTCATGGTCGGACCCGTGGCTGCGGCGACCTGCTCGATCCGCGTGGGCAGTGGCGGCGTCATGCTGCCGCATTACAGCCCCCTGAAAGTCGCCGAGAATTTTACAATGCTGAATGGGCTGTTTCCCGGCCGCATCGATTTGGGAATTGGCCGCGCCCCGGGCACGAGCGCCAAGGTCGCGTTCGCGCTCCAGCGTGATCGGCGGCAGCCATCGCCCGACGATTTCAGGCAGCAGATGGACGAACTGCTCGGCTATAAACAAATCCCGGAGGTTTCGCTGCTGGGATCGTCGGTGCAGAGTGCGGTGTGGGCCGCCGAGCTAGGGCTACCGTACGTATTCGCGGACTTCATCAATCCCGGTGGGGAGGCGATGACAGAGTATTATCGCCAGCATTTTCGTCCGTCTGCGACGCTGTCTGAGCCGCGCACTTCGGTTGCGGCATGGGCTTTGGCGGCAGAAACCGACGAGGAAGCATTACGCGTCTCGGCAAGCGCCCGCATGATGCTGCTGTCCTTGTTTCGGGGCCGGCTGATACCAGTGCCATCGGTCGAGAAAGCGCTGGCGTTTCTGGCGCACGAGAGTGCACCGATCGATACGCTGCCGGCCGGACGCAGAATTATCACGGGCTCACCCGAGCGGGTGCGGGAATCTCTGGAGACTGTGGCCGCGAATTACGGAGCGGATGAAGTATTCGTGGTGAATATCGTCCACGATCCAGCCGCGCGGCTGCGGTGCTACGACCTGATCGCGAACGCCTTCCGGCTGACCACTTCGCAGACTTCCTCGATCTGAGAGCGATGAAGTTCGGGATAGAGAGGGAGTGACAGAACTTCCCGCGCGATACGTTCGGCGACCGGGAAAGAACCTTCGCTATACCGTGCGTCGCGATAGGCGCGCTGCAAGTGAATCGGAATGGGATAGTGAATACCGTGCTGAACCCCAGCCGCCGTTAAAGCTTCCGCAAGCGCGTCGCGATGCGGGGTGCGGATCGCATAGACACAATAGACATGCCGTGCGTACGGCATCTGACGCGGCATCGTAATACCTGAGTCCTTGAGGAGCAGATCGTATATTGCGGCGTTGGCGCGGCGGGCTTCGGTCCAGCGCTCAAGATGCCTCAGCTTGACGCGCAGAATTGCCCCCTGCAAGCCTTCCATACGATAGTTGTAACCGCGCAGATCGTGATAATAGCGTCGCGATTCGCCCCAGCTTCGCAAGAGGCGGATGGTCTTAGCGTAGTCGGGATTAGAAGTGACCACGGCACCGCCTTCCCCGTAAGCGCCAAGATTCTTGCCGGGATAAAAACTGAAGCACGCGAGCTCGGCCAGGGATCCTGCGCGCTGGCCCTTGTATTCTGCACCATGTGCCTGGGCTGCATCTTCAATAACGGCGATTCCTCGAGCTTTCGCAATATCCAAAATAGGTCTCATGTCGGCCGTCTGCCCGTAGAGATGGACAGGAATGATCGCCTTGGTCCGGGGCGTGATAACCGCCTCGAGTTTGCCGGGATCGAGATTGTAGGATTCAGGATCGATATCAGCGTAGACGGGTGTAGC